>Ga0247727_10002117_pt1 | contig 45949 bp, 49 predicted proteins | sample WisWelCaveWW1625_FD_202498 | JGI IMG/M metagenome (GOLD analysis project Ga0247727, IMG submission 202498) | Biofilm microbial communities from Wishing Well Cave, Virginia, United States - WW16-25 | ecosystem: Environmental > Aquatic > Deep subsurface > Groundwater > Cave microbial mat | place...
GCTTGGTCTTGACGGCCGCGAGCACGGCGGCACGCTCGATTGGCACGGGGCGAGGTCGGACCCAACGATCAGCGCTGACCATCAAAAGATGTGACCACAGCAGCATCAATGTGCGTGATCCTGCTTAGTGGCGCGGTCTTCACGCTGGCAATTGTTGGAGACCTTACCAACCGTTCCGCGCACGCGCTCGCCGACGACAACCGATCGGGCAAGTGCTGTCGCAATCGCGGCGTCGATCTGGGCGACGGCGCGCTGCACTATTGGGAACCTCGAACAATACCGTGTTCCGTCGCCTCGGGTGGCATGTGAGTTTGGGATCGAGCTGAGGTGAGGGCCGTGCGTGCCCTTTTTGATGCCCCGCATGCCGCGGCGGGGCCGGTTTACGCGACGCGACACAGACTCCACCCACGCACACAAACTCAAACGGGCGCAGCCGCCACCCGCTCGAGCTGCACCAAGCGGCGCATGTTATAGCCGAGGTTCATCATCCCGATCTTGAACCTCGCCCGCGCCATGCCGATGGTGCGCACGATCTTGCGGCCCATCGAGTTCTCCTGGTGACCGAACACATGCTCGACACGCGCGCGCACCCTCGAGCGCGTCGTGTTGGCGGCTTCCTGCGTCGGCGACAGCGGGCGATTGCGCGCCGCGCGCCGATGGATGCGGCTCTTCAGGCCCTTGGCCGCGAGCTTGGCTTCGATCTCGGCCGAGCGATAGGCGCTGTCGGCCCACACCTGGCTGCCGGTGTTGTTCGCATCCAGAATGTCGTCGAGCTGCTGGCTGTCGTGCGGCGAGGCGTCGGTGGCAGCCCACTTGCGGATGACCTTGTGCAGCTTGTCCACGCCGATGTGGTTCTTGTAGCCGTAGAAGCTCTGGTCACCCTTCTTGGTCCAGCGCGCGTCCTTGTCCTTCTGGGCATTCTTGGCCGGTTTCTTCTCCCACTCCTTCGGCGTCCTGCCGGCCTTGACGGCCTCGTTCTCGTCCTTCGAGTTGCGCTGCTTGGGCGCCGACACGATCGTGGCATCGACGATCTGGCCGCCGCGCGCGATGTAACCCTTGGCTTGCAGGTGCTGGCTGAAGCGGTCAAACAGCTTGTCGATCAGCCCGGCCTCGACCAGGGCCTCGCGGAACAGCCAGATGGTGGTGGCGTCCGGCACAGCATCCTCGAGCCCGAGGTCGAGAAAGCGCATGAACGAGAGGCGGTCGCGGATCAGGAACTCGGTCTGCTCGTCGGACAGATTGTAGAGGCTCTGCAGCACCACGATCTTGAACTTCAGGATCGCATCGTAGGGCTTGCGGCCGGCGTTGCTCTTTTTCTCCTCGGGCTTCGTCTCCGTCACCGCCTCGATGTCGGCGCGGAATGCCTCCCACGGCACCGTCGTCTTGATCGTCTCCAGCGGATCACCCTTGGCGCTCAACGCATCGAGCCGCCGCTCCAGATCGAAAAAGCCCGTCTGCACCATGGATCGCTCGCCCGCCGTTGCACGATGCGGTCAACGAGTCAGATTCGCGGCGGACGGGCCAGCGCAATTTTTCGAGGTGCCCTATTAGGTTTCCGAGTTTGCCATCAATCTCGGCAAGCTCGCGCTCGGCCTGGCGTAGGGTTTGCATCTTGGCCTCGCGCTGGCCGACAAAATTCGTCCGGTCCTGCGCGTAGACTCCGACAGCCCCAGCAAGGCCCCACAGCAGGCACAGCAGCCAAATCGGCACCAGCCCGCCAGCGATCCGCTTTTGCCTCGCACGCCACAACGCGCCGATGACAATCAGTCCCGTTACCTTCCACAGATCGGCAGCGACATTGGCCCAGGCAAACACCTGCGCCTTCTCGGCGGTCTGCCCGAAGCCATAGGCGAACAGGTAATTGGCGCGCAGCGACACTGCGACCATAACGGCGGTGGCCATCGACAGCACCGCGATGACAAGCCAGCGTAGCAGACGGCCCGTTTGTGGTGCTGTCATCCGTCAGCCCTACTCTCACTCTCAACAAGCTGCCGAAGAGCCAGCAACCGAAGGCCAAGCGGGCATTGCAGGAGATCTGGATGGCGGAAACGAAAAAGGATGCCGATGCGGCGTTCGTCGCCTTCATCGAAAGCTACGAGGTCAAATACGACAAGGCCGCCGAATGTCTGCACAAGGACCGTGATGCCTTGCTCGCCTTCTACGACTTTCCCGCCGAGCCCTGGAAGCACCTGCGCACGACGAACCCCATCGAAAGCACCTTCGCGACCGTGCGGCATCGGACAATTCGCGCGAAGGGATGCCTCTCCAACAACACCGCGCTCGCCATGGTGTTCAAGCTCGTCGACGGCGCGCAGAATAACTGGCGCCGCCTCGACGGCCACAACCAGTTGCCAAAGATCATCCAGGGTGTGAAGTTCGCCGACGGGCTGGAGGTGATCGCCAAGCCGATTGCCACTCAAGCCCAAACCGCCGCCTGATCCTTCAGGCCGTCACCAAGAATCGGCGATAGCTCCCGCCTTACTTCGAAAGCCGACCTTGCCTCGAGTGCTCACCGCTTGTGATGGCCATCGTACCCATCGTCCCCCTCCAACCCGAAATGCGGCTCACGACAAGGCATACGATGTGTCGGCTAGTATCGTATGCGACCGCTGGAGAGCGAATGTCTGCCCGCGGGGCCGTAAACGTCAGAGTTCGCCATTGTGAAGGACTGCAGAGCGCGGAAAGCGCCCAGCACTGCTATGGCGACAATCAACAACAATCCAGCAACCCAGAGCGGTGTGGCCGGGCTACCGGTGAGGTCGCGCGCGTACCCTGCAACAGGCAACAAGAGGCCCATTCCTCCATAGTAGCAGGTGAAGTAGAGGCCCATCGCGATGGCGCGACGGTTAGGTCTCACCGATTCACAGGGCAGGGCCATGACTAAGCCACCGGGTGCCGCGAGGAAGAAGCCTATGAGGATGAACAGGCTGACCGAGGGGCTCCAGAAGATCACGGACCAGATGGCAAGTGCCGCTGCCGCAAAAGATGTGACCATCATCGTGTTGGGCCGACCGATACGTTCGGCGATCCAAGCGGTGAGCGGCAAGGCTGGTATGATGACCCAGCTCACGATGCTCACCATGGCATTGGCCCGCCCTGCGCTCCAGTTCGAGGCGATCAGATAACCGGGACCGAAGGCCAGCAAGACGATGAACGCCACATTGTAAAAGGTCCACACCACGCCAGCGAAGGTCGCAAGAGAAAATTCGCGGGTAGTGACGTCTATGTGAAATGGACCGGATTGATGGGTTAGACCAGCTGCCGGCCGATAGGCGGTGGCCACAACGATCAGGGCAGCACCGCTCAAAGCCGCAGCCACAATCATGCCGACCGACCAAGAAAAGGCATTGGCCGCCGTCGGAATCACGAGGAGCGCCATCGCGATGCCAAGCGGCCAGCTTGAGATCAAGATCCCGAGCGCGGTGACCAGTTCCCTGCCCTGAAACCAATCGGTGACCATTTTGGCCACGAGGACGTTGAAGAGCACTGCTCCTGTCCCGGCGACTAGTCGCCCAACCATCAATAAGGCTGAGCTGTCGGCGAACGCCATCAGCAGCCCGCCCGCGGTCATTGCCATCAGCCCGATGCAGGCAATTCTCTTGTCGCCAAAGCGCTGCGCGAGAACGCCACTCGGCAAGGAGACCGCGACGCCCGGAAACAGGTAGATTCCTATGAGGGTTCCAAGGGCGGCGTAGCTCATACCGAACTGATCGAGAAGAAATGGCGAGAGCGCGGCGACGGACTGGAATTGGAAGCCGATAGCAGTGCGCGCAAAGGTGAGCACGGCGAGTATCAGCCATCGCTCGTGCATCTGCGACTCTGCGCCTCTAGAATTTATGCCAGAAAGCCGTGGAAAGGTCGTCAACGACAAGACCACCACGTACGGTAGGTTCCAGCGTTGCCCAACCCGGCGATGTAGATGATCGTGCTTAAGGATGCGTTAATCGCAAGAAGTAGCGGCCTTTGTTTCTTTACGCCGCGTCCGCAGTCTTATCGGCCTTTGGGAATAGGAGTTGCCTCATGTCCTCAGGAGTGCTCGGGCGACAGATATAGTAGTCTTGTATCTCGGTGCAGCCCTCAGCCCGCACGCGCTCGAATTGCTCCATGGTCTCGACACCTTCGGCTGTCGTCGCCATGCCCAGACTGACGCCGAGCTGAGCCATAGAGCGCACCAGCATCGAGGAGCTCCGGAGTGGACCAGCGGGACGTCCTGCGCGGGTCGAGCCGGCTGGCCACGCGGACATAATGCGGACTAACCGCTCATGATGTCTGACTGCGTGTCCTCGATGCCCATCATGGCTGCAGGCGCACCCTCCGCCAATTCTTAACGGCCCACGCCTATTGTCCGAAGTACCACATCAACGGTTATCCCTCTTCCAGGCGTAAATAAATGACCCCTCTTAGTTCACGCACTGGCCGGCGTCGTCGCTTGACTTTGTTGGTCTTGGCGGCCGTCGGCCCGATCGCAGCGTTTGTCGCCTACCAGATCTACGAGATCCGGGGACGCCGTATTCATGAGGCGTTGCAGAGGGCGCATGAATACGCTCGCCTCGGCTCGGAGCGCTTCGAAGGCGTCATCGCCGAAGGGCGCACGGTGCTCGAATTGGCCTCCAAAGTGCCCGACGTCACTAACGGCCCAGCCGGGGCCTGCCAGGAGTTTCTGATTTCCCTCGGACGCGCGCGCCGATGGGCCAGCGCCATGTGGGTTGTAGGTGAAGATGGTCACGTACGCTGTTCGACGGTAGCCAACGCTGTTGGTCTCGATCTGTCGAATCGCGAGGAGTACCGGCAGGCGGTCGCCGCTCCTGGCTTTTTTGTCAGCGACTTCTTCGTCGGCAAGCTGACGAATCTACCACTTGCCGTTGCGACCCTACGCACACGCAATCAGATGACGGGAGAGGTCGTGCTTCTCGCCGTGACGCTTGACCTTTCCTGGTTTGACAGGCTAGCGGCTGACATCGGCGAGAGAGCAAGCGCCGGCATTCTTCTCTTGGACAGCAAGGGCACGCTTCTATCCCGATTTCCCACCGACGCAGGCCTCATCGGCCGCAACATCTCGGACGAAGCGACGATCCGCGCCATACTTATTGGCACAGAAGGGCAGCTCGAAGGCACGGCTCTGGACGGCAAACGGGGGTTCTTTGGCTACGTCACGCTTGCGGGGACCAACGTACGGCTTATCGTGAGCTTTGAGCGCAGTCGAATTCTTGCGCATGTCAATCAGGGGACAATCCAGGCACTCACAGTTTTTGGACTGGTCCTGCTTTTCATGGCCGGGTTGATCTGGTCCGCAGGCAACAGAATTTTTGCCAACCCCCTTCGTGAGCTCGATGAATTGCTCCAAGTGACGCTCGATAACATGGATCAAGGTCTGATGTTCGATGACAAGTATGGGACAATACCGATCTGCAACCGTCGCGCGATAGAGCTTCTCGGTTTGCCTGAAGACCTGATGAAGTCACGCCCTAAGGTCGACGCCATCTTAGAATTTCAGAGCCGACGAGGAGAGCTCGCACGGTCGCCAGACGAGATCGAGGCGCGCAAGGAGTCGGGCGGGAGCAATATCAAGAACACCTACGAGCGCGAGCGTCCAGATGGAACAGCGCTCGAGATTCGCGTAGTTCGTTTGGCCGGTGGCGGGGTTGTGCGAACGTATACTGATGTGACGGCGCGCAAGCGCGCCGAAGCGGAGCGTGATCGCATGCGGGGGCTGTTAGACATGGTCGTCGAAAACGTGCCTTCAACGATCGTCGTGAAGGACGCACGCGATTTCCGGTACATCCTGATCAATCGGGCCGGCGAAGAATACTATGGCCTATCTCGAAACCAGATGATCGGAAAGACGGCGCACGATTGCCTTCCGAAGACGTCCGCTGATCTCGTTACCAAGCTCGATGAGCAGGTAGTGAAAACCCACCCGGGGCCCGTGGTCGACGAGCATGTCATTGAGATGCCCAATGGCGGGACGCGCATCGGCATGTCGAACCGGACTTGCTTTCTCGGCAGCAACGGACAGCCGGAATACCTGCTGGCGGTGGTCGACGACATCACCGAGCGCAAGGCGCTGCAATCGGAGCTCGTCACGGCAAAGCATAGAGCGGAAGAGGCGAGCCAGGCGAAGGGCGAGTTCCTGGCGGCGATGACACACGAGATCAGGACGCCACTGAGCAGCATCATTGGATTCACGGATCTGATGCTAAATTCTGAGCAAATGAGTGCCACGCAGCGACGCCATGCGCGTCTCATACAGAATGCGGGCACCGCACTTCTCACGGTTGTCAACGACATCCTCGATTTGTCGAAGATCGAGGCGGGGCAAATTGAGCTGCGAGAGACTGTGTTTTCGCCTGCATCGTTTGCCGAGAGCTCGGTTGAGATTGTCCACCAGCAGGCGGATGCAAAGCGGTTGTCGCTCAATGTCGACCTCGACCCGAGAGTCCCGGCGTGGCTGGTTGGCGACGAGGATCGGCTCCGGCAGGTGCTCCTCAACCTGGTGAACAACGCGGTGAAGTTTACCCGCGCAGGAGGAATTACCGTCCGTCTACGTCACGAAGGTGCGTCAGAGGATGGTGACCGCATTAGGTTGGAGGTGGAAGACACCGGTATTGGCATCCCTGATGACAAGCTGCATCGCCTTTTTCAGCGGTTCTCTCAGGCGGATGGCTCCATCTCACGGGAGTTCGGTGGAACCGGCCTCGGTCTCTCCATATCCAAGAAGCTCATTCAACTGATGGGAGGTTCAATCGGCGTATCGAGCACGGCAGGAAAAGGTTCCACATTCTGGTTCGAGGTGACCATGAAGCGGGGAGAATCGAATCTGCAGGCGATGCCCATAGGCGACCGAACGCCGGCGAACAACACTCGCACCGGCAGGATTCTAGTCGTCGACGACGTCGAGGCGAATCTCGAGATTACGAGCGCTATGCTGCGCCAAGCTGGTTATGAGGTTGACACTGTTGGTGACGGTGCCGCCGCCATCGAGGCGGTGCGATCCGGCTGCTACGCCCTCGTGTTGATGGACATACAAATGGCGGTCATGGATGGTTTGGCCGCGACGCGCGCCATCCGTGGCCTGCAGACCGAGGAAAGCAAGACCCCCATCATTGCCATGACGGCAAATGTCTACGCCGACCAAATTGCCGTCTTTCTCGCGGCGGGCATGAACGATCACATCGCCAAGCCGTTTAGGATGCCCCAACTTGCTGTAACCGTGGACCGATGGATGCCGGCAAAGAGCAAACAGACGTTCACTTCCTCCCAGGCAGCCTGCGGCAGCGCTCCCCAGTTGGCGGACGTCGCGCAGGATGAGCCGATTGCATTGCCAGAAACCGAAACCATTGATCAGCTCGAACGGCTCTTGGGTCCGGACCGCCTCAAGGAGATCCTTGCAGAATTCCAGAAGGACTTGTCCGGTCGTTTCAAGGGGCCACCGGTCACTCCCGATACGCTGAAGATCCTGCGCCAAGAAGCTCATTCAATGATCGCCCAGGCCGGCATGCTTGGTTTCGACGAGCTTTCTCAAAGCTGTCGGAAGTTGCAGGATGCATGCAAAGGTGGGGGCAACGTGCCCGCCGCCTTGGCGGCACTCAATGAGGCGCAGGCGCGCGCCCTTGCGGCGCTGTGCACCATGACTTTCCACCGGCCATCTGAAACCGGTAGTCGATCTGCCGCGGCCGGTTAAGGCGGAATTGAGATTCCTGTCCAACGGGCCGAGCTTGCTGGTTGGCGCGCTGTTCCTCTCCTCCGCGCCGAAGCCAGGGTAAATTGATTAACGATGTCGCAAATCGTATCGAGTTGGGTAACGATCGCGCAAGCATACGAGCATAGCGTTCGGGCTACACAACCGAAAGCTGGCTCTTGCCATGCCTGTCCGCGTCCTGGTCGTAGACGACGACCGCATCTCGAATGAGATCCTCTCGAAGGCTCTTGTGGCCAAAGGCTTTGCCGTCGACACGGCCAAGAGCGGTATCGATGCGGTCGGATTGATCAAGAGCAACAATTACGATCTCGCCCTCGTCGACTATCAAATGCCCGAAATGGATGGATTAACCTCCGCCAAGATATTTCGATCCGTTGGCGATACGAAGAGCCTGCCCAAGCTTGTCGCCATCACCTCGGACGTCGCTTCGCTCAAGGCGAGGGAGGAAGCCGAGGACGTTTTTCATGCGATCCTTGCCAAACCTCTCAAGCCCGACGCGATTGTCCGGTACGTGGACGCGACCTTTCGTAGTACCGAAAGAGGCCGCCTTTTCGAGGCCGCCGAAGCGTTCTGGCGGCAGCACGGCTTTGTCGGGCGCCCGCGTGCCATCACTGTACCTGAGCCCACACCGGAGCAAGCCCTCGCGCTCAGCCTATGTTTCGATCGCGGCGAGATCGGCAATGCGGACGTTGTTGTCGTTACTGATCCGAGCGCCGCTCTGGCGCTCGAGCTGATGCGGTTGAACTCGCAATCTTTCTTGCTCCCCGTCATCGATGTGACCGGCCGGGCCGCGGCTCTTGCTGACGCGAGCTTCAACGTCTCTGCACCACAGAGCTGGTCGGAAACGGCAGGCATCATCGCTGCATTCGCGCGCAACAGAGACAAACTCGCGCACAAGAGCGTGCCTTCCGGCGACATCGAGCGACGGCTTCTGTCGTATCTCTTCGTCTCCGAGAAGCCCTTTGTTCCGCATCCCGATGCTTCCCAGCCGGAATGCGTTCGGTATCCGGGCTGCTTTCCTGTGGAGGCCGTCGCGGCCGCTGAGCGGCTTGCTAGCCGTGGCCTCCTTACGAAGAAGTTCGTCGATCGCTTTCATGCCTGTGTCAGCTGCGGTTCGCATCGGCTCAATGTCCGCGAAGAGTGCCCGGGGTGCCGCTGTTCCGACATAAGCGAGACGGCGCTCATCCATCATTTCAAGTGCGCCCACCAAGCGCCCGAACAACAATTCCGCTCGGGCACACATCTGGTGTGTCCCAAGTGCCGTGCAACATTGCGGCACTACGGGAAAGACTACGACAAACCCGGCAACGTTCTGATGTGCGCCGGGTGCACTGCATGGAATTCCGAAGCGGCGATTGGCTTCTCGTGCCTCGACTGCGACACGCACATGGATGGCGACGCCGCTCCGACTCGTGACGTCTTCGCCTATGAGTTGACGGCCCGCGCCAGAACGGCGTTGACAGTTCCGATGCTTGCTTTCGATACTGAGGCCCGCTTGCCGACCGAGGCCGTGGCGGCTCTCGTGGAACTGGGCTTCGAACCCGGCACAACGGCCAGTCGCTTTTGCGTTGTGCAAGTCGTGTACGGGGCTGAACGGCGATTGATCGATCGTCTTGGTCTTGCTGCCTTCGACAAGATCCGCCGCCTCTTCTTGGAGAATCTCTCGAACGCACTGAGGGACTATGCGCGGGTGGTTTCGAGCCATAACGCGGACTTCGTCGTCGCTGAGGACGAGGATCAAGCCTCCCTGCCCGCTTTTCTCAACCGCGCTTTCGCAGTCGCGGAAGAAGTGCTGTCAGAGAGCCTGATGCCCGCTTCTCGGATCCTGCAACCGCGGGAATTGGCGGGCGCGTCGTGAGCGATCTCGATCTCGCGTTGTCGTTTCTATTCGGGCAGAGTGAGCAGAGTCTGATTGCGATCTTTTGGTACGCGCTTGTCTTTGAGCTACCGCGCTATGGTCTTGCGATCCTCGCAATCGGTCTTGGCCCTTTCGCCGCGTCCTGGCTCACCTGCAGACAACATAGGCCGACCGTTTGCCATGGCAGCAGGAAACCGCTGCGCGTCAGTGTCATTGTGGTCGGTCACAACGAAGTCGATGCCCTCGAAGCGTGCGTTCGCTCGCTGCGCGAGCAATCGTTCGGTGACTTTGAAATCGTCATCGTCAGCGACGGTTCGAGCGATGGCATGGCCCAGCTTGCCACGCGCCTTGTTCGTCAAGGACTCGCCGACCGCGCGCTCTCGACGGACCTGCGTGGAGGGAAGTCCGGCGGCCTGAACCTCGCGATCCTCGCAGCCAGCGGCGACATCATCGTGAATGTCGACTGCGATTGCTCCTACGATCGTTACGCGATTGCCAACATCATCGAGCCGCTCTCCGACCCGTCGGTCGGTGCGGTCACCGGAGACATTGTCACGCGCAACGGCGACCACAGCCTCACCGCCCGATTCCAAGAGATCGAGTATCTGATGACGATCTCTGTTGGCAAGCGTCTCGGCAACGCCCTCAACCAGGTCGTATGCGTCTCCGGTGCTTTTGGCGCCTTCCGCCGGGCGGCGCTCGACCAGGTCGGCGGCGTCGATGTCGGCGGTGGCGAGGATCTCGATCTGACCCTGCGCCTTCGACAGGCGGGCTGGCGCGTCGTGTTTGCGGAGAACGCCATCTGCTACACTGATGTGCCCGCCAAACTCTGGCCATTGATCAGACAGCGCTTCCGTTGGGAACGCGACTCCATCTGGCTGCGGTATCGCAAGCACTTGCGATTGATGGACCCCCGTTCGACAGAGTTCCGTTTGTCCGAAGCCTTCCATCAATGGGACTTCTTGCTGTTCAGCGTGGTCGGTGCCGCGATGTTCCCTTTCTACATCGCCTGGCTGGTCTTGAGCTACGGGGACCTTGCGCTTCCCATCCTCATTGCCATGCAGCTCGGTCTGCTTGTGGCCGATATCGCCTTGCTCGCGATCGCCGCCCTGGTCACGGGAAGGCCTGTGTTCTTCCGCAATATTCCGTTTCTGCTCGGCTACTCAATCTTCACAACTTACTTCATGCGCATTGTCCGCTTGTGCGCCTACATAGAGGAATTGCTTTTTTTTGGCTCGCGCCGCGACAACTTCGTACCCCTCAAAGTGCGCTCAGTACGCCCCTGGTGACGCTATGCAACGACTACGCAAGAGACCGCGTCTCGATACCTTGGCGAGCCAGCAACGTGCCGGCGCCGCCGCTTGGGGTCGGCGCATCTATCTCGGATTGCTCGCAATCCTCGCTCTTTCGCTTCTCGACTATGCATTCGGCGACGCCGTGTTTCTGCGCGCCGACGGCATCGTGCTTGCCAACAAGCACGTCGTGGCGGCGACCTATGCCGGCAGGGTTGTCGACGTGCGTGCCAGAGAGGGACAGACAGTCGATAAGGGCGCTGTGCTCGTCCAGCTCGAGTCGGCCGATATGCTCAAGGATATTGCCGATTTGTCATCGCGCAATGCCGACCTCGCCTCCAAGATTGGCCAGACCCGCTTGCGGTTGGCGACGGTCGATGCTGTGCTACCGCTCGCAGACCGACATGCAAAGGAAAGTGCGGCGGCTCTCAAAAAACTCGACTCCATTGCCGATCGGGGACTCATATCCATCACGCGCCTCGATCAGGCCCTGGGCTCCAACTTCGACACGACATCGCGCTTCTCGGATCTGAGCGGTCAATCGAAACTGCTCGGGGACGAGATCGCTCTTGTCGAGTCCTCTTTTAGGCAAGCCAAGCACGCGCTCAGTCAGTTCGAGGCCTTCTATGACCAGGGACTGGTCCGGTCGGTGACCGCAGGGGTGGTCGGACCGCGCGTGCCCGTCATCGGCCAAGTCGTAAAGTTCGGCGATGAACTGATGCAAGTGTACGGTTCCGATGCCTATGTGCTAGCATATCTTCCTGATACCCACATCTTTACCGTCATTCCGGGGCAAGAGGTGGCAATCAGGGTTGGGACCACGCGCACCACAGGGCGCGTCGAAGCCCTGCTTGGGGTGGCCGATGCCCTGCCGCCCGAGTTTCAAAACATGTTCCGCCCACGCGACCGCAGTCGTCTATTGCGCGTTACACTCGATGATGCGTCAGTTATTGCAATCTCGCAGAAGGTCCGTGTCACCTCCTGTGGTGCCTGCTGGGCCAATCCCTACATTACTTGGGCCATGGTCCATGTTAACGCCGTGGTGAGCTGGGCTGGCGACAGGCATGCGAAGCGCCCAACTTAATCGGGACCGCCCGCGGCTCTGTCGTCGTCTGGATCAAGAATCACGAGACGTTTCCGGCCTTGCGGCGCTCCTTCCTTAGTCTTTCCTCGCTCTACCACGACCTGGAGAGCTACAGTGTTGTAAAGTAGCGTTCCTGCCACCCGTCGACGTCATATTGCTGCGCTGCATGAGTCCGCAGGTGGCACTCTTGCTCCGGAGGTATACGGAGCAAACCACGGGGAATGTCGAGTGGATACCAGACATTCGTTCCTGAGATACGGGTCCCGTGCAGGCCAGCTATTTGGGAAACTTCGCCGGCGACACGTTCGCTTCCAGCGTAAGCGTACCCTGACGACTACGGCTTGACCGGGTTGCTGGGGAGCGGCGGATCAGGTGAAGCATACTGTCCTTAAGTACGTGGCTAAGGACGGTAAGGCACATGGCGGCCGAGATCATCTCAACGGTCGAGCGGCGGCGTCGCTGGCCGGCAGAGGACAAGCTGCGGATCATGTCGGAGGCACTGGAGCCGGGTGCCGTGGTCGCGGCAGTGGCCGACCGCAATGGGGTGTGTCGGTCGCAGCTCTACACCTGGTTGCGGCTGGCGCGGGACGACCGGTTGCCTGGCATCTCGATCGCGCCCCAGCCCGCCACTTCGTTCGTTCCGGTTCGCATCGGGCCGCTCGCAACGTCGGCACCGGGCATCGGTGCGCCTGCATCGCCGCCGCCGGACACCCGTCCTGCGCTCGCCTTGCGCCGTCGCACGAGCGCGGTCGAGGTCATTCTCGGCAACGGCCGCACGCTCAAAGTCGACGAGAGCATTGATCCGACGGCGCTCGCCCGGCTCGTCGACGCGCTCGACGGAGGTCGCTCGTGATCACCGTGCCAGCCGGCGTGCGCATCTATCTCGCGTGCGGCGTCACCGATATGCGGCGTTATGCGGCGCGCACGGTTATGCAGAGTCCGCGACGGGCCGACTGAAGATCCAATATTTTATCAACAGTTTAGTGCGCGCTGGCAGCTTCCTTGCTCAGCATAATATGGGGCCTCGCTCGCTGTCTTGATGGCAACGAGAGGAGGCCGGTGATGGCCAAGTCAAAGCAAGTTCAGTCGGACCGACGGCATTGGATGGATGCGGGAGACTTGGCCCCGCTCGTGGCGGCGTTCACGAGCCACTTGTCGGGGCTCGGGCACGCAAGCCTGACGGTCACCGGCTACGAGACCTCTGCCCGACACTTTGTTCAATGGATTGACCGGACCAAGATCGCGGTCGCGGATATTGATGACGATGTCGTTCATCGCTTTGCCCGACATCGGTGCCGGTGTCCAGGCGCTCGGCGACAGGATCGCGTCTCAGCGAAGTACGTGAAGCGGGCGCGCCGGTTTGTCGAGTTTCTCGCGGAGCGCGGGATTGTGGCACGCCCGCCACAAGCGCAATCAGTTGAACGCCATGAACAGGTCGTTGCTTTCGAGAACTGGTTGAAACAGCACCGGGGAATCTCGCCGCTCACGATCGGTCGACACGGCCGCATGATCGAGCGCTTGCTTCCCGCGCTTGGCAACGAATCACAACAGTATGATGCAGGCCTCGTTCGTCGCGCGATTTTGACAGAGGCTAAGCAAGTCTCGCCGGCCTACGTCAAGACCATGACGACAGCGTTGCGCGGCTACCTCTGCTTCCTCGCTGCAAACGGCCTGTGTCCGCCTTGTCTCGACCATGCGGTTCCGAGGATCGCGCAATGGCGCTTGTCGTCTCTGCCGCGCTACATCGGTACGGCCGAGGTCGAACGATTGATCAACTCGTGCAATTTGACAACGCCGCACGGCGTTCGCGATCGTGCGATCCTGCTCTTGCTGGCGCGCCTCGGTCTGCGTGCCGGCGACATTCTGGCAATGCGCCTCGACGATATCGCGTGGAGTGATGCAACGCTGCGAGTGCGCGGCAAAGGACGGCGCGAAATCCGGTTGCCGCTGCCGCAGGACGCTGGCGACGCGATGCTCGACTACCTGGAAAGGGGTCGACCGCGTGTCGCCTCTGACCGGGTTTTTCTTCGATCACCTGCGCCCTATCGACCGTTCTCCGGTCCAAGCGCCATCTCGGGGATCGTCGCGCTCGCGCTGAAGCGGGCGGGCATCGATGACGCTCCTTCCAAAGGCGCCAATCTGCTTCGACATTCGGCGGCGACCGCCATGCTGAGGGGTGGTGCGACACTGGACATGGTTGGCAGCGTCCTGCGACACCAATCGCCCAACACCACTGCCCATTATGCCAAGGTCGATATCACGATGCTGGAGCAGATCGCGCAGCCCTGGCCGGGAGACGCGTGATGTTGAGACAAGATCTCGCAAGATACATGGACCTGCAGCGCTGCCTGGGCTTCAAGTTCCGGCTCCAGCACATCCTGCTCAGGGGCTTCGTCGCCTTTGCCGACAAGCATGGCGACAGGCACGTCAGGAGCGCGCGCGTGCTTGACTGGGCTGCACAGGCGCCTTCACCGGAACAGCGCCGCAACCGCCTGCTCACCGTGCGGCGGTTCGCTCTGGCAGCGCACGCTGAGAATGCACGTCATCAGATTCCGGCAGCAGATGCGCTTGGCAACGCGTTCATCAAGCGGCACCCGCCCTATATCTACAAGGCCAAGGAGATCGTGCGATTGATCCGTGCTGCGGCTGCACTCGAACCAGCGGACTCGATGAAGCCGTTGATTTACGCAACGCTGCTCGGTCTGCTTGCCGCGACCGGCATGCGGATCTCGGAGGCATTGGCTTTGCGGCTTGGCGACGTGAGCGCTGATGGCCTGCTGGTCCGAGAGAGCAAGTTCAAGAAGAGTCGGCTCCTGCCGCTACATGCGACGACACGGCAAGCGCTCGACACATATCTGGTCGAGCGAGAGAAGCTCGTCACCACCGAAAGCGCCCTCTTCGTGTCCAGCGCGGGCGGGCCGCTCTCCTACTACACCGTGAGAGGGGTCTTCCTCCGGCTTCTTGCTCGAACCGGCTTGGAAGGCGTGTCCCACCGCGGGAACCCGCGAATCCACGACCTACGGCACACCTTTGCCGTCCGCTCCCTCGAACAGTGCCCGCACGACCGGGACGCTGTCGCGCGCCACATCCTGGCGCTCAGCACCTACCTCGGTCACGCGCACGTGACCGACACTTACTGGTACCTGCAGGCGACGCCGGTCCTGATGGCCCAGATTGCCAACGCTGGCGAAGCATTGCTTGTGGGAGGTGCCGCATGACCGCGCTCGCCCCCTACCTGAGCAGCTTCCTGCGCGAGCACTTGCCGAAAGAGCGCAGGGCAAGTCCGCACACCTGTGAGGCGTATGCGTCGAGCTTCCAGCTCCTGGTGTGCTTTGCCGCCAATCGGTTCAAGATCAGGCCATCCGCGCTCGAGATCGAACAACTCGATGTGAAGCTCCTCCTGGCGTTCCTCGAGCATATCGAGACCAAACGCGGCAACTCGGCCCGAACACGCAATGCCCGGCTCGCGGCCATCAACTCGTTCTTTCGGTTCCTCGAGTACCGACTGCCTTCGTGCCTCGACCAAGCCCGGCGCGTGCACGCAATCCCCAAGAAGAAGACCGATCAGGCGCTGATCGATTACCTGAAGCGTGACGAGATGCTTGCGGTTCTCGACGCGCCGGGTCCACACACGGTATCTGGCGTGCGAGACCGAGCGATGCTGCACTTGGCTTTTGCGGCGGGCCTATACGCCCGACAGGAAGGGCGAGCACTGCCGCACGGAGCTGGCCAACTTCACCGGCTGGCTGCATGCCGACGGCTACGCCGGCTTCGGCCGCCTCTACGAGATCGCAGGCATGAGATCATCCGACGCCGCGCTGCTGCCCGGGCCCCCGCGCGTCGCCGAGGTCGGCTGCTGGTCGCATGTCAGGCGCGGCTTCTTCGACGAATGGGCCGCGCACCAATCGAAAATCGCGAAGGAGGCGCTCGATCGCATCGGCGCGCTGTTCGACATCGAGCGCCCGATCGCCGGATCACCGCCCGACATCCGGCGCGCCGTGCGCCAACGAACGGCACGACCGAGGATCGATGAACTGGCGATCTGGCTCGACGAGCAGCTGAACAAGCTGCCCGGCAAGAGCGATCTCGCCGGCGCCATCCGCTATGCCCGCTCGCGGTGGCATGCGCTCACGCGCTATCTCGACGAAGGTCGGCTCGAGATCAGCAACAATGCCGCGGAGAACCAGATCAGGCCGGCAGCTTTGGGCAGGAAAAATTGGTTGTTCTGCGGCTCGGACGCCGGAGGCGAGCGCGCGGCCGCGTTCTACACGCTCGTGCGAACCGCCCGGCTCAACGGCCTCGAGCCCGAGGCCTGGCTCACCGACCTCATCGCACGCATCGGAAGCCATCCGATCAACCGGCTCGCCGAGCTGCTGCCCTGGAACTGGCAGGCACCGGCGACGCAAAGCGTCGCCGCCTGAGCTGACCTTCGTCAAGCGAAATGAGCGGTAGTGCAAGACTCACGCTTACCTTCCAGCGTACGGACGGCTACTTGGTTTCGGGCGCGATATCGGGCGCGCTCGCAAGCGCAGAAAACGCTAAGCCATTGATTTAATTGGTCGGAGCGGGGAGATTCGAACTCCAGACCCCTTGCTCCCGAAGCAAGTGAGCTTGTGCGCGTTAAGTCACGTCGCTCGACTGCTTCTACGCGATCGCCCGACCGGACTGGCCTGCATCCCAGCAGCGTCACATGGGGGTGATAGAGGCGTCGCCGGTGAGTGTTCTCTGTGGGAAAGCCCGGCTTTCCGTACCATAACCTGTACCATTCGCTCGATCTGTACCATAAGTTATTTTGGTCAGATTTTCTTATGCGCTGATTCTATTGATTTATTATGGTGCCGCAGGAGGGAATTGAACCCCCGACCCACGCATTACGAACGGCTTCGAGCAGGGAATCGCAAAGGAGCCGAGCGACGCCTATGCTTGCCTTAAGCCCTTAAGGGTGCGTGGCTTTTCGTCGCATTGGTGTGAACACGGAAGAACTTGAGGACACCGGCCAAGCAGCCGTTTTTTGCTACCTATTTTCTACCTAGGAACTGCGCCGTATGCTGAGAAAGGCGCGCCACGCATGTTGCGGAAGAAGCTCCGCATTCTGCAGGGGATCGAGCTACCTCGCGGCTACCTGCCGCAACCAAAGAGAGCCACGCATCGATGCGAAGCGAGCGTCGACCACTCACCGATATCGCAATCCGGACCGCGCCGATACCCGATCGCGGACAGGTCGAGATCTGGGATGCTACAATTCCAGGCTTCGGCATCCGCATCTCAGCGAGAGCCCGCAAGAGCTTCGTGCTTGTCTATCGCGCACAAGGCCGCGCACGTCGTCTCACGATCGGGCCCTACCCGAGCGTGACGCTGGCCACGGCGCGTGCGCGGGCGCACACCGCGCTGGGGCAGATCGCGGCTGGCGCTGACCCGGCGACCGACAAGGTGGTGGAGCGTCGGCGGCCAACCGCTGAGAGCTTCGAGGCGCTGGTCGACGAATTCATCGAGAAGTATGCGAAACCGCGCAACCGCAACTGGCAGGAAACCCAGCGCATCCTGCGGCGCGAGTTCGTGCCGCGCTGGGGAATTCGTGCAGTCGGTTCGATCAAGAAAGGGGAGGTCACCGAGGCGATAGACCGCATGGTCAAGCGTGGGTCGCCGGGCGCGGCAACACGCACCTTCGCGATCGTGCGTCGGTTCTTCAATTGGTGCGTTGAGCGCGGCGTCCTGGAGGTCTCCCCGTGCCATCTCTTGCGCGCGCCCACGGCACAGAACAGCCGCGACCGGGTCTTGAGCGACGACGAGGTGTGCTCCGTTTGGAAGGCCGCTGCGACGATCGGGTATCCGTATGGCCACATCGTCCAGCTTCTGGTTCTGACAGCCCAACGCAAAGGCGAAGTTGCGGGGCTACGATGGAGCGAGTTCGACAGTAGCGACAAGCTCTGGTCGCTTGAGCGGGAGCGCACAAAGTCCAAGCGCCAGCATGTGGTTCCGCTCAGCCCGGCTGCCTTGGACATCATCCGGAGTGTGCCGCGCATCGACCAGCAGCTTCTATTCCCATCAGTGATCGGCAAGGGATTGGTATCGGGCTTCTCGAAATGGAAAGCGCGCTTGGACGAAGTCAGCGGCGTCAGCGACTGGCGCCTGCATGATCTGCGCCGCACTGCGGCCACCGGCATGGCGCGCCTCTGCGTGGCCCCGCACGTCATCGAGCGCGTGCTCAACCACACGAGCGGCATCCTCGGTGGGGTGGCCGGGATCTACAACCGGTTTCAGTACGTGTCTGAAATGCGTGATGCCCTGGAGCACTGGGCGACACACGTCGAGGCTCTCCTAAAGCCTTCCAACGTCGAGGCGGACGACTGTCGCGTCTGGTCGCGACATGCCGGGGCATTGGGAGACCTGGCGCGTCAGGTTGCTGCCGAGAAAAGCGATAGCTCCGCATCGGTGCCCGCGGTGCCGGAGCGAGGTGGTGGCGGAGCATCCGTCCCCCGGGCACTCAAGGCATTCAATTAGTAGTTACATATTCTTGTTCCATTGCGCCCCACCTTTTGCCCCACCGCAAGAGATGCGCCGTCATATCATGGAGAGTGCAAGTTGGGGGGACGCAGATGGCATAGCTCGGCGTTGCACTGCGCGCCGACGGACGCGTCGTCAATCACACGAGCAGCTTGCTCTGCGGTGTAGCGGCAGCAGCCACAATCGATTTGGAATATGTTGCTCGGAGATGCGTGAAGCGCTTGAGCGCTCGGTCGATCACGATGCCCAAGAAAACCTGAGAGCAGCCGGTCATGGCATCCCCACCATTCGGACAAGGCGCGCGTCCCCGGCTACCAGAGAGCAGGCGAGCAGACAACGGGCGAAAAGCAACCGGACCGACGGAGTGCGAATGACCTTCAAGGGTGTGAAGGGGCTGAGGGACTATGGGTCGGGAACTCCCAGCTTCTACCAATAAAATCAAAGACTTAGATTAGGGTTGGAGCTGATAGTCTCAAAATTGTGTCAGATTCATCGCGATGCTCAGCCTCATGTGGAAGCCCCGAAGCTCGCGAGCGATTTGTGATGAGGCCCGAAATGTGCAACTGTTGCTACCGAAGCTATCGCCGATAGCGTCAATTTAAGCAGTAGAAGCGTATGTGGGCGCATTGACTTGGACCCCGCCCTTGCCAAGCTGATCTTCTCCGAAAACCTCTCGCGGAATCCTACCATTCCACGAAAGGGAGAGGGTTCGTATACAGGATATTATGTTGCAACTCTAACAGCCGTTTGCAGACATCTTGCGTACCGAGCTCGCGCATCATCCGTTGAGTTATTTTGCTCTGGGTTTGATCCTGGTTACTTTGTGCTCGTAGCGTCAACTTCAGATAAAATGGCTCTGATCGATAAAACACCATCACAGAGGATCGCTGTCCAAGATATAAATATTGATATAGTTCAGCAGTTGCATTCAATGCAGCCCAAAGCATACTTGAATCATTTCCGACAGCATGAATTGGTATCAGTCAGCAATGATCATAGGGAAGTGCGGTTTTGGCTATACGGCAGAGGCGAATTTTATGGGTTCATAATTCTAAAATCAGAGGGTTTGTTCAGTTCTCAAGACACGCGGGCGTTGAAGGACGACATCATTTATGTACTCCATTATTTGGCCGAGGAGACGTTCGCGCACCGCGTCAACGTAATGTGCGAACCAATGGGCGCTTTGAACGCGACCGACCATGCGGCGTTGTCTCCGGATGAGATCGCAAAACTGGTGACCCGTTGTTTTGGCGCAGACGGGTCGACGCTACGTCTCGTTGAGCATGACGGGGTGTTAAAAGTGGCAGCCCGAGACGGCCAGTCGAACGCTAGGATCATCGCTGAAAGGCTTCCGGGTGAATTAGTGTCCGGAAAGGTTCTTGCTTCCCCAGAATATGACTGGGCCGCGGTGGTTTGCGATGACCCGGCTTACAGCTTCGGTGGGTTGCCAGTTGCAACAGAGGACAGGAAAACGCTGCGCGCGGCTGGGATTTATGCGTTGGTCACTTGCGGACTTTTCGGACGGGAGTCATCAGAGAAGAAAAAAGTTGGCACGCTTTCTTATTATTTTCTGAGACCGACTTACTTCTCTCGTCGGGATATATCTTTGTTTCAAGCCTTTGCGCGGCGTGTTTCCGACCGCATTATTCTTGACAAAGCGTTCGGCGAGCTCCACGCAAAGAGCGCGATGCTTGAGTCCCAAGGTCAACGGATGATCTACGTTGAGGTTGCAAATTTGCTCGCCCATGATCTGTGGCATAAATCGCAGGGTGTCCTTGGTGCCGCGCGAGAGAGTCTGAAGAGTATAGAGAACGCACGAAAGAATGATAAGCTCCGAGGTTCAACGTTTACGCTTAACGAGCTGCAAGCAAAGTCGCGCGAGTTATTGGAAAGCGCAACATCTCTATACAAGACGCACAATACTCTTCGCTCTGTCCAAACAAGCTCGGGCCGAGATCTCTATGAGGTCACAACATTCCTACTGGCTGACGTGGTCAAGCACGTTCATGACACCTTAACTCCGGCGCTGGACGCCCAAAAGATATCTGTCATCAAAAATATTTCGCCCTCAATTAGCATAGGGGGACCACAATTTATCTTCGAGCAGGTTATCTTTAATCTATTCATAAATACCATAGACGCAGCGAAAATGAGACCAAAGACTAGACCGATGAACATCGAGATGTCGGCGCACGTCCGCAATGGAAGACTAATTTTTCGATTTACGGATGACGGTCCTGGTATTGACGCGCATGCCTTCCCGGATGAGCAGGCTGTCTTTGAGATCGGTCGGTCGAACAAGAAGGATGGAACCGGGACCGGTCTCCCGATCGCGCGGCAGATCATTGGAACGCACTTCAAGGGCAACTTGACCTTGTCAGGACGGCGCCCGCCGCTCTTTACCATTGACATCCCCGTAGGGTAAGTTGTAGCAGTGGGAGACATCATCTCCGCATAGGTCAATTTTGGATGAGCAACCTCGTTTGTCCGACAGTGCTGGTTGTTGACGATAGACCGGCGTTTGGCCGGCAATTGAAAAAGCTCTTGCTTGACAAGGGGTCCATCGGTGCGCTCCTGGTTGGGACGCTCGGAGAGGCCGCCGCACTACTCGAGAGCCAGCATTACCGGTTCGATGCCGTACTCACTGATTGGCTTTTTGAGACAGGGGAGGACCCGGCACGCAAGCTCTTCGACGGGTTTGATTTGGTCGAGTTCGCGAGGTTGCGTGCTCCTAGCGTACACGCATACGTTGTAACGGCCCATGCGGAGACTGAAGGGTTCCAGGCGAAGGCCGCTGCCTGCGCGTTTGACTTATCAAGGATGTTCAACAAGAAAGAGATTAACCTGGACGACGAGGAAGCTAGCGCCGGTCAGGCGCGGCAACCGTGGAATAAGGTGCGAAGCGATATCCTCTTGACTCGTATTCAGGCTGCAGATCCGCGTCTCGCAGCGGAGTTGCGACGTGTGAGTGCTGAAGAGGTTTCCGATGACGATCTGGTAGGTAAGTTGCTGGAGAGGACCCTCCCGCCGACGGTGACTTACATTCAAGATCTGGGCGAAACGTACCGAGTAAAAGAGCCGATTGAGGTTACTTGTGCACCTGGGGTTCAGGGCAGTGGCAGCGTCAAAGCGTCTGCGGCAAAGCTGGGCATACTGGTGGATGGATTTGGGGACACAGCATCCGAGGCGGTAGACTCATTGCGGGAAGTGATAGCGAGTCACGCGGAATTATTATTTGGTCAAGATGATGGCGAACTTCGAGATTTTGCGAAAGTCGTCAAAGAGAGGTTGGCTCGGCACATTGAGCGGATCTAGAAATGCTTCGCAATAGTGATGTCGAGAAATTTCTTGTTAACAAAATGGGCTTCGAAAGATCCGATCGAAGCCACGCGAAATACCACATCGGAAAGCAACTTGGGCTTTGCATACCCGCGGTGCTCCCTATCACGTTACAGCATGGTCGGCATGAGGTGGCGAAGCATATCCTGAAACAAATGGAGACATTTTTTGGCTTGTCAAAACATTCATTTCAAGAAGCAGCGGATTGTTACCATAGTCGTCTTGCAGTATACATATCGTTCCTCGTATCTCGCCTTGAGATTTATACGGCAAAGCTTCAGTTCGAACCTCTGGATTACGAAAACTTGTTGGTGGCCTTCCTGGACTCAGTTCCGTTGTTTCTTGGCGCTCTCATGCGCGGTCACGATCAGAGACGCCGCCACCGCCGTGATGCTGCGCTTAAGGCAGAACTGCTAGAGCGAATACAGGGACTTCGCAGTGGAATCGGCACCAGCTCAAATCGCGTCCTTCGTGGGAAAATGACAAAAATTTTGGACGAGCTTTGTGGCGCCCTGCAAGCGATCCCAGCGAAGTAGCTGATTTGGGTTGATACACTTGGCCTCCAGCCACCGCAACAGTTTGTAGAAATCCAAAGTACTGCGTCGCGTCGCCGGGGGCTCCGTTCTCCAGAGAGGCGCCGTTTGCTATTGTGCTGCTGATGATAGGCGCGCGAAAACAAACTTTTGGTCAGGATACCAGAAAAAATTTCTATGCCCGAAGGAACCTCGGAGCCAAAGATTCTCGCCGTTACGACCTAGGGTAAATATGTAAAGGCCACCGCTGCGGGTCTGCACAGCCTTCATCGCAACCGCGACCGCTTCGCCGTCTGGCTGTTCTTTATAGGCTAAGCGCAATGCGGGGCCAATTTCAGCGGGGCATAATTGCATTCCGAATTTTGAAGCGTTTGTGCAAATGTTGTGATAGGACCCACCCTTGGTGAGACCGAGCTCCGCGACCGTAACTATAGCCAATACTATTTGCTCTTTCTCTTGTGTCACGATGAAGTTGGGGCTTTCAAGAATGTCACTTGCCCAATCTCCAATGTGACATCCGGTTTGGCTTGCCGTGCGCTTGTACTGCTCCGCGTTCTGATAGCCGCCTATTGTAACTGTTTTCCAGTCTGGGAAACGGTTTGGTAGTATTGCTTCGGCGCTTTTATCATTCACTGTCGGGGATTGCTTCTCGTCATCTATACCCATAAAGACTATTTTGGTAAGAATGGTAATTATCGCGCGATATACGATCTGCCGGGCGCTGGGATCAGGCGGGGCCATGCGGTAGAGATAGGGCTCTGTTGCTGGAGCAGCAGATGATCGATGAGCGAAGAAGTGGGGTGCGCTGTTTCGAGCGAGGCGGATTGAAACGACATAGAGATGCTAAACATTAACATCTCACGGCGCGGAGGGTGGTGGTTGTCCACAAATATTACAAGACGAAGGGGTGTGAAGTTTGGATATTGCCCCTAGTTAGGACGAGTGACAAACAGAGAATGCTGCGTGCACTGCTCATTCCAGGGAGTGCACCGAGGGAGACAAGGAAATCGTGACCCGACCATCGCTTGAATGTCGCGCGGGTCGGTACCGCGGGTCGGCAGTACGCGGATCGAGCAGTGGAGCGTGGAGCACAAACACAGTGAAAGAGCCTTCGCTGGCGCAGCGCGCAGTTCGGACGGCTGGTCAGCCGATCAACCATGCAATGCCCCATACGACGCCACAAATAGCGGCGATGCCCGCAATGAGGATCATGGGGACATAGAGATACTTGATGCGATCCATCAATCCGGGGCCACGCTTTGGGCCGTTATGCTGTGTCTCCGGAATGGCTCCGGTGCGGATGATCGGAATGATCTTCTTTTGAAGATGGGTAAGCTCGACGTGCTTGGAGTGACGCCCATCGAAGAAACGATCGGCGATCTTCGGGTCGTCGCGGCGGACGCCGTAGACCCCCGTGGCTTGATAATATTCAGGCTTCAATGCTTGAGCCCAGCAAGGCGTCGTATCTGAAACAGCAACATCATTTACGACAAAGTGTGTGCGTCTCAGCGCGCTGACAATGTCGTTGCTTTTGGCAATGCTGGCTAACAAGATCACATGCCTCACCTCACCCATATTCAGACCGTTCAGCCAGGAGATCAAAAGGTATGTTCCGTAGCTGTGGGCAATGAACGATATTTCGTTCAATGCTATTTCGCTCGAAGTTGGTTGGTTTGGATCAAGCTCAGTAAACTTTGCAATCTGCCCCCTCATGTCTTCGAAGACATCCTCTTGTTGCGGGTTCCACACCGCACCGACAAGCCCTGTTGTGTATTTGACGCTCTCGACACGAATGTTGAACCCGTCGTTATCAAGGGCGGCTTTAAGTTCGCCCTGCCAGTCGCCTAAGCTGTTGGAGCCGTGGATGAGAATGACAAGCTTGCGGAATGTCGTCTCGAAGTAGGGCTCCACCTCGAGATCATGGCCAGTGGCCGTGACCCCCTCCTCGAACTCTTGAGTGGGATCAGTGCGTGGTTCTAGCGACGGTGATTGATCCATGATGAAAATCGCCCCGCAAGCAGCGCCTGCGGGGCGATTATCGGTTGCAAGATGCTCACGTCAATGAAAACATCCTAGCGATGACGTGGCAGCGTCATCGGTGGCAGTAGGGACGACCTCAAGGACGGGGCCCATTCGGTGCTTCCGCTGCATGGTCCAGAGCAGGTGTCCGGAGCACGTCGTAGTGCTTGTGGTCCCGGTTTACGCTGGCGACAGCGTTGCCTTTCCGTACCTCCGTGACTGCCCAGCCGAACACCGAGAAGGCATTGTTAAACAGCTCCTTTTGAGTTTCGAGGCCACACAGCTGCCTCAAGTTGGCCAGTCGCGTGGCAAAGTCTGGGGTGACCTCGATCTGGATGCGGACCATCTTCTGCGGCTTTGCTACAGGGTTGGTCATGGGATGACTCCTCTTTCAGCGTTTTGTCAGAGCAAGCATGCTGCTTGTTCATCAGGAACCGAGTAATCACGATAGCTTCCCGTCGCCAGATCCAGCTGGCACCTGCGCAGCCCAACAAGGGTGGCGGCAGGGGGCCAGGGGTCGCGCCACGGCGGCCACGTCCTCCGGGCGGACCATCGTCCGGACGGGTTGGATCCACCTTCACATCAGCGAACCAATCGTCGATTGGCAACTCTGTCTCGCCATTAGACCAGTCTTCGCCGATTTCGTTGTCCGACTTGGCGACGGCCATCATGGCCCTCCTACCCTGATGAGCTGGACATGCTCGCTTGATGCTCATATAGTGAGGGCTTGAAGAGATGTCAATGAGCTTATTTTCCTGCGATACCGAGGCGCGTGTACTATATGCTGTGCCTCGACAACCTACGGTTCAACGTACTCGGATCTTCTGCGGCGGTACGGTGGCGACCTTATGGCTACGCGGCGGGTACCGCTTCTTGCGCCCATGGTCCTACGTCTGGTGGTCGCCTTCCCAGCCGATCGGCATTCGAAATCCACTCGCCCGAAGGTGACCGCCCCCGCCGTATTGTTTGGCGATGGCGCTCACGTCGAGACCGTTATCGGTCGAGCGTAGGGAAAAGACGCGGCCATCTCGCGTGTCCCAGTAGCAAGCCGCGAACGGCTCGCGATGCGCCATCAGGTGGCCAGCATCGCTCGCTAGCGTGTAGGGGACGTTCGCCACGGGAACGTCATGGCCGCCGATTGTCATTCGGCGCTTCGTTGCCTCGACAAGCTCTGCCACGTCCTTAAGGTGTTTGCGCTCAATCGCGCCGCCCAAACGGGCGACGTTCTGCAAGCCCATATCATCGCTTGTGATTCGCTCTAGGTGATCCCAATTCTCGAATGTGTAGGCGTACGAGGAAACTACGGCGTTGATTGCACGCGAGAGTGGCAGCTTGAAGTGCCAGAGATCGCTGTCTCCGACATAATTGACAAGATTTGGGCGGAGCCTACCGGGATGGAAATAGTCCCACGCGATCTGAGCGCCCGAGCGGTCCATGTCGAATAGCGCGTGCAGCGCATTCGGGGAGCCGCAATCTCGCTGCCAGTCGAGAATAGCACTTGGATTATATCTGCCGTCGAGTGGCGGCGGTATGCCAGCAAGATCTTCCTGCGCGGTCTTGTGATGGTCGAGGATAAGAACGGTCGCTGCTTTCGCAGCAATCTCTTGAAGGACCGCACGCTTATAGCTGAAATCCACAATGATTACGTCACGTCCCGTGACGTCGGGTGGCGAGTCTTGGTGTATGCCAGCGACATAGTCGACGCTATCGCCGAACGCCTTGTGAACCGCCCATGCGGCCGTAAAGCCATCTGGGCACTTGCCGTGAAAAATGCACAACATGTTCACATCAAGCACCTCTCGAGATTAAGTGGTCATGAGTGCTAAGCGGATGTGCCTGCTCAGACAAGAGGAAAGCCAGTACCAGCGAAGGTACCGGTCCCCCAAAGCGAATTTCACGTTGGCGTGCAACTCGGCTACAGCTTTGGAGCCCGGCAAGCAAAGGAGTCGAGATCACTTTGCTCTGCCACACTACGCCAGATTTGGGAGCGCCTAAACACTGCGGCCGACAGGCATGCGATGAAGTCCCTCAACTCGTCCGGGGTATTGTTGGACGCCATTGCCGGTGGCGCTCTGGCGAGTTACGTATTGCTGTCCTTTAGCCAAAGAGAAACGGGCGTCCACTTCAGGTGATGGCAGATGGTCATGCTGCGCACAACATCGGCTACACTTATGTCGGGGGCTGGTGCCGGCTGCTGCGCATGCCGGCGATCCTCGCGGGACGTGGTTTCACTGAACAGCAGGAGGCACAAGTCTAGATTACTGAATGTGCCGCCGGCTTGTGCGGGACTATCGTGGCGCTGAAGGAGCCAAATGATCCCAAGACCAGGAAGGGACTGATGAGCACAATCCCAACCAGAACAAGCGGAACCAACCGTTGATCGGTGTTCAGATCCTGCTCGGGATGAAGCCGGCCGTCTCCGACAAATGGTCGGGCGAGGTCTATAACGCCGCCGACGGCAAGACGTGTCGCGGGAACACGCCATCGCCGGCGACAATGCAATGAAGCTGCTGGGCTGCGTGATGCGCGCCAAGGAAAAGCGGACCAAATTGGACCGTTCTCGCTTTGTACAAAAGACGCTTTTCGTAATGAGTGTGGTACACTGATCTTATATGCGGCGCGGGTTTTCGAGGCGCTCGAAGAAGGCGACCAAAGGGCGAAGTGTAAAGAGTGGCCCGAAATCGAGGGTGGGGGACACCACCGACGCGCACGAGCGCGGGAAGAATTTTCTCAACGATTCCGAGATGGAGAAACTGCTCGAGGCGGCGAAGCGCGGCCGGCACGGCACGCGCGATCATCTTCTCATGCTGATGCTGTACCGGCACGGGCTGCGGGTGAGCGAAGCGGTGGGACTGCGGCGCGATCAAGTCAACCTCGCGCAAGCGCGCGTGTGGGTGCAGCGACTAAAGAATTCTCTCTCAGTCGAGCAGCCGATCGCGGGTGATGAATTGCGCGCGATCAAACGCTACCTCGCCACACGCACCGACAAGCTGCCGTGGTTGTTCATTTCCGAGCGGCGGCAGCCGATGGCGCGGCAGGCCGTGAACTATCTGGTCCGCGCAGCCGGGGAGAGTGCCGGCTTGAAGAATGTGCACCCGCACATGCTGCGCCACTCGTGCGGCTACTACTTGGCGAACACCGGCGTCGATCTGCGCACCATGCAGGACTATCTCGGGCATCGCGATCCGAAACATACCGTGCACTACACACGCGTCGCCGGCCGGCGGTTCGAGGGATTGTGGAAGAAGTGAACGTATGCGACCTCGGCCCCAAACCTCGGCCGCACGTTCTCTCGTTTTGTTGATCCGCTATCTAAATAGCATATTGCACTTTTTTATTGACGGACTCCTTGCCAACGACAACAGATTGCGGAGGCAAGCAGTCACACTGTGCGAGGTTGCGATGAGCAGTGTCCTTCCCCGGGTCATCACGAGACGAGAGTTGCGGCAAGTCGTGCCGTTCAGCCCGCAACACATCCTGCGCTTGGAAAAGCAAGGCAAGTTTCCTAAGCGCATCAAGATCGGAGCGCGCCGCGTCGGATGGTTTCTCTCCGACGTCGAGGCATGGCTTGCCGATCGCGCAAAAGGCATTCCGCTCGACGCCGCAGCGTAACTCCGAGCGCTCGAGGCCAGCACTATGCCGGTCGTGGTTGCCTTCATCAGTCAGAAGGGAGGGGTGGGCAAGAGCACGCTCGCACGAGCGCTCGCCGCAGTTGCTGCTCACGCGAAGTTGAAGGTGAAGCTCGCAGATCTCGATCCGCAGCAGCGCACGCTGCTCGTATGGGAGAAGGCTCGAAAAGAGAACCGGGTAGCGCCGAGAATACGGGTTGAGGCGTTTGTGAGCGCCGACGAAGCGTTGGCGCATGCAGCCGAAGATGATCTGCTCATTCTCGACACGGCTGGTCGTGTCACAGACGCGACACTCGATCTTGCTCGACGCGTCCATCTTGTCGTGCAGCCAACCGGACCGAGCGTTGATGATTTGCATCCGTCGGTCTTGGTGTTCCATGCGCTCACGAAGCTCGGAATCCCGCGTGAGCGGCTGGTGTTCGCGCTGTGCCGGACGTTGGCAAAGGGCGAGGAGGACGCAGCGCGTGAGTATCTGGAGGCAGCGGGCTATGAGGTCCTGGCCGGCTCCATTCCTGAGCGCGTCGCCTATCGGCACGCGCTCAATCGCGGCCAGGCCTTAACGGAGACAGGCGAAAGCTCGTTGAACAAACGAGCGGATGCACTCATGGAAGGACTGCTTGAGAAAGTGGGCACGCAGCTCGCAGCATCAAGCCAGCTGGCGAAGTCTGACAAGCGAAAGAACGAGGGAGCAGCATGAGCGCGAGTGATGCCGCCCGGCGGATCAAAGAGAAATTCCAGCTAGGCCGGCCGCCGGCGACCACCGATGGAGCAGCAGACCTGCTGCTTGCGCCATCACGGAGACCTGGGCGCAAGCGCAGAGCCGAGAAGATGGCACAGCTCAACCTGCGAGTGCCGGAAGAAGTGAAGGACCGGGTTCGAATCCTCGCGGCGCGCGATCGGATGGAAATGTCCGAGATCATCATTGAGGGCATCGCCCTCTATGAAGCCAAGTACGGGGCAGCGCCGAAGCTCGAACCGAGCCGGCGCGATAGCGCGCCCTAGGAAACATGCGCTGGCTCTTTCTCATGTGCGGTGTGATAGCGACCGCCGCCATGATCGCCATCTCCATGCGGCTCAACTTCTTGTTTGGCTACGGACTTGGGCAGACACCGGAGAAGGCACTGGTCTTCGGTGGCGTCAGCGTCATTGCCGATGCCTGGAAGGGCCTCGCACCGGTCTTCATTCTTGGACTCACTCGTGCCCGGCGATGGACCTCGGCCCTTGCGGCGAGCATCGTGTGGGGAGCTTGCTTCCTCTACTCTATCAGCTCGGCGATTGGCATCGGCATTCACGATCGCGTGGCGTTGACAGGCGGCCAAGAAACATTGAAAGCAACCTACGAAGACTTGCGTTCCGAGCTCGCGGAGCAGGACAGACGGCGCAAACTACTGAGCGGTGTGCGCTCAGCCAAAGAAATCGAAGCTACGATCACTGCCGTGCTTGCGCGTCCCATCGTCGGCGGCAACCGCGTGCGTGGGACGGTCGCCACAATCTCAAATTCCTGCATGAAAACGGACGGCCGCACTGCCGACCCCTGCGCCGAAGTAGCGATCCTGCGGCGAGAATTGGCAACGGCTGTCGAGGCAGCACGTCTCGATGAGCTGATTTCAGAACTACGTCGCCGAGGCGCCCAGCTGCGCGAGCGCGGCGCAATGCGCGCCCCAGATCCACAGTCGGAATTCTTCTCTCAAATAACGCAGGGAAGGGTATCGGTACAAGCAGTCGGCCCCAGTCTCGTCGTGCTGCTCGCCACCGTCGTCGAATTGATATCGGCGTTCGGCTTGACGGTGATCGTTGCATATGCCGATGCTACTCGTGAGCGGCCGCAGAACGAGCCTAGCGAACTGGCTGGATTCGCGATCGACTACATGGCCGAGCGCATAGAGCCGGCTGACACCGGAGCCGCACTCAGCTCGGAGGAGTTGTGCGCCGACTATGCAGCATGGTGTAGAAGGAAATTCCGACGCGCATTGATCGCGACGGAGTTCATAGAGGCGTTCAACAGGTCACTGATCGAGCACGGGCTGGATGAGATCCAAAAACTCGGCGACCGCTACTACGGCGTCCGCCTCACGGATGAAGGCTCGTGAACGCGCGGTCGGGAGAGTTTAGGGAAGTGGTGTGGTCAGCCGATATTCTGATTGCAGCATCTGCTCTAGGTCCGAGTTTGCCCACTCGTCGATCAGCCGGTCGAGCAGGTGCGCGATCTTAGCCGTGAGTTCATCGTTGTCGATGGCCGCAATGTCGTCAACACGTTCGCGCAACTCAGCGATGCCGCCGTGAGACATACGTCAGGCGGGCAGGTGTTTGGGGTGCTTTGATCCGCCTGGGCCGAACACCTCTTCTTCGAGGTCATGAACGCGCCGCGGCAATTTTAGATCGCTGCGGTGCATCGCTTCCGTGTCGAGGCGTTGATTGATGCCATCCACTTTGCCCTTCACGGGCTCAAGTTCCTCGCGAACAATCTCGCGCACGTCGTCTTTGGTAAGCATGCGCTCCTTGATGAAATTCACGGCTTCGAGAATGTCCTTGGTGTTCTGATCCATGGCCTCATTTTACCACATGGAACTGCCGCTCGCATGCAAGCACCGCGCGCAAGCGATCGTCGCCCGCATGGGGCGAGACCGCAGACGTTAGGCGTTATTCGTTTATCGCATGCGGGCTCGACCGAGCGGTAGCGAGGCAGAGCGCGGTCGCCGCAGGCGATGCGCCCAAATCCGGCCGCGGCAAGAAGCCATCCATGGAAAACCTAGTCGGCTTCTGCGTCTTCGTGACTACGAGAGCGGCGTTTGCGCTTCTTAGGAACGCCCACAATTTCTTCGATGCTCAAACCGAGCGCGGCCGCCGCTTCGGAAAATCGAACACGCAATTCCGGTACGCCGGTCTCGCGCATCTCTTTCAAGCGCTCCTCAATGCGCGCCCGAAGTTCGTTGAGTTGGACGTAGTCTAGGCTCGCAATGTCTGGCGTCGTCATAGGTCTTGCTCCGATTTGGATTTCATCTCTCAGGCCACATACGAATAGTGTGCCATCGCAGCTTTGTAACCGTGCGCCCCGGTTCACTAGCGTGCTAGTCGAGAGCGTCACGCGTCGGCAGGTGGATCCGATAAAATTTGCGTGAGCTTGCTGCTCCGAAAAAAAAGAGCCGACGGGGTTGCCGCCGGCTCGTGAAGTTAGTCGCGACGCACGCGACGATCCCTACTTCTTGTTTGGCTTGCCTTTCGCTGGCTGCTCTTCCTCGTCCTCCTTGTAGGTGCGGAGCACGATCTTGCCGTCGAGCGGCAAAGCCTGGAGCAGCAGGTTGAACCCGTCCTTGTCTTCGTGTGCGAAGCACACGCCGATGTTCAGCCAGTAGTCATCCTTGCCCTCGCGTTTTATGACGGTATACGCGCGGTGAGTTGGTTTCGACATCTCGTGTCGCTCCTTCTCTAGAGGTCTATGACCCTGCGCATGGGCATCACACGCAGGCCGAGAGGCATTTGCGCAGGCGCAAACGCGTCACGGCCTTGGCGTGATTGATTGAGAACTCGCTGGAAGCTGGCGGCACTCTCCCGCATACAGAGTATCGTGTCAAGCAACCGCCTCTCGACCGGCTGCGGCTCGCCGTGGCGGTGTTGGAAAAAAGTTGCGTGTTTTTGGAAAACTTCTTTCCGTCGAGGCATTGTTGTTGTCCGCCTACAGCTCGTTGCTTCAAGGTCGGGAATGATTTTTGGTGAGCCATGGCGGCCATGATTTTCGGAGCCGCCACGAACTCGCTCGTGCGCGCCCGGCCGAGGGGGTCAAGCTCAAGCACTTGTCACACAATCGGCAACCCGCGCTTGACGCCCGAGGGGCGCAAGCCAGGGCGCGGTACACTTGTTGATCTACGGAATGCCCGGTCATGCGATCAAGCACACAATCTCGTTTTTGCCGCTCACCCAGGGGTCCTCGAGCGGGCTCTTAGTCGCGAGCCGTTCAGGTGTCGTGAACAGAAACACGTTGGAGCCCAGAGCACCGACGATCTCTTTTTGTGCGGCGATCATATTCTCCAACCGGCTCTCCGACGGCGTCACGGTCAACACGCGAAATGACTTGAAACCCCAGCGCTCGGTGTGGCGCCCTTGCTGCCAGAGATGCCAGTAGCCGATCAGCTTCCGTCTGAAGCTCGATTTGCCAACGAGCCTCTTCGCTTTCACATCCATGGTGCCGCGATCGACCTCAAGGGCGAAGTTCGCTCGTGTGCCATCCGGAAACGCGAGTGAGAACAGGCGATCGGGAACGACACCGATCGTGATCGGTGTGCGTTGTTCCTTGATGCGCACCGATACGTGGCAACGGAACGGATCGCGCGCCATCCGCGTCTCCTCCGGCAGATACGGAAGGAGTTCGTGTTGGTCGATAAGGCGCAGAGCATGTTCGCCGCTACAGGCGAGATCGAAGGCGATCATAGTCTCGGCGGTCTCGATCGTGTGCGCGAGGAACAGCGCGGTCGCCCGCGCATTCTTGGTGGTCCAATCGAGGCGATCGCTCACCGGCGCACCGGCTTCGGCAAGGACGTGCGCACCGCGGCGACCGAGGCCATAGACGAAGGGGCGATTGCCATCGTCGAGCACGTGCGCGAGCTGCAGGCGCTGTGACACGGGGCGGTCAAGATAGGCGTGATGGAATAGCCGCTGGAGCCTGCGCAGCAGTTGCTGCTGCGAGCCGCCAACCAAGCGCGCGATCTGCAGGGAGGAAAGGAAGCGGAAGCGAGCGACCGCCGCGATGACGGCGAGGTCGCGCGGCGTCAGTTGGAACGGAGGCGGCTCTTCAACGCGGCGAAAGCGGGGAAGGCGAGTAATGGGGAAGCCGGGAAGGGTTGGGGGCATACATGCATTGTACGGCCGCGCGTGCGATGCCGAGAGTAACGAGTGGGGATTGCCGACATCGGCACTCGACGGAACGGACGGGTACGCTGGCGTGCTGATCAGAGCGTCAAAGCAGATCACTTGTGCGTGAGATTGGCGAACAATACGACCGACTCACGTCTTCTCCGGCGGCATCGGATCGTCGTTATCAACCACTAAGCGCGGCTTCGATCCGCGCGGGGGCATCTTGTTCTTCGTGTCCTCTTTGTCCTTGAGCCGCTGCCAGAAACCTGCTGCGAACGCTTCCGTATCGTCGAGCTGCGGCATTGGCTCGCGGTCGGGGACGTCGGGTTCTTCGACCGGGGAAGTTGGGCGAGAGGGGACGAGCCCGCCGGAGAGCAGCAGGGCCTTGCGATCGGCGATGGCCTTCAATGCCAATTCCATCGGCATCGCCGCAGAAGTTCGTGCGATCAGGTCTTCGACGCTGCGCGGGTCCTGTGAGCGAGCCATGGAAATCATCCGAATTACCGGGGAGGCGGAACCTTAACGCGGGCATGCTGCCCGCGCCAAGCCACGAACGCCGAACCGACCGGCAACTTGCGCAATGTCTCGCCCGCCATGTAGCGGGCATTCTCCAGGGAGTGGAACGAGGTCGGGAGGTCCTGGTAGATCGTCTCGAATCCTTCGGTCCACCCCTCTGTCGTCGAGCTACCCTCAGCCCTCGCCTTGCTGGTCGTGGTTGCGTAGCTACGCGCGTAGGTCTCGGACTCAGTGGATATATCGGAGCGGGCTTCGGAGATCGAGGAGACTTGCGAGAGCCCGGTGCCGGCGGTTTCGGAAAGCACCATCGGCAAGCCGCTGGCGTTCGGCGCGTTAGGCCCGAAGAGGGAAGGGTTGGGCGTCATCAACTGCGAGGCAAGCTCGCTCGACCCGGTCGCAGCGCCGGTTGCCGTCACGATACCGGAGGCCTGACCACTGCTGCGCGCTTCCATTTCGCCAACGGAGTGGGCTTCGCCCTCGCTCTCGGACTGATGCAAAGAGCGAGACTGGGAGGGGAACTGCACCCGTCGCTGGCCGACGGCAGTGGGCCGGACGGAGGCGGCCACCGGCATCTCCAGATCGAGCGGCAGCACGGTCTCAGCGAGAGACTGCGCTTCATCCGGCGAGTTGATGCGGAATACCGCCTTGATCTCGGTCGAATTCATCGCCGCCTGGTAGATGGCATCGTCAGGTTTGCCCAGTTGGTGCAGGAACTGGTGCGCCAGGACCACACCAATGCCGTACTTCCTCACCTCCGGCAGGATGTTGGGAATGTCGCCGGTGAGGTAGCGATGGCACTCGTCGATGTAGAGGAAGTAGGGCTCGAGGTTCTTGCGTCGAGCGCACAGTAAGAACAGATAGCGCAGCAGCAGTGTGCCCAGCAGTCGGGTGTTGGCTTCCGACACGGCGCGGCCGTGCCCCAAGTTGACAAGCAGGATCTCTCCCTTGTCGAGGATCTTCTGCAGGTCGAGTACACGCTCCGTCTGGCCAAACATGGCGCGGATCGTGTTCGAGCTCACGAACTCGTTGATGCGATTGATGGGACCTACGACCTCGGCGCGGAAATCGCGCTTGCTGCGCTCATCGAGCGCGGTCTGGTGCAGCCGCTCCAACTCGTCGCGCGCATACTCGTCTGTAAGTTGCGATATGACACGCGCCCGCACGCCATGCGTGTCGTGCGGATCGTAGAGGAGCTTGGCTTCAGCCAAGGTCAATCGCATCTCGATCAGGGCAACGAAGGTAGCCCGCAGCACGGTGCGGATGGTGGGCTTGGTGAGCATGTCCTCATCGCCCCACACGCGCGAGAACGCCTCCAGCAGTGCGTCGGCGATTACTGAGTGGTCGGTGTCGTCGAGGGGAGCGAGCGGATTGAGACCGACCACGTGCTCGCGCACGTTGGGGTCAATCAAATGCACGCGACCTGTTTCGATGAAGCCGGAGCGATCGAGCCAAGAGGCGAGCCGGCGATAGAGGCTGTCCGGGTGATTGCCGTGCGGATCGAACACGCACACCCCGCGACCGCGGGTGATGTCCTGCCGGAGCATGTACTCCAGAAGTGTGGTCTTGCCGGAGCCCGTCACTCCGACGATGTGCATGTGCTCCAGGCGCGGCCGTTCATCGAGGCGGACAGGATCACCGCGCTCGTTGCTGCCGAGCGTAATGCGGGTGAAGTCCGGGGATGCCCGCCGTGCGTCCGGCCCCCGCAGGGCAGGGAAGCGCTTGCCGAACTCGGCCCCCAGCTCCTCCATTCGGGCCTGGACACTCTGAGCCTTGTTGCCTGGCACGGCTGCCCTTGACGGATATATATGCGGAGTCACCATAGTAGTAGCTCGTTCTTTCGAGCTCGATCCTTGCCAACACGCGCGCCTGCGGCGTCAACAGCAGGCATGTCCCAGTAGAAGTAGTATGGACAGGGGCGAGGATAAGAAAGGGACCGGCCACATCGTTTGGCCGGTCTTTTTTATCCCTCCCGCATGGCCTTCAACCTCGCGATAGCGTTGTAGAGCGTGCCGATCTCGGCCGCGGACGCACCGCGTTGCTGCAGGTTGCGCAACTCGTCCTCCAGGGTCGCGATCGCATCCGATGCAGCATTCTCCGTGTGGGCTGGTTCAGGGACACCAGCAAGGGCAGCTCTCCGGCGAGCCAACACTTCCTCCGCCGTGAGCCTGTGGCCTTGGGCGTCCAACGCGCCGGCAGTGAACATGTGCTCTCCGCGCTCCGTCTTGAGATCCTTGATCGCTTGCGTGAACTCCCGCGATTGCTGCGCGCGCAGCGCGAAGTCACGCGCACGCTCCAGCGCAGCTTCGTTGTTGTGAACCGCGATCTGGTCGCGGTAGTCGGCATCGGCACGGGCCCGCTGCCGAGCGCGCAGCGCCTGCTCGCGCTCGCCGGCAAGCGTTGCCTGCGCTTTCTCGAGGCGCCCCTGGTAGAGATCGTCGGCCATCTCGTCACGGACGCGATAGTCATCGATCGCGTCGCGCAAATCGAGCATGGCTCGCACAGCTCCGGTTTGCGCCTCCACATTGCGGTGGAAGGCGCCGGTCTCGGCGGTGTTCAAATCCAGTGCCCGGGTGCGAGCACGGCTCATGATGCCGTGGAAGAAGCCGGAGATCGGATCGTCGATGGCGGCAGCCTGGGCGGCACCATCAAGGCGCCGGGCGATGTCCCGGGCATCTCGCGTGGCCGGGAGGTGTCTGCGGTCTTCGCTCATGGCGTGTCCTTACTTGCGAAGTTGATCGCGCAGCCTAGCAAGCTCTTGTGCAAACATTTCGGCCTTCAGTGTCATGGCCCGCGCCTGCCAGGTGGTCTTGCCGACCGTCCCACGGCGGATGGCATCGATCAACTCCTGGGCCTTCGGCCACTCGCCGCGATTACGAGCCCGGCGGAAGCTGACTTCCAGGGGGAGGGGAACGAACAGCCAGTAGAGGCCCATGACGAAACGCTTCACCGAGACCAGGAAGAAGATTGCAGCAGCAACAGCAAGAGACGTCCAGAATGTTTGCGGGGTCTGCTCCAGACCCGTTGTGAGCGGCGGCCCGTTGAGGAGCGGGCGCAGCTCGCGGATGTCGAGCGGTAACAGGTGACCGCCGCTCTTCGGCAGGCGGTCGTAGGTGCGATAGTAGTCCTGAACGGCGACCAGCCGCTCCAGCGGCTGGCTCAGTGCATAGGATTGAATTTGCCAAAGGACGATGAGCGAGACGACGGCAACAGCAGCGCAGAGCCCGAGGCCGCGACCGCGTTGATCGGGCTCATCAAAGTAGCCTGCGCCGACAATGCCCGTTATCGCGGCGAACAAGACAACAAGCCCGAACAATGCGAGGCCGGCACCCTCGCTTTTCTGCCGCATTGCGGCCGGATCTGCCGCGAGTGTCGCGTCGCCGACCCAGAACGGTCGATTGCGATCCTTGGACCAGGGAATAGTCGTCATGCCGGCACAGGTACCGGTGTCGGGGCGCTTATAGTTTGACGGCATATTGGTGAGATGTCGGCCGGCGGCGTCGCTGCGACCGATCAGGAACGCCTTCTGCGTCGCCTGCCGGCCGCGTTCGTCGATGTAGGTGAAGGCATAGGCGGAGCCCTCCTCGGAAACCGGAGCGCCGAACACGCCGCGACGGCGGTCGTACGCCCCGAAGTCCCAGCGGACGAGCTCGTAGTAGGTGAGAGGTGGGGGATTGGCCCGGTCGGCAGGCTCGTTGACACGGTGGCACGGGATCATGCTGAAGAAGGCGCGGGAGTCCTCGCCGACTTTGCTCTGCCACAAATCGCGACGCGCGTCGCAGGCGGCCAGCACTGTCGCCGCCAGAATGGCGGCAATGGTGGACAATCGGGAACCGCGCACATGCATGCGATATCGCCCACAACAGAGCAGCTGGCAGAAAATAGCGGAGGGCGGACAATCTCGCTACCTGTGGTAGCCCAGTGCTCGTGCGATCTTGTCCTCGACCACTGCCCGAGGGCGGCCGTAGTGCTGCCGGCTCTGACGCTTGGGGCTCTCGGTTGAGCCGATCTCTTTCGGGGGAGGGATCGTGATGAGCGCAGGCTCGGCACCAGGCGCGGACACCATCGCGTGTCCGTCTTCGAGGACCTGCAAGGCGTACGGATTGAACTCCTGATGCGGCCGGTTGAAGCTACGAGACAGAATCATCGCATCGTTTGGATTGGAACGGAACACCGCAAGCGTCGCTGCGTTCCCGAGCAACGCAGCTCGCGTGCTGTCGGTCAGCGCATCGAGGAACTGCGTCACGAGCACGATCGACAGAGAAAACTTGCGCGTCTCCGACAGCAATCGCGCGATCGAGGCAGGGCCAAACGTGTGGGCTTCATCGACGTATAAGTGGAAGGGCCGACGTGCAGCCGGAGGAATACTCGCACGCGCCATTGCCGCGGCGCGTAGGTGCGCGAGCAACAACGCCCCGAACAGGCGAGCTGCGGTCTCGCCGACACTTCCGGTTGCGAGATTTGCAATCACGATGCGCCCCTGTTGCATAGCGTAGGGGAGATGGAGTGTGCTGCGGGCTTGGCCGAGAATGTTCTTGATGGTCGGAAAGGCGAGGAAAGCTTCGACCTTGTTGAGCACTGGCTCGATGACTTCGTCGCGATAGGTCTCGCGCCATTTCTCAAACCGCTTATCGAAAAACTCACGGGCAAACTGATCGCTGATGCGCGGCACGATGCGGCTGCGAAAGGCGTCGTCGGTGAGAAGTCGCGGTATCAGGACCAGGGACGCGTTCGGTATTTCGATCAGTGCCGTGCAAGTGTGGCGCAGGACGTTCTCCATGCGCGCGCCCCAGCTCTCGTACCAGATCGATCGCATGGCGGCGACCAGGCCATCAACCGCCCGAGCGCGATCATCAGGCACCGTGTCTTCCAGCACGTTCAGGCCGATGGGGTAGTCGAGTTCGGCGCAGTTGAGATAGCAGACGTGGTTGTGCCGCCAGGGTGGAACATCGCCGAGGACTGCCTCAGCCAGATCGCCATGCGGATCGAGCAACAGCAGACCATCACCGCGCGCGATATCTTGCGCTGCTACGTGCCGGAGCAGGGTAGACTTGCCGGAACCGGTCGCACCGATGACGGCGATATGTCGGAGGCGGTCTTGCAGCGAGAGCGAGAGCGCGTCGCCGCTACTTGTTGTCCCGAGTGTGGTGTGGGCTGACATACCCGCGCCAGCCCCCGACAGGGCGACCACAGGCCTTGGGGGTGCCGATGGGTCACGCTGATGCGGAGACTTGTGCGGACAAATGATCGGGTGTTTCCCGCCCGCGATCTCTTCCCACACAATACCGCGCCTCGTCCCCAAAGCTCGGCGCCGTATCATGTGGATAGCTTGGAGCGTGCAGCAATTGATTCATCATGATTTAATGGAACACATTACTATCAGATTGCAGTCCATATGCGTGAATCAATGCCCAGACAGGAGAGCTCAGATCGGCCGAGACGTGGAGAGTTAGGTGGGAGCCCGGAGGTCAGGAAACGTGCGCAGGATATCTACGACGAGGTCCAGGATGAGCGGAGCGACAAAACGGTAATCCTCGAAAAACTCTCCGCGCTAATAGATGATGCTGAGGCGGCGGTTCGCGTCAATCCGAACTTGCCACCCGGGGAGCATATAGTGACGCATAGTCGCGTACTGCAAGAGCTCCTATACACGTTTCATTCTCTATCGAAGAAAGCAAAAGATCATCGTAATTAACATCACGTCTCTCCCAGTTGGACTCTGGAGCACCCAAGAAGTATTGCCAACTACGGTAGTCCAGCCCAGAACCTTTTCCACCAGGAGTGAGGGCGCACTGATTGCGATGGCGGCGTTGGGGGAGTTGCAGGCACTCGGGGTGCATCAAGGTCCACAGACAAACTCTGGGCTTTGGGACTTGGTGCCGGTAAAAAGGTAGTGGCATTCCAGAGCTGAAGCTTAGTTATGCTCGCCGACAAAATAAAGCGGCCGTCTGCGGAAAAGGCGAGGGTTCTAATGTCACTGTCCTTTCTCGGAAAAGTATGCAAGCGGTGCCCCGTCGCCACATCCCAAAGTTCCAAGTCTCCATTGCCTCGACCAGACAGGACGCAGCGACCGTCTGGGGAAAAAGCGACAGCTTTGAATTCCGCACCATCCGAGGCGAGTGTTCTAATCTTTCGACCGGACACAGTGGCCCATAGCGTCAGGGCGGAAGCGAAATAGAATCTGTTATATTCGCTACCTTGATCGCGTTTTTCTAGCTGGTAGTCTCCTGATCCGGAAACGGCATATCGACCGTCGGGCGAAAGAGCTACTGTGTTAACCCGGGCACCTTGTTCCGAAAATGTCTGTGCTTCGCTGCCACGCGCTATGTTCCATAGCCTGATCGTCTTATCGGTACTGCCGGAGAGGGCAAAACCGTCGGGTGAAAAGGCGACTGAATTGATGCCGCCCGAATGCCCTGTAAAGGTGCGAACTTCCCGGCCTGCGGATACGTCCCAGAGCTTTATCGTCCTGTCCAAGCTTCCAGATAGCGCGAGGCGGCCATCTGGAGAGAATGCGGCGCACGTAACCATTCGAGTATGTCCCGAGAATGCCCGAATCTCTCGCCCCGAAACGGCTTCCCATAGTTTAAGCGCAACGCCAACGTCAACGAAATCTTCCCCGTCTAGCTGGAGCTCACCAGCTCCCGATAGAATATATCGACCGTCGGGAGAAAAAGCGACGGCGTTGACATTCGCGCGGTCCGTCGCAAAGGTGCGTAGCTCCCTTCCTGATGGGATGTCCCACAATTTCATTCCAACGCCCTTACGGGCATCGCAAATTCCAGACACTGCTGACTGACCGTCGGGAGAAAAAGCGACCGAAGATATCCCAGACTGCCCATCAAATGTGCGCACAAAGCCACCCCGGATCTCTTCAATTCGTGTTCGTGCTTCCTTAGCGTGCGCACCCACTGGGTAGTCTTGGAGGTAAGTGCCAAAACTCTCTGGAGTATTCCGAGCCTCAGCTTCTTGCCAAAGGAAAGGCTCCAACAAGGTCTTGGCTTCGCTGGCCTGTTGCCCCTGTGGGAATGTTTTCAAATATTCGGCATAGCTCACCATCGTATTTTTGGACCTTGCTTGCTGCCACGCCAAGTCGTCTAGCGCTTTTCGTGCGTCCTTGGCGTGGCCCCCATCGGGGTGATCGTTCAGATAGGACCGGTAGTCCGCCGCTACGTTAGCTTGGTGGACCCGATTCCAATCATGCCGGTCCAGTGCTGCCGCGGTTCGCGGTTTTGAAAGCACAAGCCAATGGTGTTGCTCTGCCAGCGGCAGGGAAGCTACGAAAGCAAGGAGCGCGGACGATTGAGAGGCGATAGAGCCACTCGCGATATCCCGAGCAATGGCTTGGTCTAGGAGTTGAAGTCGATAGCTGTGCAACGCGAGCCATTCTCGCGCCTTGCGCTCGTAAGGACCATCGGGCCACTTCTCGAGATGCGCTTGAAACGCTTCGACTGTGTTGGCCCCGGTGGCAGCGGCGAAACTCAACTCGGCGCCTCGCTGGCGCGCCTTCCACAGATGCTTGCCTTCAGGAAATAGTTCGACATAACGCGCATAGTCCTCGAGCGCGTCCGTCCGTTCGGCTTGTGCGAACGTGAACTCGTCCCGCCGCGCTTTAGAAAGCAGCGCGAATGATGTCCAGCCAAAATGCTGCTCAAAGGTTAGCAGGTCTTGGATATTGTCAGTTTCGCACACACGCTCCCATTCTATTCGTGCGAGATCATCTTCGTTGATGCGCCCGCCCTCTTGCGTTGAGGGGACAATGCCGCGCTTTTCAAGTGCCGCAAAGATTGCGGGTCGATCATCGAGCACGACCGTATGTAAGCCATCGAAGGGCGGTGGTATCTCTGAGATTGCGATCTCCGTGGTGCGCACCGGCACGAGCTTGCCTGTATCGGCAGCGCGCCGTGCTTCAGAACGCACCCACATGGATTTCGCGGAGTGCCGTGACCATATCACAATGGCTGCCTTTGCCATCAGCAGTTGACCCAGAATCGTTTCCTCGAAAACATCGCCGGGTACAAGCCCGGTGTCCCACCAGACCGTGAAGCCTTTGGCCTCAAGATCTCGGGCAAGGGAGACCGTCAGGTCACGCTCTTCCTTGGAATAGCTTATGAACAGGTCAGCCACGGCGATCCCCCTCGGCCGGCTTCCAAGACCATCAATACGCCTAAGCTATATGAGTTCGGACCGCCTTCAAAGAGGCCGCCTGCCGACGGCGGCGTCACCCCAGGTCCTTCGCCTGCAAGCCTTCGACATCATTTCGTGACTGGTCTACAGCAGAGCGCGAAACTCCTCGACCGTCAGGCCGGAATCCCTGATGATCTTGCGCACAAGCCCACGCGGCAAGTCTTTGCCCTTGTGCACCGGTACCGTCGTTGCTCGGCTCGGATCGTCCTTGTGGACCAAGCGATGATGACTTCCCGATGTGCGCACCACGACAAAGCCGGCGCGTTTTAGCGCATCGATCGCCTTGGTGGCGGTAATGCTCGGAAATCGGCCGTTCATGTGCCGATCGCTACAGTCACCTCTCGCACCCTTGGCTTGTCGGTTTCGATAGGAATTGGCTCACCACGCTCGCGCCGACTTTCGAGCACCAGCTGAATCGCATCCTTTGCCATCGCCAGCGCTTCTTCTTCCGTGTCACCGCAGGTGCCAACCTCTGGCAGCGCCGGCACGAGGACAATGAACCCGCCCTCTTCTGCCGGCTCCAAGATCACCGTGTACGTGCGAGTGGCGTCCACCCTGATGCTCCTTTCCTGTTGCATAGATCGTCATCCTATCATGCAAACCGCGGCCGCTCCATGCGCCGCTGCGAACAGGCTCGTCAAGAGCACCCAAGTGCGCATTTTGTATCCCGCTTCAGTGCGGCCTAGCCGCTCCACGCGAGCCGTTCCCGACTTCGGACATGTTCGATAGCCCGCAGGAACGAGGACTATCGCGACATGTTCGAAAAGGCGGCTCGCCCTCTTGCTTTGCCTCCCCCCTCGTCGGGGCCCGCACAAACAAGGAGGCCGTACTCGGCCGACTATGTTTTGCGAGGCAGCCCGACCTCACGACGCAGCCGAGGGCGCGGTCACTGCCCCCCGGATCGTGGTTTGGTTCTCTTTGTTTGTCGCCCGTGGTCTTGCCAATGTGTACGCGACCGAGCGCCGCCAGCCCGCGCAATGCTCAATTGACAGTGTCATTTGATTTGCGTGGGGGCGGCGTGAGGTCGGGCTGAAAGCCCGACGAGGGGGGAGGCTCTTGTTGCTTGCGCGGCAAGGACTTTTGTCCGCTCGCACAAACCGCCGGGGCTACAAACCAGATGTAGCCCCTTATGTAGTATCGAGCAGTATCGGACGTGTTCGACTAGCTGTGCTATCGCGACGTGTCCGATATGCTCTGTTTTGGTTTCCTGATTTCTGGTGGTTTCTGTTGCGCGCTCTTCCCGCTGGAAACCGTTGACTGGCGGACTTGGTGAGCACATCAATGAGGTGACGCGTGTTGGTTACGACACACAAACCATGAAAGTCAAGCCTGCTATTTTTCTAGGAGTGCATTTAGATATCTTTCTCTTTTTCAAGTTTGCTAGCTGAGTATTTTCAATATGAGTATTATTAATCTGAGTATTCTTCTATTGTATGAACGGCAGATTTTGCCGTTTATGGTAGGCCGGGTTTGCCGATCTGGACCGGCAAAATTTGCCGGTCAGGAACGGCGGTGTTGATCTACCGCCTTTTTGGTACCGTGATGTGGAGGCGATACAAGTTGGTCTTGCCCAATCCTCGTTGCGTAACCTCAAGGCATTTGGCGTCTTCGAGTTCCTTCTGATAAGTGCGCACACTGCGCTCTCCTGAACCCATGTCTTCGGCCAGCTTCTGTTGACCAGGGAAGCATCCGTCGTCCGACCAGGCGTACTTCAAGAGCATGGCATAGAGCAGCTTGGCGCCGACCGAGAGAGCTTTGTTGGTTAGGATGAAGTTCGGAACCTGAGTGAAGCCGTGACGTGTTGCCAGATCGGCGCCGACGATCTCAATGTTGCGTTTGGCGTTCGCGAGGGCCGCGCCGATATGCTCCATAAGTACAGTATACCGCGTCGCTCGTTTGTGACCGGCGTTATCAACAGCCGTTGTGCACTCAAGGGCTGCTGTTCTCGTGGATTGGTGGGTCGCGTCGGGCTGAACCAAGTAGCGGCGTTAACATTTCCTGCAGGCCGCGAACGAGGAAATTGGTTTCTCGATCGCGCTCTATGAGCGCGTCTATCGTCTTATCCTTGCGATCGATCTGCTCGCGTAGAAAGTCGCGTTCGTCCTTCGCCTGCTCGACTTCCCTCTCTAGGCGCGTGACATCGCGCGTCAGTTCGCTTTTGTCTGTCATCGCTTGTCGCATGTTGTCGCTGCCCGTCGCTTGGGACTCGTCTCGCGCCGAAGCGCTCTGTTGTGCGGCGACAGACGTCGCGACACGACGCGACTGGTCGCGCTCGGTCGCGACAGAAGCGAGCGCACTCAATTCTTCAAGTTGCGCGATGTGGCGTGCGACAGACTGCGGCGTCACCAGATATTTGTCGCCGGTCGTCGTGGCGACTTTCTGAGCGTCGAGATGGCCGCTCGCACAGTAACGTTGCAAGGTTCTAAGAGTGCGCGCATGGCCGGCGTCGAAATAGCGCTGCGAGACTTCTTCGAGCGATAAGGTGAAATCGTTGTCGCGACTTGTCGCGACTTGTCGCGGTGCGTCTCGCTGGTTGTCGTCCATGCCGCAAGTCTAACAGGGGGAGGGAATAGCGCTCGTCGCTATCCACAGTGTGGCCGCGGCGAGTACGATTATGTCGTCGTAAAATCGCCAGGCCAATTCGCCTAATTGCTGATACAAGGAATGTGACGCAGACAAGTTGTAAGGGCGGTGTATTTTTTTGCGCACAGAAGGAGAAATAACTTGCGCGGCCCACGGCCGCCCCTTTTCGAATCGGGGCGAGCATGAGACACACGCGCCGTGCCTCGGACGGGCGCGCGCGGTTCAGACGCGCGGGCTCGCCTTAGGCTATATCCACCGCGTTAACGGCGAGTAAAGCGAAGCGTTCCGGTTCCAATTGCGCGGCGATCCGCCGATGTTGGCGGGGGTTCTCGACTTGCTTGGTAGGTGGTGGATAACCGATTCGCGCCGCGCCGAGTACCCAAGTCAACGGACAAACCCGTGGGTTGTAGGAGTCACCGTGACTCAGAAGACTCACACACTCGGCGCCAAGGAGGCGCAAACGCAATGGCTACCATTACCGATACGGTTCTCATCCTCGCCACGTTGGCCGGCCCGGTCCTGGCGGTGCAGACCCAGAAGTTCATCGAGCGCGCCACGGAGCGCAAGCAGGGCCAGCGGCGGATCTTCGATGTGCTGATGGCAACGAGGGCGACGCGCGTGTCACCCGCGCATGTGGAAGCGTTGAATGCGATCGACATTCAATTCCGCGGAAACGGGTGGCGAGTGCCGACCGCCAAGGAGCGGGAGGTGCTGAAGCGGTGGCGCATCTACGCCGACCACCTGAACCTCGACGTCGACGAAGCCAGCGAGGCCAAGGTCACCGCCTGGAACGTGAATGGCTACGAGCTCTTCGCGGACCTGCTGGAGGCGCTGGCCAAGGCTCTGGGCTACAGCTTCGACCGGGTCGAGCTGAAGCGGGGAGTGTATTGGCCCAAGGCTCACGGTGACGCGGAGATCCGGCAGCGCATCATCGAGCGCGGGCTGCTCGAGGTCCTGATCGGCAAGCAGCCGCTGGCGATGCGCGTCGTCGACTTCCCGGTGAGCGAGGAGGCGTTTGAGCTGCAGCAGCAGGTCCAGCAAGCCATCCTCAAGATGGCCGGCCCCGACGGCAAGTTGCAGGTGAAGATGAGCCACGAGCGGCCCCAGTCTCCGTTCGCCGAGGCGGCAGAGTAACTGGGTGTGGAATTCCTGGCCGGGCTACGGTCCGGCTGGGGGGTCATATAGGAAGAGCGCGCCGCCGGAGCGGCGCCCGCAGGGTCTCAAATTCTACGGCCGGCGCTCCGTCATCCGCGCCAAGGTCGCTTTGCGCACGTCGGGACGTAGTAGAGCAGGAGAGCACTGCGACGCCGCTACCTATTTGCTACCTAGCTGCACCTGTCGGAGTTTTGTGACAATCTAAGTTATTGATTTTGTGGTGCCGCAGGAGGGAATTGAACCCCCGACCCACGCATTACGAATGCGTTGGCTAGCGTCACGATCATTGATATTGCAGGCGCTTTCGTCACGCTGATTGCCCGATGCTCGCGATGGTTCCGCCGACGTTCTGACTTGCCGGTTCAACTGACCCGCCCGAGCCACGCACTACCTGCAAGGTGCTGACCGCGTGCTGTAGATGCGTCGGCGAGAAGCGGGCATAGACCCGGTGCGTGGTTTGCGTGTTGGTGTGCCCGAGCACCTGGGCAATCTCCCCGATCGGCGTGCCCGCCTCGGCCATCCAGACGGCCGCCGTGTGCCGGAGCACGTATGGGCTGGCCTCGACCTTGGCACGCCTCACGGCCCTTCCCAGGGCCCCCTTGACGGTCTTGATGGGCTTGCCCTCGAACTCGATCACGTAGCTGGTGGTGGCGTGCCGGCGGGCCTCGATCAGCGCATCCCGCGCCGCCTCGTTCATCGGCACCCG
>Ga0247727_10002118_pt1 | contig 45939 bp, 27 predicted proteins | sample WisWelCaveWW1625_FD_202498 | JGI IMG/M metagenome (GOLD analysis project Ga0247727, IMG submission 202498) | Biofilm microbial communities from Wishing Well Cave, Virginia, United States - WW16-25 | ecosystem: Environmental > Aquatic > Deep subsurface > Groundwater > Cave microbial mat | place...
GGCACTCGGCTTATGGCCGTAGGCTGTTCGGGACGACGAAGAATGAGTCCCTGTCTATGCGCACGCGCTGGAAGGCGCCGCTGAAGACACGCGCTTGAAAATTATTTTCGAGCCCACCGCGCTCATCTGGTTGCCCTTTGCGATTTACACCCGCGCCAAAGGCCATCTGCTATATCGCGTGAAAACGCAGCAACTTCACGATCTGCGCGAGTTCTATCAGCGCTATCGCAAAAATGATCGCCCTGGATGCCAAAGCCGGCGTGAAGCCTGCCCTGGCGCCCGCCGCGCCACGCGGTGCCGCAGGCCAGGGATGCCGGACGATACGCTCGACGAGCTGTATCTGCCGCCGTGCGATTACATGGCGCTCGACCGCACCACGCAGCAACATGAGAAGCTTACCGAGCATTTGCAGCGTGAGAAAGCGCGGATCGAGTCGCTGATCGAAGCCCTGATGCCCGGCGTGACCAAAGCCTTTGGCGAGCCGTTCTGCCAACCGGCGCGCGTGATCTATGAGCATCTGGCCAATCCCTTCGCGATCCAACCGCTTGGCGGACGTCGAGCCGGAAATTCAACGCTACTATCAGCGCGTGCATCCGTCACGAAACATCGAGACCATTTACGGCATCGGCGAAAAACTCGGGCCGGTCTTTGTGGCGATCATCCCTGGCCTGCGGCAGGGCAGGCAAAGACCATGAGTTCAATTCGGCTTCTTATTTCAAAAGCGCGAGTGGGGAACTGTTCTTCGGCGGCATCAACGGCTTCAACGCGTTTTATCCCGAAGACATTCGCGACAACGCGCAACGGCTTTTGGGCTTGATCAACCAACTGCTCGATCTCTCTAAATTGGAAAGCGGCAAAATGGAGCTCCGCGCCGCGCCGGGAAATCTGGTGGATTTTCCGCGCGGTCTCCTCGTTTCGTTCGCGGCGTTGGCCGAGCGCAAACGCCAGACGTTGCGCTTTGAATCAAAAGCAGAAAAGCTTTTGGTTTATTTTGATCGCGACAAAGCCGAGAAGATTTTTTTCAATCTGCTCTCGAACGCCATCAAGTTCACGCCGGAAGGCGGTTCTGTAGTCGTGGCGGTTGTCAGTGTGAAGGGTGAAGAGCGATGGGCGATGAGTGAAGGGCGAGGCGAGAAGGATGATGAGCACCCATCGCCTTTCGCCCATCGCAGTTCATCTAACGAGTTCATCGAGATCACAATCACCGACACCGGCATTGGCATTCCAGCAGAAAAGCTGCCGCATATCTTCGATCGCTTCTATCAAGTCGATAGCTCGCACACTCGACTGCACGAGGGCACGGGCATCGGCCTCGCGCTGGTGAAAGAGTTGGTGGAATTGCACCACGGCGCGATCGACGTCGCCAGCGCGGTGGGGAAAGGAACCACTTTCACTGTGCGCCTGCCGCTGGGGAAGGAACATTTGCAGCCGGAAGAAATCGTTGCGATCTCGGTGCAGGCGACGCGCGTGGAGGCGGATGCCGAATTTTCCGATATCGAAAGTGCTGAAACTCTTCTCAAGGAAACTGCATCTGCTACTGCTCTCTCAGATGACGAGCCCATCATTCTCGTGGTGGAAGATCACGCCGAGATGCGGCGGTACGTGCGCAATGAATTGGAGCCGGTATATCGCGTGCTCGAGGCCGCCGATGGCGATGAGGGTTGGCAGACGGCACTCGAGACGATTCCAGATCTCGTGATCAGCGACGTGATGATGCCGAAGATGAACGGCTACGAGCTGTGCAGCCGTTTGAAAACCGATGAGCGCACCAGCCACATTCCCGTGATTCTGTTGACGGCGAAAGCCGCTCAGCTCGACAAGCTCGCCGGCCTGGAGACTGGCGCGGATGATTATCTCGGCAAACCGTTCGACCGCCAGGAGTTGGTCGCGCGCGTGAAGAATTTAATCGCGCTGCGCCGCAAGCTGCGCGAAAGCTTTCGCCGGCAAGTTGTGCTGCAGCCCCGCGAGGTGGCGGTGACCACTGCGGATGAAGCCTTTTTGCAGCGCGCGCTCGCGGTGATGGAAGAGCAGGTCGCCAATGAAGAATTTACCGCGGAAGATTTTCAGCGGGCGGTGGGCATGAGCAAAACGCAGTTGCACCGCAAGCTCAAAGCGCTGGTCAACCAGGCGCCGCGGGAATTTATGCGCAGCTTTCGCTTGCAGCGCGCCGCGCAGTTGCTCAAACAAGGCGCGGGCAACGTCACGGAAATCGCCTACATGGTCGGCTTCAGCAGCCAGCCGTATTTCACCAAGTGCTTTCACGAAGAATTTGGCATGACGCCGAAGGAATATGCGAAACGGTCGGCGGCATGAGCAGAGGGCTGAGGGCATGCCGCGAAAAGCGAAGAGTGAAAAGCGTTGGGCGAAGAGCGCCTTTCGCCCAACGCGACTCGCCCTTCATGTTTTCAAAAGATCTTTTTGATCAATTCCACAAAGGTGGGATTGGCGAAGGTGAGGGCAATGAGCGCAATGGCGATGAAGAGGTTCATCTTGAAATGGAGACTGGCGAATTTTTCGTCAACCAGTTTGAATTTCTCGGCCATCACATTTTCGAGGCTTTTGAAACGCTCTTCGAAAATTTCTCGCGTCACGAGTTCCTGTTTCAGCTCATCCTTCAGAACAATGTGCAAAAGCTGTTTTTGCTCGAGGCTTTCCTCTTTAGCTTTTTGTTGGATGTTGTTGACGGCGGTTTCCAAAGTCTTGGCCAATACTTCAGCCCTATGCTTTCCGCCCAAGCTCTGTTCGAGAACGTCAAAAGCTTCGCGAGGTAAAGTGTACGTTTCCATGTTTAGTCTCTTGAAAAAGTTATCGCCCAATGAGATAACGGTCATTTTTAATATAAGCAAATCGCTCCCGCAATGCAAATTTTCCGATAAAAAATTCGTATCTTCACTTCCCTTCCGCAACGGCTTGTTTCGATTGGCATGGCAGAATCATCCTGCAAAAACAGTCAGAAGACAGAAAGATGGAAGGCAGAAAAATGTTTACGGCCTGCCCGTTGTCCAGGGAGTGAAGTCCGACTTGCGCAAGAAGCCTCTCGGTGCTCACAAAAATCGTTTCGCGCAAGTCGGACTTCGCCCGCACTCGTACACTTGGAACGCCAGTATATAAATTTGGAACGTGAGTCTATAACCCGCGGTTTTCTCCCGCCTGCTGTGGAACACCACCATACGATTTCGGCACATAGCTGAAAGCAATCACCCCGGCTTTTTTCTTATCTTGTCTTCGGCAGTGCGAACGACAATGACTTCATTTGCCAGGAAAGAACTTGACATGCCCGCAAACACCTTGACCCTCTCCGGCGTTTACATCGACGCCGGGAAAATCCGGCTGGCGAGCGGAAAAATTTTGGCGTGGGACGATCTCAGCCCGCAGCACACGCCGCCGTGCATTCTGTACGGCGCGAAGACGGAAGTGACCATCGTGCTCGAGGCGCCGGATTACTTGCACGGCGCCGAGGGCGCGATTTGGGCGACGTATGACCGCTGCGCCAACCAAATCAATACGAACGGCGGCGTCACTTCCACTCCCAATAACGGCTCGGTTACGGTGTGCCTTGTCGATAATGTGAATCCTCCTACGGCCAATGCGGGCGCGGATCAAACGATTTGTCTAAATGGATCGATTCAGATCGGCGGCAGCCCCACGGCCTCGGGCGGCAATGGCGGGCCTTATTCGATCAGTTGGTCTCCGGCCACGGGTTTGAGCAGCGCGACGGCCGCCAATCCCACGGCGTCACCGGCAACTACGATGACTTACACGGTCACGGTCACAGAAACCAGCACGGGCTTTTTTGCCAGAGATATGGTTACGGTCACGGTCAATGCGTTGCCAGTTGTGACGATCGATCCCATTCCCGCGCAGTGCGTCGGCGCTTCTGTTGTGACGTTGAGCGGCAGTCCCGCTGGCGGAACTTTCTCCGGCCCTGGCGTGAGCGGGAATCAATTCATGCCCTTGACCGCAGGAATTGGCACACATACCATCACGTATTCATATTCTTCGAGCGGGTGTTCCAACAGCGCTTCCACGCAAGTGACGGTCACACCCTGCAACCTCGCGCTCAACAAATCGGCGACCGCTTCAAGCTCAAAGCCCGGCCATCCGCCCGGCCTTGCGGTGGACGGCAGCACCACCACACATTGGCGCAGCGGCACATTGAGCAGCGGCACGAATGCTTGGTTGCGCGTGGATTTGGGCACGACCTACTCGATCGACAACGTGATGATCAATTGGCCGGGCAGTTTTTTCGCGAAAAAATATACGGTGCAAATCTCGCTCACCGGCGCCGGCGGCAGTTGGACGACGGTTTATACGGACAACACCGGCAATGGCGGCGTCGATAACATCACCTTCGCCCCGCAAAGCGGGACCCGCTATGTGCGCGTCTTCATGACGCAACACAACGAGACCGTCGAGCGCATTAATGAATTTGAGGTTTATGCCGCGTCGGGGTCGCTGTCTAAAGAGTCCGAGGTCGCGAAGTCCGAGGTCAGTGAACAGTTATCAGTGAACAGTTATCAGTTGGAGCAGAATTATCCGAATCCGTTTAATCCTTCGACGACGATCAGCTTTGCGCTGCCGGAAGCGAGTGCAGTGAGTTTGATGATCTTCAACAGCATGGGCCAGCTTGTACGCACGTTGGTCCGCGGCGAATATGCGAGCGGGAAGTATGAATTGGTGTGGGATGGCAAAAACGAACACGGTGAGCAAATGGCGAGCGGCATGTATCTATACGTGATCAAAGCGGGCGCGTTTACGGCGCAGCGCAAACTCATATTGATGAAGTAAGTTTCGATGATTGAAGATGGAGGCGCGAAGACCGCGAAGTGACGCTCCTCGATTCTCAAGCATCCCTGCTCGAGGCTCGAGCCTCAACCTGCGCTGATTTTTCCGCTATCGGGCGATGGCAATCTTTGCCATCGCCCTTTTTTATTTCGCGATTTTTCACTTTCCTTTTTCACCAACTTTCCGTAAATTATTTGACTTTATAAAATTTTTAATCAACCGCATCGGACTACGAGAGGAGCATTCATGAGACCGCAAGAATTCAACACCGTTAGCCCAACGACGTTTCCATCGGCGGCGCACATGATGGAACAATTCATGAAAACCCAGGAATACATCGCCCTGGAAGAAAAACACGGCGCGCATAATTATCATCCGCTCGATATCGTCATCCAGCGCGCGGAAGGCGTTTGGGTGTATGACGTGGAAGGCAATCGTTATCTCGATTTTCTCAGCGCCTATTCGGCGGTGAGTCAGGGGCATTGCCACCCGCGCATTTACCAGGCGATGGTCGAGCAGGCAAAAAAATGCACGCTGTCGTCGCGCGCGTTTCGCAATGATCAACTGGCGCTGTTTTATAAAGAGCTCACGACGCTGTGCGAGCTGGACATGGCGTTGCCGATGAACAGCGGGGCGGAGGCCATTGAAACGGCGGTGAAGACCGCACGCAAGTGGGGCTACGAACGCAAGATGGTGGCGGATAATAAAGCGGAGATTATCGTCTGCGAAGGCAATTTTCATGGGCGCACCACGACCGTCATTAGTTTTTCCACCGATCCGGAATATAAAAGAAACTTTGGCCCGTTGACGCCGGGTTTTGTGTTTGTGAAATTCGGCGATGCTGTCGCGCTGGAAAAAGCGATGACGCCGAACACCGTGGCATTTCTCGTCGAACCGATTCAGGCCGAAGCCGGGGTATTGCTGCCGCCGCCGGGTTATCTCGCGCAAGTGACGGAAACTTGTCGCAGGAACAATGTGCTGGTGATGTTTGATGAAATTCAAACCGGACTCGGCCGCACGGGGAAAATGTTTGCGTATCAGCATGATTCGGGCGCGAAGCCGGATGTTTTGGTTCTCGGCAAGGCGTTGTCCGGCGGGTTTTATCCGGTGTCCGCGGTCGTCGCGCGCCGCGAAGTGCTCGAAGTTTTGCAGCCGGGACATCACGGCAGCACCTTTGGCGGCAATCCGCTGGCGTGTGCGGTTTCGCGCGAAGCCTTGCGCGTGCTCATTGATGAAAACCTGACGCAACGTTCCGCGGAAATGGGACAATATTTCCAGGAAAAATTAAAAACGATTCAGAGCAAACACATCAAAGAAATTCGCGGGCGCGGCCTGCTGATCGGCGTCGAACTGTGGCCGCAGGCCGGCGGCGCGCGCCGGTTTTGCGAAGCGTTGAAAGATGAAAAACTGTTGTGCAAAGAAACGCATGATCACGTCATTCGCTTTGCGCCGCCGCTCGTCATCACGCGCGAAGAATTGGACTGGGCGTTCGACCGCGTCAGGAAAGTGATGGAGTCCATGTCGTAAGTTGTGAGAGCGGAGGACAGAGGGCATAGCGCATAGTGTAATGCAGCGCAATGCTCTCTGCTCTAAGCCCTAAGCTCTCCGCTTTAAGCATTTGGTTTTCACGGAGGAAAATGATGAGAAAATCTTTTTGTCTGTTTTTTCCTTTTTTCTTTTTTGTCCTGTCCGGTTGTTCTTCCGCGCCACCGACTATCGCCCTGCTCACCGATTACGGCACGCAGGATCATTACGCCGGCGAATTGCAAGGCGTCATTCTTTCCGTCAATCCTGCCGCTCGGCTCACCACCATCTCGCACGAAGTTCCCAGCTATGATATTCGCGACGGCAGCTTCATATTAGCGACGGCGGCCGGTGATTTTCCGCCAGGCACGATTTTCGTCGCCGTCGTTGATCCGAGTGTGGGCAGCAAGCGGCGGGCGATTATCGTGGAGACGCTGGATAAAAAATATTTCGTCGGCCCGGACAACGGCCTGTTTACGGATGTGATTCGCACGCTCGGCGTGAAACGCGCGTTTGAGATCAAGAACCTGCTGTGGTTCCGCACCAGCGCGATTTCAGCGACGTTTCACGGGCGCGATGTTTTTGGGCCGGCCGCGGCGCATCTGTCAAAAGGGAAGAGCGTGGAAGACGCCGGCCCGCTGATTTCCGATCTGCAGCAATTTCAGCGCGCCGAGGCGGTTCTGCGCGAGGGCCGCATCACCGGTGAAATTCTGCATCGTGATCGTTATGGCAATTTAATCACGAATGTTGCCGCACCCATGCTGGCAAAAGCGGGATGGAAAGCTGGAATGACCTTTGATTGCACGGCCCGCGCCCGGACCGTGCGGGGAAAGTTTGCCGATCGCTACAGCGCCGTGCCGCTGGGTGAATACGTTATTCTGCTCAACAGCCATGGTTTGCTGGAAATTGCGCGCAACCTGGCGAATGCGGCGGCGGGCTTCGACAATGCCGCGGCGGGCGATACGCTGCAAATTAATACGTCCGGCACGGCTTCAACAAACTAAGCATGGCGAGCGCTGGCAAAGAAAATTTTCCAACGGATAGAAAAACCCAACGGATTAAAAAATCCGTTGGGTTCTTCAATCCGTTGGAAATTTAACTTGACAATGTTAGGTTGGCTTGAACGAAAGCAAAGACAGAGAAATAGAATCTCTAAAGAAAAAAGCTTTTGGTATCCGGATTTGCCGAATCGTCCGGATTAGCTTATCCGGTTAATTCGGGAAATCCGAATACCATAATTAAAAAGTAGGCGGTTTCTAAAAGTGTCATGCAACCCCTATAAATACAGAACGAAATGACACTGATCGAAAAAATCTTTGCTTTTTTTTGCAACGCTTTAATTTGTAATAGACTAATACCTCAACGACAAGCCGCCGGTTAAAAGAAAACCTCGCAAATCCCACGTCCGGCGTTGCACATCTTTGGCCTCGCCGGTGGAAAAGGAAAAAGCGGTGTTGAGCATGAGATGCTCGGAGGATTTGAATTGCAGGCCGCCGCCGAGATTGAAGAGTTGCGCCTCGCCCAACTGCGCCTCGCTTTTGCCGAAAATGTTCAGTCCCAGCGACGTGGTAAGCGCCAGGCGCTCGGAGACATTATACGTCACCTGGCCGGTTGACCAGAAAATGTTTCCTGAAAAGTTGTCCCTGACCGTGCTGAGAATCTCGCCGCCGGAGGCGTAAGTAACGTTGTCCGCCTTGATCACGTCCCTGAGGGCTAAAACGACGGCGAATTTTTTTTGGGAAAACGTCATCATACCTTCCGCCTCGATTTGCGTTCCTTCTTTGAAGGCGGCCTGCCCGTTGATTTGATCTTTTTGAAAAATTTTGGCCAGCAGGTTCCAGTGCGTCGCCAGATTATTTTTCTTAAAATCGATGCCGCCGGTGACGGAAACTTCGTTGCCCGGATTAAAACGAAACGGGCTGTTTTGCAAAAAAGCATGCTCGCCCTTGAGCAGGATACCGGCGCCGAGCCCGGCTTTCAGATTTTCACTCACCGCGAAAGCGTAGGCGGCGCCCCAATCCACTTCCAACCCGCGGCCATAGCGCTTCAGCGGGAAGCCGAGAACGGTCTCCGCGAGCACATTATTGACTTTGACCTCCTGCGCCTCCAGAGCGTTTTTTCCGGTCGGCAAATTAAGCCCGATATGCAGGAGCCAGTGATAATCGTTAAATTTCATAATGCCGCGGATTTTCGTGTCCGTCAGGCCCTGCAGAGTTTGACTCGCGCCGTTTTTTAAGCTGGAAGCGGCGGCGGCGCCGGAAAAACTGAGATCAAATTTGGGAGAAAGATGAATGGCAACAAACAGCGGCGTAAAAAACGCGCGAATCGTGGCGTTGCCGGCGCTGCTGTTGAGACGCCAGTTTTGAACATAGAAACGCGGCCCGAAACTGCCCTTCGCAACCGGATATTGAAATTTCGGCTGGGCGTGAACGGGAATACCGAGTAAAGTCAAGCCGCAAATGATTACGAAAGTAGCGAATGTTTTTCTCATTTAAAAATCTCCCAATCCGGCTGAGCCGGGATCAAAGAAAGAATTAGCCGCTCACGGAAATGGAACAGCTCACGGAATTTTTTCCGTGAGCCGTTCCATTTCCGTGAGCGCTATTTTTTGCATAGATTCAACTTTAAAATGATTAATTCCTCGGCAATTCGCCGGTAACGACGATGACGCCCGTCCCGCGAAACGTATTGGGATCCAAAGGCGAAAGGTCCTCATTGTCGAGAAGGCCGAGGCGCAGGCCGACTTTGGCGCCGGTGTCCAGCAAAATCGGCTCCGTTCCGGTAAACCGCTCCTGATAGTCCGACAACTTATCGATCGTCGACAGAGACAATCTTTGCACGTCAACCTGCTCTCTTTTTTGCCGGGCGATGGCAAACCCCGGATCAAGCTGCATGGCCCGTTCATATTGCGCGGTCGCTTCATCCAATTGATTTTTGTCCTCAAAGTCGAGGCCTTTGCAAAAAGCGATGAAGGCGAGAATGTTTTTCGTGGGCAACGGCCTGATGGCTTCGATTTCGGCCTCGGTTAATTTCATGCCGAGATCCCGAATCAAATCAAAAAACAGAATTTTTTCCAGCGCCAGAATTTCCGCGAGTGAGCCGGTGGCCTGGGCGCCATCGCCCCGCAACTCGCCGGTCGCCGTGATAATCGCGCCGGCGCTGATTTGCAGGCTCGTTTCGCTCAGGCGTTCGATGCCGCCGGAAATCAGTTGGCCGGCTCCCAAAAGCCGTCCGGCTTTGGGCGACTGCACCTGGTCGAAAAACTCGGAGGAAGAGACCTGCATTTCGTCGAGCAGGACCTGCAGCTTGATTCTTTCCACCAAACGCAGGCTTTTCACCTTGCCGAAGTCGCTGGTGAGAATCTCGGCGATGCCTTTGAGCAGCGGGGCGAGCTCATTTGATTGCGAAAGATTGCGAAAATAAAGGACGGCCACGGTGTTCGGCTCGGGAGGTTGAATCCGTCCGGCTTCCAGCGCGCTGAGATTTTGCCTGATCTCCCGTTGCAGCTCCTGCAAATGCACTTCGCGAATTCGGGCCTGCATCTCCCGGCGCATCGGATCTAAAACGCTCAGCCGGCTATAAATGCGATAAACCGATACGGCTTCGGCATACATTTCCTGCTGTTCATAACTCAATCCCAGATAAAGCAGGGCGCGGCCGTTGGTGGGACGAAACCTGAGCGCCTGCCGAAACTTTTCCACGGCTTTTTCGTTTTGCCGGTTGCGATGATAGGCGATTCCCAACTCCCGCTTGATGAGCCAATGTCCGGGGTTTTCGCGTTCCGCCGCTTCCAGACGCGTGATCGCTTCGGCGTATTGACTCTTCTGCAAAAGCGCGCGCCCGCGGCGAAGGCCTGGGTTGCCGCACCCGAAGAGCAGCCCGCCGATCAGCAGCACGACGCCGATTTTTAGCGAATCATTTTTTTTCATAATGAATACTGGTTGTAATTCGATCCATTAAAAAATCTTTGCTTCTTTTGCACAGATTTGACTATTAACGGTTTACATCAGATTTTCAGATGAACTGAAAACTGAAGCCTTACGTGCAGCTTTAAATTTTCCCACGGATTGAAGAATCCCGCTGATCAAGTTTTTTTTATCCGTGGGCTTCTTCAATCCGCGGGCATAAATTTTGGCTTTTAAACTTTCAAAATTTTTTTCTGAGTTTGACGGCGTTAACGCTTAACACTTCAACCGTTTTTACTTTATTGAGAAAACACCCTCGACAACATAAACTTCAAAATTTTTCAAAGCGGTATTGGTTGCCGAGGCCGATACGATGCGCAGCGTATCCTGCCGCGCCCCCGCCAGCGGATTGACCTTGAACAGGACGGTAACGATCGGCTCCGGAACATTCACCCCGGGGCTGGGAGGAATTTCGCCGGGTGGCCGGCCCTGGTCAATAATGATGATGCGATAAGCATTCTGCGCCTGGGACGGTCCGGCCAGATTGCGCGCCACGATATTGCTGAAGCGCGCAAGGCGAGCGATCCCGTTGAGCGTATCCGCTTCCAGCACGCTGCCGTTATAAACCAGGTCAAATTGCAACCCGCGCAGGTTATCATGATTCGCCAGCCCGATCGCAACCGGATTGCCGGGGCTGCCAATCGCGCCGTCGCCGTCACCGACATCCAACACCACTCGAAAGCCCGGGATGGACAACGGAAAGAGTGTGAGCGGTATTCGCATCGTGTCATCTTTGGAAACGGTGATGCCGGTTTGCCGGGCCAAAAATGAGCGCACTTCTTCAAAACGCTGATCCGCGTTAATATCCAGATTCTCAAAGGCACTGACTTCAATAACCCGGTCCTCGCCGGTTGGAACGATCAACTCAGTGCGAAAGCGAAGATCTCCCGGCGCGAGGCCGATCGAGTCGCTGGCGATCACCTGCCCCTCCGGGCCGTCGAGCACGCGAAAAACCAGTTTGGTGATGACAGGCGCGCCGGAAATCATCTGGCCGGTTTTGCCCAAACCCGGCGTGAGCCGGCCCACTTTTTTTCCGGCAAAAGACAACCGCAGCTCAAAAACCGCCGCGCCATTTCCTGAAAGTGGAGCCGGCCTCCCGCAATGAAGGCGAGAGAGGCAAGCCAATAACACGAGAAGGAGCGGTGCGATATTTTTTGCGTTCATAGAATCACCTCGACATTGCAGACGAGCAGCCTGCGTTATTTCCTATCAGGCCATTAGACTTCGGACATTTAACCTCGGACTTCGGACCCTCTTACTTCAGCACCATTTTTTGCCTCGAGACAAAATCACCGGCTTCGAGACGATAAAAATAAACCCCGGCGGTTACCCGCTTTCCCTGCCGGTCGCGGCCATTCCAGATCACTTTTTTGAAGCCCGGCGTTTGCCATGAATTGACCAGCAGCGCGACTTCATGGCCGAGGACATTATAAACGGCAAGTTTGACCGCGGCAGCCGCCGGGATGGTATAAACGATTTCAGTCTGCGGATTCGCCGCGCCGGCGTCGAAGGGATTGGGGTAGTTTTGGCTTAAAACAAATTTGTCCGGCAAATTTATTTTCAAATTCGCCGCGTCGCTGGAGATCCGCACCGGAATCGGTGTTCCCGATTTCCCGACCAGCAGCGCGCTTTCGATTTGCAAACCGGTTTTGGAAAAATCCGCGGACCTCGCCTGCAAAGAAAACTGCAAAAGCTCGCGCGTTCCGGGGGTGATGCAATCTCCCGACAGGCTGTAAATCAGAACCGCCAGTTGGTCCGGCCCGCGAGCCGTCGCCAGGGTCATGCCGTGATTTCCCGCCGATAAGACGGGATCACCCAACCCCAGCGCGCGGCTATCGCCTCTAATCCTGAGCTGCAGGGCGGTCACGGGTTCAGCGACGGAAATCGTCAGCGGCAATTTAATCGTTGCCCCGACGATGATTTCGGCTGCGCCAAGTCGAAGCTCGCCTCCAGCCTCAGCACCGTTGTTTTCCCGCGGCGAGGCGGTTGCAGCCAAAAGATTTTTCAGGCTTTCATTCACTATATCAACCACGTCGATGACATTGATCCTGCCATCCAGGTTTGTATCCGCCAGCGTGCTGTCCAAATGGGTGGCTCTTTTCACTGGATTTTGCAGAATGAGTCTCATCTCGAAATCGACGTCACTGGCATCGACTGTAAAATTACGCGTCACGTCGCAGCGAACACCCGTCGCGGTCGTTTCACCGGAGAAGTTCGAGGGCGGTGAATCACCGCCGGCATTAAAAGCAAACACCTGATATGACGTGGCCGCTCCCTGGTTTAGCCCCGCATCCTGATAGTTTTGCACGTTCGGGCCAACGGTGAAAAGACTCATCTCCGGCACAATCGTTCCCACGCGCCGCACAATTTTAAAACCGGCTTCATTGTTTGAATTGTCCGTCCAGCGCAAATTGATTTGGCTCATGCTCATGGCCTCGGCAATCAGATTCGAGGGAGGGAGCGGTGTCGAGGGCAGATTGCCCACGGTGAAGGTCTGATTGCCGGAAGTTCCGCCGCCAGGACCAATGTTGGCAACTGAGAAGTTTCGTTCGGCGGTCGCCGCGCTCGCGGTGATGGTCAAATTCGCCGCCAGGCTCGTCGGGCTGTTTACCGTCGTCGAGTTAACCGTAATGCCGCTTCCAACATTCACGGCAGTGACGCCGCTGATAAAATTCGTTCCCGTCAAAAGCACCTCCAGCGTCTGCAGCCGATTGCCGGTGGCCGGTGTGAGGCTCGCCAAAGTTGGAACGGGATTATTCACGGTAAAAGTCTGGTTCGCCGAGGTTCCGCTGCTGGCGCCGATGTTGGTAACTGAGAAGTTTCGTTCGCCGGTCGCCGCGCTCGCGGTGATGGTCAAATTCGCCGTCAAACTCGTCGTCCCGCCGTTGGCGGAATTCACCGCCGTCGAGTTAACCGTAATGCCGCTTCCAGCATTCACGGCCGTGATGGCGCTGATAAAATTCGTCCCGGTAAAAATGACGTCGAGCCTCTGCAGGCGATTACCACTAATTGGCGAAATGCCGGTCAGGGTCGGCACCGGATCGCCGTTGACAGTGAAGCCGTTCGTTAAAGTTGTTATTCCGCCGCCTGGCGGCGTATTGGTGATCGCAACATTGCGCGGACCAGCCGCGGCATCGGCGTCAATGGTGATATTCGCCGTGATTTGTGTCGTCCCGCCGTTGGCGGGATTAACGGTGATCGCGTTCACCATGATGTCAGCGCCGAAACTCACCGAGCTCACGCCATCGATAAAATTCGTTCCCGTCAAAATCACCTCCAGCGTCTGCAACTGATTGCCGGTGGCCGGCGTGAGGCTCGTCAAAGTTGGAACGGGATTATTCACGGTAAAAGTTTGATTCGCCGAGGTTCCGCTGCTGGCGCCGATGTTGGTAACTGAGAAGTTTCGTTCGCCGGTCGCCGCACTCGCGGTGATGGTCAAATTCGCCGTCAAACTCGTCGAGTTGTTTATCGTCATCGAGTTCACCATAATGCTGCTTCCAGCATTCACGGCAGTGATGCCGCTGATAAAATTCGTCCCGGTAAAAACGACGTCGAGCGTCTGCAGGCGATCACCACTAATTGGCGAAATGCCGGTCAAAGTCGGCGCCTGATCGCCGTTGACAGTGAAGCCGTTCGTTAAAGTTGTTATTCCGCCGCCCGGCGGCGCATTGGTGATCGCAACATTGCGCGGACCAGCCGCGGCATCGGCGCCAATGGTGAGGTTGGCGGTGATTTGCGTCGCGCTATTGACGGTGGCCAGGTTTACCGTGATGTCAGCGCCGAAACTCACCGAGCTCACGCCGTCGATAAAATTCGTTCCCGTCAAAACCGCCTCCAGCGTCTGCAACTGATTGCCGGTGGCCGGTGTGAGGCTCGCCAAAGTTGGAACGGGATTATTCACGGTAAAAGTCTGGTTCGCCGAGCTTCCGCCGCCGGTGTTGGTAACTGAGAAGTTTCGTTCGCCGGTCGCCGCGCTCGCGGCGATGGTCAGATTCGCCGTCAAACTCGTCGGGCTGTTTACCGCGGTCGAGTTGACCGTAATGCCGCTTCCAGCATTCACGGCCGTGATGTCGCTGATAAAATTCGTCCCGGTAAAAATGACGTCCAGCGTCTGCAGGCGATTGCCATTGATTGGCGAAATGCCGGTCAAAGTTGGCGCTGTGTTGTTTCCCACGGTAAAGCCGTTCGTCAAAGTCGCCGTTCCCCCGCCCGGCGGCGCGTTGGTGATCGAAACGTCGCGCCCACCTGACACAGCATTGGAACCAATGGTGATATTGGCGGTGATTTGCGTTGGGCTGTTAACCGTGGTCGAGTTCAACGTGATGCCGGCGCCAAAATTCACCGAGCTTACGCCGCTGATAAAATTCGTTCCCGTAAAAATCACCTCCAGTGTTTGCAGGCGATCACCGTTGTTAGGCGAGAGACTCGCCAGGGTCGGCGCGGGATTGTTCCCAATAATGAAACCGTTTGTCAAAATCGTCGTTCCCCCGCCGGGCGGCGCGTTAGTGACCGAAACGTTGCGCGCGCCGAGCACGGTATTGGAACTAATCGTGATATTGGCGGTGATTTGCGTGGTCCCGCCGTTGGCGGGATTAACCGCGATTGAGTTTACCGTGATGGCCGCGCCAAAATTTACCGAACTCACGCCGTCGATGAAATTCGTTCCCGTAAAAACCACGTCGAGCGTCTGCAGGCGATTGCCGTTGGTTGGTGCAACGTTCGTCAAAGTCGGCGCGGGATTTTGCACGGTGAATGTCCGATTCGCCGAGGTTCCGCCACCGGGCCCGCTGTTGATCACCGCGAAGCTCCTCGCGCCGGTCGCGGCCGCCGCGGTGATAGTCAGATTCGCCGTTAGGCTCGTCGAGCTGGTTACCGTTGCCGCGTTCACCGTAATGCCGGCTCCCGCGCTGACGAAAGTCACGCCGCTGATAAAATTCGTTCCCGTAAAAACCACCTCCAGCGTCTGCAGACGTCTGCCAGTAATGGGCGCAATGCTGGCCAGGGTTGGCGCCGGGTTGCTGCCGACAGTGAAGCCGTTCGGCAAAGTTGCGGTTCCGCCGCCCGGCAGCGCATTGGAGACCGAAACGTCGCGCGCTCCGAACGTGGCATTGGCGCTCATGGTGATATTGGCGGTGATTTGCGTCGTCCCGCCGTTGGCGGGATTAACAATGGCCGAGTTCACCGTGACGTCGGCGCCCAAATTCACCGTGCTCACGCCGCTGATAAAATTCGTTCCCGTCAAAATCATGTCCAGCGTCTGCAGGCGGCTGCCGGTGGGGGGCGAGAGGCTCGTCAAAGTCGGCGCGGGATTATTCACGGTGAATGTCCGATTCGCCGAGGTTCCGCCGCCAGGCTCGCTGTTCCTTACGGAAAAATTTCGCGCGCCGGTGGCGGCGCCGGCGTTGATGGTGAGATTCGCCGTCAAACTGGTCGAACTGTGCACCGTCGTCGAGTTAACCGTAATGCCGGCCCCGGCATTCACGGTGGTGACCTCGCTAATAAAATTCGTTCCCGTCAAAACCACATTAAACGTCTGCAGGCGGCTGCCATTATTTGGCGCGATGCTGGCCAGAGTCGGCGCCGGATTGCTCCCCACCGTGAAGCCGTTTGGCAACGTTGCCGTTCCTCCGCCCGGCGGCGCATTGATGACCAAAACGTCACGCACTCCGAGCGCGGCATTGGAACCAATGGTCAGATTGGCGGTGATTTGTGCGGTCCCGCCGCTGGCGGGATTGACGACCATCGAGTTCACCGTAATGTCTTCGCCCAGATTCACCGTGCTCACGTCATTGATAAAATTCCTTCCCGTAAAAATGACCTCGAGCGTCTGCAGGCGGTTACCGGTGGGTGGCGAAAGACTCGTCAGGGTCGGCGCCGGGTTGCTGCCGACGGTGAAGCCGTTCGGCAACGTTGCGGTTCCGCCTCCCGGCAGCGCATTAGAGACCGAAACATTGCGCGCCCCGAACGTGGCATTAGCGCTCAGGGTGATATTGGCGGTAATTTGCGTTGTCCCGCCGTTGGCGGGATTAACCATGGCTGAGTTCACCGTGATGTCGGCGCCAAAGCTCACCGAACTGGCGCCGGTGATAAAATTCGTTCCCGCAAACACCACCTCCAGCGTTTGCAAACGGTTGCCGTTGGGTGGCGAGAGGCTTATCAAAGTCGGGGCCGGATTGTTCACAGTGAAAGTTTGATTCGCCGAAGTTCCGCCGCCGGGGCTGCTGTTCGTTACAGAGAAATTCCGCGCGCCGGTGGCCGCACTGTCGGTGATGGTGAGATTCGCCGTCAAACTCGTCGAATTATTCACCCTCGTCGAGTTAACCGTAATGCCGCTTCCAGCATTCAGAGTCGTGGCGCCGCTGATAAAATTCGTTCCGGTAAAAACCACCTCCAGCGTCTGCAAACGATTGCCGCTATTGGGTGAAATGCTCGTCACGGCCGGCGCCGGATTTTCTACGGCGAAAGTTTGATTCGCCGAGGTTCCGCCGCCGGGGGCGCTGTTGACAACTGAGAAATCCCGCGCGCCGGTGGCCGCACTCGCGGTGATGGTCACATTCGCCGTCAAACTCGTCGAGCTATTGACCGTCGTTGAATTAATTGTAATGCCGGTTCCGGCGTTCACAGTCGTGACGCCGCTGATAAAATTCGTTCCGGTAAAGATCACCTCCAGCGTCTGCAGGCGGATACCGTTAATCGGTGCAATGCCGGCCAGGGTCGGCGCGGGATTGCCCCCGACGGTGAAGCCGTTTGGCAAAATTGCGGCTGCCCCGCCCGGCGGCGCATTGGTGACTGAAACGCTGCGCGCGCCGATCGCGGCATTGGAGCTAATCGTGATATTGGCGGTGATTTGCGTCGTCCCGCCGTTGGCGGGATTGACGATGGTTGAGTTCAACGTGATGCCCGCGCCAAAACTCACCGAACTCACGCCGCTGATAAAATTCGTTCCCGTAAACACCACGTCAAGCGTCTGCAGGCGGTTGCCGCTGGCTGGCGCAACGTTCGTCAAAGCCGGCGCCGGATTGTTTACGGTGAATGTCCGATTCCCCGAGGTTCCGCCGCCGGGGCCACTGTTGACCACTGAGAAAATACGTGCGCCAGTTGCCGCCGCTGCCGTGACGGTGAGATTCGCCGTCAAACTCGTTGAACTGGTCACCGTTGTTGAGTTAACCGTAATGCCGTTTCCGACGTTCACCGAGCTGACCCCGTCAATAAAATTCGTTCCCGTAAAAACCACCTCGAGCGTCTGCAAACGATTGCCGGTAATTGGCGCGATGCTCGCCAAAGTTGGCACGGGATTGTTCACAGTGAAAGTTTGATTCGTCGAAGTTCCGCCGCCGGGAGCGCTGTTGATGACGGAAAAGTTTCGTGCGCCTGTGGCCGCCGCCGCTGTGATAATGAGATTCGCCGTCAAGCTCGTTAAGCTGTTCACCGTCGTGGAATTGACCGTAATACCGCTGCCGACATTCACGTCAGTGACGCCGGCGATAAAATTCGTTCCCGTGAAAACTACATCAAGTGTCTGCAAACGATTGCCGTTGATTGGCGAAATGCTGGTCAACGTCGGCGCCGGATTACTCCCCACGGTAAATCCATTCGCGAAAACTACCGTTCCCCCGCCCGGCGCCGCATTGATGACCGAAACATTGCGGCTGCCAAGTGCAGCGTTGGCGCCAATGGTGATATTCGCCGTGATTTGCGTTACGCTGTTAACTATGGTGGAGTCCACCGTGATGTCCGCGCCAAAACCCACCGAACTGACCCCGCTGATAAAATTCGTTCCGGTAAGAATCACCTCCAACGTCTGCAAGCGGCCGCCACTCGTTGGCGAAATGCTGGTCAAGGTTGGCACGGGATTCCCCGCCACGGTGAAGCCGTTCGTCAAAGTTGCCGTTCCGCCGCCCGGCGCCACATTGGTGACCGAAACATCGCGCGGACCTAACGGCGCAAAGGAAAGAATCGTAATATTGGTGGTGATTTGCGTGGCGCTGTTGACAACAACCGAGTTAAAAACGAATTCGATGCCTCCAAACAACTGCAAAAACACCGAGCTCACGCCGTCGATAAAATTCGTTCCCGTAATAACCACATCCAGCGTCTGCAGGCGATTGCCGCTGGCCGGCGAAATGCTCGTCACTGTCGGCACGGGATTATTCACCGTGAAAGTCTGATTCGCCGAGGTTCCGCCGCCGGGGGCGATGTTGGTGACAGAGAAATTCCGCGGGCCGGTGGCCGCACCAGCAGTGATGGTGAGATTAGCCGTCAAACTCGTCGAACTGTTTATCGTTGTAGAATTAACCGTAATGCCGCTGCCGACGTTCACGGAAGTGCCCCTAATGCCGCCGGCATCAAGGGGAGAGCCAATAACAAAATTCGTTCCCGTAAAAACCACATCCAGCGTCTGCAGGCGGTTGCCGCTGGTTAGCGCTATGCTCGTCAAGGTTGGCGCGGGATTGTTCACGGTAAAGCCGTTTGTCAAAGTTGCCGTTCCGCCGCCCGGCGCCGCATTGATGACGGAAACGTCACGCGGAACTAACGGCGTAAAGGGAAAAATCGTGATATTAGCGGTGATTTGCGTGGCACTGTTAACGACAATCGAGTTAATATTGATGTCGGCGCCAACAAACAAATTTACCGAGCTCGCGCCGTCGATAAAATTCGTTCCCGTAACAACGACATCCAATGTTTGCAAGCGGTTGCCGCTGGCCGGCGAGATACTCGTCACGGTCGGCACGGGATTATTCACGGTGAAAGTTTGATTCGCCGAGGTTCCACCACCGGGGGCGCTGTTGGTGACGAAAAAACTCCGCGAGCCGATGACCGCGCCAGCAGCGATCGTGAGATTCGCCGTCAAGCTCGTCGAACTGTTCACCGCCGTCGAATTGACCGTAATGCCGGTTCCGACGTTAACTGAAGAGACGCCGTCAATAAAATTTGTTCCCGTGAAAACGACATCGAGCGTCTGCAAACGGTTGCCATTGATTGGCGTGATGCTCGTCAAAGTCGGCGCGGGATTATTGCCCACGGTGAATGTTTGATTGGCCGAGGTTCCGCCGCCGGGGCCGCTGTTGGTGACCGGAACATCGCGCGCTCCCAGCGCCGCGCTGCCACCAATGGTGATATTCGTCGTGATTTGCGTCGCGCTATTGACCGTGGTCGAGTTCAGAGTGATGTCAGCGCCAAAATTTACCGAGCTTACTCCGCTAATAAAATTCGTTCCCGTAAAAATCACATCCAGCGTTTGCAAGCGATTGCCGTTGGCTGGCGCGAGGCTTGCTAAAGTTGGCACGGGATTATTCACGGTGAAAGTTTGATTCGCCGAGACTCCGCCGCCGGGAACGATGTTGATGACGGAAAAATTCCGCTGGCCGGTGGCCGCGCCAGCGGCGATGGTGAGATTCGCCGTCAAACTCGTCGAACTGTTTACCGTCGTGGAGTTGACCGTAATGCCGCTGCCGAAAACAGACACCAAACTTACGCCGTTGATAAAATTCGTTCCGGCGAAAACCACATCGAGCGTCTGCAAGCGATTGCCATTGGTAGGGGAGAGGCTCACTAAAGTCGGCGGGGGATTGTTCACGGTGAAAATTTGATTTTCCGAAGTTCCGCCACCGGGAGCGATGTTGGTGACGGAAAAATTTCGCTGGCCGGTGGCCGCGCCAGCGGCGATCGTAAGATTCGCCGTCAAGAGCGAGGAACTGATCACGTCCGTTGAATTGACCGTAATGCCGCTGCCGACATTCACGGAAGTGACGCCGTTGATAAAGTTCGTTCCGGCGAAAACCACATCGAGCGTCTGCAAGCGATTGCCATTGGTAGGGGAAGGGGAGAGGCTCGTCAAAGTTGGCAGGGGATTATTTACGATGAAAATTTGGTTCGCCGAGGTTCCGCCGCCGGGAGCGCTGTTAGTGACGGAAAAGTCCCGCTGGCCGGTGGCCGCACCCGCTGCGATCGTAAGATTCGCCGTCAAACTCGCCGAACTGTTTATCGTCGTAGAATTAATCGAAATGCCGCTGCCAACATTTACGGAGGTGACGCCGTTGATAAAATTCGTTCCCGTGAAAACTACATCGAGCGTCTGGAAGCGATTACCATTCGTCGGTGCGATGCTCGTCAAAGTTGGCAAGGGTTCATTCACCGTGAAAGTCTGATTCGCCGAGGTTCCACCGCCGGGGGCGATGTTGGTGACGGAGAAATTCCGCGGGCCGGTGCCCGCCCCAGGAGCGTTGATGGTGAGATTCGCCGTCAAACTCGTCGAACTGTTCACGGTCGTTGAATTGACCGTAATGCCGCCGCCGACAGTCAGGAAAGTTATTCCGGCAAAAAAATTCGTTCCGGTGAAAACCACGTCGAGCGTTTGCAAGCGGTTTCCGCTATTAGGCGAAATGCCCGTCAAGGTTGGCGCGGGATTGTCGCCGACGGTGAATGTTTGATTGCCCGAAGCGCCGCCGCCGGGGCCGCTATTGATGACCGGAACACTGCGCGGGCCCATCACGGCGTTGGCGCCAATCGTGATATTCGCCGTGATTTGCGTGGGGCTGTTGACCGTGGTCGAGTTCAACGTGATGTCCGCGCCAAAATTGACCGAACTCACGCCGTCAATAAAATTCGTTCCCGTAAAAAAAACATCCAGCGTATTAAAGCGAAAGCCGAAGGTTGGCAAAAGGCTCGTTAAAGTCGGCAACGGATTGTTTACTGTAAAAGGTTGCGTGCCCGAGGTACCGCCACCGGGGCCACTGTTGGTGACGGAAAAATTCCGCGCGCCAGTGGCCGCACCAGCCGCGATCGTGAGATTCGCCGTCAAGCTCGTGGAACTGTTCACGGCCATTGAATTAACCGTAATGCCGCTGCCGACATTCACGGAGGTGACGCCGTCGATAAAGCTCGTTCCCGTAAAAACCACATCGAGCGTCTGCAAGCGATTGCCATTGGTAGGGGAGAGGCTCACTAAAGTCGGCGGGGGATTGTTTACCGTGAATAGCGGACTGCTTGTCGTTCCACCACCGGGGCTACTGTTGGCAACTAAGAAGCCCAAAGTGCCGGTGTCAGCAGTAGCGGTGATGGTCAGATTGGCAGTCAAATTTGTCGAGCTGTTTACCGTCGTTGAGTTGATGGTAATGTGACCACTTTCGTCAATCACGGAAGTCACCCCGCTGATAAAGTTCGTTCCCGTAAACACCACATCCAGCGTCTGCAAGCGACTGCCACTGGTCGGCGAAATGCTCGTCACTGTCGGCGCGGGATTGAATGTTGTCGCATTGCTTTCATTGGAATACGCGGAGTTGGCAGCAGCGGTATCGTAGGCGCGCACGCGATAAAAATAAGTTGTGCTCGCCGCTAAGCCGGTGTTGCTATAACTCGTCACATTGGCCGTTACTGAATCGATTTGAGCATACGTGCCGCCTACCCCGGTTTTACGCTCGATCTTGAAGCCGACCTCATTCGTCGAGTTGTCCTGCCACGCCAGATTGATCTGGCTGCTCGACACTGCGGTCGCCACTAAATTTGAGGGCGCGGCTGGAATATTGTCCAGGGTGGTGGCATCGTCTTCGTTGGAATACGCTGAGTTGCCGCCGGGATTGAAGGCGCGCATGCGATAAAAATAATTTGTACCGGCTGCCAACCCGGTACTGCTATAAATCATTACATTGGCCGCCACCGCAGCGATCTGGCTATATGTGCCGCCAGCCCCAATCTTGCGCTCAATTTTAAAGCCATCCTCGTCCGTGGAATTGTCCTGCCACATCAGATCGATCTGGCTGCTCGACACCGTGGTCGCCGTTAAACTTGAGGGTGCGGCCGGAGGATTGGGCAAAGTTTTGGTATCCGCTTCGTTAGAATACGCTGAGCTGCCAACGGTATTGTAGGCCCGCACGCGATAAAAGTAACTGGTATTGGCCGTCAAACCAATGTTGCTATAACTCGTCACATTGGCCGTCACTGAATCGATTTGGCCATACGTGCCGCCAACCCCAATTTTGCGCTCGATCTTGAAACCGACTTCGTTCGTCGCGTTGTCCTGCCACGCCAGATTGATCTGGCTGGTCGATATTGCGGTCGCCGTTAAGCTCAAGGGCGCGGCCGGAAGATTCTCGAGGGTGGTGGCATCGGCTTCATTGGAATACGCGGAGTTGCCACCATCATTGTAAGCCCGCACGCGATAGAAGTGATTTGTATTGGCCGCCAAACCGTTATCACTATAACTCATAAAAGCGACCGAATCTGGACCCGCCACCGTATTGATCTGGCTATAGGTGCCGCCGATTCCGGTCTTGCGCTCGATCTTGATGTTGCCCCCGTTGCTCTTCCACGTCAGATCGATCTGGCTGCTCGACACCGAGGTCGCCGCTAAATCCACGGGCGGGCTTGGAGGAAAGGGCAGGGTGACGGCATCCGCTTCGTTGGAAAACGCTGAGCTGCCACCGGTACCGTAGGCCCGCACGCGATAAAAGTAATGTGTATTGGCCACCAAACCGATGCTGCTATAACTCCTCACATTGGCCGTGACGGTATCGATCTCGCTGTACGAGCCGCCAGCCCCAATCTTGCGCTGGATCGTGAAGCCAAACTCGTTCGTCGAGTTGTCCAGCCAGGTCAGATTGATCTGGCTGGTCGACACTTTGATCGCCACTAAATTTGAGGGCGCAGCAGGTTGGCCGAAGACGTCGACGCCGATCGCGAGCACGCCGGCTATAAAATAATATGTGAAAATTAAGCGTTTCATATAGCCCCTCGCCGTTTTTCAGTTAAAAATGAACAGCCCAAAAACACCAAAGAAAAATACGAGTAAAACCAAAAGGACACGCCATGCGCTTTGCGCTCTGCCCTCTGCGCTCAACTCTCTGCGCCCTGCGCTCAAATAAACGGCCGGATCACCGTCATAAAATCAACGGCCTTTTGAAAGCTCGGGGCCATGGTCAACGCCTGCTCCAGTTTTTTATACGCCTGCTTATATTCGGCGCGATTGGCCTGCGCGATGGCGTCGCCGTACAGCGCCAGCGCCTCCAGCGGGACTTGATCTTTGCCGAGCTTGTCGAGTTTGTCCTGCTCGACTTTTTTAATGTCCGCTTCGAGATCTTTGCTGATCGCCAGCGTCAGCTTTTTGGCCAGCTCAAAGGCCTTGTCCGGCCTGCCTTCGATCGCCGCGGTTTTAAAAATTTCGCCGGTCTCGGTTTTGACCAAACGCGCGTCAATTCGCAGGATTTTGCCAAAGCGGCTGAAACTGCCAAAAACAAAACAATGCGCCCCGAGCATTTTTCCCACCTGCGAAGTCACGGCTTTGTCGAAAAGCGGCTGGCCGTTGACCTCGCTGCGCTGGACTTTGAGCTCGTCCAGGAGATACTGCAGGCGTTCCCGTTCCACGATGCGCAGGCTCCCCAGCACGGCAAAATCCGTGATCAGAATTTTTGACAGCGCCTTGCCCAGATTTTCATAGCGATCGATATCGTCGATGGAATTGTTGTCAAAATCGATAATGGCAATGGTTTTGACGCCCGGCGACGGCGTCTCGGGCTGCAGGGAAATTCCCGACTCCTGCAGGGTCTGGAAATAACAATTCGTCAGCGCCTGATATGGCCACCACTGCTCGCTCAACTTATAGCTTTTGTCGATTTGGAGAAGCTCCGCGAAAATTTGTCTCGCGTGCTGGGCCTGGTTCTGCGAAACATACGCCAGCGCCAGATATTCACCGGCTTCGCAATGGGCCTCTTTGGGCAAAGTTTTGGTGACGATCAGGCGCTTCAAAATGGCAATGGCCTTCTCAAACTCGGCCTGATTAAAAAAACTGATGGCCTCCTGCAGCTCGAGGTTCGGCTGGCTTTTTTCGGAAGTCAGCGGCTGGCCGGGATGCTCCTGCGCCCTTGCCGCGGCGTCCCGGCGCGCTGATTCAAATATAACGCTGCCGCTCCCGCCCAGGAGAACGGCGATAGACCAAAAGATCATGACTCTTTTCATAATGAGCTCCATTGGGGTTGCGATTTGCGCTCTATGGTTTGACGAATTTCAGCATTAGATTCGTTTTCTGGTCGCTTTGAATCGTCACGCTCCGCTCACCGCCTTCGAGCACATAACCAAAAATTTTGGCGTCGATGCGATGGCTGTCTGCGGCAAGCGCGAACGTGCCCGGAATTTGCCCGAGCGGCTGACCGTCGACAAAAAGTTCAGCGACTGCAATTCTCTCCCGGCCGTTTTCCGCAATAACCGCGGAGACCGCGAGGCTGCCCGGTGGCAGCGGATTCAGTGTCGCCTCCACGCGCGCCGCCTCGCTGGCATTAACCTCCGCCGCGGAATTTTCCTCCGCATAACCTGACAGCGTCAGACGAATCTGATACGTGCCAGTGTCCAGCATCGAAAATGTGTGCGGCGTCCTCGCCTCCGTGTCGTTGCCGTTCAGGTAAATCAACGCGCCAGGCGGAGCGGAGCTCACGGTTAAATCTCCGAGGCGCCGGGCTTCCTTTTTAAGCGCGGCGGGGCGCTGGATTTGTGTTCTGGCTTTTTTATAATTTGCTCGCGCTTCCGTGTAAGCCAGTTGCGCGGCGAGCAGATTTTCTCTTCCTTCCAAATCCAGCCTGTCGTCACCCGCGCGTTCTCGTCTGGAAGCCGCGTCGAACAAATCTTTGGCCAGCGTGGCGGCGCCGGCTTTCGCGGCCGCGTTTTTTTCGCGCTGCATTTCCCGCCGCAGCGCCAGGACGCTGTCTTTGAGCGCATTTACCGGCGCCGTTTGCGGGGCGGTGATCGCCGAAGCGGAATCGGGCGAATTTTTTTCAACCGGCCAAAAGCGCGCGGCAATTGCAAACAGAATCAGGGCCGCAACCGCCGCTCCGATCCACAAACCGCGTTTGGGTTTTGGCCCGGCAGTTTTGGGAAGAGCGTCCGTCGAAATAGCGATCGTGCGCGTGCGCCCGGAATCTGCGGCTTCCGGATCGAGACTTTTGGCAAAACTTCGCTCGAAACGTTTGAGCTCATCAAACAGCGCCTGCATCGAGGCATAACGGTCTTCGGGGCGTTTCTGCAGGGTCCGGTGAATAAGCCGCTCCAGCGGCGCCGGAATGGCCGGATTGATCGTTGTTATCGGCGCCGGCTCCTGATTCACGATCGCGTAGAAAACAGCATGCTCATATTCGCTCGAGAAAGGCGGCCGGCCGGCGAACATCTCGTGCAGAACGACGCCAAGCGACCAGATGTCGCTGCGATGATCGACTTGCCCTCCGGTGATTTGTTCCGGCGACATGTAAAGCGGCGTTCCCATCATGGTGCCGGCTTTGGTCAATCCCGTGCCGCCGGCCAGTTTTGCCAGACCGAAGTCGAGTATCTTCACCAGGCCGTCGCTGGTGATCATAATGTTGGCCGGTTTGATGTCGCGGTGGATGATGCCATGTTTGTGCGCCTGCGCGAGACCTTGCGCGGTCTGAACCGCTATATCAATCGCACTGTTCACTGATAACTGATTACTGGCTACTTTCTTTTGCAGCGTCTCGCCTTCGCAGTAGGCCATGGCAATAAACATTTGCCCGTCCGCGGCCTCGTCAACCTCATAGATGGTGCAAATGTTGGGATGGTCGAGGGCCGAGGCTGCCTGCGCCTCCTGCATGAAACGCTGCTTTGCTTCTTCTTCAAAATTTAACTGGGGCAGCAGAAATTTGAGGGCAACCGGACGTTTGAGTCTGATATCCTCGGCCCGATAAACAACGCCCATCCCGCCGCCGCCGAGTTGTTCGAGAATTCGGTAGTGAGAAACTATCTTATCGATCATACCCTCCGCCCAAATCTTAATGGTTGCTGACTGAATGATTAGTGAAATTTTTTGCCGGTGATTGTCTTTACTATACAGTCGAATGGCCCGGTTGCAGAAGAATGAGTTGGCGTATAAGCTGGCAGGAGGGAAGAAAAAAAATCTAAAAAAAAATCTTGACAATTCGGAAATAATTTTGTATTTTACTTAAACGGTAAAGTAACCGATAAAGTTATCGGTAAATACAAATCACCGACAGCAACTATTGAGACAGAGTGCGGTTATGCGTAAGCCGTCGCAAATTACTCTGAGTGATATCGCGTCACGCTTGAATGTCTCAAAGGTCACCGTCTCCAAAGCGCTGCGTGACCATCCCGATATCGCGTCCGAAACCAAGCAGCGCATCAGGCAATTGGCTGAAGAATTGGCGTATACGCCGAACTCGGCGGCGCGCAACCTTTCCACTCGGCGAACCCACACCATCGGCCTGGTCGTACCCAAGATTGCACATTTTTTCTTTTCCTCTGTCATCGAATCCGTTTATGACACGGCCTTCGAAAACAATTATGAAATCATTTTGACCGTCTCGCAGGAAGACGCCGCGCGAGAAATCAAGCATCTCAAAACGTTGCTGTCGATGCGCGTGGACGGCTTGCTGATTTCGGTTTCGCAGCAAACGCAGGACACAGCGATTTTCGAATTGGTGAAAAAGAAAGGCGTGCCGCTGGTGTTTTTCGATCGCGTCATCGAGGGGCTGGGCTGCAGCACCGTCACGGTCGATGATCGAGAGGGCGCGGCGTTGCTCGTCGAACAGGCGGTTGCCGCTGGTTACACGAAGATCGCGCATCTCGCCGGTTTTTCTCACGTCAACATCGGTCGCGAGCGCTGCGCCGGGTTTATGGCGGCCATGCAAAAGCACCGGCTTCCGGTTCGCGAAGATTGGATTATCACCGGCGGCTTCAGTGAAGACTACGGCTACCAAGCGCTCCAGCAGCTTCATCACGCCAACAATCTGCCGGAAATCATCGTGACCGTTACTTATCCGGTGGCCCTCGGAGTTTTCGCGGCAGCGAAAGATCTCGGCCTGAAAATTCCACACGATCTCGACGTGGTATGTTTCGGCGACAGCACCACCAATCGTTTCATTTCGCCGTCTTTGACTTGCGTCAGCCAACCGACGGAAAAGCTTGGGAGGCGGTCGGTGGAAATTTTGCTTGAAGAGATCAAAAATCCGGCGCCGAGCCAGCCGCAGAAAGTCGTCTTGCAAACCGAATTGCGCCTGCGCGAGACGTGCCGTGCAAAATAAAATCGCAGCGAAAAAAGAACTGCAACGAAAGGAAATTTGTAACTTTCAAAAATTTTCTATCCCACCAATTGAGTAGGATTATATTTTCAGGCGTCGTTGATGAAATCCGCGATTTTAAAGGCTTTTGAACACGGATAACGCGGATGACGCGGATTCTCACAGATTTTCTATTTTTTGCTTTATCCGCGGCAATCCGCCCAATCCGCGTCATCCGCGTTCAAAAAAATGATACCAAGACTTTCAGAATTTGCTTCTGAGTTTGGTTGCGTTGGCGATTACAAGCTTTGCTCTCCCTGGCGCGAAAATGAAAGGAATGAACTACGTTATGAAAATTTCATTTCAAAAAGTATCGCTGCTTGCACTCTTTCTGATTTCAAGCTCGGTCCTGGCGCAGGGCACACTGCGCGGCGTCGTGACTGACTCTTCGGACAACAACAGCCCGCTCGTCGGGGCAAACGTTTATTTGATCGGCACGGCCTTGGGCAGCGCCACGAATTTGGAAGGGGAGTATCGCATTGACCGCGTGCCGGAAGGCGCGTATACACTCCGCATATCTTATATCGGTTATTCGACCAGGCAAATCAAGGTCAATATTCAAAACGATAAAACCCTTGCGGTTAACGCGGCATTGGCCCAACATCTCATCGAAGCCGGCTCGATTGTTATTACCGGACAAGCTGTCGGCCAAGCCGCGGCGATCAACCAGCAAATCACTGCGAATACGATCGTCAATGTTATTTCCGAAGAAAAAATTCAGGAATTACCGGATGCGAACGCCGCCGAATCTATTGGCCGTCTACCCGGTGTTTCGCTGCAGCGTTCCGGCGGCGAAGCGAACAAAATCGTCTTGCGCGGTCTCAGCGATAAATTCTCCAGCATCACCGTTGACGGCGTGCGCATCGCGCCGACCGATGAGAATTCTCGCGGCGTGGATTTGAGCACGATTTCGCAAGGCTCGCTGGCCGGCATTGAATTGTACAAAGCCTTGACGCCGGATCGCGATGCGGACGCCATCGCCGGCAGCGTGAACTTGGTGACGAAAAAAGCGCCCGCAGAAAGATTGCTGCGGCTCGACGCCAAAGGCTCTTACAATAGGTTGGGCAAGGATTATGAACAGTACGATTTCGTTGCCCGTTATGGTCAGCGGCATTTTAACGACGTGCTCGGCGTGCAGCTTTCCGGAAATCTCGCGCCACCGATGATTATAGTCGTCTCGGCTGGCGATATTTTGCCGATACGCTTGATTGTAAATATGCGACCAGCGCCAAAGCATATACGGGCGCTGAGAAGAGTTATCCGGCCGGCGATCTCAATTGGTATCCGGCGTTGAAAGCGAAATGGGAAATAGGCATCGACTTGACGGGCGTCAAATCCAATCCCATTGTGGTCGTGACGAATTATCAACTCGAGCAGAATTATCCGAACCCGTTCAATCCGTCGACGAAAATTTCTTACGCTCTGCCCAAGGCCGCCAAGGTCTCGTTATTGATCTACAACACCTTCGGGCAGGAAGTCGCGAAACTGCTGGATAACCAGCAACAGCCGGCGGGCAAACATACGATCACGTGGGACAGCGCTGATCATGCCGGCAAAGCGCTTCCCTCCGGCATGTATTTCTATCGCCTGCGCGCGGGTGAAGGCGTTATCTTGACGCGGAAAATGTTATTGGTGAAGTAACTGCAGCGGAAATGAAGCGGACCTGGCCGGTCACTGCAAGCAGTTACAATGCGAAAACTAAATTTCAAGAGTGACCGGTCAGCACTTCACTACTGTCGTGGTTTTTTCTATAAGCAAGCGAAACTGACCGGTCACTGACGCCAGCAAGAGTCGGAAAAGTTTTATACTTTAAGTGGCCGGTCAGTGACTTGCTTGGAAGCGCCTTTAAAACATCTTTTATGAAAAAATCCACCGCGGCGTTTCATTTCTTATTAATCGCGCTCTCGCTGGCGGCTGCGCCAGGTGAGGCCCAATTATTAGCTTTCCCCGGAGCAGAAGGATTTGGCCGTTTCACCAGCGGTGGCCGTGGCGGAAAAGTGCTCGAAGTCATCAATCTGAATGATAGCGGCGCCGGCAGTTTGCGCGCGGCAATCGAAGCTGAAGGCGCGCGAACGATTGTCTTTCATATTTCCGGCACGATTGCGCTGCAATCTGAGCTTCGCATCGAGAATAACAATCTTACGATTGCCGGCCAAACCGCGCCCGGCGACGGTATTTGCCTCAAAGATTATCCGCTGATTATTGCTGCCGACAATGTCATCATCCGCTATCTGCGTATTCGTCTCGGTGACGCAAAGAAGCTGGAAGCCGACGCGATCAATTGCATCCGCCAAAAAAACATTTTGCTCGATCATTGCTCGATGAGTTGGGGCATTGATGAAGTCGCCTCGTTTTACGACAATGAAAATGCAACGGTGCAATGGTGCCTGATCAGCGAAAGCTTGAATCATTCTTATCACCGCAAAGGCGATCACGGCTACGGCGGCATTTGGGGCGGCAAAGGCGCTTCGTTTCATCACAATCTCTTGGCGCATCACTCCAGCCGCAATCCGCGTTTCAACGGCAGCCGCACGCCTCATGCGCCGGAAAAAGAAATTGTCGATTTCCGGAACAACGTGATTTATAATTGGGGCGAAAATAGCGCGTATGGCGGTGAAGCCGGTCAGCAAAATATAATCGCGAATTATTATAAAGCCGGTCCGGCCACTCGCGTCACGAAAAACCGCATCGTTGAGCCGTATGATGGCAATGGCAAATGGTACATTGCCGAAAATTTCGTTTTTGGATTTTCAGAGATCACAGCGGATAACTGGGCTGGTGTGCAGGGCAATTTTGTAAATCATGGCCGCGTTGATGCGCCGCATCCGTTTGCACTTATCATAACGCAAACCGCAGAGCAAGCGTATGAATCGGTACTGGCAAATGCCGGCGCCGTCCTGCCAAAGCGCGATGCAATCGATGCGCGGATTATCAAAGAAGTCCGAACCGGCACGGCCACTTATGGTGGCACATGGGGGGCCGGCTCGGGCATTATTGATTCGCAAAGCGAAGTTGGCGGCTGGCCGATGCTTCATTCCCAACCTGCGCCGGCCGATCAAGATCACGACGGCATGGCCGACGAGTGGGAACGGACGAATGGCCTCGACCCGTCGAATCCCGATGACCGCAACGGCGATTTTAACAAAAATGGTTATACGAATCTTGAAAAGTATTTGAACAGTCTTGCGCTGAATTAAGCAAAAAAAACTTTAACTATTCAGGCCCATTGAAAGGCAAAACTATTAAGGGCAAAACAATTAAAAGCTTTTTTAATAGTTTTGCCCAAAATTGTTTTGCCTCTAAACAGTGAGGAGGGAGTTAACCATGCGAAACTTTCGAGAGAACGCTTGCGCCGCTTTGTTTCTCATTTGTGTTTTATTCGGATCGCCAACCAACCGCCTTTATTCCCAATCCAACCGCGCGGACGGATTTGCCTCGGTAAACGCGCTCGGTCGAAACGGAACGACCGGCGGCGCGGGCGGAACCGTCGTCACAGTGACAACCACCGCCCAATTCCTGGATTATATCAAAAGGACCGGGTCCTATATCATTCAGGTCAATGGCACGATGAGTTTGTCCGGCATGGAAAATGTGAAGTCTGACAAAACCATTGTCGGCGTGGATTCCACCGGCGTCATCACCGGCGGCGGACTCAATCTCTCGAGCGCCTCCAACCTCATCATTCGCAACTTGCTTTTTAAGAACAGCAGTGACGATGCGGTCAATGTTGAAGATGGCGCGCATCATGTCTGGGTTGATCATTGTGATTTTACCGGCGCCTTCGACGGCCTGGTCGATGTCAAGCGCGGGGCCGATTATGTCACCGTCTCATGGAATAAATTTACGGCTCATCAAAAAACCTGCCTTTTGGGACATGATGATAACAACGCGGCGCAGGACGCCGGCCATTTGCGCGTGACCTATCACCATAACTGGTTTAATGGCACGACCGAGCGACATCCTCGCGTCCGGTTTTCCGCGTTGGCTCACGTTTATAACAATTATTATATTGGAAACAGTTACGGCGTGGCTTCCACCATGAACGCGGAAGTGCTGGTTGAAAGTAATTATTTCAAGAGCGTCAGGAATCCGACATTTGTCGGCTATGACGCCTCGGGTCCTGGAGACCTGGTCGAGAGAAATAACGTTTACGACAATTGTCCCAATCCTCCGCAAGTTCGGGGAGAGGTGCCTGCGCCACCATATACTTATTCCGTAGATCAGGCTGCAAATGTCGCTGCGCTTGTTGCCGGAAATGCTGGTAGAGCAGGATTTAAGTTCATTCCCGCCACCTCTCCGCAATGGCGGGTTTATAGCGCCAGCGTGTTGCCAAATAAAAATAGTCCCGTCTTCCTGGAATCCAATGTTACGAATCCACCCGACACGGCGAGTTGGATTATTGATGATTCGCAAATCGCCGGCAACAAACTGCTGAAGTTTATCGACGCCGTACAAACCAACGGCAAGTTCATGTGGGGCAACAATTGGGGGATGGATGCAAATATTGGCGTCACGTTCGCTTTTCGCGTCAAGCCTATCGATCGCACGGTTTATCAACGCATCTTCGAAGTTGAGTTTCGCGACGGCGCTCTCCGTGAAAGAATGTTTGTGCTCAACGACGGCATGATTCGATTAGATCGCGCTGCCGTCGCGCAGACGCTGCCGTCGGGATTCGATGATTGGCATACGTACAGAATCACTTATAAAAACGGCGTAGCCAACATTTATTTGAACGAAGCGCCAACAGCGTTTCTTGCCGGCACGACAACCTCGGCTAATTCGACGAATGATGTTCGTTTTGGCGACGGCAGTGACGGCAACACGCACGGGTTCTTGCTGGACTGGTTTATCTTCGATGTGAGCGGCGCGTTCGCGCCGAATCAAAGCAAAATTCCTGATAGCCTTTTCGTTGATAAAACGAGCACCCAGGTTGCAGAGCATGCGAGCCTCGCAACGCCGGCGGTTTATGCGCTGGAACAAAATTATCCGAACCCGTTTAACCCAATGACGAAAATCGAATTTCAATTGCCCAAATCGGGACGTGTAAAGATCGCCGTCTACAATGCGATGGGCCAATGGGTGGCAACCTTGCTGGATCAAAATATGGAGCGAGGCTCTCATGCGATTGCCTTTGATGCCGGAAGTCTCCCGACCGGCATTTACTTGTACAGAATTGAAGCGGCGGATTTTACGCAGGTGAAAAAAATGTTGCTGGTGAGGTAACACAGCCGGCTCGGCTGCAGAATGAGGGTTTACGGTATGATCGGTAAGCGTCGAATGCGATATCTAATTTCATCCACTGAGATAATCGCGCCCTGACTCAGGTTTGTAGCAGCTTCTCGTAGCACAACTTCAAGACGCCGATTTACGTTGGCAGGTGTTTGATCCAGAAGTCGAAAAATGAATCTCATGCGGTCGCCAGGGCAAAAGGATGCACTTCTTTGCTGGCCAGCCACGCCGCATATTTTAAGGCCTGATTGATATCCTCCGGCTCAAGGTCGGGATATTCTGAAAAGATTTCTTTTTCCGACATGCCGTTGGCCACTAAGTTGACAATCAGAGAAACGGGAATGCGCATGCCGCGAATGCAAGCGCGTCCGCCCATGATGTTGTTGTCGAATGTGATGCGATTGAACATAAAAGCTTCTCGGCAAAAGGTTTGTTAGTTTTTAAACTATGGCGATCAAAACCAGACAGCTTATGTAATTAACTGCAACTAATATAACGAATGCCCGAGCAAAAAACAAGTGCCATAAGAAAAGATATGCCAACGAGAGTTGGATTCTTGTTTTTAATTTTTTTCATGCCTATTTTGCTCGGCACTTCTTTGCCAGCCGCAGCGAAAGAACGTGCGAATATAATTGTTGCCAAAGACGGCAGCGGAAACTTTGCCAAAATACAAGAAGCGATTAACTCCGTTCCGCGCGGCAACAATTCGCTAAAAATCATCTTGGTCAAGAAAGGCGTTTACGCTGAAAAGCTAATGATCAGAAAGAATTCCATCGCCTTAGTCGGTGAAAATCGTGATAGCACGCGCATTCAGTTCTATCAACCTTACAGCTTTGATTCAACGTATGCTGATGGTCGTGCCGTGATCAATATTTTTGCCAATGATATCACGCTCGCAAATTTGACTGCGGAAAATACGCAGCCCGAGGTCAATATTCACGGTTTCACGGTGCATGGCGATAGTTGCACCAGAATCATCATCATCAATTGCAACATTCTGAGCAACGGCGGCGATACGCTGGCGTTGTGGAATCGCGAGACGGGCATGTACTATCACAATACCCTCTATCTCAAAGGCGCAGTTGATTTTCTCTGCCCGCGAGGATGGTGTTACGCCGAGAATATCGAATTTTTCTGCACCCGCAAAACCACGCCGCTCTGGCACGACGGCTCGAAGAACCAAGATCAGAAATTGGTCGTGAAGAACGCAACCTTCGACGGCGCGACGGAATTTCGGCTGGCGCGCAACCATCTCGACGGCGCGTTCTATTTGTTGAATTGCGTGTTCTCGGAAAAGATGAACGATCAACCTTTCTTCCGGCCCGAGAGCAGTCCCGCGCCCTACAAATGGGGCCGCCGTGATTATTTTTACAACTGCGTGAGCCCGGCAGGAAATTACGATTGGCACAAGGACAATCTGAATACGGCTCCAAACTCGCCCAAACCGGAAGACCTCACACCGGCGTGGACATTTGCCGGCGCATGGGATCCGGAAGCGACGCTGCCCTCGGTTTTGCCGATGGCATTTCTACCGAAACCGGATAATAACAAAACCGGCGTCGCGCTCGATACAAAACTAACGTGGGTTTCGGGTAGAAATGCGAAGTCGCACAAAATTTATTTTGGCACAAGCAATCCGCCCCAATTCGTGAAGGAAGTGAAAGCGCCACATTACAATCCGGCGAAGCTTCGCCCCAACACGGTTTATTATTGGCGCGTCGATGCAGTCACGGATGAAGGTGTGATTGAAGGTAAAGTGTGGCAGTTTCGTACCCGTTAGTCTTAAAAAGGTAAATCGGTGCAAAAAGGGCAAAAAAAATTTCCCTCCGAGAGACGCCGAAGACACCGAGATTCGCCGAAAAAGATTTTGGTTCGGTGACACTTGGTGGTTTCGGCGAAGTTCGGCGGATAAGCTTTTTCCTGTTTGTTTGCGGCTCGTCCGCGTTGTGCCATTGCAGAAAAGCAAAAACTTTCACGCAAAGACACAAAAGAAAAGTTCTTAATCATCTTGCCATAATTATTTTGTTTCCAAATAACATGTCATGCAGGAGGCATCTTTTTTCGCACAAGCACTGTGCTTGATAACAAAAAGATCGTTCCACGATGACATGATAATGTTGCTGTTCTAACCCCGACAATCGGGGCCAAAGGCTGAATAAAAACTGAGCTGATGTCATGAAAACCTCTTCCAAGCACTTCCGGATTTTCGCTTTATTATTCATTTCGAGCCTATTCGTATTTCCCTCAATTTTGCACTCTGGCAACGAAGCAGATCAAACCTCGATTCGCTTTCCCGAAATCCCGCTGCCTTTTTTTCCTGATAAAAAATTCAATATCGTGGATTATGGCGCCATCGGCGACGGCAAAGCCATGAATACTGAAGCCATCGCAAAAGCCATTGCAGCATGCGCCAAAGCCGGCGGCGGCCAGGTTGTGATTCCAGCGGGAATCTGGTTCACCGGTCCGATTCAATTGAAAAGCAATCTCAATTTACACGTCGAAAAAGGCGCACTGGTGATCTTCAGCTCGAATCGAAAAGATTACCCGCTCATCGACACGTGGTTCGAAGGCCGGCCGGAATATCGCTGCATGTCGCCGATCTTTGGCGAGAATTTGGAGAACATCGCCATCACCGGTGAGGGTGTTTTTGACGGTTCTGGCGGAGCGTGGCGACCGGTAAAAAAATTCAAAATGACGGAAATGCAATGGAAAGAATTACTCACTTCCGGCGGTGTGCTGGATCAAAAAGGAACGACATGGTGGCCTTCAGCAGCGGCGATGAACGGCGCAGAATATCTTGATAATCTGAAAAAAACTAATCCGCAGCCGCAACGCGAAGATTATGAAAACGTGCGCGACTTTTTGCGCCCGGTGCTGCTGCAATTGAGTCGCTGCAAAAAAATTCTACTTGACGGCCCCACGTTCCAAAACTCGCCCGCGTGGAATTTGCACCCGCTGATGAGCGAAAACATCACCATTCGAAACATCACGGTCAGAAATCCGTGGTATTCGCAAAACGGCGATGGCCTCGATCTGGAATCTTGCCGCAACGTCGCGGTGTACAATTGCAAATTCGACGTCGGCGACGACGCCATCTGTTTGAAATCGGGAAGAGACGAAGCGGGCCGGCGGCGCGGCATGCCGACGGAGAACGTGCAGATTTACGATTGCGTGGTTTATCACGGCCACGGCGGATTCGTCATCGGCAGCGAAATGTCCGGCGGCGTGCGAAACATCGAGATTCGCGATTGCACGTTTATCGGCACCGATACCGGCTTGCGCTTCAAAAGCACGCGCGGTCGCGGCGGCGTGGTGGAGAATATCCATATCCGCCGCATCTTCATGAAAGATACTCCAGCCGCAGCGATCACGTTCAATATGTTTTACAGTGGGCAAGCGCCCATCGTTGATCCCGGCCAAGCAACGGAATTCGATGCAGAGTCGGTCACACCGGTCAGTGAGAAAACGCCACAATTTAAAAATATTTTTATCAATGACGTGATCGCCCGCGGCGCGGCGCAGGCGGTGGAATTGTTGGGGCTTCCGGAAATGCCGCTGCACAATATCGAATTAAAAAATGTTTCGATCTCTGCGGAAAAAGGTTTGGTCGGAATGAATGCGGATGGAGTGAAATTGGTAAACGTCGAAATACTTCCACAAAAAGGGCCGGTGCTGGCGTTTCATAACAGCACGAATATCACCATCGAGCGCGCCGGCTATCCGGCGGAAGTAGAGACGTTTCTCGCTTTGTCCGGCAACAAGACGGCAAAGATCAACCTGATCGGGACGAATTTATCCCATGCCAAGAAGGAAGTCAAGCTGGCTCCTGAAGTGAATCCAAATGTCTTGAATTGGGGAAACTAAATAAGGAAACGATTGCATGAAAAATTTTCATCAAAGAGCACGGCGTTATTTTGCTGACAGTTTTTCAGCGTTCGTTGCGATGGCAATCATGTTCTCGGCATCTTGCCAATCCAATACGCCTCGTGAGCAAGCGGCGGCGTCGAGTCACGTGCCGTGGTCAGTTCGCATGGCAGATTCGGAAATGCAGCGCCGCGGCGATTCGTTTTTGTTCGACGCCAGCAAAAAGACCTCGTGGGTTTATGAGACCGCCGTCTTTTTAAAAGGGCTTGAACAAATCTGGCGGCAGACCGGCGATGAAAAATATTTTGCTTATATCAAGAAGTTCGCCGATTCTTACGTCGAGCCGGACGGCAGCATCAAAACATACGAGTTGGAAGAATACAACATCGATCACGTGACCCCCGGCAAATTGCTTTTGACTTTGTACAATGCCACCCAAGATGAAAAGTACAAGCAAGCCGCGTTTTTGAACATGAAGCAGCTCGAGACCCATCCGCGCACGAAGGAGGGCGGCTTCTGGCACAAGAAAATTTATCCGTGGCAAATGTGGCTGGACGGCATTTACATGGGCGCGCCGTTTTACGCCGAGTTCGCCAAAATGTTCAATCGCCCCGAAGCGTTCGATGATATCGCCAATCAAATTATTTTTGTCGCGAGCCATACGCGCGATTCAACCACCGGTTTGTTTTATCACGGCTGGGATGAGAGCAAGCAGCAAAAATGGGCGAATCCCGTCACCGGCTGCTCGCCGAATTTTTGGGGCCGCGCGATGGGCTGGTACGCGATGGGCATTGTCGACGTTTTGGATTTTATGCCCGCCGATCATCCGCAGCGAGAAAAAATTCTGGCGATCTTTCGAGGCTTATTTAAAACACTCGTGAAGTATCAGGATCAACAAACCGGCTTGTGGTATCAAGTCGTGGATCAAGGCAAACGCGAAGGCAATTTTCTCGAGGCCTCGGCTTCATCGATGTTTGTTTACGCGATGGCCAAAGCGATTCGCCTCGGCTATCTCGGCGAGGAATATTTTCCCGCTGCAAAAAAAGGGTATCAAGGCATCATCGAAAACCTGATCGAAATCGAGCCGAACGGCTTGGTCAATCTCACGCAAGTTTGCCAGGTGGCCGGCCTCGGCGGCAATCCTTATCGTGACGGCTCTTATGAATATTACATGAGCACGCCGGTCGTGAATAACGATCTTAAAGGCGTCGGCGCGTTTATCATGGCCAGCGTGGAGATGGAACGATCAAATCACTCCGGCAAGAAAGCAGAATGACGAGAATCGTTTGCCATCAAGTTTTTGCCTAAAATCAAAGGCTACTGTATGAAATCGATACTAACAATTTGCTTCGCAATCAGCGCTTTATTTCTCTCCGGCTGCTCGAAGAAAAACAGCGCCAGCGGCCTTCTCTCCGAAACTTATCCGGAGTCAATAAATCTTTCCGTAAGAAATCCGGCCACTTTTGCGCGCAAAGAGGCCGCAATCGTTTTGGCGCTTGCAAAGCTCAAAGCTGGCGCGCCGAATTTTAATGACAACGCTTTTGTGATTTTGCACGAAACCCAAGAATTAGCCAGCCAAATGAATGACCTCGACGGCGATGGACATGCCGATCAAATCGTGTGTATTGCCGATTTCGCGGCGAACGAGACGAAAACGTTGACCGTCCGCTACGCCAAATCCGGCGCGCTGACGCGTGAATATCCCAAACGCACGCAAGCTGAACTCTCGCACAAAGTCGGTGGCAAGTTTGTGAATCGCAAATACGAAGGCGGCACATTTCAAAACGTGCAATCCCTCCGTGTCCCGCCCGAGCACACCGATCACTCGTTTTATATTCGCTACGAAGGCCCCGGTTGGGAGTCGGATAAAATCGGTTATCGTTTTTATCTCGACTGGCGCAATGCCACGGATATTTTTGGCAAAAAAACTTCGGAGATGGTTTTGCAGAATGTCGGACAAGATGGATTCGATTCGTATCACGCCATGTTGGATTGGGGCATGGATGTTTTGAAAGTCGGTGAATCGCTCGGCATCGGTTCGCTCGCAATGTGGCAGGACGAGAAAGCCAATCGGGTGGCGCAAACGGATAGCATTTTCTGCGCGGTCGTTGCCAATGGCCCGGTGCAGTCGCAAATTCAAACCAAATATTTTGGTTGGAAAATTGGGGATAGTTCTTATAATGTAGTTTCTGATTTATCTATCACCGCCGGCAGTCGATTGACCAAACATGTCGCCAACATCTCGGGAAGTCCGGAAAATTTGTGTACGGGGATCGTCAAGCTGGACAGCACAAAGCTGCTCGCGTCGCCGGAAACGAACGCAGGTTGGGTTTATCTGGCGACCTACGGCAAGCAAAGCTTGGCGCAAGATCATCTCGGCATAGCTATTTTGTATCGCAAAAATGATCTGATTAAAATCACAGCGGATCAACATAGCCATGTGGTGGTGCTCAAGCCGGCAAACAGTGAATTGACTTACTATTTTCTGGGAGCTTGGGAACAAGAACCGCACGGCATAAAAACTGTTGAAGCGTTTGAATCTTATCTCAACCAAACTGTCGTGGCATTGAATGCGCCGCTGGTGATTGATTAGTTGAATTCGATTTTAGCCAGTATTCATAAGAGTTTTATGCAGTTTTTAAAAGATTCAAGCTTTTATAACCAACGGATAAAAAGCCGCCAACTGATTTATTGAAAAGCAAAATGATGTCTGGCAAAACAATTTGCTAATCCCTGGCCTGCGGCAGGGCAGGCATTTTGCCAGTAATTATTTTTCTATAATTGTTTTTATCCGTTGGTCGTTTTTCATCCGGTGGGGAATAATTTATAATTTTTTGGTTGCGGTTCGCCCGCATTGTGAGAGTTGTGATGAAAATATTACCAGCCATTGATCCGGTTCGCGCGCAGCGCATGAACACCGCCGAACTGCGCGAAGCCTTTTTGTTGGAAAATTTATTTCAACCCGATGCCGTGATCTTGGTTTATTCGGAAAACGATCGCGCCGTCATCGGCTCTGCAATTCCTGTGCAGGAAAAACTCGCATTGGCCACGGCAAAAGAATTGGCAGCAAATTATTTTGCCGAGCGTCGGGAAATCGGCGCGCTGAACATCGGCGGGACGGGCCAAGTCGTTGTCGATGCGAAGGTTTTCGATCTAGCCAATCGCGACATGCTATATATTGGCCGCGGCGCCAAAGAAATCGTTTTCAGCAGCGAAAACCAGTCAACGCCTGCGGCTTTTTTTCTCATGAGTTTTCCCGCGCATCAAACTTATCCGACCAAAGTGGCGCGTTTTAGCGAAGCCGCCGCGGTTCAACTCGGCTCGCCGGAAAACGCGAGCCAGCGCACGATCTACAAATATATTCATCCCGGCGGTATTCAAAGTTGCCAATTGGTGATGGGCTTCACACAGTTACAGAGCGGCGCGATCTGGAATACCATGCCGCCGCATACGCATGCGCGCCGCATGGAAGTGTACATGTATTTCGATTTGCCCGAAAATGCGCGCGTGTTTCATTTTATGGGGCAACCCGAAGAAACGCGCCATCTCGTGGTGGCGAATCGACAGGCCGTTATTTCGCCGAGCTGGTCGATTCATTGCGGCGCCGCGACAAGCGCTTATGCATTTTGTTGGGCGATGGGCGGCGAAAACCAGGCTTTTGAGGATATGGACGGCGTGCGCATGGAGCAGCTTCGTTAATTATTTTTTTTCATCGCAATGGAGCCTTATGGAAATCGCAACGGCAAAAAAAACTTCGGCTACTCAGATCGCAACGGCGCGGGTTGGCTATTTCCGCTGGGTGGTGTGCGCGCTGTTGTTCTTCGCGGCAACGATCAACTACATCGACCGCCAGGTCCTCGGCCTGCTGAAAGACCCGCTGCAAAAGCAATTCGCTTTTAGCGAGCGCGATTACGCCGCGATTGTGTTCAGTTTTCAGCTCGCCTATGCGATCGGCTTGCTGCTCGCGGGTCGCGTGATGGACAAGCTCGGAACGCGCAAAGGCTTCGCGTTGGCGCTCATCATCTGGAGCGTCGCGGCCATCGCGCATGCCGCGGCGAATTTGTTTCCCGGTTTGCAAGTGCCGACCGTCTTGATCAATCCGCCCTCGGTGGTGTTGCTCACCGGAGCGGCCGCAGGCTTTGCTCTGGCGCGTTTCGCACTCGGCCTCGGTGAAGCCGGCAATTTTCCGGCGGCGATCAAGACCGTGGCCGAGTGGTTTCCGAAAAAGGAGCGCGCACTCGCAACCGGTATTTTCAACTCCGGCACTAACGTCGGCGCAATCATCACGCCGCTCGTCGTGCCGTGGATCGCGCTGCACTGGGGTTGGCAGTGGGCGTTCATCGCGACGGGCGCTATCGGATTTGTCTGGCTGCTTTTTTGGCTGCCGCTTTATCGCTCGCCGGAGCAACACGCTCGTCTTTCCGCCGCCGAGTTGAATTACATTCGCAGCGATCCGCCGGAGCCGTCGACGCCGATTCCGTGGAAGAAATTATTTCCGCATCGCCAAACCTAGGCTTTTGCGATCGGCAAGTTCCTGACGGATCCAATCTGGTGGCTGTATTTATTTTGGATTCCGGATTTTCTCAAACGCAATCACGGGCTTGATCTCGGCTCGATCGGTTTGCCCATCGTGGTAATTTATCTCGTCGCCGATGTCGGCAGCATCGGCGGTGGGTGGTTGTCTTCGTCGCTCATCAAGCGCGGCTGGAGCATCAATCACTCGCGCAAAACCGCCATGCTCGTTTGCGCGCTCTCGGTGGTGCCGATCATTTTTGCCGCGAATGTTTCGAATCTATGGTTGGCGGTCGCATTGGTTGCGCTTGCGGCGGCGGCGCATCAAGGTTGGTCCGCGAACATCTTCACGTTGACCTCCGACATGTTTCCGAAACAAGCCGTGGGTTCGGTCGTCGGCATCGGCGGCATGGCGGGCGCAATCGGCGGCATGTTGATCGCGCTCGTGGTCGGTGAGATCTTGGAAACCACCGGCAGCTACGTGCCGATCTTCATCATCGCCGGTTCAACTTACTTGATTGCGTTGTTGATCATTCATCTTCTCATTCCCAAGCTGGAAGCCGTAAAAATTTCGGAATAATTGAGAATAGATTTGTGTTGAACGAATACCGTTACTTTGACCCCGACCCTGAAGTACGACGCATCGCTTATGAGCTTTACGCGGAAGTCAGAGATTTGCCTATTATCAGTCCGCATGGCCATGTTGACCCGAGGTTATTAGCGGATAATATGCCATTTCCTGATCCGGCGGAGTTGATCATCATACCGGATCATTACATCTATCGCATGTTGTACTCGCAGGGTATAAAACTGGAAGCGTTGGGCGTTCCCACGCACGATGGCTCGCCGGTGGAAATGGATCATCGCAAAATCTGGCAAATCTTTGCAGAACATTTTTATCTTTTTTCCGGAACGCCGACCGGAGCGTGGTTGTCACATGAGTTTGTCGAAGTTTTTGGCGTGACCGAGAAACTCAACGCCCGGAATGCTTTGAAGATTTACGATCACATTCAAGAGAAACTGGGTGCGCCGGAATTTTTACCGCGCGCGTTGTTCGAGCGTTTCAATATCGAAGTGCTTTCCACGACCGACGCGGCGGGCGATAGCTTGTCGCATCATAAAAAAATGAAAGCCTCGGATTGGAAGGGAAGAGTCATTCCTTGCTTCCGACCGGATGCCGTCGTCAATTTAGATGACGAGAAGTGGCGCGACTGTTTGCAGGCGCTGGCACAAACAGTTGATTTTGAAATTAATTCCTTCGCAAGTTTCATTACGGCATTGGAAAATCGCCGAGCTTTTTTTAAGGAAATGGGAGCGACAGCCACGGATCACGCCGTGGTCGTGCCCTATACGCAGGAATTATCTCCGCAACAGGCTGAAACTATTTTCCAACGCGCCCTGCAAGGGAAGGCGAGTGCGGAAGATGCCGCGCTTTTCACCGCGCACATGTTGATGGAAATGGCCCGCATGAGTGTAGAAGACGGTTTGGTCATGCAAATCCATCCCGGTTCGTGGCGCAATCACAATCAACGCGTTTTTAAAAAATTTGGACGCGACAAAGGCGGCGACATTCCCTTGCAAACCGAATACACCCGCAATCTGCACGCATTGTTGAACAAGTACGGCAACGATCCACGCCTAACGCTCATCTTGTTCACACTCGATGAATCAACTTACAGTCGCGAGCTGGCGCCACTGGCTGGACATTATCCGGCGATGAAGCTCGGTCCACCGTGGTGGTTTCATGACAGCATCGAAGGCATGTCGCGTTTTCGCCAGCGCGTGACCGAAACCGCCGGCATTTACAACACCGCCGGCTTCAATGATGACACGCGCGCGTTCCCTTCGATTCCGGCGCGACATGATTTGAGCCGGAGAATTGATGCGAATTATCTTGCCCGCCTCGTGGCGCGTCATATTATCGACATGGAAGACGCGCGCAGCATGAGCCACGCGCTCGCATATGATTTGGTGAAGAAGGCGTATAAGCTTCATTAGAACAAAACGGTTGGGACAAAACCATTTTATAGCTTTTAATTGTTTTGCCATAAAATAGTTTTGCCTTTAGCTTTTTAAAATGACTCCAAAAATTTTACACATTCATCCTGCCGATAACGTCGCTGTTGCGCTCGCGCCGCTCGAAAAAGACATGGTTATCGCAATCGGCAATATCGAAATCACTATTGCTGAAAATATTCTCGCCGGACACAAGCTCGCCATTCGTGATATTCACGTACAGGAAAAAGTTTTCAAATACGGCCATTGCATCGGCCACGCGACCCGCGATATTCCAACAGGCTCATGGGTGCATTCGCAAAATCTCCATACTGATCTTGCGGAGGTGCTGGAATACAATTATAATCCGGTGAGTGAAGTCGGACTTGCGCCGGGAGATGCTCGAAACTATGAAGACCCTTCGGCGCAAGTCCGACTTCGCCCACCCTTTTTTCGCGGTTACCGCCGCGCTAACGGCAAAGTCGGAACGCGCAACGAAATTTGGATTCTCAACACCGTCGGCTGCGTGAACATTTCCGCGGAGCGCATCGCAAAAATCTGCCGCGAGAAATTCAGCCACGCACCGATCGACGGCGTGTTTTCCTTCTCTCATCCCTACGGTTGCAGCCAGCTCGGTGACGATCTCCGCAACACGCAAAAAATCTTGGCGGGATTGCTGCGGCATCCGAACGCGGGAGGCGTGCTCGTGCTCGGCCTCGGTTGCGAGAACAATCAAATGGAGCAGCTTTTAAAAATTGCAGGCGAAGTCGATCGCTCGCGTTTGCGTTTTTTTAATTCGCAAGAGGTTCAAGACGAGGTCGAGGCAGGCGTAACCGCGATTGGCGAACTGGCCGCGCGAATGCAACATGACACGCGCAGCGAGTGCGCGCTTTCGGATTTGGTTTTGGGCATGAAATGCGGCGGCTCCGATGGCTTCTCCGGCATCACGGCCAATCCGCTTGTCGGGCGTTTTGCCGATATGGTGACAAACAATAGCGGAACCGTGTTGCTCACCGAAGTGCCAGAAATGTTCGGCGCAGAGCAGCAATTGATGAATCGCGCGCGCAATGAAAAAGTCTTTCTGCAGATTGTCGCCATGGTCAACGATTTCAAAAACTATTTCATCCGCCATCAGCAGCCGATTTATGAAAATCCCTCGCCCGGCAATATGGCCGGCGGCATTACGACGCTTGAAGAAAAATCTCTCGGCGCGATTCAAAAAGGCGGAACCGCCATTATCAGGCAAGTGCTTGATTACGGCGAACCGGCGCAGCAAGTCGGACTGACACTGTTGCAAGCGCCCGGTAATGACGGTGTTTCCACCACCGCAGAAGTTGCCAGCGGCGCGACGATGATACTCTTCACCACCGGACGCGGGACGCCGCTGGGCTTGCCTGTTCCAACCATCAAAATTTCATCCAACAGCGCGATTTATCAAAAGAAGCCCCAATGGATTGATTTCAACGCCGGCGCACTGCTCGACGGTACGGAAACGATGGATGGCCTCGCGCAACAATTGTTGGATTTGGTGATCAAAGTGGCGTCGGGTGAGATGAAAACAAAAAATGAACTACACGGATACAAGGAAATCGCCATCTGGAAGGATGGCGTAACTTTGTAATCGTGATTTATTATGGCAAAACTATTTGGGGCAAAACGATTGAAAAAAATCCGTAGCGCAGACTTCCAGTCTGCAGGCTATGCAGACAAGATGTCCATTGTCACTAATTTTTTGCTAAAGGCGGAAGCTAGTCCCCAACGGGGACAAATATGATAGCTCAGGGCAACGCCCTGTGTTTGAAGCATGAATATGTGTTTAAGCCCTGAAAGGGCGTTATACTCACATCGTGTGTTTATGAGAAAATTCTATTTTGCCCTTTCAGGGCGTATCTTCATTCGGCTGGGATTATTTTCAAGGGCGTTGCCCTTGCCTTTCCTATCTTTCCCCTTTGGGGGAAAACTTTTCGGCATTCAAAATTTTCTTATGATCATCGTGCTTATGAAAAGTTAGTGACATTGGACAAGAGGTCTGCGCTACAAAATCTTCGTGATCGTGATATATAGAAAAGTTGGAAGCTCAATATGCCATTACCCTCGCTCACCAGACAACTTGTGCTCGCACCAACACTTCAAGCCCAGACGAAAGCCGCGCTGCCCGCACCGAAGCTTTTCAATTTCCCCGAAAAAGTTTTGCAATTCGGCGCCGGCGGTTTTTTGCGCGCCTTTGCGGATTATTTTATTGACCATGCCAATCGCCAAAATATATTTAATGGTAGAATTGTCGTGGTGCAATCGACCGGCGGCAGCCGCGGTAATACGTTGCACGAGCAAGATGGCTTGTTTACGCTTTGCGTGCAGGGCTTGGAGAACGGAGCAACTGTCGAAACGTACAACGTGATTTCGTCAATCAGCCGCGCGTTTTCTGCGAATGAAGAATGGCCGCAGGTGCTGCAATGCGCTGCTAATCCGCAATTGGAACTGGTGCTTTCGAATACGACGGAGGTCGGCATTGCGTTGGATGAAAGCGACGCGCTTGATCTCCATCCGCCACGCTCTTTTCCCGGCAAGCTCGCTGCGTTTTTGTACGCGCGTTTTAAGTTCTTCAGCGGGGCTGCGGACAAAGGTTTGATCATGATTCCCTGCGAGCTTGTCGATAACAACGGCGATCTTTTGCGCGAAATTATTATGACACTGGCGAAAAATTGGGGGCTTGGTGATGATTTCGCCCGCTGGCTTACGAGCGCGAATCGCTTTTGCAATTCACTTGTTGATCGCATTGTGCCCGGAACGCCCGCAAACGAGACACTACAGCAGCATTGGCATAAATTGGGCTACGAAGATCGCCTGCTGACTTCGGCAGAAGTTTACAGCCTCTGGGCGATTCAAGGCGATGACACGATTCGGCAACGACTTTCTTTTGTGCAGGCCAATCCTGCGATTATTATCGCGAATGATATCACCCCGTTTCGCGAGCGAAAAGTGCGGATTCTGAACGG
>Ga0247727_10002119_pt1 | contig 45933 bp, 89 predicted proteins | sample WisWelCaveWW1625_FD_202498 | JGI IMG/M metagenome (GOLD analysis project Ga0247727, IMG submission 202498) | Biofilm microbial communities from Wishing Well Cave, Virginia, United States - WW16-25 | ecosystem: Environmental > Aquatic > Deep subsurface > Groundwater > Cave microbial mat | place...
CCGCAAGTCCGATCTACTCAAACTGCGCCGTCTATCCGCCCGATTCCGATGAGATCATGTTTCGGTGCGATGCCGGGCGGATGCAGTTCTACCTCGACCATGGTCTCGCCGAGGTGATCCAGAAACAACCGCCCATCCTGCGGCTCAAGTTCATGCCGAAGGGTCGGGGCCATACGGGGGATGTTTTCTTCACGCAGGCGCGTCTGAACCGTTGTGTGGTCTGCGGGACGATTGAAGACCTCTCGCGGCATCATCTTGTGCCGGACTGCTACCGGCGGTACTTCCCGCGGCAGGGACAGCGGAATTGGTCCTATGACGTGATGGCGCTCTGCGTCTTCTGCCACGACAAGTATGAGCACTCCGCCAAGGGGCTGAAGAAGACGATCGCCGATGAGTACGGTGTGCCGGCGGGCGGCATGAATGGTCTCACGCACGAGCAGGTCTGGTTCGTCAAAGCCTGCTCCGCCCTTCGAAGGCACCGCGACAAGATGCCGGCGGCTCGGCGGCAGATGATGGAGGCCACCGTCAGCCAGTACCTGAAGAAGAATGGCCCGCTGACAGACGACGACTTCCTCGTCGGGCGCGTTGTCATGCGCCATGCGGTGCCGGTGAGTCCGGGCGAACTGATCGTCCCGAAGGTCAAAGACATCGACGCCTTCGCCATCCGCTGGCGCGAGCACTTCCTCAAGGTCATGCAGCCGCAGTTCATGCCCGACTACTGGGAACCCGGTCGCAGGATCTACTTCGAATCGGACCCCAACAAGCTCTAGCGTTTCGGTCCGAATCCACATCATCAAAACCCTGAAAGGAGACACTATGGGCGCATGGGGAGAAGGACTTCAGTCGAACGACACCGCGTGGGATGCGATCGGCTCCGCCGGGTTCGACGTCAACGGGCAGCCGACGAAGAAGATCCAAAAGGAGCTCGAGAAGCATCCTGACCGAGTGGCGCGGTACTTCAAGGGATGGATCCTGAAGCAATCGCAGGCCGTGTTGGGCCTCGCCGAGTACTTCATGGATGCCGGCGTGGACGTCAAACCCGTCGCCAAGCTGGTTCGCCAGCACATCAGACGGGAGCTCTTCAAGAAGAACCTTTCGACATGGAGAGATCCTGAAAGCAGAAAGCGGGCCCTCCTGCTGTTGCGTGACCGTCTGGGCGGGAAGAAGGTCGACATGGAGGCCATCGCCGCAAGCAACGAAGGGCTTTTCTCGAAGATGTCCAGAGTCATGGGGTAGCGCATGTACAAGATCGAGCTTGAGTCGCATCCGAATCCGGCTTGTAAACCGGAATGCGACTGCAAAGAAGAGGCCGAGGAGGGCGGCTGGCACTGGTCTCTCCGGCGTTGGGATTCCGGCTGGAAAGAAGAGGCTTCCGGCTGGGCTTCCGACATGGACTATGCCTGTCGCAGCGCCAAGGCCCATATCCGGAGAGTCGCCGAAGACATGTTCCGCGAGATTGCCGAACGCGTGCGCGCCCGCTATCCCGCAGAAGAGCTGCGCTTTCTTCCAGAGGTCTCGGAACCGTTCCCATTCCCGGCCGAGACGGGATCCATTTGGTGGGCCGTCATACAACGAGGCGAGAAACATACGCGGGTCGCATGGGGCCCGGTATGTGGCTTCAAGATCGAAGAAGAGACAGAAGAGGTCGGTGTCAGCGTCATTCATTGCCCGACCATCGAAAAGGCGCTCGCGGCCGTCTACAGGAGGCTCGATTGACCGACGAGAATAAGGACATAGAAAGAGGCGGTGCCTTCCTGCTTCCGCCGGCATCGAACGTCTGTCAGGAATGCGCGGTCGATCATGAGCCCGGGCAGGCGCACAACGCGCAGAGCCTTTACTACCAGATGCATTTCCGGTCCAAGCACGGACGGTGGCCGACATGGAAAGACGCCATCGCCCATTGTGACCCGGAAGTCCGGCAGAAATGGGAGGAAGAGCTCAAGCAGCGCGGAGCATGGACGGAACCCACATCGACCGTGCCGGACGTCTGCCCCATGGAGGGCAACATGATCGGCACCACGACGGTCGTTCCCATCAAGTACCCGAAGCGGAGGAAACGGAAGAAGTAACCTACTGAGAGAGGATCGGATGGACCCTGTAGAAAAGCGGTTCTTGGAAAAGGTGGAACGGAAGGGCGGCTGCTGGATCTGGACAGGCGGTACGAACTCCAAGGGCTATGGGTGCTTCGGCAATGGCAGCAAGGTAGTTCTGGCCCATCGGTTTGCCTATGAGTTTTTTCTCGATCGCATTCCGCGCGAACGCGTTGTCTGCCATAAGCGGGAGTGCAGTCAGAAGAAACTGTGTGTGAAGCCGAAGCATCTTGTCGCCCTCACTGCCAAAGATGCGGCGGCCATGCATCAGGCGGAAGGGAGGACGGCATGGGGAGAACGGAACGCTCATGCCATCTTGAAGCGCTCCGACGTGAAGAAGATTCGTGAACTCTTCTCCATGGGTGGGTATCGCTACGCCCAGCTGGCTACGATGTTCAAGGTGGGACGGCATGTGATCACGGAGATCATCTGCGGCAAAACATGGGCGCATGACTACAAGCCCTACGAAGCCAAGTTGATCGCCGCGCGCCGGAAGCTCTATCAAAAGCTCTCGCCGGAGCAGGTGAAGGAGATCCGCGCGATCTATGCCGTCCGTGGGTGCACCCAAGTGGGTCTGGCCAAGCGCTTCGGCGTCAACCATAACACGATCTGGCTCATCGTGCATGGGAAGATCTGGAAGGAGGTCAAATGAGCCTCTTCTCGCTCCAGAAGATCCGCTGCCAGATCTGTGGCGTGGAGTTCGAGACGGACTTCAATTGCCGGGGCGGATATGGTGCCAACAAAGAGTGCTGCGGCAAGCCCTGTCATGACGAGTTGAAGTGGCGTCGCATTCTGGCCATCATGGGCAAGCCGTATCACCCGAAAGAAGCCGAGGAGGCCAAGTAGTCTTGCTTTCACCGTATGTCGTGCTATACTGAGCACGCTCTTTGGTAATCCGCACACAAGGAATCAACACCAGTCCTTAGGGCTGCAAGGCCGCAGGATTGGAAGCGATTCACTGTTCCTTTACCTCAGGGTCGTGAGACCGCAGGTAAAGAGCCCAAAGCCGGGGTGTCGGCGACGGCACCATGATGGTCAGGGAAACCGAAATGTCCCGGCAGGTTTCCGCACCGCATGGATGATCCGGACGCCAAAAGGAACATGGAGGAACCACATGGGTTCTCTGAACGTCTCGAGCCATCTTGAGTACGACAAGGTGGCCTACGACAAGTCCCACATCGTGCATCTTCTGCTGACCCTCGAGGGAAAGAAGCTCGAGGCCAGTCAGCGCAAGCCCCTGTCGATCTCGGTCGCGATCGACTGCTCCGGTTCGATGGCAGGGGAAAAGATCGACTTCGCCAAGAAGTCGCTCCTCAAGCTGGTCGAGCATCTCTCGAGCGCCGACACGCTTGCGATCGTCGGGTTCTCCGACACGGTCTTTTCGGTTCTGGCGCCCACCAAGATGGAGTCGGCGGCGAAGGAACACGCGCTGCGTGAGATCCGCAAGCTCCAGTCCATGTCCGCGACGAACCTGTCGGGGGCGCTTTTGGAGGCCTACCAGAACCTCGGCAAGATCGAGAGCTCCAAGGACGCGATCCAGCGGGCCTTCCTCTTCACGGACGGACTGCCGACGGCGGGCGTCACGGACAAGGACGCTCTCGTCGAGATGGCCGGGAAGCGTCCCAAGGACGGAAGCCTGACCACCTTCGGATACGGTCAGGACCATGATCCGGAGCTTCTCATGTCGATGGCCAAGCGCGGCGGCGGGAACTTCCACTTCATCAAGAACCCCGACGACGTGCCCAAGGCGTTCGGTCACGAACTGGGCGGCCTCCTTTCGGTCGTCGCTCAGGCGGTCAAGACCAAGGTGAAGGCGGCTTCCGGCGTCAAGATCCTCGAGATCTTGAACGATCTGGATGTGGAGGCCAAGGATGATCATTCCGAGGTGACGGTCTCGGTGGACGACGTCTACTCCGAGGAGAAGCGTCGGATCGTCCTCAAGCTCGAACTGCCGGAGAAGTCGAAGGCCGTCGCGGTGCGGCCGTCCACGGTGGTCGATGTCGAGGTCAATTTCCACGACCTCCGGTCCAATGAGCCGCGCATGGTCGAGCACACCGTCAAGGTCGAGTACGTGAAGGCCGACGAAGCGCAGAAGGACGCGAACAAGGAGGTGACCGAGCAGATCGCCCTTCTCAAGGCCGCTCAGGCGCAGGACGAGGCCCAGAAGCTCGCTGCGAAAGGCAACTTCGCCGGTGCTCAGGCGGCCATCAACGCGGCCGTCGTGGCCTGCAGCGCCATCGGAACGCCGATGGCCGATGCGGTCGCTCAGGATCTCAGGATGAATGTCATGTGCTGCTACGAGGATGAGAAGACGTACGGCGGCAGTGTGAACTACCTCCACAGCAACTCGGTGTCCTATCGGGGTGGTCGCGGCATGACGGCGGGCACCCGTGAGATGTTCGGAACACAGGCGCAGGCGGAGACCTCGGAGGCCTTCTCTCAGGGACCCGACCCGTCTCAGCTTCAGGCTCCGGTCTCTCATTTCATCTTGACGCCGGGGCAGCCTCTGCAGGTTGTCCAGCCTCCGATCCAGCAGCCGACGGTTCCCACGGTGAAACCGCCGAAGTCGGCGTCCAAGCGTCGCAAGCACCGTCGCTAGCACACCATGTCATGAGGCCCCGGCGGGGAAACTCGCCGGGGCCTTTTTATTTCAGGAAGATTGGCTCAATGTTCGACTTCAAGAAGCTGCACGTAGACAACACGCCGGTATTCTTCCAGAAGCTGCCCAGTGTCGTGAACCCGGTGTGTCTCAGCTGGACGGTCTTCGTCGGCTCCGCCGATGACGGATATGTCGGGCAGCCCGGTCTTTATCACTGGTTCGAGCATGTCCCGTTCCGCGGGACCAAGCGGTATCCGGACGGCAACCGCCAGATCGACGAATTCCTCGGGCGCTATGGCGGCGGTGTGAACGCCACGACGGGACATGTGACAACGTCCTTCGATGTGCAGGTCCCCAAGCGCCTCTGGAAGACCGGGCTCAACATGCTGACCGATCTCGTGGCACATCCGCTCCTGCGGCCCAAAGACGTCGAGGCGGAACGCAAGATCGTTCAGGAGGAGAACAACGAAATCCACTCATCGGCCGCCAAACATGCCGATGACGAGCTCTTCTCCGTCATCTGGCCGGGACATCCTCTGGCGCACTCGGTCGGCGGAAAGAACTCGGACATCCGGAAGATGGACGCCGGCCTGCTCAAGAAGGCCCATGAGTGGGGGTATTCGGACGGAAGGCTCGCGTTCTTTGCGGCCGGAGATCTCCTAGAAAAGGATCTCCTGCGGTCGGTCGAGCGTGCCCTCAAAAAGATGCCATACCGCGCCATCAGCAGTCGTCGAGAAACGGCCTATTACGGCGCGATCCGATGGGAGCGTGGTTTTCATCTCATTCCAACGATGTTCGACTCCTCCGTGATCTTCATGCTCTTCCCCATGCCGCCGCGGCATCAGGATCTTGACCGGAGCGCGAGGTACTTCATCGCCCGCGAAATGTTCTTTGCGGGCGGCGTCTCCTCGCCAATCGAGAAGATCACCCGGGTGGATCGCAATCTCGTCTACGCCGTGCATCCGTATGTGGCCACGTATGCCGACGGTGGAGCGTGGGGATTCGTGACGGAAACAAGCCCGGGAAACGAGTCGAAGGTCATCAAGGCCTTCTGGGACACGATCCGATCCAAGGAAGTGCGGTCCAAGGCCCGATACGCCTACGTCAAGGACAGCCTGCGGGCCGACATCGAGATGGATGTCCCGCATCCCGCAAGAATGGTGTCGGCCGCCCAACGCGCCTATGCGGCCCACAGCAAGATCCTTTCGGACAAAGAATGGCTTGATGTGGTTGCCCGCTGGCCCAAGAACAGGGTGAACGACGTCATTGACAGCATGGTTCCGGACAATGCCAAGATCGTCATTTTCAAAGGAAAGGGAAGGAAGAAGTGAATCCAGATGAGTTCGAAGCCAAGATGAGAGGGCGGGAGTACTTTCACTCGCTCAGGATCCTGCCGGGTCTCTGGCCCGTCATTCGTGTGGACGGGCGGTCTTTTTCGCGCTTGACGGAGACGCTCGAGAAGCCCTTCGACATCCGGTTCCACCGGACGATGGTCTCGACGGCGATGAGACTTCTCGAAGAGCTGGGAGGACTCTACGCCTATACCGAGAGTGATGAGATCTCGGTCCTCTTGCCGAAGGAAGCGGATCTCTTCGATCGGGAAGTGGAGAAGCTCGTCTCCGTGTCCGCGGGCATTGCCAGCACCGTTTTCACCTACGTCTCCAATCTGAAGGAGCAGATCTGGGCTGGTGGTGTCGAGGCGGGTTTCGACAGCCGGCTCTGGCTGGGCACGGATGTCTCCGATGTCCAAGACTACTTCCGCTGGCGTCTGGCGGATGCCCATCGGTGCGCGTTGAACAGTTCCTGCTACTGGCTGCTTCGGAAGGAAGGCATGAGCAAGGGTCAGGCCACCAGCGAGCTCAAGGAGAAGGATGTCGCTTGGAAGAACGAGATGCTCTTCAAGCGCGGCATCAACTTCAATGAACTTCCGATCTGGCAGCGTCGCGGTACGGGCCTTTACTGGGAGGCCTATGAGAAAGACGCCCAGAACCCAATCACCGGCGAAAAGCTCATCGCCAAGCGCCGACGGATCAAGGTTGATGAAGAGATCCCGGCAGGAGACGACTACAGCGTGTTCGTGAAAGAGCGGACCGTAAAGCTCGAGGTATGATCATGAAGCTCAACGAACTCGTTGAACGAGCCTGCAAAGAAAAGACGCTTGTAGACGCCCTTAACTGGGCCGCCATCGCGGAGAACGACCGGGCGGTCAAACAGGCGCTCAAGAACGAGAAGACAGAGCACCGTACACCGGAGGGAGCTCTCTGGGAGACCTGCTTCAGGGTGCTCTTCAAAGCGATCATTCGTCGTTGGTATCAGTTGCACGACTAACCAAGGAAAATCCATGTCCAATCCGAACGACCCCATTGAGATGCTGATGACGGGGAAGATGGGAGACCTGAGTCTTGAAGACATCGGGAAAAAGCTCTTTGTCGTCAGGGAGCGTGGCGACATGCAGGTGCTCCTGACACCCGGCACCGGGGCGAGTGTCAGGGGCATGAAAATCCCTTGGACCTTCATGACCAAGGTCAAGGTGCCAGCGGTGGATCTCTCGACCTTGTCCGAGAAGGCGATCAACGAGATCGTCGACAAGGCCGTCGCCGAATGCGAGAAGTTCCAGAAGAACGTGCCCATCTCCATGGGTGGCACCAAGGAGGTCAAGCCGGAGAAGATGCGCATCCTGCCCGATGCCAAGATGGAGGAGCACTTTGTCTTCAATCTTGTCAAAGAGGGCAGGATCACGGCCCAGATCTCCAATCAGGTGATGGTCTTCAAGGGGACCGTTTCCAATGAGACGGAGTACCTTGAGGCCGTCAATGCAGCCCTGCGCAGGCTTGTCGCCCGCGGCGAGACCGTGAACAGGACGGCCGGCAAGAAGACATGCTCCGATCCGAATTGCCCGGGCCGGCGGCATCACCACTATGCGTACCTGACGCGGAAGGGCTTCGAGGTCTGGAAAGAGAAGCTCTGGACCGAGTTCGCGCCAGCCAACAAGAAGTTGAATCGTTATCGCCGGCCGAAGCTCGCCCGTGAGGTCTGGGAGCGGCTCATGCTCATGTCGATCGACACTCTCGGCCGTTCGGAATACAGTGCCGAGTTCGACCGTGTGATCGAGGAAGCAAAGTAATGGGAGGCATCATCGGACTCACCATCCGGTTCTCGGACGGTGAGGAATACAGAGGCTCGTCATGGACCAACATTCTGCCGGGCGGCCTCTTTCACCATGACTTCTATGATCCCAAGACAAGTGAGGAATACGTCCGGGGATGGCTCAAGAACATCCTCAAGAACCGTGAAGAAGTGCCGGACGTTGAGGAGCTCTGGGGCGGATGGAACAAGCTCGCCCCCGTTGAATACGGCCTCGTCGTCGTCGACTACAAGAAGAGCGGGATCATGTCCTGCAATGGCTACACGAATCCCGATCTCTTCTTCACGTTCGGTCACGCCGAAGGGCCTGAGAAGTTCTTCAGGCTCTATCGCAAGAAGCTCATCGACCATGTGATGTGGAACGCCAAGAGCAAGGGCGACAGGCTTGGCCCCGGACCTCTCACGAGGATGCCTGTCAAGATCCTCAAGAAGCTCGATCTTCAGTGCCAGCGCGTCACGGCCTACAACGGCGAATTCAACATGTGGGGCCAGATCGGCGGCACTGGGCGGCCGGGTCAAGCTCCCGACCGCCCCAATTGCTGGGTCGTGCAGGTCTACCCCAAGCTGCCCTTCAAGGAAGTGGCCATGTACGAAGAGGATGAGGAGGGCCAGAAGGCCATGTACGACTGGGTCAAGAAGAGATTCACGCTCAAGCCCAAGGAGACCCGGGCGTGGAAGCGGTGGTTCGCAGATCGTGAAATGGAAGTCAAGGTCTGATTTCTGAATAGGAGGAACAGTGGAGCTCATCTTCGCGGTCGGAACTCTTTGGTTCTGGCTGCTCGTGACAGTCGCCTCGATCCTCGTGCTTTGCTGCATCGAGTTCGAGAAGGGCTTTTTCGCTTTCGTGACGTTGGTGGTGACGGCCGTTGTCCTCGAGAAGTTCGGCGGTCTGCAGATTCTGGCGCACATCAAGGCCCATCCCTTGTGGGTGCTGGGATATGTCGGTGCCTACTTCTTCCTCGGTACGTTCTGGGGCGTGAACAAGTGGTGGTTCTTCGTCCGGCGCCAGCGCGAGAAGTATGACGAAGCCCGCAATCTCTTCGAGGAGGACTGCAAGTCCGGCAACTACAGGGTGTGCTATGCCGGAGCAGAGATCCTCCCCGAGGAGCCTGAGAAGGCCGCTCTCGTGATGAAAGAGGAGTGGGCGCATTGCGTGGAACATGGTTCCTATGACGCCGTCACCTTCACGTACAAGCCGGATCCGAAAAAGCACAAGGCGCTCATCATGAGCTGGATGGCCTACTGGCCTTGGAGCTTCTTCTGGACGCTCCTCAATGACCCGATCAAGCGGATCTTCCGCGGGATCATCCATCGGATCTCCGGCTTCATGAAGCGCATGTCGGACAGGGCCTTCCAAGACGCCACGCCCGCCGATCATGTCAATGAAGAAGAAAATGCGAAGTTCGGAGGGAACGGGTTGAACATCGCCCGGCTCCAGAAGAAAGGCCGCATCTTTGCCGAGCGCCGCCAGACCCGGGTTCCGCCCTTCGAATAGGAGAAGCCATGCAAATCGACATCACCTACAAAGAGGCGAAGAAGCGCTATCCGGTCCATGTGAAGGAGGCGCTCGCCCGGGTCGCCAAGAGCAAGAACAAGTACAAGCACACCCACCCCGAGCTCATGCACTGGTGTTTCGACTGGTGCGTGCGGCTTGAGGGCGGGATCAACGGTGGTGACTTCCTGAAGATGGTCGCCGGTGAGAAACCGTTCCCCGAGCACAAGAAGCCATCGTCCGAAGATGCGGAAGCGGATGACTACTTCCGTCGGGCCACGATCACACTGGCGGTCCGGCTTGGCAACACGACGTACACCAGTGCCGGCAAGGTCACGGACCAGCCGAAGGAAATCGGGGATTTCATCCGGAAGAGCTTCCGTGACGATGCCGCCGAGGCGGCGCGCATCGCCAAACTCACGCCCGAAGAGCGCGAGGCGGAATCCAATGAGATCCTCGGCCAGTTGAGGAGAAGCCCCGGGTTTGTCGAGATGACAATCCCAAGGACGCCAAAACCGGGGCGCATGTAAGCTGCATACGGCTGGGTAACCTGCGGTTGTCGTAAGGTTGCGTCGGGCCCAGTTGCGTAATCCTCGGTCGGCTAAGGTGGGGTGCTCTCGGGTAACGTAACGTTCGGACCTTAACCCCTGTTAGGAGGATCTTTTGCGATACATCTTCAATACGCCCGTTCTCACGTCCCATGGCGTGTACCGGTTCAGCAAGATCACGCTCGATGAAGCCGTTGCCTTCCTCCGCGAGGGCAACTGGAAAAGCTCGGTCGGCCATCAGGCGGCGGCCGATCTCCTGACACAACTCTCCGGTGTTCCCATCCCTTTGAATCGGGTGCGGAACGAGATGGAGCCCGGAGACGTTGCTCTAGTCCTGAGGCTCCTCCGACGCCTTCCCGAAGGCGTGTCGGTCGTCGACATGGAGGAACTCCGGATGACCCCTCACGAATACTGCCTGCTCGAAAGAATCGGATAGTTCTGGTTTGGCCGGTAACGTAACGTTGCGTGAACTCACGTTTGGTGCGGTAGCGTGAGGTCGAGCGCAGTCGTGTGAGGCCCGGTATTGTTACGTCGGGTCGGGTCTGGAATTCTCGGGTGAGGTTTTGTATGGCCTTAGATGCCGAAGATCTTGGCCAAGGCCTTGATCTTGGCCGCTTTGAGCATGACTTCGGCAACGCGCCCGATGTCGGGTCGGTTGGCTGTCACGGCGGCCTTCTGGGTCTCCCCAAGCCAGCCAAGAGCCAAGCCAAGTTCAAAGAGTGAACTTCCGGGCGGCTGTCCAACGAGGTATTCGACAAGCCTGCCCAAATCCGGATCGGCCTGACCCAGTCCCTGTTGAGTGGATCCCGGCCAACGGTAGCTAATAGCCGGGTCAATAGGCACCACTGGATATTCCTGTTCGGTAGGCGGTTTCAGGCTCCGGATAAACTGCGTCGCGAATGGGGCTTGTGCCGGATTGAAAACCACAAGACCCGATTCTCCACCACGCCGCCGTGGGACGGCGGCGATACCCCGGCTCTTCAACATCTGGGAGACCTTCATGGCCTCCCAGATATTTGAAGTCGAGATGAACGGCCGCCCTGCCTCTTCTTCACGAATCTGTTGGATCGCTTCCGGATGCATTGGAGGAGAAGACCAGCGGAGCTTCATCATGGCGAGCTTCGAAAGATCATCCAACGCGTCCGGTGGATCGATCTCGTCCGTCCCCAGTTTGGCCATGACCATGATCTTGCGGGCGGTCCGGATGATGCGGGCGGCGAGCTTCGGGCGCTTCTTCCAAGCGGCACCGGCCAACACCGTCGCCTGATGGGCATCCATGATGGCTTGAAGGAGGTCACCGACGTTGTTGGCCTTCACGCCATCGATCAGATGGTCGTGGGCCGACTTGATGAGTTCGATCGACTTCGCGATGGTGGCCGCGCGAAGACCGCTGATCGTCGGCTTGGTGAGTGACGGTTTATTGGGAGACAAGAAAGGAGGGACAGGGATGCTTTCTTTCTCGACTATGGAAACGGCGGGTGCCGCATCCATTGAGAGAGAAGAGAGCTCAATGAGCGCTGGCATTGGAACGAGTGTACGTCCGTAGTACCATCAAATCAAGGTACGGATCTCAAGACAGCAGGAGGAAGCATGTCCATCAAGATTTTCCGGCAGGGTGACGTGGCGTTCATTCCGCGTGAAGACCTGCCCACGTCCGTCGAGCAGCTCGAACAGCTCGTCAAGGAGAAGAAGGCGAAGATCCTGAATACCCGCACGATTCGCCGCGGCGAGCACGGAGGCATCCATGCCCTCGAGAAGGATGCCCCGAAGAAGGACGTCGTGATGTACGAGCTGGACGGCGTGAAGTACATCATCTCGCCGGAGGGAGTGGGCATCGTCCACGGGGAGCACGGCCGCGTGGACCTGCCGAAGGGCAGTTACGAGGTCCGCGTCCAGCGCGAGATGCGCGGACGCGATGTCGGCTTCGTTCGCGACTAAAAAGTCGTAGGCGCAATCGGACAGGGCCTTGGGAGGTTGACTTACCCTCCCAAGGCCTTAACTTTTTTCGGATCACGGGAGAGGCTTATGTTTGCCAACATCGTCCGCGTCAAGAATCCCGCCGACTGCATCTTCAAGCTCACCAAGGAGTTCACCGGGGTCACCGTCAAGAACCACACGGAGTTCATCAAGAAAGACATCCGGATGCGCGCTTATCAAAAAGCGCAAGCAGACCATGTCATCCTCGCCTCCGGGAGCAGGTGGGGCGGACGGCGTGTCCAGATGGCTCTCGTGCAGTGCGAGGAGCATTCCTGTGCCGAGCTCGTGCCGGCGGGCAACTACTGGAATGATCTGGTGCACTGGTACCATGTGGGACGGCATCCCCGGTTCTCCATCACAGGCGCCTTGATCAAGGATGACCAGCGTTGGTCCGAGATCCCGTATTCTCGGCGGATGCGCGGCGAAAGAAGGACCCAGCTTGATCAGGCCATTGCCCAGTGCACCTCGGAGGCCGATTTCCTCAAGCGGATGCATCCGCATCTTTTCACGAACCTCTACATCCGCGGGCGCCGGATGCGCGTGACCAACGCCTTCAAGGAGAAGTTCCTGAAGAAGGATTTCACGACGACGGACTTCTTCCGCGAGGTGAATCAGGAGATCCGTCGGGCGATGCTCAGGGTGCTGCCGATCAAGAAGATCATCCAGCACATGCGGCTCGTCTCCAAGGACAAGGAAGGCAAACTCTACAGCCATGACAGACGCAGGTATCTCTACGTCGTCTGTCCGTCCACCAAACAGGAGTATCTTCTTGAGGTGCCCGCCAGCGATGGCGGGCAGAGCATCAGGACGCCCAGCCATGCCCGTCGCTGGACGTTCAATGTGCCCGAGGACGCCCGCTTCGTGAAGGAGGCTTAAATGGTCGACGTCATTGCGATATTGGGCATCACACTCGACCAGATGATCATCCGCCTCCCCAAGGAGTTCAACGCGATGGGTCGCCCGAATGAGCCGGCCAAAGGAAGCTGGGAGGGGGAAAAGGGGCGCATGCTTATCCCGGCGAAGAAGTTCAATGGCGTGGGCCTCGAAATCGCCGGGTTGATCCGGGCGGGTGCCGTGACGGAGACCTGCAAGCACTGGACCAACGACATCCACACGGCCTGCGTCTGGTGCAGGGAACATGACAGCTTCGAGCTTCTTCCATCGCTGAACTATTCCGAGGATCTGGGCATCTGGTACTACCTTGGCCGGCATCCGCGCTTTTCGGTCTTGGACGCCCTCATGTCCGAGAAGCAGGGCTGGAACGAGTCCAAGTTTGCGCTTAATCGCATTCGCTGGCAACGCAACATCGACGACAACGATCCGCTACCCGTGGCACTCAAGGATGCGATCCTGACCTGCGACACCAAGGAGGACTTCCTCAAGAAGGTCGAGCCGCACCTGCATTGCAATCTCCACATCCGCGGGCGGCGTGTCCGCGTCACGAGGGCCTTCAAGGAGAAGTACAAGCGGAAGGATTTCACGGTCGATGACTTCTTCCGCGAGGGGAACCAAGAAGTCCGGCGGACGATGCTCCGGATCCTTCCGATCAAGGAGATCACCGCCCGTATGAAGCTCGTCGCGACCGATGAGGAAGGGTCGCTTTACGATCACGAGATCGGCGAATTGGGCAGTCGTCGGGTCCGGCGTTATCTCTATGTCGTCTGCCCGTCCACCAAACAGGAGTATCTATTGGAGGTCCCGACCGAGATTCTGGTCCAAGAAAGCCGGATGGACCCGCAAAGTGGGTCTTGGACGCAACGGCAGACCCGAGCGATCACCTCGCCAAAAGAAGCCCGTCGGTGGACGTTCAACGTCTCGCCAGATGCGGAGTTCGTGAAGGAAGCCTGATTGGGTGTGGACACTTTGGCATGGTGTGGTTTGCCAAGGTAGCCTGCGGTGCCGTTCGATATGGTAAGGCTAGGTACGGTCGCGCAGGGTTTTGATCGTTTTGTCCGCTAAAGTACGGTCTGGTATCACGCCTTGGACGGCTTGCCGTATCCCTGAGCCACCGCGATGACGGGCGTGATGATCGGGAAGAGCCCGCCCATGAGCCCCCACCACAAGGCCCAAGGAACAGACTTGTTTCGCACGTACCCGTGATAGGCGCTCGCCGCCATGCTCACTGTCGAGACAAGCGCCCAGCCGACATACATGCCGGCACCCGCTCCGACGCCGACACCCGTGGGCATCATTGACCCCTGACCGATGTCATCCGTGCCGTACATCTGCTGGATGTAGTATTCGGAAAGCGGTTCGGCTGTGGGCTCGACGTTGGCCAAGAGCATTGTTCACCCTCCGCTATGACGGGTGGATGATAAGACGCCAGTCCAAGAGGGTCAAGGCCTGAATGCCTCGCAAACGCATTAGGATCGACGCAGACAAGCGCGAAAGGGGAGAAAGGACTCCAAGTACCTTTTGGGTCATATTAGCGCCCGGTTAGGTGCCGTGCGGTTTGCTGAGGTGCGGAAGGTCCGGTCGTCTCTTGTCGGGTATGGTTAGGTCTGGAATTCGGGCCGGTAGTCGTCTTCACCCATCCCAAAGGTCCACGCTACAGCTCCCCGGGCCGTCTGACAATCTGGATTCACACGAAGGATATAGTTCTTGAACGAGCCGTCCGGTTCGGGGGTGCTGTTGACCACCTTGACGAGACAGACGGGCTCGTCACGCATGCTCCACCGGTCGATGGGTTCGACCTCGATCCGATAGAGCGTCCCGAAGTCGTCCGAGTGGATGGGCTTCGCTTTGGACTCATTGAGGAACCGGTCCCAGCCCATCCGCTCGATCATGATGCGGCGGATCTCGACGTTGTTCTGTCTGGCGATCTCCGCCAGCGTGATCTTGGCCGGGTCCTCGATGACGAAAGGAGGCAGCTCGACACCGCGGATGAAGTAGTACCCGCACTTGTCCGGGTATTCGATCGCTCGCAGGTTCGCGTTGTGGAAGAACATCCGGTTGTCGACCGAGATATTGGCCCGTTCGGAGAAGATGACCGTATCGGCAAACGGCCACCACCATCCGGCAGTCAGGAGCGTCTCGTAGTGGCCGATCTCCTTGCACCATGGGAAGTTGAGGACATCCCGGCAGTACCGCATCAGATGAACGCGCCCAGCGTCATAAGCGCCGTATTGGGCAAGCGTGCCGACCGTGTTACCGCGATCCCTCGTCCACAGACCAAAGAGGCGCTCTCCGATCGTCGTCCAGCTGTCATTCCAGATGACGAGGATCGTCCGCCAGCTGTCCAGATCGACCGCGGTGATCGTCTGGTTCATGATGGGGTTGAGCGCCAGCTCGTTGATGCGGAAGTTCACCGACGAACGCGCGAGCTTGCAGATCTCGTCCTTGGCGCCGTAAGGAGACTGGAACCAGAGCCGATGTTTTGGGAATGGCAACTTCGCCGCCCAGTAGACCCGTTCGGCCGCCTCTTCGACCGCATCACGATCACTCGGGCCGTGTTCGAGGATCTTCTCCATGGCAGCATTCCTGTACGGCATGATCTTGGAATACTGCTCAGTGGAGAGTTTGGCGAGGATGGGCACTTCGAGCCCCTCGGTTTAGTCCCTGACGTACCGGACTTCCCTCGGCGCGTACTCGCGCTGGCGGATCACCTTGTAGGTGCCCTTCTCCAGAACGATCGGGCCGTGCTCCTCATGGAGAAGCTGGGTGTGCTGGGAGACCCGGAGATACCGCTCGTCATCGACCGTGTAGAGTTTGGCAACGGTGGCATCGACCCGGTGGGCATGTCCCGTCGCCTCACCGTGGGCAAGGATCACCGATCCCTTCTCGGGCGGGACTTCCTTGGCCGTGTTGATGTCCTCTTCGACCGTCTTGTCCTCGATCCTGACGAGGAACACGTCGCCCTGTCTGGCCATCTTCTTCATGGGGATTCCTCCTTCAGAGATAAGACTACCATCCCCACGATGCGCTTTTCCACTCTTCCGGGATGCCCCTGACGAAGCAGTGAAGACCGGTCTTCGGATCCCGGAAGCCCCCGAAGTCGGGAAAGGTCCCCGGCGTCGGGTTGCACCATGTGACCTCGATGGGAATCGCCTCGGGAATAAGCGAGTTGAGACGCGTCATCAACTTCGAGCGGACCTCCGGCGCCAAGATGAGCCAGAGCTGGCCGTCCTTCGAGACGACGTACCCGCCATTGGCTTGGATCGGTCCCATTAGAACTGGCACTCCTCTTCTCCCTCGTCGTCCTCGTGCTTGACGCACTTGCAGAATTCGAGGTTGCCCGTGCGGCTGGTGTAATAGCCGAGGCCAAAACACGCTTCACAGCCCGGATCAGCATGCTCATAGAGCCACTTCTGGTGCGTGGGCGTGAGCGCGATCCTGCAGACGAAAGTCTCCGTGGGATCGAGATGCCTCGCCTTCACGTCGGGGGCGCTGAAGTTGAGCCCCTTGGAGAGGGCCTCGAGCACCTCGTGATCTTGGATCCCCCAATAGATCTCGCATTCGATGCAGTGGTTCTCTTTCTGGAGCGGCCGGTTACACTTGGGGCAGCGGCCATCGGCCAGCCGTGTGAAGTCCATCGACATCGCTACACCATGGGGTTGGCTCTGCCCGCAATGCCCGTCTCGAGATCCACGTAGTCGATGTAGGGCGTCGTCGGCGGAGCGGACTTGATCATGCTTTTGACGGTCGCGAGATAACGGGAAGAGAGCGAATCGGGCGGCAGGTGCGCCACGAAGACATCGTCGGCAATGCGGGTCAGGCCGGCGAAGGCCTTCTTGATGTCGGGTCCTGACAGGCATTCGAAGACGTGTCCGACATAAACCGCGCCGAACTGCCCATCCTTGAACCGGCCGAGATCGCGAATGTCCCCCTGAATGCCGCCCGGGCATTCCGGACATCCTTGGATGTCCATACAGACGTCGCCTCAGTCATGGGCCCAAAGACCCGACATGCTCCACGGCCGTCCGACGAGGAGCATCGGTTTCTTTCTGGCGTCGGCCGCCGCGCGGGCCATTTGGAAAAGCTTCGGTTTGCGTGCCGTCCACCGGCCCCAACGCAGGACCTCCGGCAGGGCCACCGTACCGACGGTGATCCCCAAGAAGCCCAAGAGCCCCTGCCTGAAGGACATCTCCATCGGTCTTGGATTATATATCACGAGAGGGAGGACCAAAATAGAACCATGCGAAAGGTATACCTTGAAGTCGACGATGTCGACCGTCATGGATTTTGCTGCGAGTGCGGACGATGCGACTGTGTCGGCCGCACCATCGGTGTCGGCATCTATGACTATCGGACTCGGGAACTGATCGAGCGGGTTTACGATCTAGGCGATCTTCCCGCCCGGGCGGATGCCCGATTTCTGTGCAATCGCAACGGATGGCTCGTTCTGCGCAAATCCGAGGAAGAGGAAGAAGAGGAAAAGGAGGAACCGTGTCGCTCTACAACCAGCTGATGGGCGTCAACAAGTTCGCCCCCGTTCTCATCGACATGCTCGGTCTCAAGGACCGCCCGATCGACGGAATCGTGATCGATGGTGCGAATGACGAGTCGATCGACAAGAGCCTCAAGGAGATCACCGACAAGCACCTCGTGGGAGAACACTGGTACATGGGCCGTTTCCGCGACATCTTCCTGACGCCTGACGGCCAGAAGATCGTCCTCTTCGCCCGGAACGGGACCGGCAGCTGGGGCGGCACCCAATTTGTGCAGGATGTCCTGCGCAAGCATCCGAACTATCTCAGGGACTACGAGGACGAGTTCGACCGCACGTACACGTCCATCGAGTTCTCGATTCCCGACATTGCCAAGGGGAAGACGATCGAGATGCTGTTGGCGCGGGGCGCGGCCTACGACAAGACGCCGCTCCAGAAGTTCCGCGAGCTCATCGACAAGCTCAAGAGCGGCGTGAAGCCGGAAGACGATCCCGAAGTCGCCCGCGCCATGGCCGTCGGGAAGCAGGTCGTGGGCAAACTGCAGGAGCTGACCGACGAGGGCAAAAGCGGCATCATCGAAGTCTAGGAAGGAGGGACTGGATGGGAGAAGCGACCTATTACCTCAAGGCGCGGTTCGCCTCCGAAACGCGGGCCAAGAAGGCTTGCGATCTCCTCGAGAAGCGGATCAAAGAGCTTATCAAGCTGAACGACGCATGGCAGAAGCTCCGAAATGAGCGCATCTGCCCCACCTGCAAGAAAGCCGTCGCCGGTGGCTTTGCGATGGGGACGGAAGGCAAAAAGCATCCCCATGAGATTCCTATAGACGCCGCCAGCAAACGTTCATGCCAAGAGCGCAAAGAAGAGCTGGCCAAGAAGTACTTGTTGGCCGCCGAACTCGTGGAATGGGGCAAAGCAGAACGGGACTGCGCCGCCAACCGGAACAATCCAGTAGCGGTGCCCGAAGCCAAACGCGACGACTCCATGAACTGTCTGGCGGGCCCGATGCCGGACATGTCTGAGAACTACGAGCTTGAGGTCAACGGCAATCATATCTTCCTGTCCTGCATAGTCTGGCACTTCACGAGCTGGGACGGGATCGTGCAATGGCTTGAGGCTCATGACGCGCAGCGGGCGGCTTACATCTCCGACGAACACTCCAGTTACTTCGATTTGGTGGATGCCTGATGAAAGAACACAAGCACAAGTGGAAGCGGTTCTCATGGAGCAGCAAGACCATCGAACTCCGCTGCGAATGCAAAGAGACGATGAGCCGGCCGCTCACCAAAGCCGAAGAGAAGGAATGGAAAGCCCAGTGGGCCAAGCAGGAGCGCGAGAGCGAAATCATGCACAAGGTCAACTGGGACTTCTGCCGCCATTTCATCGACAAGCACAGAATTGGGAATCCCACCGCGAGCCCTATCGCATGGAAATGGACGGGTTGGGACCTCATGCACCGCATCGACGAGTGGGCCAAGAAGTATCCCAAGGACGTCTTCCGGGGCGGATGCGACGACTCCCATCACACGTCGAGCGACCTCGTCTTCATCCTGCACCGCGTGGGGAAGCGCCTCTGGGGGACGACGGTCTACTACATCCCGCAGGTGGATGGTCAGACGCCGGTCGAGCTCTTTCTTTATCCGAGCCATGCCTTCGGCCTCATCAGGCTTCTCAAGAAGTTCGAGAGCTATGCTCCTTGGGACAAGGTGCAGGCGCTCTTCCGGAGCTTCCACCGGAAGTCCAAGAAGGGGCAGGCAAAGCTTCTGCGCAAGTGGCGTCGGAAGAAGATACGGTAGGTCCGCCAGTCGAGGACTCAAGGAAAAGGAGGAAACACGTGAGCTACGAAGGCTACCAGCAGTACCTGTGTCCGGAGGGCCATCTGTGGAATCTGGACTGCAACTGGCACATGGCCAGCCCGCTGCCAGAACTCCAGAACGGCTGGCCGCTTTGCCCGGACTGCAAGAAGCCGCCGGTCTGGACGAACCCGATCGACGAGACCAACAGCTGCGACAAGCTCGACGACAAGGGACACCACCCGGGCTGTCAGTGCGGGTTCGTGGATCTTGAGCTGATTGAGCCGGTCAAGGACTGCGTCTGTCCGAACTGCGGTTCCCATCACGTGAAGGAGGCGCCCCGCTACAAGATCCCCGAGACGGGCGGCAGGAAGGTGGACCCCAATGCCCAAGAGGGCGAGGGGACTTTCGTATCTTGGGGCGTATGGTGCAGGGCCTGCGACACCTCTTTCGGCAATGACGAAGAGGAGTGCCCGAACTGCAAGCACAAGGCCGCCTGCACCGGGTGCGACTCCTGCAAGACGTGCCCGCTCTGCGGGAAGGAGCGTCACAAGGAGGCGACGGACTGCAGACCTGAAGTCGAATCGACGTAGCTCAAGGCTACGGGACAGGGCGGGGAGGCGGCGCGCACGGGCCCATGCCGGCGGCCTCCCCGCTCTTTTTAGTTAGAAGGAGAGGGACCATGAAAATCAGACCTGCGGTGGCCGAGTTCGCCGAGGCGATGGAGAAGATCCTCCGGAAGAACGACCACAAGGGGACGAACATCCGCGACGTCGACCCGTCGGTCTGCCTCGAACGCCTGTGGGAGGAGCTTCGAGAACTCGACCGTGTCGCCTACGGACACCCCAACATCACGACGACGCGGAAGGCGATCGAGGAGATGCAGAAAGAGGCTATCGACGTGGCCAACTTCGCCGCGATGTACTGGCTCTCACTGGAGAGCTGGAAGAAGGAGATCAAGAAATGAAGACCATCAGCCCGCAAGATCTGCCGGATGACATGTACGGCAATGCCAACGTCCGCGACCGGGTGATCGGCTGGATCAAGGAGGAGCGGCTTCGCCACCGTGAGCTTGGGTTCTCGCTCAAGCATTCGAACCTCGAATGGCTTCGCATCCTGACCGAGGAGAACGGGGAAGTGGCCAAGGCCATGCAAGACGATCCGAAGGAGATCAAGACGGAAGTCATCCAACTGGCGGCGGCCGCGGTGGCCTTTCTCGAGGCGATCGAACTGGCGGAGAAAAGAGCAGAGGCAGGACTATGAAAGTCACCATCTACAAACGCGTTCAGAGGACATGGCACGTCCATGCCATCATGGCGGCGGAGATCATCTTCATCCCGGACAAGCAGATCGCCATCTATCGGGAGCAGCAGGGTAGTTTCGGCGACAAGATCTACGGGACGACAAAGGAGGATCGCATCCTGACCGAGGCCAAGTCGGTCCATGATGGATACGTCGAAGGGTACACCGCCGAAGGTCTGACAATCTCGGACATCTTCCGTACCGACCTGCTCGAGGCCCAAATCGGCGTGATCGTCGACTCGATCGATCTCCGGGACAAGCTCGACGAAAAGATCAGGAGTGCCGTCAACATGATCTTGGACGGTAGACCCAAAGCGGAGAAGAAAGACAACCCGACGGAATCGTGATTTTGTTCCGTCAGGTCGGGCTTGGTACGGTGCAGCGCGCTGGCGTGTGGCACGCTCCGGTATTGTAGTGTTGCGTGCGGTAATGTTGTCTGCGGTTCTCTACGGTCCTACCGAAAGCTTCCTAGGGTTAGCCTAGGTAGTCCACGCTAGAGTCCGGTAGCGTTGGCTTAGGTAGAGCTCGGTCTTGTTGGGTACGGTCCGGTCATTCCACAGGCTTTTTCGAGGGCATCATGGACGATCCATGGATCTGGGTCTTTGACCTTGGCGTCGGGGTGTCCGACGCCATTATCTTGGAAGCCCTCTGTGAACGTGAAGTCCACTGGCAAGAGGGCGACGCGAAGTTCGGAAGCCGGATCATCCCCGGCGCGCGCGGGATCTACGTCCACGTGGATGATCTGCGTCGAGCCACGGATGCCATCCTTTGCCGGTCCGGTGCGGGCATCGACAAGGAAGTCGCCATCACGTACGCGGATGCCGTTCTCGCCGCGAAAGAATACGTCCGAAGGCAGCAGTGCATCGACGACAAGATCAGGGAGATCAAGGAGGAGAGGAAGACATGAAGACGGTCGACATCAGCGGCTTCGGCGGTCTCTACGAATTCACGAGCCAGAGGATGCTGGCCAACGGCATCAAGTGGCTCAAGGCTCATCCGGAGTTCGAGTTCGAGAAGGCCTACAAGATGTTCGAGAACGTGCACGGCGCCTGTTTTCCCGAGAACAAGCTGTCGGAAGAGCTCGATGCGGCCATCTTGGAAGGGGTCGACGATGCCACCGGCGGCCAGCACCACACGATCATCTTCCACCTCACCTACATCCACAGGGCCGGCTACGAGAGATGGTTCTTGGACATCAGCGAGAAGCAGCCCGAACGCATCTACGAGTTCGACGGCACGATCGACTCCTGTCCGCCGGGGTACATCCCCAAGCCCGGCGACGGCCCCAAGGAATGGCTTGAAGCGGGCAAGAAGATGGGAGAGAGACTGAAACGGGAGGGACGATGAGCAACTACACCGAGCATCTCGCCAGAAGGCGGGAAGAGGAGGGGGAGAAGGTCCTTGTCCTCACGGCCTATCTGGATCATGGCGGCCTGCTCCAATTCCACGGCGGGGCGGAAGGGGACTTCAAGAAGGACATCGAGGACGAGAAGCACTGTAGCCGCATGCTCAAGCAGTTCTGGATCACAGGTGGAACGATTGTGAGGGAAGACGGTGAAACAGAACCGATTCGCATCTGAGTGGCTTCACAAGCTGGTGACGGTCTTCACGCTCCGGTGCCTCACCAAGCGGTGCGGAGAAGAGGCGGCCGACCATTGGTTCTGGGGGATGACGCCGATGCCGGCAGCGCTCCCGCTTCCGCACCAGTACGTCTTGGCCGTCCGGATGCTCTTCTACGGACCCAAGGACTGCTGGCAGATCGCCAAGGAGTACGAGGACTACATCGACTACATCTGGCGGAAGTACAAACGGGATCATCCCGAGGAATTCGAGGAGAAGCCATGGCAGAAGAACCGAAAGTCACGCGCATCGTGATCGAGTGGGACAACGGCGGTCACAAGCAGATCGTCGAGGGGGAAGAGCTCGAGTTCTGGATCACCGCGATGCTTCTGAAGAGCGACTATCTCTTCCCGCAGACGCCCCATGACGTACTTGGGTCCGGGATGAGCGGACTCGTCCGCGGCTGGTTCACACCGCCGATCAACACACCGACCAATCCGGTGGCGTAGAGTTACGTGCTGCTCGGTTGGCTATGGTAGTCCGCGGTGGCGTCCGGTGCGGTTTGCTGCGCTACGGTTTTTTAACAATCTCAAAGGAGGAATCCATGTCGTACTACGGCGACTTCGGGAGCCTGTCGTTTCCGAAGAAAGGGCACGAGATCAAGACGAAAGCCAAGGTGATGCTCGACTCGAACAAGCGTGTGATCGACGAGAAGGCCAGCGAGATCAAGACCATGTGCAAGGAACACGATCTCAACATGGTCGATCTTCTGACCGATCTGGACACGCTGAGAGGCCAGTCCTCGAAGCAGGTCGCCTCGCAGGAGATGGCCAAGCTCCAGCAGCTGGCCTCCCGCGTGGACGAGCTCAAGAAGGAGACCGCGAAACTCGAGCTCATCGCCCGGAACCTGCCCGACAACACCGACTACAACCTGACGTTCGAGGAGCTGAAGTACTTCGGCTTCTGATCATGGCGACGCTCAAGGTTGCGCCGTTCTCCTGCACCAGCGCGACGGGCCATGTGTGGGGAGGATGGACATACTGGCAGAAGTTCCGGAGCTGGGTGCGCGACTGTCAGATCAACGGTTGCCGTTCCTATGAGATGGCCAAGGACATCAGACCGAAGTCGCACCCCAAGGAACAGATCGGCCATTCCAAGCAGAAGCTCACCAAGCACCAGCATGACTGGATGGACTGGATGCATGACGGCCGGAAGTATTCCCGGATCTGCGTCACGCCGGGCTGCAAGACGACGCAGATCGTCGAGGACCTCGTGGGCCATCATGTGACCAAGGGGCGTTATCACGACCCCAAGTCGCTCTGATGCGGTTGAGTTGGGTATGGTTGGGTACGTAATGTAAGGCCGTCTACGGTACGGTTCCATCCCGTCAATCCAGAAAGAAAGGACTATGACTACACCTCGATACAAGCACGATTGTGCATCGTGCCAGTTCATGGGCCGCTGGAAGGACCACGATGTCTGGGTCTGCCCGAAAGAAGCCATGGGCCCGTCGGTCATCGCCCGCGCATCGGACGACCCGCCTGATTACTCGTCCGGCCCGATCAAGGTGATGGTGGCGGTCATCTTCAACCACGTCGCCAGCAAAGAGGATCTCCTGCCGTGGCAGGAGGCCATGCTCTACGGAGCACTACGCTACTGGGGGATCGACGAAGACACGATGACGTACTACGTCGGTCATCTGCGCCGCACCAAGGATGCCGAGCTGCTCAAGGAATTCATGAGGGGGAAATGAAAAAAGAAGAGCTGGACAGGATCACCGGGCCTGTGGCCGCGATCCTCCTCGATTTCGTCAAGGACAACGTCCGGGTGGAGCTGGTGCGAAGGACCGACATCTTCACGGGGACAAGCCTCACGCTCAACGTCCTCATCCGGACACTTTCGGTCATGATGGTCCACCAGATCGAGGCCCTGTCACATCGGAGAGTCCCGGATCTCGAGGCCGCCGAAATCTACAACTCCTGCTACGACACGGTGACCATGGACGTCCACAAGCAGATCGAAAACGAGATGAAGAAGCGCAGCGTGGACTACACGCAGATTCTGGTCACCGAGGAGGGGAAAGGGGAGAAGAAAAAGAAGGATGACAAGCCGGAAGAGAAAAAGGACCCCTAGCGGTTCCGTCGGAAGAGCCAGATCAGGATCCCGACGGCGACGGCAGCCGCCACAATGGCTGTGGCGGGACCCTCGAACATGGCCGGGCTGATGTTCAGGGCGTTCTTCTCAATGGTCTCCCGGACGATCTGCAAGGCCCTGCTTTCGGAAGGCGGCCGGTAGATGAGGGCCGCCTGTTCCTTCTCGGAAATCCAAGCCCCCGAGGCTTGGTCGAACGTCGGGGCATCCTCAAGAACGCTGTCCGCCGAACGTTTGATCAGGTTCTCATAGGGGACTTTCGACCAGCGAGTGTCATTGAAGGAGATGGGGAAAAGAATGCGCTCCCCGGGTGGAGCGTCAAGAATCAGATAGGTCGTGTAGAGATCGATCTTGCCGTGGACGGGGTCCACATACTTGAACCCCACGACGATGTCTCCGACCAAGAGGTTGCGCATCGACCGCTGAGACTGGTCGGACAGGATCTCCTTGTAGTCGAACGGGACGCCGAATTCCGCCTTCTGTTGCCCTAGCATCTTCTAGGAGTATAAATGGATTAGGGCGTGGGTGGAAGCAAGGAGGTGCCTATGAGTGCCGATAGCAGGATCGAGCTCTATTCGGTCGTCCTGTCGTTTCTGGTGCTGGCGATTTTCATGTTCTATTTGGACTGCAAAGGGGCAAGGAGGAAGAAGTCATGACCGACGGTGAGCGCAAGGCCACCGCAGAGGCGTACCGGAGAGCCGCCCAGTGGTGCAAAGAGAAAATCGAAGTGGCTCGCCGGCACGTCTATGCCAATGGCTACATGACGGCGCTCGGCGAGGTCATCACATGGTGCGAGGCGGAATCCAAGAAGATCGGCGAAGAACCACTCCCCAGACCGCAGTAATCCCCACTGTAGGCTCAACAGCAAACCGCGCCTAACTAGATTGGCGAGTTCGACGGTGCAACTCCGTCGCGGTGGGACCACCCACAAGAAAGGTGATAGATGTACGAAGCAAAACTGAAGGCCATCGAGCAGACACTCAAGCAGACGGAGGGCGACGATGGCGATTGGAGCAACACAACTGTCGCCGAACTGGTCGCCGAAATCCGGACACTGCAGGAGGCGCTGAAAGACGTGCTTAGTGCAGTCGGTCCGTGCAACGACGAAGAGAAGGCGCGCGGCCGGTGCGCGGGTCATCCCATGTTGACGAGACTGCCCTGCCTGTTCGGAGAGGCGCGGAAGCTGGTTTCGGAGGCGACCGGCACGGATACGGGTGATGATCTGATCATGCTTTTGAGGGTGATGCGCGCATGCGGATGGGCGGTCGCCGTCCACAATGACTATCGGCAGAACGGCGAACAGTTCACGTTCTGGCTCTTCACGCATCCCGACGGGCGCTATGTGAAGGGCGAAGGCCGCACGGATGCGGAGGCCATCCGACGGGCGATGGAGAAAATGGAGGCGAAACCATGAGCGACAAGTACGTGGTGGTGAGGGTGGGAACGATGTTCACGGCGGGCGTGCGTGAACTGAATGCCTATCAGGTGTACGTGGATCGCGGCGGATACTACGAGCTCGCGCAGATCGACGACAACGAACCGGCGAGGCGCGGGAAGGCGCTCGCGCGGTGCGCGGAGGCCATTCGACGGGAGGCGAAACCATGAGCGACAAGGCGGCTTGGTCCGACCGTCTCGTGCGTGAGCTCGCGACGCGTAAGTGCGAGAAGCCCGTCGACTTCGAGGACGGTTTCGAGCCGATCGACTGCGGCGAGGTCTACGTCTGCGGCGGGATGTGTCTCGTGTGCTCGGCCAAACGGTACGTCGAGAGGTACCCGGAAAAGGAGCCCGCCCGATGAAAAGGCCCAAGATGCACTTCGTGTGCCCCGAGTGCGGCCCTCACGTACCGGCGGACGAAGACGGATGCTGTGCGACATGCGGCGCGGACTGCAAAGGAGCGAAGTGCCGGTGCAAGAAGGCGGTCCTTGAACGGGCAGAAGCCTACCTCAAAAGAAAGGCAGCGAATGCAAAATGACAAGCCCGTCCGGATGATCCTGAAGTGCCCGGCCTGCGGCGAGCAGCACATCGACAAGGGCGAATGGGCGACGAAGCCGCACAGGACCCACCTTTGTGAGAAGTGCAACCACGAGTGGAGACCGTTCGAGTTCCCGACCGTGGGAGTGGAGAAGCTGAACTGATGATCTACAACGACAAGCAGGTCGAGGACATCGAGCGCGGCTGGACTCTCGAGCCTTCCCAGACCGCCATCCGGGAGCTCTGCGCCCAGTTTCGGACGCTGAGGAACTGGGCGGCAAAGCGGTCATGCGAGAACCCGCAGAAGACCTACTTGGCCAGTGGCTTCCATGACTTCAATCCCTGCGGCAAGTGCGTGCCGTGTCAGGCCCGCGGCGAGGAGGATCCATGAAAAAAACAACATGGAAGCTGCACGGTTACGACACCTTCTCGAATGAATGGTACGGCCCTCTGGACGAATTCAAGACCGAGGAGAAGGCGCTGGCGGCCGCGTTCAAGAGACTGGACAAGCTTGAGAAGACACAGCCGTCCGCCTCGAGCGGCGGTCAGGCCCCGAATGGGATCCAAGATCATGTGTTCATCGAACGCCCTGATGGGACAAAATACCGCGTGACACCGGAACAGAAGGGAGGGCGGACGATGGATCGCGAGGTCTGCAAGAAGTGCCTCTACGATGAGCTCGAACACATGAAGGAAGTCATCCTCGTCCGCTGCAATTCCTGCCGGCGGGACAAATGCCCCGACCTCATCGTCCAGTTCGCCCGGGGTGGCAACAAGGGCCTCTGCCGGATGTGCAAGAAGGAGAGGGAGGGCAAGCGTGAATGAGAAGCGGTACTTCGCGCTTCTTCAGATCATCATCGAACTCAAGGAGCCGAAGCCGGTTGGATTCGAGGAGGCCAAGAACATGGCCGAAGCGGAGGCCGTCCGGCGCGGTTTGTTTGTAGGGTCCGTCTGGTCGGCGGTCCCCAAGGGCAATCGTCTGGACGCCCCCGACAGACCGGAGGCGGCCGATGGATTATAGATTGGAAAGGAGAAGAGGGCTGGAAAGAAAAACGTCCGGGCGTAGATCACCGCAGTACCCAGTGCAGTAGTCATCCCGCCTGTTGCATTTCAGGAAGTCTCACATCCTATGAATCAAGAACTCTTCAAGGGAGATTCCATGGCCACACTGCCCGGAAAGGCGAAGCGTGTCGAACCGGCCGACATCAAGGAGAACGGGACGCTGGAGGAGAAGTCCTTCGGTGTGTTCCAGCCGCAGCTCGATGAATTCTTCTACGTGACCGACGAGAACAAGCGGCTCCTCAACATCATCGACGAGATGAGCGAGGAGAAGCCGCAGAACGTCATCATCGTCGGTCCTCAGGGCTGCGGCAAAAGCGAGCTGGCGAAGTGGTTCGCGGCCACCAAAAAGCGCCCGATGCTGGCGCTCAACTGCGCGATGGTCCGCGAGACGAAGGACTGGATGGGCTGGCGCTCGATTGACGAGGGCCGTCTCATCTGGGAGAAGAGCGGATTCGTCCGCGCCTGCGAAAGGGGAGGCGTGGTGGTCCTGCTCGACGAGTTCAACCGGCTGCACGCGAGCCTCCACAACTCGATCTATCCGCTTCTGGACGACCGGCGCGAGAGCTACATCGAGGAGCTGGCGGAGACCATCAAGGTCGGACCCAAGACGATCTTCTTCTCCACGGTGAACATCGGCCTCTCGCACACCGGCACCTTCAACATGGACAGCTCCATGGAGGACCGCTGGGGCATCCGCATCGATGTCGCATTCCTCAGCTCCGCCAAGGAGCGCGAGGTCATCATGAACAAGACCGGCATTGACGAGGATCTGGCCGGGCGTCTCACGCGTCTGGCGTCGGATGTCCGGAAGCGCGCCACCGGCATCGGGGCGTCCTTCTCGAGGGCGATCTCGACGCGCCAGCTGCTCAGGGCGGCCGAACTCATGAAGCGCATGAAGTCGGCGCGGATGAAGGTCACCGGCGCCCTCGACTACACGATCACGCCGTTCTATTCCACAGAGGGGGGCAAGGAGAGCGAGCAGGCCCAGCTCCTGCAACTGGTGCAGGGCATCTTCGGCGATCTCGATTAGGTCGCCATTTTAAGGTAAGGCTTGTCGTTAAGGTTCCCGGAACGAGATACATTGGAGAGAGTCATGGGCAAGAAGAAGTCGTACTGGTACGACGATTTTTGGGATTTCGAGTGGGGGAAAAAGAAGAAGGGGCACTCCGCCTCCTCCTACTGGACGAGCCGCTTTGGCGGCTCGCACTGGTGGCAGCAGAACGACGATCCGGCCGACAAGGCCGCCGAGAAGTACAAGGAGGCGCTCAGGAGCGTCACCCGCACGGTCAACGTCTACACAAGCTTCCAGAACGAGAAGAACGAGGAGCTCTCCGTCCAGTGGTCGAGCGGCGAGAACGAGAACACGCTCAAGAGCAAGATCGTCTATCTCTCGCCCAACATCATCGCGGAGGGGCACACCAAGAAGAAGGACTGGTCGGGCGACGAGCTTCTGGACGTCCTGATCGGCGACGCGCTCACGGAATCCGCGCACAAGCATGTCGCCTCCCTCATGTCGGAGGAGCATGCCACTGCCGAATGGGAGGGCAAGAAACTCACGACGGTGCTCTGGCAGGTGTCCGAGGTCCTTGCGGCACAGGCCTCAGTCGTGTCGAAGTATCCGGGGTTCAAGGCCTATTTCGAGGCCAACCGCGACTACCACACCGATGAGAAGGCTTTCGAGAACATCCAGAAGATGATCGACGCCATGCCGGCGAATGCCGAACTGGCGACGGTGGCCACGCTCTGGGAGCTTCTGCACCCGGAGGAATCTCTCAAACTCCCCAAGGAGCAGTACGAGGACGAGATCGAGAAGGCGATCGAGAAGATCACCAAAACCAAGACAACGCTGGACCGTGCCGAGACGGCCAAAGATGTGATCCGGCGGTTTCTTGAGAAGTGGCCTCCGCCCGAAGACAAGAAGAAAAAGCAGGAAGGTGATGGTCAGGGCGGTGAAGGCGGCGGGGGCGGCAGGAAGGGCCCCCTTTCGGCATTCCTGAACGGCAAGAACATGGGCATCCCGCCGCAGGGCATGATCGCCAATGCCGTCGCCAAGAAGCTCGCGGCCATGAAGGTCAACCCGGGCGCCAGCACCGAAGATGGCGAGAAGAGCGAGCTGCACTCGCACGGCATCTATCTCGGGGATGACCCGCCCAATGGTGTGGTGGATATCAAGGTCCGGACGGACCCCCACCGGACCCATTCGTACAATGCGCTCCTGACGAAGGTGATGCCTCTGGTCACCAAGATGGCCGCGGGCCTGCGGTTCCGTGATGAAGAGAAGAAGATGTACGAACGCGGCCTCAAGACCGGCGACATCGATGCGGGGGCGATCTACAAGGTGGGCTTCGAGAAGTACGGCGTCAAAGACCGCTCACTCTTCGAGCGGACGGATGTCATCAGCGCACCGGATGCGGCCATCTCCCTTGTCGTGGACGAATCCGGGTCCATGGGATGCGTGGAGAAGATCAGCGCGGCCCAGAGGATGGCCATCATCATGGCCAACGCTCTCAAGCGTTGTCACGGCGTCTCGTTTGCGGTCTTCGGTCATACCGGGGATGGCCGTTGTCATGGCAGCGAAGCCACCCACAAGATGGCGTTCCATCACTATTACACCCCCAGCCACTTCAACATGGAGACCATGGGAGGAATCGCGAGTTTCAGCAACAACTACGACGGCTACGCGATCAAGCGGGCGGCGGAATACATGCTGCTCTGGTGGCTCCGCGTCCCCCAGAAGATGGTCATCCATCTGTCGGACGGTCTCCCCGCGGCCACGAATTACGGCGGAGAGACGGCCCACCGGCACGTCAACAAGGTCTGCAACCGCGCGATGCGCAACGACATCAAGGTCTGCGGCATCCACTTTGGGCGCGACTACGATGATGTCCACACCAAGGGCATCATGAACGCGATGTACGGGGCGAAGAACTGGGTGCATGTCAACAACCCCGACAGTTCGATCCCGTACGTGATCGACTTGGTGACGCGCTCGCTCAAAGAGGCGTACCAGCAGAAGGAAAGCTAGCCGGGAAATAAAGGGCCGGGTGGTGTCTGCGCACACCGCCCGGCCCATCTCAAGAAGAAAGGAGGAATCTTTCTCCACCACTGTGATACCCGCAAAACGGGGTCATTTCAAGACATGAAGAGGAGGAATCTTGGCGGATGCCAAAAGTCCGACAGAGAAGATCGACCCGCAAGCATTGGCCCTCATGATCGCCAAGGATAATCTTGAGCGGCTGCACCGCGTCGTCAAAGGGGCGATCAACGACGTCCCCAAGGAAGTGAAGACCTATGAAGAGGCCATGCATACGTTGAGCCTGCTCTTCGGCTCGTTCAAGGCGCTGGATGAGATCCTGCCGTCCATGATGCGGGATCTGGGCAACAAGAAAGGCGACGACTGGGCCGCCAAAATCATCATCGCGGCACGCGACCTCGTGGGCGCCGAGCGATTCGTGTCCGTCGGCACCGAACCTTGGATGGGATCCTACAGGAGGCTCAAAGAAGCCGTCGAGGGGCACTTCAACGGAAAGAACCATGCCTAAAAAGAAAAAGGACGACTATCAGAACGTCGGTTGCAGGCACCCTCACTGCAAGCTGTGGCCGAATCACCCGCTGCCGCACGAGAACGTCGCCGGATGCAAGTGGAGCGGGTTCACCTGCGTCGACCCGAATTGCGGGAGTTTCCAGAAGCCCGACTGGCAGGAAGACGAGTTCCTGCGTGGGACGGTCGACCCTGAAAAATACCCGGATGCCAAGTGGACGCCCTGCTGCCGGAACACCCGCTGGTGGAACCCGGACGGGTCGCTGGGCGGGAATCTCTTCTTGGACCTCTTCTGCGAGGACTGCAAGGACTACGTGACCCGGACGCTTGCCGAGCCGATTCTCGCGGGCAAGGTGAAAGCCCCGAGGGCGGTTCACTGGCAGTGCGTCGAGAAGGAAGTCATGGCGAAGGAGCTCAAGAAGAAGTCCGGCAGGAAAAAGGTGCAGCGAAAATGAGGGTCGACGGTCACGAGACGGCCGTCCGACTCTTTGTCGATGGGGACGAGGTCGAGGACATAGAAATCCCCGAAGCCAACAAGCACTTCATCCCCGATCGATGGTTCGACGCCTTCACGAAATGGGTGAGCGGCCGTCCCGAAATGAAAGTGGTCCATCTTGTGGACAACGGGCCACATATCGTGGAGATCTGGATCGGAGAACCTCCCCAAGACCGGGTGGGACTCTATCTGGAAGAACAGATCCAAATCATGGTGAGAGAAGAAGATGGAGAACAGACATGACGATTGCACGCAGGGGAGAGGCCTTCAAGATTCCAGAGGACATCCGCCGACGGGCGAAGAAGGATGCCAAGCTCGGCGTGAGAATTCAGATGACACCCGAGGAGATCGTCGCGCTCATGGACGAGGCGGACAAGGCGCTGAACGGCGACTCCAATGACGCCGAGCATGATGCCCTGTACTCGATCCGTGAGCAGCTCTCCGGGATCTTCGAGGAGCCGTCACGCAGGAGGACCAAATCATGACCAAGAAGACAGCCAAGCCCAAGAGCTATCACTTCTCCATTGGGAACTCGTCAACCGGTCAGATCGGTCTTTGCGGAAGAGTCCGGGCCAAGAGCAAAGAAGAAGCCGCGAAGATCTTCCGGGCCGCCCTCGGCGAGGAATCCAAGATCGTCGCCAACTGGGACGAGAATGTGCCCGATGGAGCCGTGGAGTATCTCAGAGCCTATTTCAACCCGGACAAGATCACCGAGAAGGACATCGACGAGGTGGACGATGAATGAGCCGCCCTTTGAAATCGGAGACAGGATCGAGCTCGTCGAGATGGGAACCGATCCGCATACCGGAAAATCCGACCCCGACCCGGTTCTTCCGGGCGCACAGGGGATGGTCGAGCGTGTGACTCGGCTCTGGGACGAGCGTTGGCAGCTTGGGATGAAGTGGGACAACGGCCGGACGCTTTCAATGGTCGTTCCGCCGGACAAGGCCAAGAAGATCAGCTAGGAGGAACCGTGGGTATCGATGCCGAGATGTTTGTTCGCACCAAGGCCAAGGTCACGCCCGATCAGGCCCGCGGATGGGCCGTGAGCGCGGCTCAGGCCTTCGGACACGACAGATTCTGGATCTTCAAGCGGGAGAAGACCGACCTCGAGAAGCGCCACTGCATGGAGATCGTCAGGGAGTACACGCAGGACGGTCCGACGATCAAGCCCAAGAAGGGTGAGACCTTCATTCAGGTCTATCCGGCGACCCGCTACTACGGGCCCGGTTATGAGCGCGGCGACCTGCCGTTTCTCATCATGCTGGCCGAATGGCTCGAGGAGACGATCCCCGGCGCCGAAGTCTGGTACGGCGGGGATTCAAGCGGCGTCGAAGCCGTAAAGTTCGACTGGGACGCCCGGCGGACGCTCTTCAAGCACTTCTGCGAGAATGCCCATCGCCCGTATCGGGGGGCCTTCAACGGCTTGAGGTCCTCCGGCAAAGATGCACCCAAGCTGCCGTTTTGCGGGTTCTGCGGGGTCCCGATGAACCAGTACGGCTTCGGCAAAGAGTACGCGTCCTATGGCTGTGACGGCTGCGGCGGCGGGACTGAGACGCATGATGGTGGCAAGACATGGACCGAGAAGATCGATCCGGAAGACTGGCAGATGACCCAGAACCGCGTGGTCCACAAGGCCATCGAGCTTGCCAAGAAACACGGTCTGACGGAGTTCATCAAGGAGCTCGAGAAGGAACTCTTGATCAAGCCCAAGCCGATCAAGGCGCCCAAGTTCGCGACCCCGGAACCCGTGGGACCCAAGGAGATCAAGGACAGACATGAAACCAGCATCTGACCTCGCATGGCCGCAGGGATTTGTCGTCTATGACGATCGTGATCTCATGGCCCGAGAGACCGTCATCGAGCTCATGACGTTCCGAATCCGGCGGGAGTTCACAGAGCTCAACCGGGCGATCCGGTTCTTCCAGATCGAGACGCCGATGCTTACGCCGCTTGCGGCGCTCAAGGGCCATGAGGAGACCGGCTTCGAGCTGGTCGACGCCCACTTCAAGAAGCATGGCGCCCAGAGCATGTACCTGAGACCGGAGACGACGTTCGGCACCTATGCCGCGTTCCGGGCCATGTGGCCGATCGAGGCCGAGCGCAAGAAGCAGATGCCAATCTGTCTCTGGCAGTTCGGCAAGAGCTTCCGCGACGAACAGGCCCGTCCGATGTCGGAGCTTCGGTTCCGGGAGTTCTACCAGCTCGAGTACCAGCTCTTTTTCAGCCCCGACACGAAGGCGGATTACTTCGCCGCCGCGTGTCGGGCCACGACTCAGGCTGTCGGTAGCGTCGCTGGGGAAGACCAGTGGGAAGTCTCCTATGTTGATCCCAAGGAGCTGGCTCATTACAGCCTTCGGACAGCGGACATCTATGTGCGCACATCGGAGAGCGAACCCCGCGGACCGGAGGACATCAAGAAACACGAAGTGGCCGCAATCAGCGAACGGAAGGACTTTGACGCCAATACCAAAGTCATCGAGATCTCGGTGGGTCTGGATCGACTGACCGCACTTCAGAGGCTGGTATGAGCGAGATCAAGCTCAAGCACGACGCCATTGTCTTCGTCCGTGAGGGCACCCCCGAGTGGGATTACATGTGGGCCCAACTCGGCCCCGATCCCGTGGAACTGCACCCGGACACGGGCGAGGCATGGCAGTACATGGGGACGCCGCTCTTTCATGGAGGCAGGTGGCTTCATCAGTTTCGCCATCGGCAGCGGCCACCAAATGGCGAGCGCGAGTACCGGAACATCATCGTCTCGAAGAACTTCACGCTCAAGGACACCGACTCCAAGATCGTCTGGTGTAAGGAATGATTTGGTCTGGTCGGGTGGCCTATGATCGCCTGAGGCGTCGTGGGGTTACGTAATCTGCGCTACGGTCAGGTGTTGTCCTGTCAGGAGAAAGAAGAAGCCCATGAGTGCCAAGCCACTAAGACGGTCCGAGGCCAACATCGCGGCGGAGAAGGCCCTGAAAAGAAAGCACGCCTGCTTCAATCCGAAGCATGAGGTAGAGCTCTTGGAACTCCAGAAGCGCATCTCCGCGCTTGAGAGCGATCTCAGGGTCAAGGAGGAGCAGTTCAACGCCGAAGATGAGGCGCTTGTCAGGCAGGAGACGGAACGGGAGGAGCTCGAGACCCGGCTGAAGACGCTCACGGAGGAGAATGCGAAACTCCTCGCCGAGATAGGGGCCCAGAAGACTCTGCTCGCTGGAAAGGAGCAGGAACTTCAAGATGTCGAAAAGGGCCTTGAGGAGAATCTCACCGAGCTTCGAGACAAGATCGCCCGGCTACCCGAAGACGCCCTCAAAGAGCTGCGCAAAACCCAGAAGTGTTTCACGCCATCACATCGGGGTCTCGAGGGCATGGCACGCTTCAACCTGACGCCGCCAGAGCTTATGGCCATCTCCAAATCGCTCATGGAACCGTCCCTGTCGCACGACCTTCGTGACATTGTCCATGCCATGCTCCTGCCGATGTTTGCCCCCATGAAGCTTGAGGAGATCATCCGGAAAGGCTGCAAGAGCGTCGACATCGCATTGGCGCAGATCAGAGGCCTGATGATCGCCAATCGCGAGGACAGCGATCCCATGAAGGAGATCTTCAAACGCACCTTCGACAGGCCGCCACCGGGCCCCAAGCCCGAACCGCCCAAGTCCGACAAGCCCTAGCACCGCAAGACCTTAGGAAGGAGGAAATCCAATGGGTATGTTCACGTCCGTCTACAAGGATCGAAAGTGTCACCGCTGCGGCGTGACCTACAACTGCGAGTTCCAGTTCAAGACCGGTCAGGATTTCTGCGAGCGTTTCAGGGACGGCGACCGGGCCAACGGCGTCCCCAAGGGCAAGCACGTCGCCGTCCGGAATCCTCTCTGCGACCCCTGCTATGCCTTCGTCATCCACACGCTGGGGTGGATCGTCAGGCAGAGCAAAAGCGTCATCTTCGAGGCCCTGCCGGAAGCCGAGCTCGTGGAGTCGAACCAGCACCGTTTCGACAAGGCGGTGCGCCTCCATGGGAAGACGGTCGCCGAGTTGGGAGGCGGCGGACTTCTCATGGGCGAGAGCATTTCCAGCCAATGGCTCTCGACCACCAATCCCGCGGCCACCTACCAGAAGCTGCGCAGGGCGCTTGAGGCCTGCTGGCGTCGCCATCTCAAGGTGACCCATCTCGATGACTACGCCGAGATCAAGTACGAGAAACGGAAGCCTTGGGGCTGGGAACACCTCGGAAAGATGGAATACCAGCTCAAGATCAGTGAGAGCGTCCCAGAGTGGGAAGCCGCCATGGCCGTCGTCGACAGGAAGATCGAGGTCGTCGACAACGTCGAAAACACCATCAAAACCATGCAGGAGGAGGAGCTTCTCAAGTCCGGTCTCGTGATCGGCAAGCCCAAGAAGAAATAACCGGGAGAGAGGAGATAGAGCCATGAAGGGCAGGACCGAACGAGGATTCTCAAAACATGGCACGTTCAAGACGACATGGCACGGAGAAGTCCGGGTGCAGGAATCGAGCGCGGCGTTCAAGGGCGCCTGCGTGTGGGTCTTCTGCGAGGAAGCCTACAGCAACGAGCCCAAAAAGAACCCTCCGCACCTGCACCTGAGCTATGTCGATGCGGTGAACCTAAGGGACGCTCTCATCGACTTCATCAAGGATGCCGAAGATGGCAAGACGTTGGAACCCGCGCTCAAGAAGCGGCCGAAGAGAGGCTGGTAGCACATGCACTTCGATCTGACGAAACCCTGAGACAACTGTCCATTCCTCCGGGTCGGGGGAATCAGGTTGACGCCCGGCCGGATCCGCGAACTCTGCGAAACCATGCTCAGTCCCGACGGCAAGACCTTCTCCTGCCACAAGACGGTGAAGTACGACGATGACGGGGACTGCGGCACGGACCCGATGTCCGAACGCCACTGCGCCGGGGCCATCATCTTTGCCGAGAAGAACGGCAATGTGACTCAAGCCATGCGCATGGCCGAGCGGTTCCGGTTCTACAAGATCGAGGACTTCACCAAGGACAAGAAGGTGATGGCCTCGGTCTTTGACACAGAGAAGGAGATGCTCAAGGTCAACAAGCGGGAACAGATGCCAAAGAGAAAGCTCGCCAAGAAGAAAGCCTGACTATGGTGTGGATGGCACTCTTTCCTGTGGTCAGGTGGGGTTGTGTTTCCTTGGGTCAGGTGGGGTTGGGTACGGTACGGCCCCTTTGAGGAGAACGGATGGATGATGGAAAGGAAATTCTGATGGCAGACCAAAACAACAATGGCAAGAGTCCCTTGGCCGAGGCGCTTCGTGCTCAGATCGTTGAGCTCGCCTCCAAGGGAGATTCCAAGGACGGCACGCTGACGCCGGAGGTTCTGGCAAAAATCATGCGCATCGCCAAGACGGGCCGGGATCTTCTGGTCTCCCTGAATGTCAGTCCGGCCAATCTGGCGGCCATGATGAAGCCGCGCCAGCAGGGATTCACAGCATTTCCTGTGATGGGCGAGAATCCGGACAGCCTCTCAGACGAACAGACGAGTTCGTCAATCATGCCGTATGCCATGTCGTCACCCGGTGAGAACTTCGGGATGACGGCCATTCGGGAGATCATTGCGGCCATCAAAAGCGCCAATGGCAGTGAGTCTCCCCTCAGGCTGGTTGAAGCCTTGGCTGCGGCCCGGGAGGCCGGACTTCAGGATGTGGCCAAGGAACTGGAGAAGAAGTTGGGCATCGGGAAGGAAGAACCGAAACTGGCCGCGGTGGTGGCCAAGGGAGGACAGTCATGAAAGTCTATCTGCCATCGTGGAACGGCGACATGCGGCTCACTGCGAAGCCGGGTGTCGAAAACACCTCGGTTCTGTCGCTCACCAAACCGACGCCGCAGGAACTCTTGGTGGTCGGCGCCTTTGTGAGGGTCGCCGAGCAGAAGAAGTGGTGGCGCGGGATATCGCCGAAGAAGGGCGAACCCTATCAGGGGGCCATGGAGATCGTCCTCGACGCGCCCATCGCCAAGGCCTCCCATGAGCTCATCGCTCTGGCCCGGCCGAAGGACAGGACGCTCACGGCGGTCAAGTTCTCGGGAGGCAACATCGAAGTCATCGAGGGCCTGACATCCGAGGCTCTCGCCAAGGTCGAGAAGACCGTCGAGCGCGCCAAGGCAGCCGAGGACCCGAAGAAGGAGGCGGCAGCGGCCAGCGTGAAGCGTCCGACTCCATCCTGTCCCCAGTGCATGCCCGGGGCTGTCGGCCCCGCTTCCGAGGTTCTCCTGTCGTTCCTGACACCGGACCAGCATGAGCAGTGGGCCAAGGAGAGGGCCATCGTCGTCGAAGGACATCTCTCGGGACACCGTTACATCGTCGCGCATCGCCACTCGGCCATCGCCCAGAAGGTCGGTCGCATCTGCTTCGATGCCGATGATGGCGGGGTCGTCCATTTCCATGATTGGTCCGTGCCTCCGGAGGAGGAAGTTTTGGCGGCGAAACTCGTCCTCGAGCACACGGAGCCGTGGCTCCGGAACGAGGCGACCTGTCTCGGCGGCAACCGGTGGACCGACGTCTACAAGAACCCGTTCGGGGACATCAGGGACGGAACCGAGAGTGCGGCATTTGCCGAGGGCGTCGGAGCCGGTCTGGCGCAGGCCCTTGGCATCGATTTGCGGAGGAAATAATGCCCAAGAAAAAGAACGAAGTGGAGATGATGGTCGATGTCGTCGCCGGAATGATGCGGTCGCTCGGGGTCGAGAAGGCCCAGTTCGCCGACGACGATGACGGCACGGTGCATGGGGAGATCATCGCCAAACCGAAGGCCAAGCGGCTGGCCCCGCTCAAGGGATTCGGCGACACGGTGAAGCGCGGAGACCGGGTGATCGTGACGATGAACTACCGGTCCAAACCGCCCTTTGTCGAGTTCGACGGGAAGCCGGTGACGATCAAGGACTACAGCCTCGATGGCAACGACCCATGGATGGTCGTGGAAAGAGAGCATCCGGGCCCCAAGGAAGGGCCGTCGTCATTCAACTATCACCTCGATGACCACGAACACAGGACGTTCAAGAAGGTCAAATAAGGCTGGCGTGACGTTGCGTGACCTGACCTTTGGTGCAGTATTGTCTGGTACGGTACTCTAAGGCTCATAAAAACCTTAAGGAACAAGCCATGGAATCGAACAAGATCGCCTTCTTCGCCAAGGTCGGCGAGAAGCCGTTCAAGGTGCACCCCAAGGAGGCCGTCGTCAGCGGCTTCCGGCACGGGGAGCGGATGTTCCGCTTCACCCGTGCCATCCCCGTCAAGGAGGGCGATGTCTTCGAGTACGTGAAGGGCATCGGCCTCAAGATCAACAAGCAGATCGTCAAGACGCGCGCCAAGCCGTGGACCTGCAAGTTCACCAAGGTCAGTTGGGTCGCCGAGACGCTCTACGTCGTGCTCTTCCCGGAGCAGGATCCCATCTGGGTCAGAGACAAGAAGACCAAGAAGTGGAAGAACACGGGCAAGCTCGGGAAGCTCTACTGGACCGCCTGCGATCTCCGGAGCTATCACGTCGGATGCGCCGACACTCCGGTGGACGCCCTCAAGCACCTGATCATTCAGGTCAAGGCGACCGAGGACATGGCCCATGAGTTCCGGACTCGCGAGCGGAAGCGCGTCATCCGCTGGAGATGCCTCCTCTCCCCCAAGGAGGCCAAGGAGATGAAGGCGAAGGCGATGCGGACGGGCATCGTCCTCGGCAATCTCCAGTGGCGGACGGCAGACTGGAAGAACCTCGGGAAGTTCAAGCTCTAGCTACTTCTTGGAGGGAAACTTCTGCTGCTGCATGTCCCGGTAGCGGTCGATGTCCTTGAAGAGTTCCTCGGGCGGAATGAGCTTCGGATCACCGGTCTTCGGAAAGCCTGTGGGGACCTGCCGACCGTATTCATAGCTCCAAACTTGGCGCATCACCTCAAGCTGGATTTGCTGCTCACGGGAGCGTCGGTCGATCTCCGCCATGGTGGCCCATTTGGACTTGTCGTCTTCCAAGGCCTTGATCCGGTCCAGAAGGACTTCTTGGTTCTTCTGGACTTCCTCAAAGTGACCCCAGACGAACTTCCCGAAGAAGCCCAAGAGGCTCGCTCCGACCATGGCCATGATCGTCTTCATGACACCCGACATGGAGGGCTTTTCTTTCTTCCCGGTGTCTTCGCTCATGACGTACTCCTAGATCAGTTCGCCCATATAGGGGACCGCGAGTTCCGTGTCGATGAGCGCCTTATTGACGCTCTTCGTGTTATCGCCAAAGTCGGCTACATTGAGCCAGATGATGACGAGAGGGCGGCCGTACTTTTCCAGTCCTTTTGAGAGGACATAGACAGGCTTCCCCTCGATTTGCGCCTTGAGCCACGTCCGGCCCTCCTGCGCCTTCAGGCGCTTTGCCGGGTCGGTATCATTCAGCTCATAGGCGTTGACGCCATAGAGTCGGCAGTTGGCATTGAGGAACTCGCGGTTCCCCTTATCCATGAAGAGCCACCCGGAATCGCCGTCATGGACGGCATCCTGAGAGACGAGCTGGCCGGTGGCCCAGTCCATCTTTTTGACGACCGCGCGGTAGGAGAAAGGCAGGAACATGGCAGACCCTCCTGATGAATTGGCCCAGCTCAGGGCCGAAAACGAGAATCTACGACAATGGCTGCGCGTCCTCTATGAGTTTACGTCGGTTGACCCCTTTGACCGCGACCCGCGGCTGAATTCGGCCTACCTGATCGACGATGTTACCCGGTGGGCCATTCTCTCTTCCATCGCGGCCCGGGGGATGCGGGGAGAACAAGCTCCAGCTAACGCCGAGGCCTATGAGTGCGTGCGGGGCTGGTTTGACGGCAGAAAGAAACGTCATTGAAGCTCCCCCAGCCGGCGGATCTTGGAGCGGATCTCATCCTCCTGTTCTTCGAGCGTCTTCTTGAGCGCCATGATGACGAGGAGGATCTCGTTGCACATTCCAAGGCCCGCAATCCGCTCGATCTGGTTGACGAGGCGGCTGACGTTCTCGTCGAAGTCCTCACCCTTCAAGATGGAGGCGTAACCGTCCTCAATGGCCTCACGCAACGCCTCACGAGGCAGAAGGCCCGCCAGTTCTTCTTGGACGGCTTTCTTGAGCCGTTTACGCTCGTCGCCGGTTAAGGGCTTCGCGGACTGCGCCAATGCGAGAAAACACTGAAGACAGAGCCTCTTCGAGCTGACCTCGAAGGAGTTCTCGATCGTGATGGCGGTGCCGCATTTGGAGCACTGCATCCTGCAGGTTCATTATAGGCGTAAGGAGGAAACCCATGGCCACAAAGACTTCCAAATCCGAGCACACCATCTGGAAGTTCCCGCTGAAGGCGGGGGATGAAGTCTTCGTCGAAATGCCCAAGGGGGCGACGATTCTGGCACTTCAGACGCAGCATGACGTCCCCTGTCTCTGGGCTCAGGTAGAACGAGATGCCCCCAAGATCAAGCGCCGATTCAAGATCTACGGGACGGACCACCCGGTCCCGCCCGAAGACATCGGGCTTTTCTACGTCGGCACGTTCCAGATCATGGCTGGCGCCCTTGTGTTCCACGTGTTCACCGATCGAAAGGAATATCCCCTATGAAGAAACGCGACAAGACGGGACTCGAGAGGCTCGCTCAAGAGGCCTCCAACGACATCTACTCGACTTCCGTGAAGTACTTCGAGGGTGCGGAGCACCAGAAGCTCATCATCGGCAACGGGCACCACATGGCCCAGAAGCTGGCCGAGATGGCCAAGCAAATGCTTCTCTCCCGTTCCGTGGACGCGAAGGGCAGCGGTATCGACCCGTTGGCCATCAACTGTCTTCCGCGGGTGCCGGATGACATCCAAGAAGTGCGTGCACGATGCGGTTGCCGGTTCATTAACGGCTGCGGCAAGCGTCTCGCGCATGAGAAGTGCGTGCTCCATGGCGGCAGATGGACATGGGTCGTGAACCCACTGGCGGATACCAAGGGCGTCTGTGAAGACTGCCTCAAGAATCTCCACATGATGTGCGCCCGCCGCAAGAAGAAGTGCGCCTGCAAGAAGGAGTACCACATTGTGTGGTGGCTGCGCTGGGAGAGAAAGAACAAGAAGAAATGAAGAAAGCCAAGATTCACGAGGTCCGGCCTTCAGGGGAGCAAACGGAAGTCCGCTGCCCGGTCTGTCGCAGGGATGTCATCATCCTTGTCTACGTCCCGGGGGACGTCGATTACGGCGTCTGTGACTGCCCGATGACGCTCTGGGGACGTGTGCATGAAGACGGCACTTTCCTGCGGACGCAGCCCGGCTCCTCCTCAAAGAGACCCGTGTACACGCGGCAGCAGATGAGGAACTGGAAGAGAAAGAGGAAACGGAAATGAAAACGATCACGCTCGATCAGGCACCGGCCATGGATCGCATCAAGGAGATCCTTGATGCGATCCGGGGACCTCATCAAGCGGGCGAAATGACAAGAATCATCGAGGAGGCCGCCGAGGAACTCAAAGAGATGTTTCTCGAGGCCGAGAAGATCGGGGCGACCGGCAACTATCCGCATGGGAAATCGGCTCCCAACGACTTGGGCGGTCTCAAGGCGGCTCTGGTCCGACGGGGCGACCGCCTCGTCTTGGACTTCGGCAAGGAGCTTCAGTGGATCTCCATGACCAAGAACGAGGCCATGACGTTCGGAGGCGGACTCATTCAGATGGCCCAGAGGATGTGAGGTCATGGAAGAGCTGAAGAAGATTCTGGAGTTCGGCAAGGACCGCTGGGACGAGCCTGACATCAAGCTGCGGAAGATCGAGAACGGTTTTGAGATCGACTACAGCCAGATGTACAACGCCCCGAAGCTGTCATTCGCACTCCTGAAGAAGCTGTCGGAGTTCTTTGGGACCGATGAGATCGACGTGGATGAATACGGCCGGAAGGGCTGCGAGACCTGAGATTACGGGAGCGCCTATGGGCATGTGATTCAGGTCCTGAATCCCACCAAGAACATCCCCAAGATCAAGAAGGAGAAGTGATGGTTGAGATCAAAGTCGACGACGACCGCTGCCAGCGCTGCAAGCAAGATATGGGCGGCGATGGGCGCACGCTCTGGATGGCGTGTTTCTACCAGATGAACGAGCTTGGCCTGCCCTTCGACGAGCGCGAGATCATCGGCAAGGTCGGTCTCAAAGTGGGTGAAGAAGAGCTGGCCACCAGCAAGATCAAGGTCCCCAAGTTCCAGATCCCGGAAGATTCCAAGGAGAACGGCCACCGGTTCTTCACGCTCCGGGTCTGCAAGGACTGCCGGGCTGAATGGATGGGCGCCATCAAGCAGTGGTTCGAGACTCCGATGACCATCTCGAAGTCGACGGGCACCGGCGTCTACATCCGGAAGAACGGAGCCACCGTCGAGGCCACGCCGGAGGAGGTCGCCGAGCTCGAGCGCAGGAATGGCGTCGCCTTCCGGATCGTGAAGGACGACCCAGAAGAGAAGAAGCCGTGAGCTTGAGAGGAAAACTGTGGGGTCGCTATCTCTTGAAGACTCGCGTCTTCGAGCCGCCGCCTAAACCCGTCAAGAAGCGCTGCTATTGGTGTCAGAAGTGGTTCATGCCCGACAACCCCATCTACGTCAAATGCGCGGATTGCCGCCGAAGGCAACGGCGGGCATACCACCAACATCTCAGGCAGCGCGCAGAGCATCTCGTCAAGACGTATGACCCCAAGGCCAGCTACAAGGACTGGATGGGATGCAGGGGTATGAAACCAAAAGAGGCCTTGGCTCACGTGCAGGAAGAGCTCAGGCAGCAGAAGACGGGTTGGGGCGTCTACCGTTATCTCGGCCACAACTGCAGGAAACTCGGATGCTAACGATTGGAGATGAGAGGAGGTGAGTTAGAACCTACTACCGAAAGGATGTGATATGTCAGACAGAACGAGCGCCGGACTGTTCAGCAGGATCTTCGGGCTCTTGTCCAAGCACCCGACAAAAGAGCACAAGTGCATCGCACGGGAAATATGGCCATTGCGCAAGGAGTACGACTTCTCGGACTACCAGATGTACTGCGATGACGCGCTGATGGCGCTCGGGCTGGCCAAAAAGAACGGCCTCGAGGTCGAATACGAACCATGACCTATCGAAGAGGACACATGACCAAAAAGAAGGCGGAGAAAATCGTTTACGCCCCGAATCTGGAGAAGGCCGCCAAGCGCATCGAGAGGGCACTCAAGGGGCTCGATGGGGTGACCTATCAGCTCCATCTCGTTTCGTATTGGTGGCCGGATCAGCCGCTCAAGCTACGCGAGACGCTCTATGTCGAGCTCTGGTTCTTCCGCAACTTCAGGAAGACCCTTCAGTGCGGCGACGATCTGGGCTGGGCTGAGAAGTACGTAAGAGAACAGGCTGAAGAACAACTCGCCAAAATGCGCGAGGCATTCACGAAGAAGGTAGCCAAGTAGGAAGGAATATGACCAAGAAGAAGCCCGCCAAGAGAAAGTTCCGCACGGATGACGAGCTCAAGCAGCTCGCCAAGGACATCAAGGGGAACCTGATCTACATGGGCCAGTTCGCGCGTGGCAAGGTCGAGCTCCCGATGATCTTCCTGCCCTTGGCGCTCCTGAACAAGAAGGACTCGGCCATGCTGTCCAAGGCGGCCAAACAGGGCGAGGTCGCTGAGATCTTCGAGTATTACTCGAAGGCGGGCACATGGGCCGTCAACGGACAGCCGACCTTCACGTCTTTCCAGACGATCTCCAAGGAGGAGCTTGAGAAGGTGAACGCCTATCTCAAGGCGCTGGACGAGGCCGAGAAGACGGCCTTGGCGAAGGTCTAGGCTTGCTTGCGCAGCATGGGTAGCAGGAAGTAAGCCGCGATGGCGCCGCAAGCTCTACGACGGCTGCATCAGGAAGAGAATCGACGCTCCCAGCCCCAGAAGTCCAAAGGCCGTCCATTGGGTATTCCGGGTCGGCTGATGGGCGATCTGCTTGGCGGCCCGCGTGCGGAAGACCTTTTTCATCTCCCGGTAAAGCTCGGGATCGCGTCTGCGCGGGCCGATGAAGTAATAGATGCCACCCAAGAGTATGATCCCACCGCCAATAAGAGTGCCGGGACTCAGAAGCTCAAAGGCGCCAAGGTCATCAAGACCGCCCGCGCCATCATCAACAGGCAGACCCTGCGAGTAGTCGATCCCAGAAAGTTCGATCAGCTCCGGCATTGGCCAGATTCTATCACTGGAAGGAGGGACGATGAAGAAGAGAAAGGACATGATCCCGCTCGATCAGTTCATCAAAGAGCTCGACAAGATGCCTCGAAAGAAGTTCAAGCCGTTCGCCTATCACAACGTGCCGGGCGACATGCTCGAGGTCTTCTGGTCGAACGAGAACCATTACGCCCAATGGGTCAACAAGGAGATCACGCTCCTCGTGTCCCAGAAGGACAAGAAAACCGTCGTCGGCGTCATCGTGGAAGGGTTGTCCAAGGTCATGAAGACCCGACTCCCGGGACTGATCACGCTCTTTGCGAGCATCGACATGAAGCAGCATGAGGCGATCCGGACGCTCGCCTTCAAGGAGAGGCGGTCCATCGGCGACATCACAAGCGCGGCTCTGGACATGTACCTGAAAAAGAAAGGCAAGAAATGAACACCACTGGCCTTTGGTTCGGGGGCATCATCGGGATCTCCCTGTCGCAGGCGGGTGTATGCCTCTCTGAGGGCGCGAGAAAACCGGCCATCTTCTTTTTCATCATCTGTGGTCTTGCGATCATCGGGATGGTCCTGCACATCCTTTGGATCGGGAAGCGCATCAGAACACAGGTCCGTCTGCGTCTCGATCAGGAGGCCTTCCGGACACTCGTGAGCGGCGGCACTGTCAAAGCTGGACCCTTGGAGATCATCTTGGCCGACATCGGCTATGACAACATGATCGACGAGATCCACGAGAGCATGTGGAAACCCAAGGAGTAAACCATGAAGCTTCTTTGTTTTCTCGGCTTCCACAAACACGGGAGCCGGGTCCATGCCGAACCGGTCTCAAAACCTCAGCCCGAAGCGACGTTCTATCTTGAAGCCTACTGTCTGCGCTGCGGGGAGGTCTTCGAGAAGGACAAGCTCACCATCACGCTCGACCCGAACGCCGAGGCGCACGTGAAGTTCGAGAAGATGGTCAAGACCATGAACTGGCACTTGATCAAGGAGGAAGGGGAACCCCATGGAGGAGATCCGAAACATCAAGGATTGTGAACGAGACCGGTACTCGTTCGCCTACGCCGTCGAAAATCGCCCTACCCACCCCGAACGCCGCGGAACCACCTACTTCATCATCCGGCATGAGCCGACCAAGATCCTGCTTTTCTTCTTCATCGGCGTGAGGAAGGGCCGGGTCTTCCAATCTCGTTTTGATCCAGACTTCATCGGTGTCGATGCGGACCCCAAGGGCGATTGCCTCGTGGCGGCGGAGCAGTTTCTTGGGGAGGACATCGCAGAAGGGGTCGCGGTCAGACGAGACAACGTCACGCTCGACGATGTAGCCAATGCGGCCTTGAAGCTGATCTACACGAACGAAACGCCGAGAGTGCCGCCGGCCGATGCCGCACGAGCATCGTTCAAGGCTGACCTCTTCGTGCATCTCGAACGGGGATATCTCAAGTTGAAACGGGAAGAGGAGGAGAAATCATGAAAGTGCTCATATGGAACGGGAAACACGACCCCTGCTACTGGAGGGCGGATACGGCCGAGAATGAACGATGGGCCTTCCAGCAGATGTTCAAGGCGCTGGACGACTTCGAGGCCTATATCGAGATCAAGTTCCAACGCGAGGCCAAGGATCAGGAGAAGGAGCTCAAGCAGCTCGAGCGGAAATACGAGATGCTCAAGAGCAAC
>Ga0247727_10002120_pt1 | contig 45880 bp, 25 predicted proteins | sample WisWelCaveWW1625_FD_202498 | JGI IMG/M metagenome (GOLD analysis project Ga0247727, IMG submission 202498) | Biofilm microbial communities from Wishing Well Cave, Virginia, United States - WW16-25 | ecosystem: Environmental > Aquatic > Deep subsurface > Groundwater > Cave microbial mat | place...
ACGCTCAACTCGGCTCGCTCAACATCAAGCCCGACTCTTTTCACGGTGACTGGAACTACACCATCCATCCCCGCCGCTCACGCCCGCGCCATTCCAAGTAGCGCAGTTAATTCCTTACGGGCCCTTAAGGCGGCAGGCATTGAGCCCGACGCCGTGCGCCACTACCGCCGCTGGACGCGCGAGCGTATGCTTCAAACGATCCGCCAGCAGCACCGGGCGGGTCTTGATATGCGCGGGATCGCCGTCGTGGAAAGGGACTCGAGTCTGCCCGCGATCGCCGCGAAGTACTACGGAAGCTGGTGGGGAGCCCTGCGGGGGGCGGGCTTGAATCCCGTCGAACTCGGCTGCCAGCGCTGGAGACGCCGGTCGTGACCGACGGTGCCACGCCGAAGGCGCGGTCGCTATACTGTCGGGCTTCCTATTGGAGGCACGCGGATGACAGGTCCCAAACTGAACGCTGACCAGAAGTCCGCGCTCCGCAAGGAACTGCGGGAGAAGGTGGACGCCCGCACACCGACCGCTCAGATCGTCGAGGCCCTCTCCGCGAAGTACGGCGTCGTCGGCGAGACGATCCGCTATTACCTCAAGCATCCAGCCGAGGCGATAGGAACCAACGGGAAATCCGACGCAGCGAAGAACGGCAAGCCTCGACACCGCAGCCGGCGGGCTCGGAAGACCCCGACCCTTGCCACACGGAATGTCTTGTTGCGTGCGATCCAAGGGTTGTCCGAGGCCGATCTCCGGCGGGCGATCAAGGCAAAGGGCATTCTGGTCGAGTACGAACGTGTGCGGGATTTGGAGCGCCACCTCGCGCAGCAGCATCGAGCGGCGCGTTCCAAGGCGAGGAAGCTCAAACGACTGATCAAGCGGCTGATGCGGGCGTGATGACAACGGCGCGACGGTGCCCCGGCGGAATCGCGGTTACAGCAGGAGGTCTTGCGTGTTCGAGATGAGATTCGAGCATCGTCACGAGCTTCAACCCGCTGGCGGGATGACGCAGAGCATTTTCGCCGAGGCGGAGCGTCTCTTGATGAGCGAGACGGATTTCCAGCGGGCTCTCCGGTTCGTGGCCTCACGGAAGAACATGAACCGCTACCGCTCGATGCTGGACTTCCTCTTCTGCGAGATCTTTATCGACTGGAGGGATCGCTGCTTCGCCTACTACGACGACGAGACGCGGCCCCGGCTGAAGGACCTCATCGACGAGAAGCAGCGCGCGCTCTATGACCGGTGGCTCGTCGCCGCCCTCACGCTCGCCCGCGAAAAGCTCGAACTGGAGCGCGTCGCCAGCTGGACTCGCTTTCGCTCGGAAGTGCTTCGGCTGGCCGCGTAGCGTAGGCGATGAGCAACGCGCTTGGACTCCTGCCTGGTGTATCCGAAGAGTATGTGCGCGAGATGTCCGCACCGTGGGATACTCACTCGGTTCAGGCCTTGCGGCCGCTGCGCCCCTTGACGGGGCGCTTGAGCAGGTCGGTCCAGTCCACGTCCAGAGCCCGCGCGATGGCGCAGTACATCTCGATCGTGGCCCGTTTCGCAGCGGTTTCCACGCCCTGGATGTGGTTGAGGTGAACGTTCGCCTTCTGCGCCAGTTCCAACTGCGTGAGCCCGCAGTCCTTGCGCAGCTGCCGGATGCGCCGTCCGATGGACGCCCGAGCCTCGCGCGGATCGGCCTTTCGTGAAGTAGCCAAGGGAGGGTAGTAGGCGACCCGAGGGGCGACACTGTATACACACTGGTGGTGTGTATTCCTCTGTCACGATCCGCCTCCCTCCGCTACGATGGCCGTCGGGTAGGAGGGTCCGTGGGAAATGCGGGCGGTGCGGCTGCCGCACCCGACGGGCGCCGGACGATCCTGATCGCCGACGACGACGCCGGGGTGCGGCAGCTCCTTTGTTCGCTTCTGACGGCAGATTTCCTCGTCACCACTGCCGCTGACGGCGACGCGGCCATCGGCTTGATTGAGTCGGGCGGCTCCTTCGACGCGGTGCTCTCGGACTATTCGATGCCGGGGTCGAATGGGATCGAGGTGCTCCAACGCGCACGTCAGCGCCTTCCCAGCGCGCGCCTCTACCTCATGAGCGGGGCGCTTCCGGAGATCGCCCGGCAGCAGGCAACCGAAACCGGCGCGACGGTCGTCGCCAAGCCGTTCGACGGCGCAGAGATCAAGAAGCTGCTTGCCGAGAGCAATACGGGCAGCGCCGGGGAACACGATCCGCGAGAACGTCAGGTTCGCCGAAGCACGTAACCGTCGAACGAACCGGAACCTCATTCTGGCTGCCGTGTATCGTCCCATGTAGCATGTTCAAGGGATGCCTAACCAGCCGCCGAGGAAGCCACCGGGCACGGAGCAAACGCTCGGCGGTGATTCGCTCAAGGACGCAACCGACGCGAACGACTTCACCCAAATCGAACATGGCCATGGCGTCCACGCCAAGCCACCGCCAAAGGCACAGGATCGGACCCCCGCGACCAAGTCCGCGTACGACCCGACCGTGAAGGCTCCCTCCGGACCTTCAGCGCGTCCTACGTCTCATATCGTCCCTAAGGAAGTAGCCGATGCGTTGCCATCTGCACATTTCGGGAAGTTCATCCGCGAGAAGCTCCTCGGCAAGGGCGGCATGGGAGAGGTTTGGAAGGCGTGGGACACCGAACTGAACCGTTGGGTCGCCTTGAAGTTTCTGCTAGGCGGTGACGCCGACGAGATCGCTCGCTTCAAACGTGAAGCACAAACGGCCGGAGGGCTGAATCACCCCAACATCGCCGCGATCTACGAAGTGGGCGAATCTCGAGGCCGGCAGTTCATCGCGATGCAGTTCATCGCGGGGCAGACACTCAAGGCGTTCCCCCGGTCGAACAAGCGCGTCCTCGTTCAACTCGTTCGCGATGCCGCAATGGCACTTCAAGTCGCGCATGACCAACGCATCATCCATCGCGACATCAAGCCTGAGAACCTGATGGTCGTCACGCGTGCGAAACCGGCAACCGCGCGCACAGGGAAAGGCAACGTCGCCGAGACTCACCAGCTCTACGTCATGGACTTCGGCCTCGCGCGCGCGACAGAAGGAGCGAGCGACCTGAGTGTCTCTGGTATGGTCGTGGGCACGCCTTCGTATATGCCGCCTGAGCAAGCGCGCGGTGAGAAGGCAAATCCGCAGGCCGACATTTACTCGCTTGGCGCATCCCTCTACGAACTGCTCACGGAGCGCAAACCCTTCACGGGGAAGAACGTCTACGACACGTTAAGGAGACTGCAGGAAGAAGAGCCGAAGGCGCCACGGAAGATCGATTCAAGTATCGACGCGGACTTGGAGACGATCGTCCTCAAGTGCCTGGAGAAGGACCGGGTGCGCCGGTACCGTACGGCGGCAGAGCTGGCTGACGATCTCTCACGGTGGCTGGAAGGCGAGCCGATCGCAGCAAGACCGGCGACGGCGCTGTATCGGCTGAAGAAATTCGCTGCGCGACGACGTGCGTTCACGGCGCTTGTGGTTGTCGGTGTCTTCGCGTTGCTTGTCATGGCGGTCATCGTGCCGCAGTGGATGAAGGCAAAAGCATGGGTCGAGGAGGGTAAGCGCTTCCAACCGCTGGAGCGAGAGCTCGAAGTCCAACGGCAGAAGTTTTACCGGAGCGGTTTCTGTCTGAAGGACGAGGACTTCGAGTACTTCCGGGGCCTGACGCAGAGAATCCGGGATCAGATGAAAACGACCGGAGACTCGGCGTACGGTCACTACCTCATCGGGAAGTGCAGGGAGACAGCAGCTGACTTCGTCGAGGCGGAGAGCGCATATCGGGAGGGAGTCGCGCGAGACGCGTCGCATCCACCTAGTCTGCTGGCACTGGGGCGACTACTCATCGAGCGGGCGCTTAGCGACCGGAGCAAGGCTGCCACGGACCAGGAGCGAGTTAGCCGCGCGAGTACCGACGCGAAGGAAGGGCTGGACTTTGTACGTCGAGGAGCGGCAGCAGTGGGCGACGAGGACCGGATGGAACGGGACCTCGCGGAGGGGTATCTCTGGCTCATTGAGAACTGGGGGAGCGGACGGAGGTTCAATGCTGGTCCGAAGCTGGCGAAGTGGCGGCGCGAGTCGTTTGTGGAGGAGTTCTTGCTGATTGAGGGCTTATCGGGAAGTCTGGAACCCATGACGCGAGCAATCGAACTGGTTCCATCGTGGGACAAAGCCTACTTTTGGCGGTCGATGTGCCCCGGCACTACAGAACGAAAACTTGCCGACCTCGACCGAACGCTCGTGATCAATCCCCGCCACGCGGAAGCGTATCTCTACCGGGCCTCCTCGAGGCATAAATGCGGCGACCTGGATGGGGCCATCGCCGACTGCGACGTAGCCTTGCGAATCCACCCCGGCTTCGCGGTGGCGTTTCTCTTCCGAGGCAATGTACGACAGGACAAGGGCGACTTCGACGGCGCGATCAGTGACTACGATGAGACTCTGCGAATCAACCCGCGGTTCCGCGAGGCGTATCTGTTCCGCGGCAGCGCGCGGCATGCGAAAGGGGAGTTCGATCAAGCCATCGCAGATTATGACGAGGGGTTGCGCATTGAACCGACTGACGCTGGGGCATATGTCAACCGTGGAGTCGCACGCAAATCCAAAGGAGACCTCGACGGTGCCATTGCCGACTACGCCAAAGCCCTGAACTTCGATCCGCGTTACGCCAAGGCATACTCCAACCGCGGCGTCGCGCGGAGGGCCAAGGGAGACATCGACGGTGCCATCGTCGATTACGACGAAGCGCTGCGGCTCAACGAGAGCGCGGAGGTTTACAACAACCGCGCAATCGCCCGGCAGGACAAATCGGACCTTGATGGCGCGCTCGCCGACTTTGATGAAGCGTTGCGCCGCAACCCGCGCTACGCGGATGCATACATCAATCGCGGCGGCGCCCGAAAGGCTAAAGGGGATCTGGTAGGTGCCCTCGCCGACTTCGACGAGGGACTGCGTCTCAACCCGCGTGACGCATCGGCCCACTACGCCCGGGGTGTTCTTCGCCAGCGCAGCGGGCGCGTTGACGACGCCATCGCCGACTATGACGAAGCATTGCGCCTCAACCCGCGCTACGTGGAAGCGTATGTCAACCGCGGTACGGCTCGTGCAAGCAAACGAGACTTCAAGGGCGCTTCTCTGGACTTCGAGGAGGCGCTGCGCCTCAATCCGCGACTGGCGGAGGCGTATCTCAATCGCGGGAATCTGCATGCAGTTCAGGGGGACTTCGACGGAGCCATCGCTGACTTCAGCGAGGCGCTGGTTCTCAATCCGCGCTACGCAGATGCGTTTCTTAACCGCGGCATCGCGCGTGCAAACAAAGGCGACGGCAACAGCGCCATTGATGACCTGAAAAAGGCGCTCGAAGTTGCGCCGTCAACTTGGCCTTACCGTCCACGTGTTGAGCAGATGCTCCGACAGCTCCAGCGGTAATCATCGGAAGGGCCGGCTCGACGCGCCTCCCCAAGGAGCCGACCGGCGCAGTCTGTCGCAATATGGCGAGTTCTCCTGCCGGTCGTTGTCGACGCGCAAGGGCAGCCATTACGTCGCGGACCTTGGGAGCCCATGAGCGTGATGCCGAGTTTGGAGGCGTTCGCCTCGCGATTCGCCGACTTCGAGCAGCGCGACCGCCAAGTCTTCGTGATGCGCCACCATCCGACCTTGGGCTCGGCGGCGTGCGCGCTCCTCGAATTCTACTGCTCGGAATCCGAGTGCGACTGCCGCTTGGCAGTGTTGGCGTTATCGCCGCCGGAGGCGGACGCTCAGTGCCAAGAACTTTTCCCGAAGCGTTCTTGAATCGCGCGGGAGCGAAGGAGGCCAGGGGCGATATGCCGGGAGCCCTCTCCGATTGTGAAGCCGCCCTGCGGCTGGCCGGATGAGCATGCCGCTCCAAGGTCGAAGCGGCCGTGAAGTCACTCGCGATGCCCTCAAGAAGCGCTGAGTTTGAGCGTCCGAGCCGCTGCTAGATCAACTCGCCGGGATCGGGTCCTTCGTGTCGACGAGCCCGGTGCTGATGGCGTACCGCACGAGATCACTGAGTCCCCGCGCACCGAGTTTGCGCTTGATGTTCGCGCGGTGCGCCTCGACGGTCTTCTCGCTGATCTTCAGCTGCTCCGCCACGATCCGGTTCGTATCGCCGTAGCCCAGGAGACGCAGCACCTCGGTCTCCCGCGGCGAGAGGCCCCGCCGCTTCCCGGCAGCCGCCAGATCCTCCCGGCACATGGAGCAGACGAACGACTCGCCCGTCAGGGCGGCGCTGAACGCCTTCTCAAGTTCACCCAAGCTTGTGCCGCGGTGCGCGATCACCGTCGCGCCTGCCGCCTGCAATTCGCGAATGAGATGCGGGTTGCGCTCGCCGACCGTCGCCATAACGCGGAGCTTCCTGACGCTCCTCCTCGCCGCCGCGGCGACTGCCACGTCCTGCATGAGAGTCAGGTCGAGCACGAGCAATTCTGCACCCGACTTGCGGCACGCAGTCGCCGCATTCTCCATCGCGACCGTCTCGGTCTTCCAGCCATGCTCCCGGATCATGGAAGCTACGCCGAGAACGACGAGGTGGTCCCTGCCGGCGACGACGGCCCGATGTGCGGTCACTCGCACCTCCTGGGAACCCCAGCCTATCTCCTCCGATGCGCAACCGGATAGAAATCGGGCTGAATGAAGAAGCGCAAGGGCCATCCCGTGGACCCGAGCGATGCCGGCGAGGTGCCTACTCAGGAGCGGTCACCCTTACGGTCAGCGGTGTCCTCATGGACGGGCGCCCGTTCGCAGCACAGGCGACACCACGGTGCAGGGACCAGCTTTTCTCCAGCTTTAAGCCCCACCATGGCGGCACACGCTCCACCAGACGTGGGTTCACGGTGGAAGGGGTGTTGCTTACTTGCGCTTGCCCTTGCCCATGCCTTCCCGCATGGCCCGGTAGCTCTTCACATGGTCGGCAACGGGAATGCGCGCAATGGTGCGGCCCAGCAACTCCAGCGGAAAGTCCGCCAAGTCCTCGAAGCGCACACACCCCATCCCCATGTCCAACTTCTTCCCGCTCTTCTTGTACTCCGCCGTGAACCACTCCAGCAGGTCATCACGTCCGTAGAAGCAAACGCCCATATGCAATGAAATGTAGTTCTTCTTGGATCCAACGCCCAGCAACGGCAGCGGCTCAGTCTTCTTCCCGCCGTACCCGTCAGGATACGTTGAGAGTGGAACAAACCACCCAAGCATCCCAAACTGCAACCCTTCCTTGGAGCCGGCCGGGAGGTTGTCATTGATGGTCTTGCGAACCGCTCTGATGGAGGCGCGGCGGTCCTCAGGCAAAGCTGCCAGAAAGCTGCTCACGGTGACGTCGGTCATGCGCTGACCTTATCATCAGGCCGCTCAACGAGCAACCGCTGACGGCGTTGGGGTGCCTCTGCCGGCAGAGCTCGTGACCGATTCGCTGGAGTTCTACCAGCACGCGAAGGACGCGCTCGCGGAGTTGGGCGTCAAGATCCTCTATCAGGAGCACGTCCCGCCGCTGGAGCACGCGAAGGCGAGCTTCAACGAGTTCCTGAGCCGCCGGCGGTAGGCGGGCAGCGCGCCGCCCTTTGCGCGGCGTCCATTCCTCATCTGCGGGCGATCGACATGCTTGCTTGCACCCTTCTCATGGGTCTTCTGCCATCCAGGAGTCGCCGCCCCCATAGGGTGGCCAGCCCCCGCTCAACTCGGCATCGGCGAAATCGACAACACCCGCGCATACGATGATCCACCGGGACGCCTGTCTCAGGCGCTCGCGCACCGGCTCGACGGACGCCGGATCCTGGAGGAGCCCGCGCATGCCGAAGTGCTCGCCGGGCGGGGACGGAAGATGCATGCCGTCGGCGTGGAGGAGATCGAACCCGTCGACGCCGCCGTCCGGACCGGCGTTTAGCGCGCCGACGCTGTACTTCACAGCGTGGAACATGAAAGGCCGCAACGGGACGACCGGGCGATCCGGGAAATTGACGAACCAGGCGCCTTCGCGGAGGGGCGGCCACCACTGCTCCGGCCGGCAGCGATCCGGGATGGCCCGCGGCGCCCGACCGGCCACGAGGGTCAGCCATTCGCGAATCTGCTCCCGGACATCCATGGACGCCGGAAAGAGCGGCGGCGCCTCGTGACCCGGCGTCCGGCGCCAGGCCCAGAAGTCCGCGGAGCGGAAGATGCCGTCCCGCCCGATCACCCCCAGCTCCGCCCACTTTTTGAAGCGCTTCACGGCGATCCGGTTGAGCTCGAGGGCCAGCCAGACGACAAAGAGAATCGCCTGCCGGCGGTCGCGGACCTTCACGATCGACTTGGCGGCACGCCGGCAGGCGCCGTCCAGAACGAGCACACCCTCGCTGAGCAGGTCGCTGAACGTCACCCACGCCGGAGACCATCCCGCGCGACGGAATCCCGTGATGTCGAGTTCCCCGCCCAGCCGGATGAGGCCCTCGGTGCGTCCGAGGGCGAACTCGCCGCCGGTGCGCGCGAAGCAGCGGATGGCGCTGGACGTTCGGCTAAGCTGCAGCGAAAGCCACGCGGTCCACCCCCAGCCTTCGGGCTTGAGCGGCTCCCACGACGCGAGGAGATCGCGGGGCACGGTCAGCAGGAAGAGATCGTCGTCCCGACGCATGCGCTCCAGCGTAGCCGACGCGCCGCGGGTTGCGCCCCCTCGCGACGAGCTTCCATGCGCCCATGAGGCGCGGGCCTGGCGCCCGGACGCTGCTGCGGGTGTTGGCGTTTCTTTTCATCGGCTCGTGCCGCGCGGATGCGCGCGCGAGCGCGGGGCTCTTCTTTCTATTACGCCCGAGCGCGAGCGAGGGCCTCTTGCTGCAATCCGGCTCTTTTCTTTCCAGCTTCCTCTTCTATTGAGTTCCTGGATCGCAAGGGGCCACAGCCGCGGATGATAAGCTCAGCGCATGAGCGACCAAGCGACCCGAGCGCGCATCGTCGCCAGGATTCTCGCGCGGCGCCGCCAGGGCCGGCCGCTCAACTACAAGGCGCGCGTGAGGGGCGGCGACGAGGCTGTTGTTCGCGCTGCCGTAGGCTGCTTCGGGTCGTGGGATGCGGCGCTTCGGGCCGCCGGATTCGACTCCGCGGCGATCCGCCTGCGGCATCCATGGTCCAGACGCAGGCTCCTCGAAGCGATCGCCCGCCGAGTCCGGGACGGAAAACCGCTCAACGCCGCAGCGGTTTTTCGAGAGGAGGGCGAACTCTACCAGACCGCCTGCCTCCGGTTCGGCTCCTGGGATCGCGCGCTCCGGGCCGCGGGCCATGATCCGGCGCGCATCCGGCTGAAGGCGCCGCGCGGTCATCCTTCCCGCGACGAGATCGTCGCCGCGATCCGCCGACGGCGAAGGGCCGGCGAGCCCCTTGGCTACTCCGGGATGCCTCACAGCCTGCGAAGGGGTGCGGACCGCCGGTTCGGCTCCTGGCGGGCGGCGCTCGAGGCGGCCGGCGTCGATCCCGAAAGCGCCGGATGCAGGCCGCGCCCATGGACGCGGAAGGAGGTGCTCGCCCTTCTCCGGAAGCGGCGGGACTCCGGGGCCTCACTGCGCCGCTCCGATCTTTTGTCGTGGTCCTCGAGATTCGTCGATGCCGCCGTCCGCCACTTCGGCTCGTGGCTTGAGGCTCTCGAGGCGGCCGATGTTCCGTGCGAGCGGGCGAATCGCTGGAATCGCCGTCGTGTGGTCCGCGAGATCCGGCGCCTCCGGGCGGCCGGAAGGCCGCTGAATTCGTACGCGGTCCAGAAGCACTCACGCCGGCTTTGGCACGCGGCGTGGTTTCACCTCGGGTCGTGGGATGCGGCGCTTCGGGCGGCGGGACTGGATCCAGCGTTGATCCGGAAGAAGTCCCCACGCCGCGGAGCCTGAAGAGGCTCGCCCGCCTCCAGCCGCGCTATTTCTCGCGCGTCGTGAACTCCCACTTCTTCTCGAAGACAGTTCCGTCGAGCTTGCCGCTGATCTTCACCGTGTACGTCGTGCCTTTGTCCAGCGGCTTCTCGGGCAGAAGCAGCACCGTTGGCAGATCGTCGAGTTCGACGCGCTTGTCGCCGTTCAGGTACTTCTTGCAGGAAACGGCGTAGCCGCCCTTCTTCTTCACCTCGTAGTCGACGTCGGCGAGTTCCTTGCCCCCGAAGAACCGCAGCATGACGGGCAGGCCGAAGCTCGTCTGGCCCTTGCGCTTGACGGCTTCGTCGCTCCAGCCATGCTCCCAGTTTTCGCCGTCCCCGAACGTGAAGGGCGCGTTGGTCTCGGCATCATAGGGGTAGCGCGACACCAAGGCCTTCCCGCCCGCCTTCAGCGATAGGCTCTCTTCAATGTCCACCCACTGGTCGCGATCCGCGGCGACGGTCTCGCGCGACCGGGAGGACGGCGTGGCGATGTCCGGGCGGTAGGTATCGCGCGGGATCCGATAGGCAGTGAGACCCTTCAGCTTCGCCCCCTTGCCCCAGCGACCCAACCAGATGCGCCGGACGTCCGGGTTGAGAAGATCCTGCCGCGCAAGACACATAGCCCGCAGGCGGTCGGCATGATCGCGTAGGGTGTCGATATCCGGCGCAGTGACGGCATTCTGCTTCGCGAAGGCGACACAGTCCGAGAAGCTGATCGCCTTCTCTTCGGGCTTCCCATCACTCAGGTAGTCGCCGGTTTCCGCCATGTACCAGCCGGCCTGTATGAACTTGCTTGAGGCGTCGAAATCCCACAGGACCGCGCGCAGTTTCAGTTTCGAGCGGAGTTCGTTGAATCTCTGCGTTGCCTGGATGTACTCACCCGCGGACTCAGTCAGCTCGACCTTCGCCGCGACCCGGTGCAAGAGCGCCGTCTCGTCGTCGGCCAGCTTCCCTTTGCCCGCCGCTTTCACCAGGTCGTCGAACGCTCCCTTGTACTCCTTGGCCAGCCCTGGGAGTTTCTCATCGATGACCTTGACGTCACTGAGGACGACGCCGCCGCGCGAGCGGCCGTAGTAGACCTCGTCCTCCCACTTCTTCTTGAGCGCCTTGATCTTCTCCTCCGTGCTGCCGAACCCGATCGCGCACTCGCAGAAGAAGTGCGCGGCCTCCGGGTCTTTCTTAGAGTCAAAGTGCACGGCGAGTTCGAAGAGCGCCGTTAGCATCTTCGAGTCGACCTTCGCGACGCGGCCGGCGACGTCGCCGCCGTCCTGGGTGACGGCAGGCGGACAAAACAGCGCTGTCAGCGCGCCGCAGAACAGAGCCATGCGCATCATTCGCATCATGTTATTCGACGTAGGGCCCCGCCGGTTCGGCAGATTCTCATGCGCGTTCAGAACGGGAGGTTGACCGCGAACTCGATGACCGGCTCCCACCGCGTGAAGTCGAACTCCGCGATGTTGGACTGCCAGTGCTCGTAGCGTACGGTTGCACTCGGGACGAATCCAGCCAGCTTCTCTAGCGCGGGGAAGGTCGCCGTGAGGCCGACCACGGTGCGACGGTCTTTCCTCGGCTCTGTGAAGCCGGTCAGGCTGTGAGGATGGTCGAACGGAGCATCGACGTACCCCAACATGAGGAGCGGCTGAATGCCGAACATCTCCGGTGCTCCCACGCGAAGCCCGACTTCGCGCTCCTTCCCGTCGTAGTCGGATCCATCCGTGCTCAAGACGCGGAACGCGAGCACGGGCGTCAGGGACCAGCCCCCGCCCACGTTCCAGGTCGCCTCCATGCGCGCACCCTGCCTCGCCCCGTCGCGGTCCTGCTCCGCCGGCACGTTCTCGTAGAAGTCGGCGTCGCTCCACTCGATGCGGAGGCGGAGTTCCCTGTCCTCCGCCGGTCGATAGAACATGGCAGGCAGGACGGATCGCTCCGTCCGGAAGTGGCCTTCGCCCGCGAGCCACACCTCGCCGTAAGCGAGACGAACTTCCATGTCCACCGTCGCGGAGAGCGGCGTGCGGCCGACGAGCGAAAGCACGTCATCCGTCGATGAAAGATCGCTCTCGCTCGTGTACGCGCGAAAATTGCCTCGGTACTCGACATCCAGCGAATGCGCCCTGCTTTCGAGCAGGTGAGCCTTGCCGGAGAGTTGCGCGCCGTAGAAGAGGCTCTTCCGGTCGGATGCCTCCACCAGGGACGCATTGTCCTGGATCGTCACGAGGTTGCTGTCGTAGCCGAACTGGGGGCGCACGCTGAAGTCGAACCGCTTCGCCGCGGCCGGACGGCCGCTCCAGCGGGATTCGAACTCGCGGCGGCGCTCATCGTCCTGGAGCACGCGCCGCAGTTCATCCATTGACCGCTCCGCCTCCTGGGTCCGGCCGAGCGCGGAGAGCGCCAGGGCGCGCTCAAGATGGACCTCGGGAGCGTCGAAGCCCGCCTGGCTTGATGCGTCGAGGGCCACGAGTGCCTCTTCCAGACGGTCAAGCCGACGCAGGGCGGCGGCGCGCCAGAAGTGGACTTCTCCGCCGCCGGCGCCCTTGACGATGGCCCGATCCGCGAATAGCACGACGTCGGCATTCCGTCCTTGGGCGTAGGCATCGCGGAGGGGCGTGACCGGGTCCTCGCGATGAGAGATCGCGTCCGACTGCGCGTAGGCCGACGCGCCGGAGCCGACGGCGATCACAGTCACGATGGCCAAGTGCTTCACGAGATTCTCCTTCAGGACATGTGCGATCAAGGACGACCGCCGCCACCAATAGGGCGGGACGCGTCGTAGACCGGCCAGAACTTGGCCGGGTCGTAGTGCCAGCTGTCGAACGTCCCGAGATTGTTCCGCTCGGCCTGCGCCCTATAGGCGCGCGCAAAATCGTTGTCCACCGCGCTGCGATCCTCAAGCGCGCCAACGACCGCGAAGGCGACGCTGCCGGTGGCGAGGGCACCGCCCCTGTGGCGATGGCCAGCAAGCGCGATCGCAAACGTGGGCGAGTTGTACGGGGTGTCTGCGATCTGCCCGTCAGTGGCGGGCTTCCACTTCTCGGGATCGATGAGCGGCGCGTCCAGGCCCTTCACGTCGTCCTCTGTCACTTCGGGGGGCGGCTCCGGCTTGTAGTGGGGCGTCTTGTCGACGGAGGGCACGGGCTCGCCGGCGTTCGGATCGGGCTTCGGCTTGGGGTCGCCCTTCGGCTTGGCTGGCTTGTCGCCTCCAGCGCCCGGCTTCGGCATCCCCGGCTCTTCTTTCTTTTCCACTTTCTTGGGCGGCAGTCCAAAGCCCTTCGGGCAGGGACCGAACGCTAGCCTCACATCGTAGGCCTGATGATGCAGGGAGAGCCCCACCCAGAACGAGATCCGCACCGTGCCGACCACCGTGGGGGTGTGGCAGGGGATCAGGTTGCCGTGGCTGCTGAAGAACGAGTAGTCGGCGATCTCATATTTCCGACCGTCGGACCCGACCATGTACTTGTACTGCCGGATCTTGCTCATGAGGTCCGGCTGATTCCAAGAATGCATGAAGCACTTGCAGTTCTCCTTCGGCGGAGGCTTGCAGCCGCACTTCAGCTTGATGTCGAGTTGTCCATTCGGCGGAGGAGGGGGCGGAGGAGGCGGAACCAGCCCCGGCGTCCATGTCCAAGGACTGCTTGGACCGCCGCCGCCTACACCGGAGGCACCACTGCTGGACGCGTTGGAGTTGCTGCCCGTGCCGTCGCCCCCAACCGGCACCGGAATGCCGCCCCAGGTCGTCCACCACGAGGTTGTGCCCGGGAACGGGTTGGGGAACGTGTTCGGCGAGGGCATCGCTCCGCCGTCGGTGCCTCCGCCGCCACTTCCGCTCGCGAGTCCAAGGGCACGAAGGGCGGCATGCGCGCCGAAGCCGCCGTCGCCGGTGAAGTTGACGAGGTCGTAGTACGCGGCGCACGAAGGCGAGATGACGTGGGCGGGGGCCGCAACGTCGACCGGGTCGAGGGAGTCGACGACCGAGACGCCCAGCGCCGGCGCGGGATCGTAGAACCCGGCCTTCGTGATCCACTTCGTCACGAGTCGGTGCGCGACCGACGCGGTCAGCGGGAAGCGGAAGGCGGGAGAGTCGAGGGTAACCGCAACCGACGCTTCGGGCCGGTCCTGCGAGAGGTCGACCGTCTGCGTGTGGAACGCGTACGTCTTCGCATCGCGGTCAGCGGGTACGGTATCGGAGACGACGAGTTGGAACGTGCTCTTCTCCGCGGCCCCCGTGATGCGCGCGCCCAGATCAAGCCGGGTGCGCGGCGCGTCCTTCGGATAGGTGATCGTGAGCTCGGGCGGCGGCGCGAAGGGCAGGAGGTCCCGCCGATTCGTGCGAAGCGCAAAGACGAACGAATCGGTTCCCTTGGTCCCTGCGGTCGCGCTGTGCACGTCGGGAGGCAGAGGCCAGACGCCCACGCGCTGCCACGGCGCCCGGTCGGTCCCAAGAACCTCCACCGTCATGCGCGGCGTCAGCGCCGCGTCGGCCGGGCGATAGTGGAAGTAGGCGTCCCGGAAGATCCGCCTGGCCTGACCCTCCAGGTCGACCAGCGTGAGGAGCATGTCTCCCCGATTCGCGGGCGTCACCAGGAGCTGAAGCGTGCCGAGGGGAGTCCTCAGCTCGTATCGAGAATTCTGGAGCGAAATGAGTGTCGCCGCTTCGTCCTTGGCGACCAACTTCAGGGCGAGTGCAAACGGCGGGAGCACCGCGGACCCGAGCGCCCTCTGCTCGGCCGACGCGGCGGCCGTCGGCTTCGTCCGATGCTCCGCCGACGTGACCACCAAGAGCTCCGGGCGTGGGTAGTCCGCGAGCGGAATCTCGATGATGCCGTCATCGCCCTTGGCGGGAATGACAACAGCGTCAATCGAGTGCTCATCGATTTTGTGCCAAAGATGGATGTGATAGGACTCGTGTCCTGCGGGGACGCGCACGCGAATCACGGAGTTCCTCTCGATGAACAACAGACCATCGGGCGAATCCGCAAGGACTGTCTCCAGTCCGTGAAGGCACGCGGCGGCCTGATGGTCCTGCTTCACGAAGATGCACTCCGCGACGTTTTCGGCCTTCGGCGCCTGGACGGCGCGGCCTCCGATGGCGCACGCAACGGCACCGGGCAGCGCGAGGGCGGCGATGAGTCCCAGAACACGGATCAGGGAGGGGTTCATGTCGATCTCCTTCATTTCTCGGCGGGGGGTGCGACTTTGAGGGTGGCGAGGAGCGCCTCGGCGCCGACGACGCTGAGAGCGAACTTCCGAGGGATGGCGGCGTCTTCCAGCGGGACGTTGAGCACGAGCGTGCCGTCCACGTAGACGAACGTCCGCTTCACCTCTGGAACGGGAAGAATGACGAGCGACCGCCACGCGTCCTTTTCGGCGGCCGGCACGGGTCCGCGCGCGACGATTTCGTCCTCGGCCTTGCCGTCGGCCTTCATCAGATGAAGCCTTGCCTCCTTCGCGTCCAGGCGAAGCTGAGTGGCGCCCTTCGCCGACTCGAGCGAGACGCGGAAATGGGGCGAGGGGTGTTCCGTGCCGAACGTGATGCGGAACGTGAGAGCAATGCCCTGGGGCGCGGTTTTGACCGCATCATTGGCGACCAGGCTGCGCAACCCCTTCCAATCCCGGAGCATCTGCACCTCGACACCATCGATCGTGGTGCTCTTGTAGAACTTCGGGCGCTCAGCGTCCGAGACGTCGGGCTGCAAGCCCCAGTTCATCAAGTCCGCCGCGAGTTCTTCGCGGGAGAAGTTCTTTGACGACGATTCATGGAGGCGTTTCGCGGCAACCGGCGCGGCCCGCGTTCCGTCGAAATCGGCGAGCACGGAAGCCCAGCGATCCTCCTGGAGCAGGCGGAGCGCCTCGGACTCGCGTTGAAAGCGATCGAAGTCGACGGAGATGAACGCAAACAGATCGATCACCTTCTCGCGCTTCGTCGTCAGCTCGTCGAGGCTCTCTTTGGCGCCTTTGTAATCGCCGGCCGCGACCATCCGCGCGGCGTCGGCATCCGCAAGCCTCGCGGCGAAGAAGATCCAGGGGAGCCGCTCGTCCAGCGCTTCTGCGCCAGCGAGGATCCGGCCCGGGGCCTCTGCCGGACGCGCGGAGAGAATCAGGAAGGCGATCGCGAGGCTGCTCTCCCTGCAGGCGTCCAGGATGTCGTCGCTGGCGAGATCGGAAAGCGCCACGCGCGTCGATTTCTCGGCCGCGTCGGTGACGGTGACGGAGCTGTCGTCATGCGATGCGACGCGGCCCGTCAGCTTCTGGCCGTTCGAGAGAAGGACCGTGACGGGGCCCGATGCCTCCATGAGTTGCCGGGAGCGCGCGGAGACGGTTCGAACGCTCAATAGGACAAGCTGCTTCGCGGCGGCGTGATAGCGCCGGGTGTATTCGGTCTGGCGGGGGTCGCCCTCGAGATCCTCCAGCTTCTGGGTCGCTCCATCGTAGGAGCGCGAGCGGAGCGCGACGATGTCGCGCGTCAAGACCGCCGCCATCTCCTCGAGAAGGGCACGTTCATTCGTCGTGGGTCGATAGGTGCGCAGGATTTGGGCGACGGGGATCTTCTGCGTCGGCTCGACCGGCTGCTCCTTCGTGGGCCAGGGCTCGATGGCGAGCGTGAGGGAGACGGCGTCGGCGGGCAGCGCGCCGGCCATCGGCTTCGGTTCTCCCGCAGTTACGCGGGCGTCAAAGCCGGCCGTCTTGCGCGCCGTGAACGCCACGGCATCGCCGCGGCGCATCTCGTACGACGAAGCGCCATCTGACAGCGCGATCTTGCCGTCGCCGCCGTCGTCGATCGCTTCGACCACGAACGCGGGGGTCGCCTCTTCGTAGCGTAGCTCTAGGCGGCGCCCGTCACGCAGCGTGATCTGCGCCTTCGGTCCTTCAATCCGGGTCTCGGCATCGCCTTCGACGCGGAGCGCCCCTTGCTGCCATCGCGCGCCGATCGTCGCGGGGCGCCTCGCGGTCTTTTCCGGGCCGCGTTCGGGCTGCTTCTCCGGTTCCTTGCGGGGCTCGTTTGGCTTGCCGTCGGAGGCGTCACCCTGCTTCCCGTCGGGCTGCTTCGTCGCGGCGTCCTTCGGATGCCACAAAGCGACCGTGACACCGATCGCGAGGAGCACCGCCGCAACGGCGGCCAATGCCGGCAGCGGCCGGCGCGACCGCCTGGGAGGAGTCGTGGGTGCCGTGGCCGAAAGGGCGACGGCGATTTTCTCGAGCTCATCGACGGCTTCGGCCGCGCTCGCGAATCGCGCGTTGAGATCCGGCGCCATGAGCCGCGCGACGAAGCGGTCAAGCGCGTCCGGCACGTCGGGGCGGCGCTCGTGCAGCGGCGCGGTCTTGCCGGAGGCGATCTGCGCAATCACCACGAGTTGGGGCTGCTCGGCGCCGTCCGGTGCGGCGAACGCCGGCTTGCCCGAGAGCAGTTCGTACAGGACGACGCCCGTCGAGTAGAGGTCGGTCCTCGGCTCGGCCTTGCCGTCGAGCTGCTCGGGCGCCGCGTAGCGCACGGTCCCGGAGAACTTCCCGGACTGCGTGATCGAGTCGACCTTCGCCGCCGATCGCGCCAGGCCGAAGTCCATGATCTTGAGGACCCCGTCTCGCGTCACCATCAGGTTTTCGGGCTTGATGTCTCGATGGACGACGCCTTTCCCGTGCGCGGCCGAGAGGCCGCGAAACGCCTGCGAGCCGAAGGCCACCACGTCGCTCACCGGTGGAAGCGTGCCGGCGCCGAGATGGCCGTCCATGTACTCCCGCAGCGTCGTTCCCTCGACGTAGGACATGACGAGGAACCGGAACCGGCGGCGGCCGAACGGTGTTTCCACCACCCAGAAGTCGGCGTCGTGGATCGGCACGATGTTGGGATGCTCCAGCTTGGCCGCGATGCGGCCCTCCCGCTGGAACCGCTCGTCGGCCTCCCGGTCTTCTCCGAAGGCCGTCGCGGCGGTGACGTTGAGGAGCTTCACCGCGAAGAGGCCGCCCAGGTGAAGGTGCTCCACAAGGTAGACCGAGCCGCTGGCGCCGCGGCCGAGGAGGCCGATGATCTTGAACTTTTCGTTGATGACCTGTCCGATGAGGGGATCCCGCTCGGGCGACTCGCCGGCCTCGGGCAGCTCCACGGGCGGAATTCGCACGCCTTCACCCGCCTTCGGGATCGAAGCATGACCGACGATGTCGTGCAGGAATCGCTCAAGAGCCTCCAGCCTGCCGGTGTCGGGCACGAGGCCGTCCGCCTTGGCTTCCTCCACCTGATGCACGGCGGTCCAGAGGTACTCCATCGGGTCGGTCGGCACCGCGGAGGACGGGAACCGTCCCGCGTCGACGGCATCGAGCGTGACGAAGAGCGATGGGGCGAACTGCTCTGCCGGGACCACGCGCTGGAGGTCCGCGAACAGCCCAAGCACGTTGCGGACTTTGGCGAGCGACCAGATGGGACGGAGTTTGGCTACGTTGTCCGACCAGTCGGCGCCATGCTTCTCCCGGAATTCCGATTGGAGCCCGACGATCGACGCCTGGGTCTCGACGACGACGCGCGCGACCTGCTCCGTCATCTCGCCGCTCGGTTTCGACGGCAGGGCCTCATCGTTCAAGTCCGTGCCCGCGACCGATGCGTCGGCCGGCAGCGTGGCGAGGAAGCGCCTGAGATCCTTCTCCAGGGCGCGCGGCGTCTGGTAGCGGGCCCCTGGCGATTTCGCAAGGCATCGCAGGATGATCGCTTCGAGCTCCGCGGGGATCTCCGGCCGCCGGGTCCGGAGGGGAACCGCAGCTTCGTTCTCCTGGGCGTAGATCCACTCGCAGCGGTTGCCCGGACCGGTCTCGCGGTCGTAGAGCAGATGGCCGGTGGCAAGGAAGTAGACCGACGCCGCGAGGGAGTATTCGTCGCTCCGGAAGTCGGCCTTCTGGCCCTGGATGAGTTCGGGGGGAAGGAACTCGACGGTGCCAACGACGGCCCCCGGTTCGGTAAGCGGCTTTGGGTCGTTTTCGGAGGGGGCCGTGAGATCCGACTTGAAGCCCACGAAGCCGAAGTCGGCGATACGGACGCGTCCGGCCGCGTCGGCGAGCAGGTTCTCCGGCTTGAGATCGCGATGAAGGACACCGGCTTCCCAGGCGGCTCGAATCCCGGCGAGGGACTCGAGAAAGACCCGGACCAGGTCCCGCACCGGCAGCGGCCCGCCTGAGCGGACACGATCCGCGAGGCTGCCCGCGCAGAGTTCCGTGACGAAGAAGTACCGATCGCCGTCGCGCCCTGCGTCGTGGACCTGCAGGATGTTCGGGTGACTGAGTCGTGCAAGCGTTCGATACTCGCGCTCGAAACGGGGGATGCAATCTTCCGCAGACAGCCGGCCAAGATCGAGTTCCTTGAGCGCCACGGCGCGTCCAAGTTCCCTGTCCAGCGCCTCGTACACGGTGGCGGTGGCGCCCAGGCCGATGACCCGGCGGATTTCGTAGCGGCCCGCAATCACGCGCGTCGGCGGCTCAACGACAGTGAGCGGAACGTCGGCGAGCGCGGACAGGGTCATGCCCCGAGCGAGAGGGGGCGCGCCATCGGCGGATCGAATCCGTCCCGCCCGCGCAAGCGCGCGGAGCGCCTTGTCGACGTGCGGAGCGCACAGGCCCTTCAAGGCCATCCGCTGGGTGAGCCGGCCTCCCGTGATGGAGCCGGCCGCGCGGAGTTCCGCGAGGAGGCGATCAGGCGCGTCGAGGGCGTCACACATGGCTACTTGAGCTGCTGCAGCAGCGCTTCCAACTCGTCCCCGGTGATGCCGAAGCGGACTTGCAGGAGCTCCTCGGCGCGAGCCAGCACCTGCGGCGCGTCCGCGAGCGGGATGTCGAGCGTTGCGGCGATGAACTTGAGGTCCTTGCCCCGGGCGTGGCGGGCGATAAGCGCAGTGGCGTACTTGCTCCCGAGATCATCGAGGGCCTTCAGGATCTCCGTGCGCGTCTTGCCCAGGTCTTCAGGCCCCCCCTTCGGGACCAGGCTGGACCAGATCATCCCCATCTTCGTGCGGATCCGGCTGATTCCGATCTTGTAGCGCTTGCGCGCCGCGTCCTCCTCGATCCCCATTTCGAGGGCGATCTCGGGGAACGTCGAACCGGCCATGCGAAGTTCGACGACCCTCCGGAAATCGTGCGGAAGGCCGTTCAGCGCCGACTGGGCTCCGCCGACGATCTCCTGGTGCGTGATCATCGAAGAGGGCGTCGGACTTCCGGCGTCGATCCCCTCTTTGCTGACGCCGCCGGTGACGATGCGGTCCGAGCGGCGGCGCTCCTTGAACTCGGCCGCGGCGAAGCTCGCCACGCGCGTCAGGAAGTTGCGTTCCTTGGCCGGCTTGATGACCCGGCCGCGCTCAAGGAACCGCCGCAGGCGGACGAGGAAGATCTCGTGGAAGAGCTCTTCGGCATCCGCCGCTTGCAGGCCGCAGTCTTCCTGGAGGGAGGCAAGCACGGCGTCCCCGTACGTCCGGAAGAGCCGGTCGATCTCCTTATCGATCAGCGCGGAACTTGGGGCTGCCAACGCGGGCTGGACGGCGCCCTCCTGGGGAGAGAGCGTGGGCGTCTCCGCTGGCGTGGCGCTTTCGGTCGCTTTGATCGGTTCCATAGAGGCCTCCTTCAACGGGTCTTCACTTCCTTATCCGGTTCTCGGAGGCCAAAGCGGAACTGCGCGGGCGAAGAAATTGGAAAATAGTCAAGAATGTCCCCTGGGGGTTGCCGGGATGCCCGTGTGCTTGCGGACAACCGCCTGTCATGACGCCTCCAGGTTCCCCCCTCTCATTGGGTCAATCGCTGGTGGCAAAGCCCGCTCCCGCAGTCAGGGCACGGAATCGCCTGGCTTCCAGTGCTCCCCTATGCTTGCCCCGGTCCCCGCCATTGCAGGATTTGCTTGGCAACGGCGAACACCAGCCGCCGTCTGGCAGGTTCGGACCGCCTTATGCTCTCTACCAGCTTGACTTCGTCGCTCGCGGCCGCCCGTCGCTTTCCCTGCGATTTGAGCCTGAAGTTGAAGAGGTCGCACGGCTCGAGGTTCAGGACCGTCAGCAGGCGTTCGACGAGCTGGAAGGACGCGCCCTTGCGACCGTGCTCAAGATCCGCCAGGTGTTTCGCTTCGATGCCGAGCTTCTGGGCGAACTCCTCCTGCGTCATGCGCGCGGCATCGCGGAGATCGCGTAGTCGCGCGCCCAGCGCGGCCCGGAGATCGCTCATCCGTCCTCCAAAAGGACAGGCATGGTAGGAGTCGCAGGGGGCTGTCAACACTCTCCAATAGTTCCGGTGCCATGCCTATTGGCTATGGTCACGCTGCCACGCTCTTCAACGTGCTCCAAGTCCTGTTCATGAAACGCCTGTCAAGCAGAACCTGCAGGATTTCGGATGTTGGCGGGCAACGTGGACTGTGAGTGAACCATCAAGGGCGCGACCCATCCAGCATGCAAGGGGCATGCATATCTGAATCCCGACGTGCACGCTCCCTGAGTTTTCTCGCGGGAGAACCACGCGCCGCGCGTCGCACCCATAATCTGGCCGACCGAGAAAGGGGGTGCACGAACATTGACGACTGCGCTCAACGGGAGATGCCTCATCCTGGGACGCCGCGCGGCGTTCAATTTTCCACGCCGCTCGGTTCAATGCGGCCTTATATTCTCGGCTCGGCCGGCGCAGCCGGCGTCATGGGGGAATGGATGCCGTCGATGGGCGCCTCGTCAGGCCGCTACCGCCGTCAGGCAGTTCTGATCTCTCTCATCGTGACGATCGTTGCGCTTGCGGTCGGTCTCGCCGCTCTCAAGTATCGCGACACGACCAACCAGGCGCTAGCGCACGATCCGACAAAGCCTCGCCGCCAGCGCGTTGCATATCACGAGACGCTCGTCAGCACGCGCTACACCAACGACGACCTGAAGCTCACGGTCACGGCCCCAGGCGGCTGGATCGGCGCACTGGGCGCGCGCCCCGAGTTCGCCGAGCTGCCTTACGAAGGGCTCATCGTCAAGTTCGAAAAGCCCGGCGCTGAGGCGCCGAAGCCGCGCCCGCTCTTCTCGCTCGTGCTCCGCGCCGAAGGGCGCGAGACCGCGCCGAGCGCCGTCGAGTACGCCAGGAAGCATCTGCTCGGGCCGGGAAAGACGCTTGTCCGCGAGCCGGAGGCGGCGACGATCCTCGGACGGCCATCGTGCTTGATCGAGTACGACCTTCCGTCTGGGGCTGGCGCGCTCCGCATCCGCCAGCACGTGATCCTGCTGGATCGCGGCGCGCTGGTCTTGAGTTCCATGGCGGACGTTGAATCCGCCGCCCTAGTCGCGACCGAGATCGAGGCGATTCTCAATTCGATGAGGCTGGAGTTATGAAAACGGCAGCGCTGGCATTGGCGCTCGCGGCTTTCCTGGCACCCGACACGTCGGGACGAGCGAAGCCGCTGGGCAAGGACTGGCTGGAGCACGGGCGCGTCATCAAGCGCCTCGACAAGCAGGGTCGGCTCTTCCTCTATACCTATGACGACGCAGGGCGACTTGTGGGGATGGACGGCATCGCCGTGCGGTTCGACGCAGCCCGGCCTGAGTCCGTCGAGTGCTCCCCTGCCGCGTGGAGCCATCGCTGGACCTTCGATGCCGAGGGGAGACTCACGAGCGAGATCGAATGCTCCGGAAGGCGCCACGACTTCGACTGGACCGATGAGCGGAAGATCGACGCGGACGCCGGCACCGCCCTCAAGGCGCACCGGCACATTGCGGAAGCGGGCCATCTTGGCCGGCAGGCGAAGGCGGCGGAACTCGGGAAGGACGAGAAATGACCACGATCAATTCTGTCTTGAGGCGCGGCGGTTCGCTGGCCGCGCTTCTCCTCGCTTCGGCGGCGGTGCTCGCGATGGGCTCGCAGGACTCGCCGCAGGGAAAAGGCGCCGCCTACCTCAAGTCGGCGCAGGCGCAGGACGGCTCCTGGAGCGCAGCAGAGCTGCGGCTCGTGGACACCGCCGAAGCAGTCGAGACGCTCTCGCTCGCGCAGGCGAGCGTCGAAGTGGGGCGTGGCGCGGAGTTCGCGGCGAAGCAGACGGTCCTGGCGACGGACGGCTTGGCGCGCAAACTCCTCGCGCTTTCCCGCACGGCCGCCGACACGGGCGAAGTCCGCGCGGCGCTCCTGGCGCAGCAGAATCCGGACGGCTCGTGGGCCGCGCGGCGCGGCCAGCGCGGAACGCCGCTCGACACCGCGGTCGCGATTCGCGCGCTCGCGCGGACCTCCGCGTTCGACGCCGCCTCCTTCGATCGTGCCGTGGCGTTCATCACCGCAAGAAGGCTCCTCTCTGGCGGCTGGCCGCTCCAGGAGGGCGAAACTGCGGACCTCTGGGCGTCCGCCCAAGTCGTTCATGCCCTCGCGGACTTCGCGCTGCAGAGCGGCTTCGCGTCCGACGCGCTCGCGGCGAATCTCTCAGCGGGTTCAACCTACCTCCTCGCGCAGCAGAACGGCGACGGCTCGTTCGGAGCGACCAAGAAGGTCGTGCACACGAGTTGGGCGGTGCTTGCGCTTCTGCGAACAACGCAGCCCGCCGGGCTCAATTCGGCAGTGACCTATCTCGTGAGCCAGCAGCAGACAGACGGCTCATGGGCGACCAATGTTTATCAGACCGCGCTCGCGACGCGGGCACTCGCCGAGAAGTCGAGCGCACCCACCGCGCCGGTCGACCTCGCGGTCGCATCGATCGCCTTCGCGCCCGCAAGTCCGGTCGCCGGTCAGGCGACGATCATCAGCGTCTCGATCGTGAATAGCGGCGGTCGCGCGGCGCGCGAAGTGGACGTCCAACTGAAGAACGGCGCCACGCCGCTCGGGCCGGTGGTGACAATTCCTTCGATCGGCGCGGGCAAGTCCGCGAGCATCCAGGTCTCGGCAGTGTTCTCGGCAGGCACGCACACGATTATGGCGACCGCCGATCCGGCGGGCACCGTTGTTGAATCCAACGAGGCGAACAACAGCCTTGCGAGCGCGTTGGTTGTGGGCTCCGGAATTCTTCCCGATCTCTCGGTCAGCGCATTCTCGTTTGCGCCTTCGTCGCCCGTCGCCGGCCAGCCGATCACGCTCTCGGCGACCGTGACGAACGGTGGAACGGCGACGGCGTTCAATCTCGCGCTGCGCTTCCTCGACGGAACGGCTCCGCTGGGCTCCGATTTCGTCGTGAGCACGCTCTCGAACGGCGAGTCGAAGACGCTCTCGCGCGTCGTGACACTGGCGGCAGGAAGCCACCCGCTTTCAGCGCGCGTCGATCCCGACGGCCACATCGCGGAGACGAACGAGGCGAACAACCAGGCAGGCGCGACCGCCACGGTCGGCGCTTCGGCGGCGACGCTTCCAGACCTCGTGGTCACATCGCTCGTGCCCTCGAAGGGCGCGCCAGCCGCCGGCGAGACCGTGATGCTGACCGCGACCGTCGTCAACGTCGGCGCGGCCTTCAGCGGCCCTACGCCGGTCTTCCGGCTCTACGATGGCGACCCATCGACGGGCGGCATCCAGGTCGGGACGGAAGTCCTTCTCTCGGGCCTCTCCAGCGGCTCGGTCGCGACCGTCAACGTCACGGCGTCCTTCTCGCAGGGAATCCACATGATCGTGGGCGTCGCCGACGCAACGGGACTACTGCTTGAGACGAGTGAGGCGAACAACTCCGGCGCGTCGTACCTTGCGGTCGGCATTGGTACGCTGCCGAACCTCGCCATCCTCTCGGTGAACGCCTCAAACCTGACGCTCGACAACGGAGAGCCCGTCCTGCTCTCGGCGACGGTGAAGAACACGGGCTCCGTGCCCACGGGAGCCTTCACGGTCCAGTTCTATGACGGCGCCCCAGTGGGCGGAGGCCGTGCCGGATCGCCGATTGGCGTGACCTCCCTTGCGCCCGGCGCGCAGACGATTGCCCAGGTCCAGTGGGTGCCCGTCGTCGGGACGCATCATGTGCATGTCCGCATCGATGACACGAATCGCGTCGCAGAAGGCGACGAGTCGGATAACGTCGCGGCGGGGCCGGAGATCAACGTGACGACCACCCCGTTCGTCGAGCCGCTCCTCTTCACGGAGGCGGGGAGCGATTTCTGGCTCGTCTATCCGCAATCGCTCATCGCAACATCTCCCGCCGACGCGCTCGTGTCGATCCACGCCGACGCATCGACGACCTGGGCGATGTCGGGCGCGGCGAGCGATTCCGGGACCGTCGTGCCGGGCTCGCCCGCGCAGTTCTTCCTGCCAACGTCGGCCTTGGTTGGCTCCACCCAGGCGGTGACCCCAGGGAAGGGAATCCACATCACTTCCCCCGGGAAGATCCGCGTCTACCTCGTCTTCGCCGACGCGTTCGGAACCACGAAGCCACGCGAGGCGACGCTGGTCCTTCCGACGTCCGTGCTCGGGACGAGCCACCAAGTGGCGAGTTTCGGCGAGCCGAACTTCATCCCGGGCCAGACGAGCTTCGTCGTGCTCGGCGTGACCGACGGAACCACGGTGACGGTGCAGGTCGCCGCTCCCGTGGTCGAGAGCTTCACGTTCACGCTCAATCAGGGCGACGCGTGGCGCTACACGGCGAACCTGAATATTCAGGCCAAGGTGACCGGCACCAGCGCCATCGTGCTTTTCTCCGCGACTTCGGAGTCGCGGACGAACCAGCCGAGCACGTTCGGGACGGTTGTCCCCAATCCGATCCTCGAGCAGATGCCGCCCTCGGATCTCTACGGGATGAGGCATCTCGTCGGGCCGAACCTGCTCGACGCAGTCTACATGCGGGTGCGCGTCCATGGGCACGAGGACGGGACCCAGGTGACGGTGAAGCGGAACGGCCTCGCCGACGACACCTTCTCACTGAACTCGGGCGACTTCAAGGACGTCGACGCCTCGGTGCCTACCGAGGTGCTCTCGACCAAGCCTGTCTTCGTGGTCCGCTACTTGAACGAGGGCGACTCGCCGACGCTCGCGTGGGTGCCGCCCGCGGCGGCTGCGTCGAGCTCGTACCGCTTCCCCACGCTCGTCTTCGGGCCGCTTCTTGACGCGAGCTACGGGACCTTCATGGCGCCGCTCGGCGAGACATCGATCACTGTGAACGGCACGCTCTCGAAGGCCGCGAACTCATTCGAGGGGATATCGGGGACGGCGAAATCGTCCAATGAGGCCTTCTCGTCAACCTTCGAGTTCGGCGGCCTGTCCACATCGGAGGGGGCGGTCTCCTCGACGCGCCCCACCATCCTTCATCTCTACGGCAGCTCGTTCGGGACGAACCGCTTCGGCTTCACGGCGGGATTCCGGGCGGCGAAGAAGGCCGACCCTGTGGTCGCGTCGCTCGGGCTCTCGCAGAGCCCTGCGTTCACAGGCAGCCCCGTCACGCTGACCGCAACGATCCTGAACGCATCGTACGTGGACGCCACGTCATTCAAGGTACGGTTCTTCGACGGTGATCCCGAGGCAGGCGGCCTCCAGATCGGCCCGGACCAGGCGGTGGCCTCGCTTGCGCGCGAAGCGACCACGACCGTCACTGTGGAGTGGTCGCCGTCCATCCCGGGCGACCGCGTTCTCACGGTCATCATCGACCCAGTCGGCGACCTCTCGGAGGCGGACGAGGCGAACAACGTCTTCGTGAAGGCAACGACGGTTCGCTCGACGGTCGACCTCTCCGGAAGCCTGGGGCTCTCGGGCATGACATTCTTCGGAAACCAGCAGCTCGGCATCGACACGGGCGTCTTCAACAACTCGACGAACGCGGCGCTCGGCTCGCTCGTGAACGGCCAGCTCGAGATCGTGATCGAAGACTCGTTCGGAAACGTCGTCGCGGTGCTTCCCGCGGTCTCCATGACAGACGTCTCGGCGATTCCCGACGGCCTCGCGGGCTGGACCTACTTCGCGGAGTTCTCCTTCACGCCCACGACGACGATCCAGAACGGGAGCATCGTCGCCGCGCCGGTGAACTTCACGGCGCTCCTCCAGACTCTCGGCGACTCGAACGCGCTCGACCTGAACTCGCTTCGCGCGGTGGAGATTGTCGGCCAGGATTTTGCGGTGCGCGACGCGGTCCTTCTCCCGGGACCCGGCTTCAGCGCGAGCACGAACGCCACGGGCATGGTGGAACTCGTCGTCCCGGGGCCCCTCGCGCAAGGCGTGCAGCGCCGCTTCCGGATTTACTTCGACACGTCGGCCGCGGCGAAGCCCGCGATAGAGACGGTGACGGAGCCCGCCTACGGCAACCACCCGTCCGCGTTCGTCACCGACCCCGGCGGCGTTCCGACCTCGTTCATCCTGAGCGACCGGAAGGGCGGACTCTCCGTCGAGCCGGTCACCGGGGCGGACATCTTCCTCGTGGCGTTCCGCGTGGTCCAGTCCGTCGCGCTCGGGGAGTTCAACGGCGACCGCCGATACGACGTCGCGCGAATCCAGGGATCGTCGAGCACCGCTTTCGGCAAGCCGCTCTACCTGCTGTCGACAGCTGGGACGAACGCGCTGGTCACCGAACGGCCGGCCATCTGGAGCGTCAAGCCGCTTTCCGTCAGTGATCGCCTCGTCCACGCCGCCGACATGAACGGCGATGGACGGCTGGATCTCCTTGTCCGTCTCGCTACGAACGCGCAACCAACCGCGGGCAATACGAGTTTCGTCGACCAGACGGCGATGCAGATCTACGTCCAGGACGCCGACGGGACCTTCCGCCTGTCAGGCCGCACGGTCGTCACGCAGACGGCCCAGGTCCTGCACTTCGACACGGCCGACTTCAATGGAGATGGCAAGCTCGACCTGGTTGCCTCGATGTTGAAGGAGTTGGGCGACGGCGGCGTTGACCTCACGCAGCGCGTCAGCCGCGTCTTCCTGGGGAACGGCGACGGGACCCTCTCGTCAACGCCGATCGATTCTGATTCGGTTCCCGCTCCGAGCGGTGGAAATGCCTGGCCCATCGTCACCGGCGACTTCGACTCGGACGGCAAGGCTGACCTCTTCCTCCCTCCGTTCCCGCAGGCTCCCCAAGGGCATCTCGCCAAGGGCAATGGCGATGGGAGCTTCCAGGCTCCCGTCGAGATTGCGGGCGCCTCCGCGCATACAGGCGTCCTCAATTCCTTTGCGCTCTCCTCGGCTTTCGCGATGGACTACAACCGCGACGGCAAGCTCGACGTCATCCTGCCGAACACCTCCACGGGCGAGGTGCGCGTCGCCTTCGGCACCGGCACCGGCAACTTCTCAGGTTCCACCGCCGTCTTTGCGCCGCACGACGTAGCGTCATTCAGCGGCCTCAAGCTGAACCGCGTCATTGCTGCCGGCCCGACCGGCGCTTCGAAGAACGGCTTTCTCAAGGGCTTCACGTTCAACATTGGATCCATGCTGCCGGGCCTCTACCACGTGCGGATGAACGTGCGGGACGCACAGGGGCGACTCCTCTTCACCATGACGAAGGACTTCAACGTCCTCTCCTCGGCGACTGGGTCGCTCTCCGACATCCTGGCGGCGCAGATCACGCCGAACCTCGCGTCGTACCAGGCGGGCGAGACCTCGATCCTGACCTCGACGGCGATCAACCAGAGCGCGAATGACGCCGTGACGGACCTCGTGCTCAAAGTCGAGGTGACGAACTCGTCCTCGACGGTGGTTTTCACCGACCAGCAGCCCGTGGCTTCGCTCCAGCCGCAGTCCTCGCAGAGCGTCCTCTCGTTCTTCCCGGTCGCGACGAACGCGCCGGGGACCTACACGGCGACCCTCGCCATCCTCAAGAACAACGTCGCGGTGAAGACCGACACGGCGACGTTCCAGATCCTCTCGACCGCGAAGTTCTCGGGGACGGTGGCTGCCGATCCGGCGACCGTCGCGGTGGGATCGCCCTTCGATATCGATTTCACGATTGCGAACCTCGGCAACATCGGCTTCACGAACCTCCCCGCCGTATTCAAGGTAGTCCAGCCGTCGACAACGACGACGCTCGCGACGTTCAACGGGACGATCGCGTCGCTCCCCGTCGGCGGCAATGCGTCGGGCACCGTGGCGGGCTCCGCCATCGGGCTCACGCCCGGCACGTATCTCCTCTTCTTCCAGGTCGATGTGAGTGGGACGCTCATTGCCATCGCGCAGTCGCAGTTCACGGTGATCGTGGCGCCGGCCAACTTCTTCCAGAACGCGGTCTTCGGCACCGCCAAGGTCAAGATGAGCGGCCAGTCGAACACGGCCGATTCAACCGGCGGAAACACCGGCCACGTCCGGTCGAATCAGGAGATCAAGCTCTCCGGGCAGGCGCTTGTGCGGGGCGACGCCATCTCGGCGGGCGGGGCGGGATCGGTCACCTTGACGGGCAACGCGAGCGTGCTTGGCGCGATCATCACGAACGCATCCGTGATCACGCTCAACGCCGCCGATACCGTCGTGGACAACGCGGCCACGAGCAACAACAACGGCGCCATCGGGCTGACGAGCGGCGGCAACAATCCGGTGACCGGCACGAAGTTCTCGATGAGCGGCTTCGACGCGATCACGCTCAACGCGGGGGCCTACTACTTCACGGACTTCAAGCTGTCCGGCCACGCGCAGGTGAACTGCAATGGCGTCGTCCGGATCTACCTCGATGGGCCGATGCACCTGTCGGCCTGGTCCGTTCTCAACAGTTCGGCCGACCCGTCGAAGCTCATCGTGATCTCGAAGTCCGAATCGGGCATCAGCTTCTCGGGGAACGTGTTGGTCTGGGGCGCGGTCTACGCGCCGAACGCGACGATCAGCGGCACGGGGCAGGCCGAGGTGCGGGGAGCCCTCGTCGGCCATGAGGCCGATCTCTCCGGGCAGTTCAAGATCACGCGCGATCCCCTTGTGAATACTCTTTCCGGATTCGTACCGTGACAGGGGCCAACATGCTGAAGACGGCGACGAAGTGGTGGATGGCGAACTGGCAGAAAGCCACGTGCTGGGCCATGACGGCGGTGATGCTCATCACCTTCGACCAGTTCTACCAGGTGGTCCTTGCCCGCGATGTCCAGCGGGACGAGGGGAAGGCAACGCCGCCGCTCGACTGGAACGCCCCGGCGAAGCTTGAGCAGTGGCTCGCCCGGACGCTGGCGGCGCTCGACCATGCCGACGCGAAGCGGCTCGCCGCTCAGCGCGATGAGTTCGCGAAGCTCCGCGACGAAGCGGAGCGGCTCCTCGAGGGCCGACGCCGCAGCATCGAGGAGGCGAAGCTCGGTCTTTTGGCGATGGAAAGCCATCGCGCGCTTGCTGTCGACTTCCGCGAGCGGTCGAAGAAGGTCCTCGCGGCATTGGACGCCGCCGTGGCTGTAACGGACGCCGAGACGCTTGGAGCGCTCAAGACACGACTTGCGGAGTTCACGACGCGCCCGGTCCTGGAAACGCTCGGGGGGCGGCTTCCGCGCTCGATGCGCGAAGCTCCTTCTGATCTTGGCCGCCGCCGCGTCGAGGCCTGCCTGCCGACTGACACGATCCGCGACATCACGCTGGGGCAGAGCTTCCCGGAGGCCACCGGGAATCCCGTGGCGGCGGACACAGCCGGAACGCTTGACGCGCCGCTCGCGCCCGAGATCACGGCGAAGGCGACGGAACTTGGCAACAATCCGGTCCGCATCTTCGAGTTCGTCCGCAACAGCGTCCGGACCGAGCCGACCTACGGCTCGCTCAAGGGCGCCGTCGAGACGCTTCGGTCGATGTCGGGAAATGACACCGACCAGGCGAGCCTGCTCGTGGCCCTCCTTCGCGCCGCGAACATCCCGGCGCGCTATGTCTACGGCACCGTCGAAGTCGGCATGGCCGACCTCATGAGCGCGCTAGCCGTCACTGACCCGTCCAAGGCGGTTGAAGTCCTCGCGAAGAACGACGTGCCGTTCATCCCCATCGTCGCAGGTGGCACGTTCTCCGCCGTCCGGATGGACCGCACCTGGGTCCGCGCCTGGGTGGATTACAACCCGCATCGCGGGGCGGAGACCGTCGCGCCGGAGCGCTTCATCGATCTCGATCCTTCTTTCAAGCGGCAGACGCTCTCGCCCTACCGAAACGTGGCGGGCGAAGTCGGATTCGACGCGCAGGCGTTCTTGAACGCGATCAAGAATCGGCCTGGACTCGTGACGGACTCGACGAGCGTGAAGGGCGTCGACGATGCCTACATCCAGCAGCAGCTCGACGCCTTCAGCGCGAAGATCGACAACTTCCTCCACGGGAACAAGCTTGCGACGACCTCCGCGCACCGCTCCGTCGATATCGAGCAGGACATTCTCGGCCATCTGCCCGTCAGCCGGGTCTATTCCGTGACGGCCACGGGCGCCGCCTACGCCGAGCTGCCGTCGACCTTCCGTTACAAAGTCGTCGTCAAACTCCTGAATGAGAATGGCTCGACGGCCTTCAGCTATCCGACGACCACGGTCGCGCTCGCCGGAAAGCGCCTCACCGTAGGAGCCAAGGGCGCCACGGCGGCAGACGAGACCGCGATCGCGTCGAACCAATCGAGCGCGGATTTCCCGGTCTACCTCGTGAAAGTGACGCCGCAGCTCCTCCTCGATGGAGTCGCCGTCTCCACGGGGCCGGCCGTCGCGATGGGCGCGACACAGACGATCCGTGTCGAGTTCACGACGGCGGCGGCAACGAAGACCGGCCAGTCCGAGATCCTCCTGAAGGCGGGCGAGCGCGCGGCGCTCGTGCTTGACCTGGGACGCATCAGCGCCAAGCACCTCGATGAGAATCGCGCCAAGCTCGACGCGGCGCTGGCGGCCATCCAGGCGGCGACGCCGCCCGTAACCGAGGCGGCGGCTGGCCAACTCCTTCACTCGGTCGGCCTCAACTATCTCTACCAGGCGGACACCCTCGCGGACATCACGGCCGACACGCTCGACGTCGTCTGGAGCCGTCCCGAGCCCGCGCTGATCGTCGTCCGGCACCAGATGACCGTGACGCCGCTCCTTGGCCTGCCGTTCACGGCCAAGGCCGATTCCGTGACGCTCGACTTGAAGCGAGAGATCCTCGCCGTCAGCGCCCGTTCCGGCGCCGGCTCGACCGTCGAGAAGCGCTTCTTCCTGACGACCGCGATGACCGGTTCCGCCCTCGAGGGCACGAGTCTCTCCTCCTTCTTCCTCTCTCAGGGCGCCTCGACCGTGTCGCTGCTCAGGCAGGGGAACCTCGCCGCGAAGAAGACGGTGACGATCACGAGCTCTTCCCAGCTCGGCCTCATCGCCCATCCCGACGACGTCGAAAGCGAGATCGGCAGCCTCGCCGACGCCGGGTTCGTGATCACGGTGACGGAGTCGCCATCGGTCGTCGGGACGACGCAACTTTCGGGCTTCATCGCGCTCGACCCGCTCTTGAATTCGTCGGCTTTCGTCCTGTCGCTCACGCCGCCAATCGCCGGCGGCGTCGCGTTCACGACGCCGGTGAAGGCGGGCGACCTCGTGGCCCCAACGGCGGCAACCTCCTTCTCGCCTCTCCTTTCAGCGGGCTCCGCGTGGCTCAAGAGCGCCGCCTCTGCCACGTCCGACGCGGGGTTGCGCTACATCCCCGCGATCGATTCGATCTCCGCTTGGTTCAACGGCCAGGCGCTCGATCCCGTGGCGACCCTCTCGGCGGCCATCGCCGTGGCCGGACCGCTCGAGTTCGTCGGCAACCTCCCCGGCATCTTCAACGTCCAGCAGTCCCAGCAGTTCATCAGCCCGAATGGCGACACGGTCCAGGACTCGATCTCCGTCACCGCGACGGTGACCCGCAACTCGAGCTGGTCGGTGAAGTTCTTCAAGGTTGGGAATCCCACGCCCGTCCAGACTGTCTCCGGGACAACGGCCGACGTCCTGGTGACCTACGGCCAGAACGACGGAGACGGCGACTACACATTCCGAATCGAGGCGACCGAGCCTGTGACGCTGGTTCCGGCGAGTCCAAAATTCGGAACGTTCATCGTGGACACCGTCGCACCGGACGCCGCGATCACCACCCCGTTCGACGGCCAGGTCGTCGGCGGGCTCAACGTCGCGATCAAGGGGACTGCGACCGACGTGAACTTCAAGACCTTTAAGGTGGAGGTCTTCCTGCTCGCGACCCCAGCCCAACTCATGACGCTCAACTCGGGCACCGTCCAGAAGGTGAACCAATTCCTCGCGCCGTTCAACGCCGCGGCCGCGGCAAACGCCGCGTACGGCTTCACCCTCACCGTGGACGATCTCGCGGGGAACAAGGCCACGAGCACCGTGAACATCGCGGTTTCGAACGCAACGCCCTTCGACACGGCGGCCCCTCAAGTCTCGATCACGAGCCCGACGGACGGCGCCGCAGTCTCCGGCATCGTGACCGTCGCTGTGAGCGCGACCGACAACGTCGGCATCGCAAACGTGATCCTCATCGTCGATGGGAAGCCGGTCGGCGTCGATTCCACCTTCCCCTTCGAGTTCATGCTCGACACCCAGACTCTCGCGAATGGCGCTCGCACGCTGGTCGCGCGAGCGCAGGACGCGACGGGATACGTCACCGATTCCGCGCCCGTAACCGTCACCGTTTCGAACACGATACAAGCGTTCACCGTCGCCCCGAACCCATTCAGCCCCAACAACGACGGCTTCGACGACCAGGCGCTCTTCACCGCGCAGTTCCCCGGTCTCTCCGACTTCGGTCTGACGATCGAGACGATCGACGGCGGCATCTTCGTGGTCGACGGCGACACTGTCACGCCCACGCCGCTGCCGCCCGGCACGATCATCCGCATGTTCGCCGGCTCCGTCAGCGCGCTCGCCCTTCCGTGGGATGGCAAGAACACCATCGGGCAGACCGTGATCCCGGGCACGTACAAGGCGACGCTCACCGTCGGCGGCTTCGTGTCGTCGCTCGTCGTCATCGTCTCCGGGCAGGCCCCCGTTCCCGTGCTCGACATCGTCTCTCCCAAGCGCTTCGGCGACGTCAGGGGCGTCGCGAAGATCCTCGGGACCGCCGCCAACCTCACGGGCTGGACGCTGAAGTTGTTGAGCGACGGCGGCGACGACCTCTTCACGATCGCGTCGTCGGCCGAGCCCGTCGTGAACGGCGAGCTCGGCACGCTGGACACGACCTTGCTCCAGAACGACTTTTACAAGTTGCATCTCCTTGCGACCACGGCGACCGGCCAGCTCTACGAGATCTTCGTCGAGATCAACGTCGTCGGGGAGGCGAATGTCGGCGCCTTCACGCTTACGTTCCAGGATCTCGCCGTGCCCGTGCAGGGCATCCCCATCACCGTGACGCGCACTTACGACACGCGCCTTGCCGACACCGGCGACTTCGGCGCAGGATGGCGGCTCGACATCGTCGCCGGCGACATCAAGCAGCGCGCGAACAAGGATGTAATGGCGACGTTGCCCGATGGCCGGCGCACTCGGTTCCTCTTCAAGCCGATCGGGGCAACCGACGCGCTCAACGACTTCACCCAGAGCTACTTTGCGGGCGGGGCTCCCCAGGTCTTCAGTCCCTACGTGACCGTCAACTATAGCCCCGAGTCCACCAACACAAGATGGCGCCTCACCACGCAGGGGAACCAGGACCTCCTCGCGATCCCGTCGCAGGTCGTCACCGTGAACACGTCCTTCGGCCCCGTGCCGCAGGTCGTGAGCGCCGATTACTTCAACTACGACTTCACGCCGTGGAACCCAACGGGATTCACCGTGACCGACCAGTTCGGCGTTACCTTCGACTACACGCTCACCGGGCGGCTCACGAAAGTCACGGAACCCAACGGGAACTTCCTGACGGTCACGGACACGGCGATCACCCACTCGACGGGCAAGACCGTCCAGATCGTCCGCGAGGTCGGGACGAACCGCATCACGAAGCTCATCGACCCGGACGGGAAGGAAGTGAACTACACGTACAACCTCGACGGCCGGCTCTTCAAGAGCGCCGACCGCGAGGCTAAGGAGACGAAGTACTTCTATCTCGCCTCGGGCAGGCTCGAGACGATCTTTGCCCCGAGCGGCGTCCAGGCGGTGAAGAACGAGTATGACCCGGTGAGCGGCCGGCTCATCTCGCACACCGACGCCGACGGCAAGACAATCGAGTTCGACCACCAGGTCGCGGCGAATCAGGAGGTCGTCACCGACCGGCGCGGGAATGTCTCGGTGATTGGGTACGACGACGACGGAAACCTGCTCTTCCAGACGAATGCGCTCGGCCAGACAAAGCACTTCGGGTATGACGACGCGGGGAACACGATCTCGGAGATCGACGAGCTCGGTCGCGAGACCAAGAGTACGTTCGACGATCGCGGAAACTTGCTTACGCGCACTGACCCACTTGGGCACGCGACGAGCTTCAAGTACAACGAGCGGGGCCAAGTCCTCGAGACCACCGACCCGCTCGGCCACAAGTCGGTGAACGGCTTTGATATCGACGGCAACCTGATCTCGATGACCGACGCGCTCGGAAACCTCAGCTTCAATGCCTACGATTTCTCCGGGAGGCTGATCGCCTCGACTGACGCGCTCGGCACCCGCACGGAATTCGACTACGATCTCTCGGGCAACGTCAGCGAGCAGCGCGTGAAGTCGAGCGGCGGGACGCTGCTGCGGAAGAGCACGTTCACGTTCGACGGAAACAACCGGCAGGTCACGCAGACAGCCTGGAAGGACGTGGGCGGGACGTTTGTGGCCTTCGCGACGAGCACGACCGAGTACGATTCGGACGGCCGCGTGCGCAAAGTCTTCGATCCGCTCGGCTTCTTCACGGAGACTCAGTACAACGCCAACGGCCAGCAGCAGTTCGTCTTCGACAAGCTCGCGAACAAGACCGAATTCGTGTACGACGACCAGGGGCGTCTCAAGAACACGATCTTCCCCGTGATCCTGGTCGGCGGCTCACCGGTCGCGCCCGAGGAGGAGAGCGGCTACGACGAGGAGGGGAACCGCATTACGTTCAAGGACCGCAACGGAAACGTGACCACTTCCGTCTTCGACAGCGCGAATCGCGCCTTCAAGGTAGTCAATCCTGACGGATCATTCCGCACAACGGACTATGACTCCGCGGGCCGCGTGTCGGGGGAAACGAACGAGCGCGGCTTCACCTCCATCTTCGGGTACGACCTGGCCGGGCGCCGTACGTCAGTGACCGACGCGCTCGGCAAAACGACCATATTCGAATTCGATGACGCGGGGCGGCAGATTTCGGTGACCGACGCGCTCCAGCGCAAGACGCAGTTCGTCTTCGACGCGGTCGGCCGGCAGGTGAAAACAATCTGGGCGGACGGCACGTTCCGCTCGGACGAGTTCGACGTGCTCGGTCGCCGCGTTGCCGAGACGGACGAGGTCGGCCTCGTCACAAAATTCGAGTACCTGTCCACGGGCGAGCTCACGAAGGTCCTCGAGCCCGCCCCGGCGAACGCGGCGCTCTTCACGACCGTCACGGAGTACACGTACGATTCGCTCGGGCAGAAGATCGAGCAGATCGACGCGCTCGGCCGCTCGACGAAGTTCGAGTACACGGTGCGGAGCGAGCTGGAAAAGCGCACACGGCCCCTCCTCGAGTTCGAGAGCTTCACTTACGATGCCCAAGGGAATCTCAAGACGCGGACGAACTTCGCCCTGGAGACCGCGAGCTACGACTACAACGCGCTCAACCAGCTAACGCAGAAGAACTTCCCGGACGGAAGCACGCACAAGATCGGCTACACGGCGGGAAGCCAGCGGGCCAGCTGGACGATTTCGCCGTTTGGCGGCAGCCCGGAGACGACGAGTCTAGCGTACGACACCCGGAATCGCCTCCTCAGCCAGACCAACCCGGACGGCGTCGCGATCTCCTGGGGGTACGACGAGGCGTCCAACCGCACGAAGGTCGAGACGAGCTTCCAGGTGGTGACCTACTCGTTCACGGCAAGGAACGAGCTGCACAAGGTCCTAAAGGATGGCGTGCTCTGGGCGGAGTACGCGTACGACCTCGTCGGGAACCGCGAGAGCCTGACCTACGTGAACGGGACCAAGGCGAGCTACAACTACAACGCGAAGAACCAGCTCCTGGAGCTGAAGAACGCCCGCAAGCTCGCCGGCACGACGCTGACGAACTACCTCCAGGATCCTGACCTCGTGTCGGCGTGGAGCCTCGACGAGGCGGGCGCGCCGTTCGCCGACGACAAGGGCGCGAGCAATCTCACGGCACCAAGTCCGTCGAACCCGACGCAGGGCATCACCGGTCGATTCGGTAAGGCGGTTTCGTTCGGTGCGAACGCGACCGACTTCCTCGCCACCTCTCCTTCCTCCGTCAGCTCCAGCAAGCCGTTCCCCTCGACCAAAGGAACGCTCGTCCTCTTCTATAAGCAGGCGGGCGTGCCGGCCTCAGGCCAGGAGGCTGACCTCTTTACCACCCGCGAGGAGAACCAGTCTGGCGTGACGCGCCACAAATTCGCGATCAACTCGAGCAACCAGCTCGTGATGAACGACAGCGAAGGCTTCTCGCCGGCCACTTCAAGCGTGCAGACGTTCAGCGCGACAGGGTTCAACGCGCTCGCTTTCCGCTGGAACTCGCCCACGGCGAATCTCTCCATGTTCAACGACGGCGCGCAGGTGGGATCGAGCTTCGCGACGTTCGGCTCGTTCGATCCCACCGTGAACAAGGTCGTCCTTGGTAACAGCCCTGCCGGGACGGACAATGCGACGAACGGCTTCGGCGCGCGCGGCACGATCGACGAAGTGGCGCTTTTCGGCCGCGATCTCACCAACGCGGAGATCGCGGACATATCCGCGCGCGGGCTCCTGCCCGCGTTCGAGGAGGTCTTCTCCAGCTACACCTACACCCTCGACGCGCGCGGAATGCGTACGAAGGTCGTGGAGCATGACGCTCGCACGGTGGAGTACGCGTACGATTTCCTGAAGCGCCTGACGCAGGAGAAGATCACCGAAGGATCTCAAGTCACGATCTTCGACTACACGCTTGATCTCGTCGGCAACCGATCGCAAAAGAAGACCACGAAGCCCGGGCCGATCGTGGAAACGATCGACTACACCTATATCGCGAACGACGAGCTGCTGACCGAGGCCGGGCCCACCGGCACGACGACGTACACGTACACGGCCAACGGCGAGACGGAATCCAAGGTCGCGCCGGGCGAATCTGTCTCATATCAGTGGGACTTCGAATCCAGGATGGTCGGGGCGGTCTCCACCGTTCAGGGGACGATGAGCTTTGCGTATGACGTGGACGGGATCAGAACCGCGAAGACCGTCGCCGGGACGCTGACGAAGTTCGTGGTGGACAAGAACCGGGACTACGCGCAGGTCGTCGAGGAGCGCAGTGCCGCGAGCAGCGTTCAGATTGCGTACGTCCATGGCGATGACCTCGCTAGTCAAGAGAACACCCAAGTCCCGCTGGCACAGGCGCTGCATTTCTACCACGTCGATGGGCAGCTTTCGGCGCGACAGCTGACGGATACGGGCGGAAGCGTAACTGACACCTATGTCTTCGATGCCTACGGAGTCGGCCTATCGACCCTTGGAGGGACTGCGAACAAGTATCAGTTCGCCGGGGAGCAGTTCGACGAGTCTACGGGACTCTACTATCATCGGCTGCGTGAGTACAACGCCTCGCTGAATCGGTTCCTATCACTGGATCCGTTCCGAGGCTTTGGCCATGATCCGTCCAGCCTCCACAAGTACCTTTACGGTGGGGCCGACCCCGTCAATAGGCGGGACCCGTCGGGTACGAGCTTCTTTACCCTCGTCGAGCTATTGGTCGTCAACCTCATTATCGCGTACCTCCGAGCCATAGAGTGGGTAGCAAAGCACCGCGTCCTCTTCACCGTTCTGACGTTGGCAGCCTGCCTCCTCGGTCACACCGCCTTTGGCGACGAAGCGGGTTTAGCGCTGTGCCTGATCTTGCTTCACATCCAACAACTGAGTCTCTCGTTCTCCCCGGGGTCGGGACCGCCAAAGCCGCGAGAACCTGTGCCGGTGCTACCGAAGGCGGAAATCAAGGTTCAACCCGGACTTGCTGCTCCCAAGCCACCCTTTCACATCGACGGCGGATACGATCCTCGGACAAACACCGTCCATTTGGGTGAAGGAGGGCACGGTCCAGGCATGACCGCAGGGGGAGGAAAGCCGGCCGGCGATACACCTGGTGTGTCGGTCTTTGTGGGCGCAAAGGGAGTGTTCTGGACGAACCAATCACAGAGCCTTCCGAAAGGCTTGACACAGCCGCAAGCAGCTGCCGTGCAAGCAGCGCTTGAGGCTTCATACCCTGGTATGACCGTCACACAGGTCCCCACTGGAGCAGAAGGCGCAGCGAAGGCACTTGAGAAGTGATGGAACGCTGGAGTTTCAAATGTCCATATTCCCCCGGAAGATCCAAGAACTCATGGATCGACTTGACAGAGTCCAGTCCGCTAGACGAAGTCTGGAGTGGCAGTTGGGGACTCAGTCTGAGTTACCGGAGCCAACCGATCCAGAGTGTCCACAGTCGGAAGAGGAGCGGCTAATAGTCCAGGAATTGGCTGATCCAGCGAATGTCCCAATCCTTCGCGAAGTTGTGAGTAGCCTGGTTGGAGCGAACCCGACCGCCGTTGACTTCTTCCAACGACTGCTCAAAATTGCGGAGAGGCGAGCCAGCGCCTTGGAGTGAAGATCGGCGATGGTCTGTGGGCTCATGGGACGGCGGAGCGGCTGGACGGGGTCGCGGAGGCGTGGGCTCAGGGAACGTGGCAACGACTAGAGCGGCGCTACCAAGGGGCCTATGCCACCGGCGGCATCTCCGGCGGCGGGCTATCAGCTGTAGCTTCGCCTCCCGAGGACGCCCCTCCCGCGTCGAAGGCCTGCCCCGCGTCGACCGCCCCGCTGCTGGCGGCGCGGCTCGCGATGCCGACTCCCTTCCCGGCCATCGTTTCCGCCCACTGGACGCTCCCGCCCACGTTTCCGCCTCCACCACCGCCGACCATGCCGCCGAAAGCGTTCGTGACGGCTCCGCCAGTCGCGGAGAGCAGCTGCACGACAATGAGCGAGAGCGCCGGCGTGACGAGGTACATCGCCGCGATCGCGGGGAAGATGTAGCTCGAGTCGCCGATCCCGTTCGAGGGATCGCTGCCGAGGTCCTCGATCGAAGTGCGCCACGCGTTGAATCCGGCGAGCACGCTCCAGAAGACGAGCCAGAGCTTCACCCACAGGAAGTACTTCGCCCAGGTCAGGATGGCCTTCCACTGCCCCGGGAGGAGCGCGATGTAGCCGGCGATCGGGAAAATCACGATCAACAGCATCGACGCCAGGCCGTAGACGTAGGGCGCATAGCAGACGACCTTGTAGTAGCTGGCCGGCCCCTCCGCGTGGTGGGCGATCCACTGATCGACCGACTGCTTCGTCTTCACAATGAAGGAGATGACCGTTCGCGCCGTGTCGACGAGATCCTCGGGGTTCGACGAACTCTGCTGGCTGGTCGCGAAGACGCTGTATGCAGGCACGCCTTCGGCCAGCGCGCGGATCTCGGAGGTGGCGAACATGCCGTGCGTCTCGTTGTAGAGCACCGTGCGCAGCGTGAGGTCCCGGAGCGGGTCACCGTGCGCGAGGTCCGGGCGATGGCGCGACAGCAGCGCCTCCTTGAGGATCTCCATCGTCTCCAAGTGCGTCTTGTCCGTATTCACATGCACCTTGAGGTCCATCAGCAGGCGCTCCCGGATGACGGCGCAGGTCGCGTGCTTCGAGCCGTCGGTCGTGGGCCGTCCCCCGGCGTCGAGCCGGACGCCGTCGCCGTTCCACGCATAGTAGCGCTCGTACTCGGCGCGATCGCCGACGGAGAAGGCGTCGTAGAAACGGTCGGGGTGAGGGAGGCCGTTCCGATGCCGCGCGGCGAGCACCGGGACGTAGCAGTAGACGACGAAGGCGTAGTAGCGGCTGCGGAGATCGGAGTCGTTGATCTTCGCGAGGCGGAGGCGCACCGCGGCGCGCTCGACGCCGTAGGGATGCTTCGTGAAGGAGTCGTTCGCGGCCCCGATCAGGGAGCGCGTGAGCGCGTCGATGCCGATGTGCGTCCAGACGAGGATGCGCGGCGCCGTGATGCTCGGCTGCCGGTTGGCACTCCCCTCCGCGACGCCGATGAGTTCGTCGGCGTCGTTCTCGTAGACGTACCCGGCGGGCAGCGCGACGTTCACGCGGACGGGCGAGAGGAATCCGAGGACGATGACGGCCTGGGCGATGTAGAGCACGAGCCGGCGGTACCTCCCATCGTCGGAAGCTTGGTAGAGCGCGCGGAGGATGCCGAAGCCGACGAGGAGGGAGGCGAGCAGCAGCCCCACTTTGCCCTGGAATTCGGCGGCGATGCGGTAGCCCTTGAGTTCGTAGATCGTGTCGATCGCCGTGAAGCCGCTGAGTTCGTCCATGGTCATCACTTTCCGGTGCGCGCGGCAGCGCCACGCGGAGCGAGCACCGAGGCTTCGATCAGCGCCGCGCGGAGCGCTTCGCGTCCCGTTACGCCCCTCGCTTCGCTTTTCGTGACGAGGGTCTCAAGGAGCTTCCGGTCGGCCGGGTCCGAGGTGCTGATCCAGTAGCTGAAGGGATCCATGACGAGACGGGCGACACCCGACGAGAACGGAGTCTTCACGAGGAACTCGCTGTAGACCCCTGCGACCGTCCGGAGGCTCCCGTAGAGTTCCACCTCGCGAGCGTTCAGGCCCAGGAGGTCCGCCGCGCGACGGATCGCCTCCGCGTCCTGATGGAGGCAGACCTTGTAGGAGGCCTGCGCGAGGATCGCCGCCCCGGTCGCGCCCGCGAGGTCGGTGATCTGCTGCGAGAGGATGACGAGCGAGAGGCGCGTCTTGCGGGCGGTCCGCGAGACGTTCTCGATGAACCTGGCCGTCGCGGGACTCTTGAGGAGCGTCCAGGCCTCGTCCACGATCAGGTACTTGTCGTCGGAGAGCCAGCGGCGCGCGGCGTCGGCGATGCGGTGCATGAGCGCCATGACAAGAACGCTCGTCACGGCGTCCTCGAGGGCGGCATCGGCGAGATCGACGGCGACGAACGGGTTTGCGAAGTCGATCTCGTTCGGGCCGTCGAAGAACCGCGCATACGGCCCGTCCTTCACGTAGTCGGAGAGGCAGACCGCGAGATCCTTCGCGGCGGGATGCTCGCCAGCCAGCGCGACGAGCGCCGCGTGGATGTCGGAAACGAAGACCTCCTGCGAGCGTTTGGCCGCGAACGCCTTGCGGACCACCATCGAGAGCAGCCCCTGGTCCCGCACGGAGAGGTCGCCCTTCCCGTGCGTGGCCATCTCGGTGAGCCAGTCGCGGAGAAAGGAGTTCGTCTCCTCGGGGCAGGAGCCGTCGGCGCCCGAGGCGCCGCACGGATTCAGGCGCGGAGGGCGCTTCGCGTCGTAGCTGACGTACTCGCCGCCCACCATCCCGGCGAGCTTCCGGTAGGAGCCGCCGCGGTCGAGCACCGTGACGCGGCCCCCGGTCCGGAGCGCCGAGAGGATGAGGTCGTTCGCGAAGACCGACTTCCCCGCGCCCGACTTCCCCGTGACGATGGCGTGCGGGACTTCCTTCGCGTTGAAGAAGGACAGGGTCACGGGCTCGCCCCGGCGGTTGAGGATGATCTGCGTCGGCGTCGGCGTCCCGGCGAACGCGCCGTACAGAGGCACGAGGTGGGCGAGGTTCATCGTGAGCGCCTTCCGGCCCCGGCGCATGGGCCGGTCGAGATTCGGCCGATAGGCGAGAGGCAGGCACTGGAGGAAGATCGTCCCGGCGAGGGCGTCCTCAACGATCGAGCGGAAACCCATCGTCTGGAACGCGGCCTGGAGCGACCGGGCGTGATTGGCCGCCTCGTCCTTCGACCAGGCGCGGGCGACGGCGTGGATCCGGACGGAAACGACGCGGGCGCCGGAGGCGAGTTCGCGCTCGATCGCCACGAGTTCGCCGAGCTGCGGCTGCATGGTGGGGCTCTGGTGCGCGTCCTTCGACTGGTCGGTGGCCATCCGGCGGTTCGCCCCGAAGGCGCTCCGGATCTCCTCCTGGTCGCCCACATGGACGTTGAAGACGAGATCGAGCTCCGGCACGGTGTCGAGGAAGGTCGCCCCTAGCGAGCGCATGAGCATGCCGGCGCGCGTGGCGCCCGGCAGATGCGTGACGCTCACGATCTTGTGAAAGAGCTCATCCAGGCCCACGACACCCGAATCGAGATCGACGTCGAGAGGCGAAAGCGCCGCCCGCTCCGCGAGTCGCTCCCCCTCCAGCGGGGCCGGCATCGACATCGTCCGGGACCGCAGCGGGTTGAGCGCCCGGTGGAGTTCGACGGCCATCATCTCGCCGTTGAGCCGCTGTGCGGAGATGCCGGCCTGCGCGAAGAGGCTTTCGAGCGTCTTCGCGAGGTCCACGATCTCACGGCGATTTTTCACATACGCCTCGGAGACGCGGCGCGTGGCGCCGTCATCGGCGCAAGCCGCGCTGCGGAGCGCCTCGAGACCGCCGATAGACTCGCCCTGCCACGTGCCGGGACGGACGATCGTGAAGAGCACCTGGAAGCGGCGCACCACGAAGTGCGAGACGGCGTTGGCGAGCGAGAGCCGCTCCAGCGCCGCGACGCGGCAGAATCCGAGTTCCGCGAGCACCGGGTCGGTCGTCTTCTCGGCGGATTCCCAAGCCTTCACCGCCCCGCGGAGGTCGCGGGAGCTTCGCAAGATGAACTGCGCGATCGTTCCATCCGGCAGATTCGAGAGCACGGCGTCGATCCGCGCGGCCAGCGCGCCGACATCCGCGTCGGGCCGCGCTTCCGTCTCGACGAGGCCGAGGTGCCACGCGATGCCGAGCGTTCCCGGCTCCGCATCGGCGTTGTCCGCCAGGAGGACGACGTCTCCCTCCGGATCCACGGAGTGATGCGGAAGGAAGCCCACGTAGGACGGGTGGTCGGCCTCGACGAAGTCGTTCGGCTGAGTCATGTGCCGTCTCCTATCGATCTCGTGGGGAAACAGTGGGGGCCGGAGCTTCCGCGGGAACGAGGAGTGCGCCCCAGGACTTGTCGCCGAGGGCCGACTTTAACTGCTCCTTCTCGGGAGCGGCGATCTCGTCGCCGCCGGGCGGCTCGCGGTCGATCGCCTCCTCGGTCCAGGAGGAGTCGCGGAGCTTGATGTAGACCCAGTGGGCGCCGATCTTGAAGTCGCGCTCGCGGTCCAAGTGCTCGGGAACGTAGACGGCGAAGACCTTCGGAGGGTAGATCACCGGCCGGACTTTTTCAGGAGCGCCGGGCGCGCCGGAGGCTTCGACGCAAAGCACGCTCCCGCCCGTCCCGTCGGTCTCGTCGTAGACCGCGCGCACGGGGCGGCCCGCCGGAACCGGCGAACCGAACGGCGCACAGCCTCCCGCCAGGACGAACAGGCTAGCGGTCCAGATCCAGCCCCGCATAGGGGCTCGCGCTCGACGCATTCTTCACCTCATTCGTCAGGAGTCCTTCCAACGTCACGCCGTCGATCAGGCAGATCGTGAGTTTCTTGCCGTTGGCGACGTAGATGGCGGGGACGATGTTCTCGAGCCGCTTGGCCACGATCTTCTCGATCTCGCCGGCGGCGCGCGAAGCGCCCCGCGCGGCGGCAAACTTGCCGACGTCGCCTGTGACGGCCTCCGTCACTCCGCCGAGCGGATTGACCTGCGTCGTCGTCTCGCGCTGCGCCGCCGCGTCGGCGGCGGCGGAGATCCCACCGGCGATGGCGGCGACGCTCGCCGCTTCCTGGAGGCGCCAGACGTAGCGGCCCGTCAGGCCCTGCACCCCGTCGTCGTCGGCGACGTAGCCGTTGACGTTTACCTCGACGGAGCGCCCGTCGGCCTTCACGTAGGAGAGTTTGTCGACCTGGATGACGACGCGCTGCGAGTTCGGATCGCCCGTCGCCTTGCCGATGAGGAACGCCCCCTGGATCGGGATGCGCGAGCGGTTCGGGCCGATGATCGCGAGATCAAGCCGGATCTGGACCGGAAGGACGCCCCCTTCCGTCGGGGCGTAGACGCCCGTGAGAAGCGTGCCCTCGGCGAAGCTCCCTGCGGGAATCCGCACGCTCGGCGCGCGCTCCGGCTTTGGATTCTCCGTCGACAGCGTGAACTTCTGGAGGCGCGCGGGAAGGGGATCGGCTCCCGCCGCCGTCCCGCCGTCCGCGGCGCCTAGAGTGCCTGCCGACGCGCCGCCCGGACGCTTCGTGAGCTCATCCACGATCGCGGCGAGGACCGAGTCGTACTTCAGGAGCTTCGCCCGCAGGCGCTCCACCTCCGCGTCCTTGTCCGCCAGCCGCTTCTCGGCCTGGTCGATCCTCGGGCCGAAACTCTCGACGAAGCCTGCGACCTTTCGCGAATCCTCGAGCCCCATTTCGAAATCGCGCGAATCCGGAGAAACGCGGGCGGACGCGCGGCCTTTGCCGACGAGCCCGAATCCGAAATAGAGGACGGCGAGCACGATGCCCGAGACGACGAGCGCCGCGATACGCGCGCGCCTGGAGCGGAAGAAGATCTTCACGGGTTCACCTCTTCACGAAGACGAGATAGAGTCGGGTCGCTTTTCCGGGCGAGATCTGGGTTTCCCGGGCGCCGATCACGACGAGATCCGCCGCCTGGAAGCGGGAGAGATCGACGTGCGCCGCGTCCTTGTCCGATCGGTTGGCGACGCCCGCGACGATGCCGCGGAAACGACCGGCGTCGTAGACCCACAGAAGCGTCGCCCGCACGCGGTCGTCCTCGAAGAGTAGCTCGCCCGATCCTCGATGCACGGTCGCGTCGGCGGGGACCTCCCCCAATCGCATCGACTTGATGAGTTCCAGCGCCCCGGAGGAAGCGGGCGCCGACACCCTCGGCTCCGGCCGGTCAGGCGCGCGCTTCAGGACGACGTGCGAATCGAACTCCGCCGCCGCAGGAAGGAGGTAGAGCCGGGCGTGGAGGCCGTCGATGGTGAGGACATCGAGATGCCCTTCGACCTTCGAGAGGAGCTTGAGGAAGAGCTTCGAGGCGTCGTGCTCGACCGAGAGATCCTTCGGATCCCAGGCGGAGATCACGCTCTTGATCGCGCCGGGGAACGTCACGGCGGTCAGGACGGTTTTCGCGTTCGCCGCGACCGCCAGGCGGATCGTGACGGTCTCCCCGTCCTTGACGACCACTTCGCGGGTGCTGCC
>Ga0247727_10002121_pt1 | contig 45836 bp, 71 predicted proteins | sample WisWelCaveWW1625_FD_202498 | JGI IMG/M metagenome (GOLD analysis project Ga0247727, IMG submission 202498) | Biofilm microbial communities from Wishing Well Cave, Virginia, United States - WW16-25 | ecosystem: Environmental > Aquatic > Deep subsurface > Groundwater > Cave microbial mat | place...
CCGATTGATGCCGCGGGCAAGATTGCGCGCGAGTTCGCCGTGGACTACGGCGCACTTGGCGAGGGCCTGCGTGGCCCGCTAGGGCGCGAACTCCTGTTCCCCTTCGTGAGCTTCTATGCCAAGAACGCGCCGATGTGGGTGCGCTACGTCACCAAGCACCCCACCGAGGCCGCGGTCAAGTTCGGCATCCCCTTCGCGGCGATGACCTACTGGAACAACTTTGTGCACGGTGAGACGGAGGCCAAGCTGCCGGAGTGGTATCGCTACCTCCCACACATCATCACGGGCCGCGAGACGCCTAACGGCCAGCCCATCATCGTGGCGCTCGACTCGCCGATTGCGCTCGCCGCGCGCATGGTGGGCCTCGACCGGCTGCCCGACCTCGCGCGTCGCGTCGCACGGCAAGAGATGGCTCCTGAGCAGGCGGCCTGGCGGCTGCTCACAGGCAGCGGTCAGAGCGTCACGCGCCAGTTGTACCTCCTACTCAACCCGATGGTGCAGGAACTCATCGCGCAGGCCAATAACAAGGACTCCTTCACGCGCACCGCCATCGTCCCCGACCGACTGCGTGGCACGCCGCAGGAAACCGCGCTGCGCACCCGCCATGCGCTCGCTACGATGGTCAGCCCCTATGCGCAGTATCTCAAGGTGAGCCGCTTGACCGAGCCTGACGACCCGCTGAGCGCCGTGCTCCTACGCGGCCCCCTCGACATCAAGCGCGCCTTCGGCATCCGCGAGGTGAGCACCCAAGCCGAGGAGCGCCGCCGTCTTGACCAAGCGGTTGATGAGCAGACCGCGATTCGCAACGCGAAGCTGGAGCGCATGGAGGAAGCGTTCATCAAGTGGAAGTCCGGCGGACAGGAACAGTCTGACTTCCTCATCGAGAAGCGCCGGATTTTGGCCGAAGGAGGCCCACGCCCCAGCGGCAACGACATGGCGGGCCGCTTTGGCAGCCTGCGCGTGAAGGTGAACATCGTGAAGGAGCGACTCCGGCGCACCCGCGATGAAGGTGTGCGCGCCGAGCTTGACGCGAAACTGCGCCGCCTGGAGCGGGCCTGGATGGCTGAGCGGCGCAAGCAAACCCCTGTGGCCGTGCGCGGGGCGGTGCGGCGGGCACTCGAATGAACTCTCGCTTGGATTGGCGGCCTAGCTCATTGGACGTGCGGCTCTCGGACTGGCGTGGGGCAGGCTACAAAGGGGGCCAGCCCATTCCCACCGTGAGTGGGAGCCGCGTCAAATACTATGGCCCTGGCACACACATCTTGAGTACGCTGGACTTGGTCAGTGGGGACGTGCTGCGCGGCGCAGGGGAAGGGCAGACCACCTGCCTCCTACCAAAGCCGATGGAATACTACTTCGGCGCGGGCCGCACGGGCGCGAACAGCCAGTACACCTCCTCTGGCGGCCTCATCGTCGCGCGTGGCACCGAGATTGGGATTGAGGATATGACGCTCGAAGGCCCCGCCCGCCGGATGGCCGAGCACCATGAGGAACCAGGCTACAATGCGGTCGACTGGCGCGTGGTCGACGGCTGGGTGCGCCGCGTGCGTCTCAGCAACTTCGACTCGGCGCTGCTCGCGCGCTTCAGCGAGCGCTGCACGTTCGAGGACGTAACGGTGGATAACCTAGGGATGACCAAGAACAGCAGCGGCTCCTATGCCCACTACGCCATCCTCCTCGGACGTGAGTGCGCGCGGATGCTGGTGACACGACCGCACCTACGCCGCCGCATCCATCACTGCGTCACCGTGCAGTACAATTCCCGCTACAACGTGGTCATGGACGGTGAGGGCGACTTGGTCAACTTTGACCACCACCGCGGCAATCCGCACCACAACCTATTCACCAACTTCGTCGTCGGCCCTGGCACGGATTGGCTGCGTAGCGGCGGCAACCCTGCCTCCGTCGACGGCCAGCGCAACGGCCCTGGAGAAACCTTCTGGGGCATTCGCAAGAACACGGGTGGGTCGGTGAGCGTGCTCCCTGTATTCAGCGCGACCGAGTGGGATAGGCGCGTGGTCATCGTGGGCCACACGCAGAATCGTTTGAACAGCGACCCGAACAAGGAGTGGGTCGAGGCGCTCAGCCCTGTTGACCCTCACAACCTCTACCTCGCGCAGCGTGGCGAGGAGGTGCCGCCGCCCTCCGGCTTCGTGGTGGGCGCTCGCGTGCGCGCCACGGACGCCTTGAAGATGCGCTCCGGCCCCGCGAAAACGGCATCGTTGCTGGGGGAGCAGCCCGAAGGGGCACAGGCCACGCTCATGCAGGGGCCGACATTCGACGCGGCCTCCGGCTTCACCTACTGGCGCTTGGACTGTGACGAGGGCATCGACGGCTGGGGAGGCCAGGATAGGCTCATGGTGATTTGATGCGCGTGCTCGCCATCAGCTTAGAGGGTGACTTCGTCGGGGTGTGCCAGCATATGACCCGCCAGGGCGACGCCGTCGACATCGTCATCATCAAGGAGGAGGCCCGCGTCGCTGGGGAGGGCCTGGTGCCGCGTGCCGCGCTCAAGCCCCCACTGAGCGCCAAGCGCATCGCGGAGTCCAGCTACGACCTCGTCGTGTTCGACCACGTCGAGCACGGCGCGCTCGCTGATGACCTGCGTGACTTGGGCGTGCCGGTCGTTGGGGCCTCAAAGGTCATGGACGCGCTGGAACTCGACCGTGCCTACGGCCTCCAGGTCATGCGCGCGTTCGGCATCAAAGTGCCACCCACAACAGAGTTTGGCGCGGGTGATTACGAGAAGGCCATCGACTTCGTGACCGCCACGCGCAAGCGCTACGTCTATAAGCCCTTTGGCAACCAACCTACGGCCAATACGTACATGAGCACCGGCTGGCAAGACCTCGTGGCGATGCTGCGCACCTTCGCGCCGACCAAGGCCCCCTTCATCCTGCAAGAGTTTATCGACGGTATCGAGGTGAGCACCGAGGTCTGGTTCAATGGGAATAGCGTGCTCAATATCAACAGCACGATGGAGGAGAAGCGCTCCTACCCGCGCATCGCCGTCGAGCAGGTGCGCGACCTCGACCACTCCACACAGGAGCGCCTGCGCGCGGTGCACACCGGCGTCAACACGGGCTGCATGGGCAACCTCGTGTGGCTCCACGACCTCCACCGCCCATCAAAGCTCTACAAAGAGGGCATCGGCAAGATGGTGCCGTTCTTGCAGCAGTCGAACTACCGCGGCGTGCTCGACCTCAATACCGTGGTCAACGAGTCCGGCGTGTGGGGCCTGGAGTGGACGGCGCGTTTTGGCTACGATGCGCTCTATGCGTTCGTGGAGGCACTACGAGAACCACTAGCGCCCATACTCCTCGCGCTCGGTCGTGGGACTCCCACACGTATAGCCTGGCGGGACGAGGCTGCATGGACAGGGAGCGTTCGATTAAGCGTCCCACCCTACCCCGCCCCTGGGCGTTCCCGACGTGGGCTTCCAATAATCGGTGTGTCAGAGGCCAACGAGCGCCACATTTGGCTCTCGGACGCGATGCGCCAGGACGGCCACTTGTCCGTCGCTGGCTACGACGGCAACGTGGGCAGCGTGTCAGCATTCGGGGCATCCGTCTCGGAAGTCCGCCGTCGCATGTACCGCACCATCGCCAACCTCACGATTCCTGACGTGACGTTTCGTCCTGACGTGGGGCTTCGGGTTCGGGAGGACGTAGCGCGGCTACAGCGCTGGGGCTACCTGGGTACGCTGCCATCGGGGCCACGAGGCGATAGCCATTTACGAGGTGCTTCGTCTTGGGGTGCGGCCCCTGCGCATAGGCCAGCTTCCCCATCTGGCACAGCGGCGTCAGCACGTCCTCTTGAAGCTGCTTCGCCCGCATCCGTCGCTGGAAGTGTTCAGTAATATCGCCAAGCGGCGCGAAGCCCCCATGTTGCCAGATGTGGTCATACACCTGCCGTTGCATATCGGCCCACTCCGTCCGCGCGACCGCCTCCGTGACAAGATGCTGCCGCTGCTCCACGTCGACCATGAGCGTGGCCGCGCGCTGGAAGTGCCGCGCTCGAATGATGAGGTCGTTGCTCTCGCACACGCTCATCAGGAGTGCTAGCTTCTCCACGTAGACCTGGTAGCGCCCGTAGAACCCTTCCGTGTCCGGCGTCTCCGCGTCCGCGACGAGCTTCTGAAAGGGGCCGGTGTACCACTTCTCGTACCACACCCGTCCATCCTCACTGGCCTTCGCTTCGCCTGCAAGAGCGGCTATCGCCTTCAAGTCTGCGAGTAGCCCCTTACGCAGCGGCGCGTCATTCAAGAGCGGGTAGGGCAGGATTTTAGTGACGCTCGCCTTCGTGGCCTTCACGAAGATGCACCGCGGGATGAAGCCCCCCTGGGCCGCACTCGGCGGAAACATATCTCGCAGCCACGCTTCGGTGGTCGCACCGAGCAGGCACACCGCGCCGTGCGTAATCGTGTCCACCCCGCGCGTCTTGGTCGAGTGCGTATATGGGTACTCATGGTCATAGAGCTTGGTCAAGATGTGCAGGATATTGCGCGTCTCCCCGCGCCTGGCCTGGTCGGACTTGAGCATCACGACCAACTCCGAGCCGTCGATGAGGATGCGCGTCAACTGCTTTGTCGCCGCCGCCTGCACGGCAATCTCGTGCACGAGCGCCTCTGGCGTGGCCGCGTCGCTGATAATCTTCATGCCCGTCACGTTGGCTTCCTTGATGAGCTTGCACGCAATACGGATGGCGGTTGACTTGCGCACGCGCCCCGACTCCGCCACGAGGATGGTATAGAGGTGCGGGTAGACCATGTAGGCGCTCTGGTTATAGCGCACGCGGTCGCTGAGCACCGCGGCCAGCGCGGTGATGCCGCACCACTGATGAAACACCGTCGGCGACTCCGTCTCCTGGGTATACTGGACGTAGCCGTCGAGCCAGTTAGCGAGGTGACGTGCCATTCGTGCCATTCCATGTGCGGCCACAGGTGGGGCACCGCTGCTTGTTTACGGTTGCGTGCCGTAGGTGATGACAGGGAGAGCAGAGCCAGATGACGCTGAGTCGATGACGGCGCGCGTAGCCCCTATCGTGGTGCGCGAATAGCTTTGCCCAGGGCACCTGGCGGTGGCAATCGGCGCAGATGCTAGGCTTAGTGATGTACCCCCGCCGTAGAGCGTATCGCACAGCGGCGTGCGCGGCTTGTAACTGTGAGTATCTAAGTGCGCTGGCTGCCAGGGTCGTCACGCTCCCACTTGACGAGGTACAACACCTCGCGCCACTGTTTATAGTGGAGCGTGTACCGCTCCGCGCGCATGGTCTGCGTCGCGCAGAACAGCAGCCGGAGCCGCACCCACCACGGTAGGCGCGGGTTCTCAAGGGACTGCTCGAACCACGGCACGCCCTGGTCAGCTTCAGGGTGCAGCGTCGCCATCATAGCCCTCACAGGTGCAGTAGAAGCACCGCTTGGTCGTCAGCCGGTGATTGTCTCGTTGGTGTCCGCACCGCTTGCAGCGCGTGGCCTCATCTTGCAGCGCCTCCGCGCTGTCGCGTGGCAGTTGCTGCCCCCCTGCCATGAAGGCCATCACAGAACCAGGTGCAGCAGGAGCAGCGCCCATACGACCGTCATCGCCACAAGGAGCACGACCGCCTTTGTACGGTGCGCCAAGGCGAACGCCTTGAAGCGCTGCGTGATGGTGCGCCCTGATGTTGCCTTTGAGACAATCTCCGCGACGGCCACCGCGATGAGGATGACCAACCACAGCCAGCCCCACACGGCCAGCCCTGCCGCAAAGAAGCCCGTGGTAATCCCCAGCCATAGCCCGATGAACAGCATCAGGAGCTTATCGCTGACGCTCATGCGCCACCTCCCTGTTGACTGTACTTCTCCAAGTCCTGCCAATTTGGCCCCACCTTGATGTCGACGGGAATCTTGCAGATGCGCTCCCCGATTTTGATGGGGCGCTCCAGGCACTCCTTGAGCAGCCGCACCACCGGCGCGACGTGCGTAGGGCGGCATTGTACGATGAGCGAGTCGTGCACCTGGAGCATCAGCGCGGCCTGCTCATCCACGCGCGCCAGCCGTGCCCACACATCGAGCAGCCCGCGATTGAGCAAGTCACCGACGGTCGACTGCGGCACGTAGGCATACGCCTCGCGCATCCGATTCTCCCTGTCCTTGTCGACCCAGGACATGAACGTCCGCTTTCGGCCCAGCGGGGTCTTGAGCGTGCGCGTCCCCCGAAGCTGCTCACTGACCGCCGCCTGCCAGACCTTAATGCGCGGAAACGTCGCGTGGCGCAGGTGGAGCAGGCGCATCGCCTCATCTCGCGTGACCACGATGCCGAGCTTGAGGAATAGCTCATCCGCGAGCTTGTACGCCCCCATCCCATAGTTCGTCGCGTGCACCACCATCTTGAAGGTGCTGCGCTCCACCTCGCTCACGTCCGCGATGGGCTTATTCAGCAGCAGCGCCGCGGTCGCACGGTGTACATCACCCCCTCGCTCGAAGATGTCGATGAGCCGCGTCTCTCCGGCCAGGTACGCCACCACGCGCACCTCGGCTTGGCTCAAGTCCGCTTCGACGAACACCAGGCCCGCATCGGGTATGAGCATCCGCCGCGCTGGCCCTTTCGGCACGTTCTGGAGATTGGTGCCGTTGCCGAAGATGCTCTCCCGCGACGCGAGCCGCCCCGTCACTGTGCCGCCCACCACGTAGCTACAGTGGAGCCGCCGGTCGTCACCAAGGGGTGCGCGAATGTACGTGCCGAGCAACTTCTGCCGGTGCCGAATCTCCAAGATGAGACGCAGCGTGGGGTGCTTGTAGGTCTTGTACAAATCTTCCAGCGCGCGCTCCTCAGTTGTCTCCTTGCCGGTGGCGCGCGCGTGGCGCTTGGGCAGCCGCAGCGTCTCGTAGAGCAGCGTCTTGAGTTGCGTGGGTGAGAGGGCGTTAAGGCCAGGATGCGGCAGGGCGACGGGCTGCTTCGCTCGATTCACCCCCAGCGGCGGCGTGTTCCACAGCGTCACGCCGCGCGCCTCCACCTGGAAGTCCGCATCGAAGTCGCGGAGTTCCTCCGTCAACTGCGCGTCGACCGCTGCGCGCTGCGCCAAGTCCACCAGCACCCCACGTTCCTGCATCTCCATCAAGGGGTGCATCAGGGGCAGCACGTACTCGTAGTAGAACACCTCGGTGCCGTAGTCTTTAAGCTCATGCCGGAGCGCCTGGTAGCACTCGTAGGTCACAGCCGCATCGAGCGCATTGTACTCATAGAGCACCGGCGCGCTGCCTGGGTTCTCGTCGACCATGCCCTTGTGGTAGGGCTGCTCGGTGTACAGGGAGGCGAGCGTGCCAAGGTCTTTCGGGAGTTCGGGGTAGACGGTGTGATGCGCCGTCATCGTGTCAAAGCAGATGGGCCGGACGCGCCAGCCCTCGTAGTGCTGGAGCCACAGCACGTCGTACTGCGCGTTCTGCGCAATCTTGGGCACCTGCTCGTCCTCAAGCAACGCACGCACGAGCCGCTGGAGCACCTCACTCTCCTCCGTGGGCCAATAGGGCTGCCCGTAGAAGTGGACGGGGATGGTGATGGCCCACGTCGGCGAGTCGCTGAACGCCACACAGAGCATCGTCTGTGGCTGCCCATTGGGGTCAGTCTCAATATCAAAAGACACCGGCTGCCGTGCGGTGCGCAGCCGGAGCAGATGAAACTGCGCCTGCGCGAACGTCGGCGCGGTGAGGATGGTACGCTTCGGCGGGTTGTACGCTGCAAACGCGCCCTGCGCCTTCGCGCGTTGGAGGTCAAAGATGAGGAGCGGGTAGTGCGCTATCTCCCTGATGATGGCCGCGGGATGAATCGCCGCGACGACTTTCTTGCCGATGGCCTCTGACCAGAGGATGCTGCCGCGCCACTTCGTAATCCCATGCTTGCCGGTGAGCGCGCGCAGCGCTTCGTCGCCGAGTGCAACGACGACATGGGCACCAATGCCGCGGAGTTCCTCAATGAGACTAGCGCGCGCTGCGCTAAGCTCAGGTGTTGGAAGGCGGCGCGCGCGGTCGTGATATAGGTAGCGGAAGTCAGTTGTAGGAGTTCCAGCATCGGTGACGGGCTGCCGTTTGCTGACGTTCGTGATATAGACTTCATGTCGATACAGTCCTGCTGTAGCCAGCGCACGATTAAGGACATATCCTGCGCCGCCCACAAAAGGTTTACGTTCGCGCGTTTCAGTAGGGCCTGGGGCTTCGCCGACGAGGGCAATCGTCGCGTCTCGTGGGCCATCGGGAGGGACTTCGGGCAGCATCGCGTGCTCCTTCTCATGCTCGTTGACCTCGTGGGTGTCGCTTCCAATTCCGTAGGTAGCGATACGCCGCTTCGCGCGACGGCAGGTTGGTGATGCCGGTGTGCTTCTTGAGGAGCGCACGCAGTTGGAGGCAGACGCTCACCTCAGAGAGTGGCAGGTCGAGGCGGCGCGCCGTATCACGGAGGCCCCACACCTTATGTCGCCGCGCGAACCAGCGGTGCACGTCGCTCACGAGCTTCACGCGGTCGACCCACCGCGGCAGCCGCGGCGCGCGGGCTTGCCAGTGAATCTCATACGTCGCGCCGCTGCTCGCGGCGGTGCTGAACGTCGAGGGCTGGTTGCTCGTTGTCCAGATGCCGTCATGTTTGACCATCGTGAGCTTGCGCTGCTGTCGCTTGGCCTGTTGCGCCTTCCACCGCCTGAGCTTCCGCTGCCAGAAGCCGCACACACATTTGGTGCGCCCGTACCACCGCCCTCGGCACTCAGGGTGGTGCCGGTTGCCCTTCCCTACGAGCCGCTGTTTAGGTTTCATCTGTCGCTGCCCTCCGCTCGATGCGCTTGATGCGCCCCGTCTTGTCCGCCACGACGCGCACGGAGGGACTCTCAAATGTTACGATTTCCCCTCGACATTCTGCGCAGAGGCCGTTGCGTCCGACTTGATGCACGTCCTTCGTACATTGTTTACACGCTGGCATTTTCCCTCCACCAGCGCCCGCGAAGTATATCGCGGGCGGCCGTTGCGCCGACACCAAAGCGGCGTCCGAGTGCGCGCTGTGACCACGAGCCTATCATGTAGAGCCTGCGCATTTGCCGCACCTTGCGCCATGTCAGCTTCGCGTGGTTGTTCTCCCCGATGGCTTGTCGTCCCTTCGCTACGGCATCCGCTCGATTGTCCGCGCGGGTTCCACGAAACAAATGTGAGGGACGGACGCACGGGGGATTGTCACAGTGGTGCAGGATGCACACACCTTTGGGGATTTCTCCGTGTTTAATCTCCCACGCGACGCGGTGCGCACGAGTAACACGCCCTCGCCATCTAAGCCATCCGTAGCCGTAGGCATCCTTCGCGCGTTTCCAAATCCAGCAGCCCCCGTGGTACTTGCGCACGCGGTTGTAAAATCTGCACTCCGCGCACTGGCCGAGCTTGTTCACTTTGGTGACGCGCTTGGTGCACTGGCGACAGTCAGGCATGGTGCCGCACTGGTGGGAGCGTAAGGTAGATGCGCCGCTCTGTCCGAAAGGCGATGCGCACTAACAGTTCGATGCTGGGCCACTTGTGTCCATGTTCGAGCTTGGAGAGGTACGTTGGCGTGATGCCGCAGCGTCGAGCCAGCGCGTCCTGGGTCAGCCCTGACTCAGTGCGCACTCGCCGGATTTCATAGGCGATTTCACTGAGATACCGCATCACCAACTCCCATCTAGCGCTCCCTTACTCATCGCCCCTCCCGTTGTTGCAGTGGCCTCGCCTCGCTGCCGCCCGCCTTTGTCAACTTCAAGCACCCCCGTAGCGCGCACTCTTTCTTCCACTTGTCATCGCACCACTCACACGGGATGAACCGCCGGTGCCGTACGTCCCGCCCCTGATGCGCGTGCGCTGGCCGTGGCTTCGCTAGGCACAGCGCGCAGGGGTCACTCACACGCAACGGTGTTAGGGGCATCGTAGGAGAGCCGGTATGCCTACGAAGTCCGCGTCCCTGGTTTCGGGCGGCTCTTAGGTGCCCTACACCGGCAACTCTGCGACGTGCCAGTGCCCCTAACACGCATCCTAGTCCGCCATGTACGTCGACGGCCCGTGCCGCCGCGTCGCCTGAAAGTCCACGCCGAGCGCCTCAGCGAGCGCGTGCAGCTTGCTCTCAATCCGTCGCCCTCGCTCGACCGCCTCCTTCAATGTCCACTCCTCGACCGGCCCATGTAGGCTCGGCTCGACGGGCGGCTTGTGCGTCATCATCTCGTGCGCCAGCGCCCGATTGCTCTCTGGCGTGATGATGGGCGGCGTGGCCGCCAATGGCGGCGCGTCCCCCACCATCTTCTTGATGCGAAAGCCCAGCATCAACCGCACATACGCGACACTGGCCGGACTCACGACGCGCCCTAGCTTCTCACCGGCCTCATCCGCAACGCGCTGGTCAGTATACAGCGGCTCCCAATGCACGAGCCGCCAATGCGCCCTCACCAAGTCCTCGACGACCCGCCGTTCACCGTAATCCAGCCGATTGTGGGGCATCCCTGTCGTGTCTGTTGACCCGTTCATGGACATCACGCCTCACTGACTCTGGTTTTCCTGGCTCCAATAAAAAAGTGCGCAGGGGGCACAACGGCCACCGTAGAGTGGGCGTCCGGTGCTGGGGACATCACTACCCACTGTGAGAGGCCCCCCTTCGCCGCCAGCCCCCATGCGCGTCAGTCCCGATAATCCCCGCTCAACTTCTGAAACAGCCGCCGACGCTCAGCTGGTGAGAGCGGGATACACGGTACGCCGCTACTCCCCCGCTCGTGAATCGTCAGCCAGCCATCGTGGTGCCGTTCGATGACGGCCTTCGTCATCGTGAGCTTCCACCTCGTTGGCAGCAGGACACTCTTACGCCGACGGGATGACATAGCTCGCCACCTTGTTCTGCGGCCTGTCCTCGTACACCTTCTGCGTGACGTTGATGCCGAGGAGTGCCCCCTGCAAGTCGTCGGTGTCGAACTCGGTGCGCCCACCCACGACGCTGTAGCCCACCTTCGCGGCCTTGAGCAGCTGCTTCAAGCGCCACGCGGCGTCCTTGCTCAGCCCCACGTTGTCGAACACGCGCCGGTTCACGAACTCGCCTTCGAGCACCAGGTACTCCAGGTGCAACACTTGCGTCGACGCTCCACCCTTCGAGGCTCGCACGTCGAGCACATCGACCCGCACCGCATACTGCCCTGCCGGAATCGGCTCAAGGGCGTCCTGCACCTGCTCCATGTCCACGTCCACGCCAATCCGCATCGCTATTCCTCCGCGCTACTCGCTCCACCAACCTCCACTTCCTCCACCACAACCCGAATCCGCTTCGGCTTGCGGCCCTCGAAACTCGCTTGCTTGATATACAAGTCGCCGATGAGCACCGGCTTGCCGTCGCCGCTGGCAATCTCCCGAAAGCGATAGGTGCTCTGCGTCGACTTCACGTAATCAAACTGCGCCACCACCAGCGGCTCGCTCATGCTCACCTCCCCACCTTGCGTTCGAGCGCCTCGATGCGCTCGCACAGTTTCCTCAATAGTGGCACCATCCAGAAGTGGATAAGGCTGTGCTTGTCTATCTTCGCGCCAATCATCATCGCTACCCGTTCAGCCTCGACACGTTCCTCCGCCATCGACGGAGGCCGCGGCGGCTGCGGCTTACGTAGTTGGAGCCGACGGAGTGGATTGAATCGCATGGTGGGCAACAATTTTACGATAGATATGCTGAAAATCCTGTGGCTCCAGCGCCTCCAGCGCGCCCCGATGGCGCGACTTCGCTAGATGCAGCGCATCTGGCTGGGTCTGGAGGTAGTACGCCGTCTTAGAGTCCTTCCCACGGGTGCCATACGCATAGTAAACCTCATCGAACCACAGGGGCAACCGCGCTGGGAGCGCCTTGCCCACGACGAGCGGGCGCACCACGAGTCGTGCGAGCACCTCGTCCTTCTCAATTTGCTCGTGGGCGGTGACGACGATGTGATACCCCTTCTCAACGAGGTGGCACATTCGGTACATGGTGTCGGTGAGCTTATCAATCACCTGGCCCCACTCTTGAAGCTGCATGGGCTGCCCGATGTGCCCGTTGACCATCTGCACCTGCGTCTCCACGACCTCTTGCAGCGTGGTCAGGCTGTCGAGCACCACCGTCTCGCGTTCCTTCGGCGGGTTTGTCTCGAACGCCTTGAGGCGCAGGTCAAAGGCGCGATAGGCTTGCGGGTCTTTGGGGTCGAAGCGCTCGTACTCCACGTCCAAGCCGGTCAGCGTCGTGATGCCGCCGTCGAAGTCGAACACAAACGGCTTGGGGAACGTGCCCGCGAACCACGTCTTGCCGCCGCCTGGAGGCCCCCACACGAGCACCTTGAGCTTCGCCTTCGTGACATCAATCGACCGCGCGTTCGGCATCCCTACGCTCCTTTCGTGCGCTATGTGTCCAGCTACGTAGCCTCGTTAAGAAGATACTCCTATAACACTCGTGGCAGAGATGCCGCTTGGTAACTGTGGGGCTGCGAGCAGCGTGCCTGTTCACTGGTGGGCTGAACAGGAGTGCGCCAGGCACCACCATGTCGATGCGGCAGAAGTCACAGTTTATGTTCATGTCCCACCCAAGCTCGGCAACTTCCACACCAAGCGCTTGTTCACGATGAGTTCCCCCGCGCGCTGCCTCAGCGTCTCGGCCACACCATCCATCCCTGCGCGCACGCACGTCTCGTGAATCCCCTCGACCCACTTGAGAAACCCCGCGAGGCTGGCGCTGTCAATCTCGACGAACATCTCGTGCTGCCCACAGTCCACGCAGGCGACGTGTTCGCCAGCGACGGTAATCGTCGTATGCTTACAGGTGTCCGCCATCATGGCCCTCCTGGCCGCTTGAGCGCGCCCTGCTTATACAGCCCCATCATCAGTTCGGTGAGCTTCTTATCAATGGTATCGTTGAGCACCTTCGTCACCGCGCGAAAGAGCACCTCATCGTAGATGGCGTGCGCCACGTACATGGACTCACCCAACGTGCGCGTGCGCCCTAGAATCTCCGCGCTGAGGATGGCGACAATCTTCGAGAGTTGCGCGGCACGCTCATCCAACGACGGCTCTCGCGGCGCACCGTCTGAGGCCACCTGGGGCTGCGCCGGTTCGCCGGAGCCGCCAAGCAGCGGGTCGCCGCTCATACCAGCAACTCTCCCGTCACGCGCATCCAGTACGCCGAGAGCGCCCGCACCTGGTCATAGGTCAGGTAAAACTTCTCTTGGCGCTCGTAATCATGCATCTCCAGAATCGCGCAGTCCTCCTTGCGCGCAAACGTGAAGCGCTCCGCTGGTAGGAGGGGGGCGGGCGGCCTAGGGGGCCGTGGTGCTGGCTTGCGGCGGCGCTTAGCCATCGCTGTGCTGCCCCCACATCTTCATCATCGCCTTGCGCGCCGTCTCGCCGGTCAGCACTGTGGTATGACCCACTCGCCTGACCTTGCCGAACACCTGCTCCAAGAGGCTCGTCTGTGCTGAGAGCAGCGCGTGCACCACGCGCAAGATGTCTGCCGGACTCCTCATCACCAGCGTTGACTGGCAGCGAGTCTGATTGTTGCTGAACGTGAACACCATCTTCCCTTTCATGCGAGGCTCTCCCTCACCATGATAATGTGCTGCGGATTAAGCACAACCACCTGCTTCGTCTTGGCAAGGCGGAGCACGATGACCTGGGGCGTCACTGCCAAGACCACGCCCGTGACTGCCGTTTCGCGGCTGATATGGAAGGCCAGCTTCTTCTGGCCGAACGCTGCCACCGCCTCTGGCAGTGTCGTCGCCCGCTCCCAAGATGGACTTGAGTTCACGGATGACGGCGTTGCAGGCGACTTCGTAGCACTTGGGGTCATGCGTGTTCTCCTCCAGCGTTGTCAGGAGCTTCCGCGCCACTTGCTGCGCCGCGTCTGCTCTCCCCGCGAGATAGCCTGTCCGCTGCAAGCCCACCATTGTAAGCAGCAGCGACGCCAGTGAGTTCATCGACCACCTCCAAAGGTTGCCGCGTGCGAAACTCCGACTCATCCGGCTCCGCGCGGTAGAGACACAGCTTCACGTAGGGGCAGGCCCCATAGTAAAAGCAGGCAGCGAAGCGCTGCTCGAACGCCTCGCGTGCGATGGGTTCGGCAGTCGCGGGGTCTGTCTCCTGAGCGAATCGGTAGTCATGCAATCGCCCCTCAAGGCGTCCGACGGCGTGGCGATAGTAGCGCTCAAACGCGGCCAAGTCCTCCGGCGTGCGGTCAGTGATGTCCCGCAAGTACCCCTCATCAGTGCCGCCCTTGAGCTTCGCGGTGCTGATGGCATCAACCAGCGCCCCACCACAGCGCCCGAAGGCCCGCTTGACGGCGTAGCTGTAAATGTCAATTTGCAGGTTGGGCTTGAAGCCCTGCATGAACCCCGCGCCGAGGCTGCTCGTCGTCTTGGTTTCGAGCACATAGATGTACTCCCCCCACTCCACCACGCCGTCGATGCGGCCCGCCAAGAAGGAACCATCCGGCATCGGCACCTTGAAGCACACCTCACCTGCGAGCACCTTGAACGGCTCCTCCCGATAGCGCGTGAAGTACCCCTGGAGCAACCGTCGGCCATGCTCAAAGGTGCGCCGCGCATCATCCGGCATCCCCGCCATCGCGTCCCCGTAGGCGGCGAGTGCCGCGTCGTCCTGCTTACTCGACTGCCGCCAGGCATCAATACCCATGTGCACCGCCGAGCCAAAGTGCATCGCGGGACTCGGTGCCGAGGAGAGGACGTTGCGCACGGCTCCCCAATAGCCGCGCCGCTCGCACTTCTCGAAGTCATTGAGCAGCGAGTAGTCATAGAGGCGCTTGCTCAGGTCAGCGTAGAGGCTCATGGTGTTTTCTCCGTGTGACGAATCGCGGTCGCTAGTTCCTCGGCGAGCACCTGGTAAGTCTTGCCCAGCGATGACTCGATGGCCTTGACCGCGTGCTCAGTCGCCGCCTCCCATCCATATCGGCAAGTAACAGTCTGGATGCTCGGCCATGTACGCCCACAATGCGGTGTGTAGCTCATCTTCGGTCGCATAGCGTGACTCAATAGGGTCGCCAGCGTCATCCGCTTGGCTCCACGTCCCGTCCTCATGCTCGTAGGTGTGGTCGTCTTCCCACTGAATCATCAGGTCTTTCATCAGTCCCTCCGGCGGGGTGGGGTCAACCCGCTGTCCCATGAATAGCTGCATTACTCGGCCGATTCCACCAGTGACGCCGATTTCGTTTCGGATTGATGGCCTCTTGACAGCCCCAACAAGGCCGAAAGCACCAGTTTGGGTGCATATCATAAACAGCAGGCTGTTCTTCGCAAATCCAGCACAAGAGATTATGAAGTGCGGCTGGCCCAACAAATCGAATCTCGACCTTAATCCGCTCGCTCATTCCGTTCCCTCCTTCGGACGAGGTGCGAGGGTGGCATCAATCCCTATCGGCTTCTTCAACGAACCCTCGCAATACCCTGAAGACCATCCAAACGTGTCATGCCGTTGGACAGTTCCATCTTGGCGAATTGTCCAGTAGAAGTGGCACACCGAGCAAACACCCCTAGGCCTTCGCTTTGATTTGCGCTGTGCCACCTGCTCCTCCATCACGACGCCTCCTGGGGCGTGGCGAGGGCGGTGTTGATCTCCTTAATGACTGCCTAGCAATATCCACCGCTGATTCCCTTGCCTCCAAGCGCCTGAGATTCCGCGTTATCTCCTAACGCAGCCTTGGCACTCTCCAATGCCTTGCGTAACTCAGCCTGCTGCGCCGCGCCGTGGGCGAAGGCGGTGGTGAGGGCGGTAGTCAAGACATCAAGGGCGTTCTGCGCTGATGACTGGCGCACCTCGTTTAGTAGTTGTCGGGCAATCTTCTGCGCCTCAAACGCGGCTGGCCCAGTGGGGGAGGTCATGCCGGATGGCTCGCCAACATACACGTCAAGCTGCACCACGCCAAAAACTCGTGCGCGCCATAGCCCGCCTTATGACACGCGCACCCGACCGAGCAATCAACCAGCCGAATCGCTTTCGCACAATAGGCGCAGCGCATCGGCGGCGCGGCGGCCTCAGTCGTTGACGGGTGGCTCGGTCGTGTGAACATCGGGTTGGCCTTGTTCATCGTAGGCGTGACTCCCACCACACACCAAATCAGGGTCGTCAGGGTTGACGCGCTGATAAATCCCACTCACATGCTCCTCGCCACAAAAACAGCAGGTCGCCAGTTGCCCTGCGTCCACGCGGGAGGGCGTGCGCCCACCCTCGCGCTCGTACCAGCAATCGTCACAGACCGTATGGTTCCAGGCGCTCATGGCAGGCGTTGCTGCCCTGTCAGGACGGCGGCCACGAATAAACCAACCAGCACGCCTGCGATGAATGGCTCTGGCATCATAGCCCCTCCATCCCGCCGTGGAAACACCCGTGGTACTCGCTCTTGCCCGAATAGGTGCTCATGCAAATCGGACACCACTCTTTGCCCTCGCGCTGCGCCGCCTCTCGCCTGCGCTGCTCCAGATACCAGCAGCGGTCGTAGCGCCCATGCGTCTCGCACGCCTTCTTGCCCACGAAGCGGCTCTTGAACCCGCCCGTGAAACTATCGAGCAGCCGCATCCAACCAACCGCCGCTCTCAGAGACACTGACACCGCCCGCCGGAGCGCCAGCGCGCCGCTGCACGCGGCTCCTCGCCTGGAGATGGCGCGGCCGCGCCGAGGAGATGGCCGACGCGCTGGCGGAGATGTGAGGCAGCGGAGAGGATGGCAGGCGGAAGGGTTCGAGCGCGCGCGGAGCAAGGAAGCTGGTCAACGTCGTCATGGTGTTTGAGGCTTGCGGCCTGTGTTTGGATACTACGCCCGCCGCAAACACCAGTCAAGAGGCTAGCGCCCCTATAGCGCCCCTAGATACAGTAACGGCAGCCCATGCGTGCGGCTGCCGTCGCTGCTGCGCTGTGTTAGGCGCGTTTCAAGCAGCGTGTGCACACATAGTCTAGCCGTTTGGGACTCTCGCACTCAACGAGCCGGAGCGCCCGCCATGTGCCGCACCCGCAGTAAATGCACCGCCAAGTGCACCGCCGCACCATACGCCGCCGCTTCATGTTCTCAGCCCCTTTCGCTCAGCCCGCCGCCGCTCATTCAGCGGGCCGTGTACCGTGCTGGCGTGCTTCTCTCCATCGGTAAACCACCGATTGCACACCAGACAATGCTTGTTGATGCGCGTATCCCTAAAAATGGCGTCCGGCGAGAGTGGCGAGCCGAGCGCCTTTAAGTCCTGCACATGGACGGCGAAGCCGTACCCGCTGCCGCCTGGCGTGTAGAATGCCTGCACCCTGCGCGCGCGGCTCATACCTCGCCCCGTTCCCATGTGAGCCGATGCACCTCGCAGCAGTAAACGTTATCACTCTGCGTGATGTCGGTCTGCTCGTCCACCATCTGAAACCGCTTGCCGAAACCCCAATCGCCGCCGCCCCAATGGTGAATCGGCCAGCGCACCCATAGCTTTTGAAAGTTGACCACGGCGAGCCGGTCGCAGTAGGTACACACTGGCGCGCTCATGTGAGCAGTTCCTTGACGACTGCGACGCGCTCTGGAAACACGAGCGCCTCTAGCCTGGCGCGCTCGGTGTCCGTGAACGCGCCCACCTGAACGAGCGCGCCGCCGCCTGCGCGCCGTTCAAACACGCCCAGGCAGACGCCGTCCCCATACGCGCGGCTGCTCCCGTCCGTCAGGTACACGCGCACCTCGTCCACACCCGTGCTGCCTACCTGCACCTCAACGCGCGCGCCGATGTTCCAGCCGTTGACCGTGGCCGTTATGCCACTGGCCGCGCTCCCCAAGCGGCTTGCCTCGCCGCGATTGCCCTGAATGGTCGCTCGAAAACGTGCCATTGTCCATAGACCCTCTCTGGTTGCCGTTCGTGCCCTGGCAGCCCTGCCAGCGCCCAACACGGCCTATCCTAGCGCTGCCCGTCTCTGCTTCTAGTAGCACCCCATGCCCAGGCCGTCAAGGCAGCTTCCTGCGTGTCAAGCGCCGCCTGCGCTGCCTTTGAAACGGCCACGATGAGCAGCCCGCCCGCTAGATAGACAGATTGCCACGCCAGCACAGCCCATGCTATGCTTTCGTGCGCCGCGCTCAAAACGCTTTCGTTTCCCGACCACCCGCCCGTAGCAAAAACCCAAAGCCCTGGCTGCGTTTCCTCGACCCGCCCATAGGTTCGGTTCCACGCTGTCGCCATGTACGCGGGCAATTCAGCGGCGCGCTCTATCGGCCAGTCGCGTATGGCCTTCTCGGTGTGCTCAGTGGGGTAGCCGTGTTCATCGAAACATGGGGAGTTCATCATCATCATCATCGCTGTACCCTCCGACACTTCGGACACTCACATAATAAGCCCGTCGGCTCAAGCTCCCGTGGCCGCGTGCCGCTCTGACCGCCGCCGCCTGCGCCCTGGCCTGGCGTGCCGCTCCCACCTCCTGATGGTGGCTCCGGCTCCGGTGGCGTGCTGGCCTGCGCTTGCACCGGCTGCGGCTGTGCCGGTGGCTCCTGACCTCGGTGAACATAGAGCACCGTGCGCCCCTGGCCGTCTCGCTCCCAGCACCCGCCGCCTACCCGCATTATGCCATTGAGCACATGGCGGACGGCTGCCTCGTCCGCGAAGGTAATTGCGTAGACCTCCTGGCCGACGTGCGCCGTGCCGATTATCTCGGCTGCCTTTATCGCTGCGCTCATCGTCTCACCCTCGCCGGACGTGCCGCTCAAGGAGCCGCGCCAGGCTCGGATACAGCGCCCGCGTGTCCTCGATGCTGGCATAGTGCGCCTCGCCGTAATATTCCTTCACGTCGTCGCGGAAGATGCCGACGCCTAGGCACACCACGCCCGCCCGCCGCGCTAGCGCTAACTCGCGCGCGGCCTTGCTCGGTGAATCCGCGCGCCCGTCGGTAAGCTCCACCATGATGCGCCCAGGCGCGCCACGCTGCTCAAACAGCGCCCGCGCTTTGGCAATCGCCAGATGCGTGCGCGTGTCCCCATCCTCGCGTAAGGCACCACCACGCGCCCACGCCCGCGCCTCACCACTCCCAGGCCGCGCAGCCAAGACCGACGCGGGCATGACCGCCACGCCCGCATTGTACCCGACGACCTCCACAGTTGCGCCCGCCTGACCGAGCGCATACGCCAGCGCGTGCACGGCCTCAACGGCTGCCCTGAACGTGCCGCCGTCGTTGCTGTGCATAGAGCCGGAACAATCCAGCAGCAGCACGACATGGTAGTCATGCCACTGCCGCCGTTCCGGCTTGGCAAAGACGCGCCGCTCGCCCACGCCCACCAACGCCAGGCGCGCGCCGTCTACCCACTTACCCCGCGCCTGCCTTGGCCTGCGCCGCAGTCCGGCATTGTCGGCCAAGACCGAGCGCACCCGCTCGGTAAACACGCGCTGCCTCATCGCGCCCACCAATTCGACGAGCATGTGAGACGCCGCAATTTGCGCGCCTCACCCCGCGCTAAAATGGCGTGTGCGGCTGCGGCCTCGTCTGTTTCCCACGCCCACCGGACACGCCCGCGCTCGTCTAAGAAGTAAAAGCGGCTTCGTCTCATCTCATCACACCGGCTCCGGCTGCGGTGTGCTCGCGGCCTTGTTGGCTGTGTCCAGCGTCCGCAATAGCTCCGCGACGCGCGCATACTTCAACACCTCCTGCTGCACCTGCTCGGCCTGCTTGACGACCTTGTCATAGTTGACCGCGCGCGTCAGCAGTTCTTCCACCGTCCATTTATTATGCCCGTTCGTGCTCGGTGGCCGGTACGTCCGGTCTAGCTGCTCCTGCTCCGGCAGTTCCAGCTTGCTCACGATGCAGTATCGGATGGCGTCCTTAAGGCTAATCCCGTCCAGCCCCAAGAGCAGCGCCGCGATACCCTCCCGAATCGTGGCGCGGGTAACGATGCGCTCCGCGCGCCGCAAGTCCTCAATGGCCTCCAAGACGTGCGCCACTTCCCCGACTTGCTCCGCGTCGGCCTGCGGCACGTGCTGCCCTAGCGCCTGCACTAGTCGCTCCCCACCTAGCGGCTCAAACCGAATCACCGTGGCAAAGCGGCTATACAGCGCCGCGTTCAAGGCTTTGGTGCCCGCATACTCATGGCTCGGATTCATCGTCGCCACGACGGCAAACCCTGCCGCCGCGCTCACGTCCTCGGCCGTCTCAGGAATGTAAAACCGCGCCGGACGCTCAAGCAGCGGATGCAGCAGGAACAAGGTATCCGGCAGCGCCGCGTTAATCTCGTCCAAAACAAGCACCGCGCCGGTTCCCATCGCCTTGGGAATCACCCCGTAATCAAAGCCCGTTACGCTCCCTGTGCTCCCATCCTTGAGGCTCCGGCAGCCTTTCAAGTCCTCGACCGTGCTGCCGCCGTCCAAGTTCACACGCGCCACGTCGCGCCCAAGCGCCTGCGCTACGTCCTGCGCCAGACTCGTCTTGCCGGTGCCCGTCTCACCAATCAAGAGCGCCGGTAATCCCTGCTTCATGGTCGCGGCCAACACTTTCGCTGCCGCGTCCAGCCCGACCAGTTCCGTCAGTTTCTTGCTCGCCATTGGTTCAAGCTCCCTCTGCTCTCGCTGCACCAAGAGCGCCGCGCGGCTAGGCTGTGCAGACCCGCCGCGCGCGCCGTGTTCCTACCTGCCCGCGGCGCTAGTCCTCCTGCTCCGGCTCCGCGCCCAAGCCCTCAAGCAGCCCGCGCAGGCTGCTCGGCATCCGCGCCTTGCGCGCCTGGTACGCCTGCTCGTCAAAGCTATCACTCAGCCCAACGAGCACCCACGCCGCCCCATCACGCCGGACGCCCTGCCCTGAGAAGCGCACCGCCTCAGCGTAGTGCGCGAAGCACAAGTCAAAGAACGCCCGCCGGAGTCCCTCTGCCGCGTGATGCAGCGACGCCGCACGGCACAGCGCCGCCCACTCTGGCTGACTCGCGGCCAGCCGCCGCAAGTCGTGCACCCCGTCCGGCAGGCTGCCGCCTTGCTCCATGAGGATGCGCTTGAGCGTGCTGACGCCCTGCTGCTCGGCCTTCTCGCCTAGCTCGCGGCTCTTTTCCCACAGCGCCGCAAGCTCCGCACTCACCGGCTCGGCTATCACTGTCTCGCCCTGCTCTGGCTGATACATATCTGGTTGCTCTCTCCTGTTCTCATCGGCTCCACGTTCACGCTGCGTTCACGCTGCCTGCTGCTTCCCCGTCATGCGCCGCGCCTCTCTGGCCTCGCGCCGCGCCTTCATGCCTGCCAGATACGCGCGGTTCACCTCGGCCTGCTTCGCGCGCCGATTGCTGCGCCTCGGTGGCTCGTCGCTTACCAGGCCGGTAAAATCCATTTCAAGCTGCTGCTCCATGCTGCTGCTCACCTCCAATCCGGTTGGCCGCTGCACCGTCGCTGTAGCACGCCCATAGTCCCGTGCTATGCTCGCACTATACGCCTCTCCTACTCCATGTCAAGCGCCGTGCTCAGCGTCGGAGAACGAGCGCGCCAGCGACGCTGGATATTTATTTTCTGCCCTCTGCTGCCCTGCCAGCAGCAGCAGGAGCGCCACCCTGGATAAGGCTGGCCGGTGGCTCTGGCTTGAGGCTAGAACGCTGCGCCGGACGTGCCTAGGATGTGCCTGCTGCTGCTGCTACAGCAGGGCTATGCTTGTGCTGCCTTCTGGTGGGTAACAGGTGGGGAAGTCTCTACACGAAATGGTGCCAAGTCTCTACAGGTTAAGTCTATGTGCCACAAGGGCTATGCCACTTTAAAAAGTAGTGACGGCTCTACATCTAGAGTGTGCGGGATGGAAGTCTCTACATACTAGGTGAGGGTTAGGGGGGTTTTTAAATATATATGTACCAAGTACTTACATAAATCCCTTCATTTCTGCGCGCACACTCCTAGTGTAGAGTCGTCATACCTTTTTTAAGTGGCATAGACCATATGGGACAAGGACTTAAGGTGTAGAGACTTGTAGGGGTACTTTGTAGAGACTTCCCCATCTGTAGCGCACCAGAACCGCAATAAAAAGTCGTCTGTGCGTTTGTCTATGTGATAACTCAACAAAGCTCTACACCCACATTTGCAATCTCTTGAGTAAGCACCTGCCAGCCTGCCCGCTCGCCGGTCGGCGCGCGCTCGTCGCTGGCGGGTCGCCGGTGGCCGGTGCCCTGGCCGGACGAAACCCCCCACACGGGTGTATATATATTCCAGGCACCCCCACATTATCCGACCCACTGCACAAAATCCCTGAGCCTGATTATGATTGTGGCGCACTCGACGGAGCGCTCACCAGCACCAGCAGAAATAATTTCACTTGACAAACGTGCGCCAAGTGAGGTACATCTGTCGTAGAAAGTCGAATTGTAGCTTGTCCCGCGGCCCCCGACGCGCGACAACTCGGTGAGTCCACAACTCACAATGTCGCTCCCAGGCCCCGTGAACACGCTAGAAACTGACGGGCCTCGTCGTCGGGTCATCGGGATGCGCTTCATGGTGAAGCGCCGACAAGAACTGCGCCGCCATCCTGGGAGTGCCGCGCTCCAGCAATTCCGGCGTGACGCCAGCGGCATCCACTTCTCGAAACCCTGGCACCAGCAAGTCCTGCACCGCGTCCTCCTTGGGCAGTCCCCCAAACAGATTGCGCTCGACCTCCGGCACAGCCCTCGCACGATTGCGCGCCTGGTGCAGACCAGCGAGTTCCAGGCCGAGGCAGCACGCGCACTTGGAGTGCTGCGCCAGAAGGTCATGTCGCAAATCGTCACCGACCCTGTGCTCCAGAAAGTCTTGATGCAGGGCGAAGCCTCCCTGGATGCGCTCGTGCGATTGCGCGACACGGCGAGTGACGAAGCGGTGAAAGTGCGCGCGGCCTCGAATCTGCTCGACAGGTACGAAAAGCTCATCGGGCAGACCGGCGAGGAGGACGACACGATGTTCGTGACGGAGACGGCGATTGACGCGATGGCAGTCGCCTTGCAAGAAGTAGCGGACGCGACGAAACCGGAGCAGGCTGAGATGTTGTCGCCGTGTACGCCCAGCTAGACGACGCCAAGCGTAACGCCTATCGTGAATCGGCGCTCGCCGATTTGTTCACGTTCGCCCGTGGCGTCCTGCGCCTCGATTTCCTCGACCCCGTCCTGCACTACCCGCTCTGCCTGTTTCTCCAAAAGTGCCCCAAGCGCGCGCTCGTGATTCTGCCGCGAGGCTTCCTCAAAACCTCGCTCATCCGCGCGTACCTCATCTGGCGTGCCGTCAAAGATTCGAGCCTGCGGATGCTCTACGTCACCAACAGTGAGCCGAACGCCAAGAAGTTCATCCACGCCATCAAGGACGTGTTCGAGCGCAACGACTTTTTCCAACTCCTCTTTCCTGAAGTCATCCCTGATTTTGCGCACACGCGCTGGTCAGACTTGGCCGCCGAAATTAACCGTGAGGTCATCGGCTTCCCCGAAGCGACCTTCGAGGGAGCGGGCGTCGGCACCACCATCGTGAGCCGCCACTACAACATCATCGTCGAGGACGACACCCTTGCCCCGAAGAAGGACGACATCTCCGGCGAGGAACTCATGCCGATGCGGGACGAGATTGACAAGGTCATCGGCTGGCACAAGATGGGGGAGCCGCTCCTGATTAATCCGCCCGCGTGCGAGCGCCTGGTTTTTGGCACGCGCTGGACATACGGCGACCTGATTCAAGACATCATGGAGCGCCCGACGAGTGGCAACGAATTGGACTGGCAGGTCTTTGAGCGCGCGTGCCGTGACGCGGAGGGACAGCCAACCTACCCAAAGCGCTTCCCTGAATCGACGCTCCAGGGCATCGAGCGTGACATCGGCCCCTATTTGTTCAATGCACTATACCTGAACAATCCCATCTCAGGGGACAAGCAAGTGTTCAAGCGCGACTGGCTCATCGACTCGATGTACGAGCGCGCCCCCTCGAACCTGCGCATCTTCATGGCCTGCGATGCCGCGTACTCCTTCGAGGGCAAGGCCGACTTCACGGGTATCGTCGTGGGCGGCGTCACGGATGACGCGCATCTCTACATCTTGGACTACATCAAGGCGCGCCTGTACCCGAAGGAAATCGTCGAGGCCATCTTCACGCTTGCCCGCGCGCACCCCGAATTGGAGCGCCTCGCCCTCGAGGCCGTCGCGGCGCAGGTCGCTCTCCTCTACGACATTCAGGACAAGATGTCCGAGACGGGCCTGATTTTTACCGTCGATGCCATCAAGCGACGCGAACGCACCAAGCACGCGCGCATCGGACGGCTCCAGCCGCTCGCCTCGAATGGCCGGTTTCACTTGAAGGCCACGCACACCGAACTCCTCCAAGAGTTGCTGACCTTCCCCTTTCGGGAAGGGCACGATGACCTCGTCGACGCGGCGAGCGACCTTGTGCCCTACATTGGGCTGCCCGCGTCAGTGTCCGTCGAGGAGTTGCCCTGCGAGGCCCGTCGCTGGCAGCCGGACACGCAGGGCCATCTCGCGGTGCGCTTGGACGAAGTCTTGGAAGAACTGGCCGAGTCGCGTCGGGGCGGCCACTTCGATATGCAGGTGCCCCGACTGAGCGATGGCATCAACTGGTTAGGGCAGGAGGGCTGATGCAACAGCAACTTCTTGAAGGGCGGTCGCTCTACGCGGCGGTGTCCACGGCGTTTACGCCAGGGGCCACGCCGGATGACGTGTTCACCATCACGGGGAGTGCGACGAAGGTGGTCGAAGTGGTCAAGATGGGCCTCACGACGGTGCAGACCACCGCGGGCGTCAATGCGTGGTTCATCCGCAAGCGCTCGACGGCCAACTCAGGGGGCACCTCCGCGTCGGCGGCGGCTGTGCCGATGGATAGCAAACTTCCCGCGGCCACCGCGACGGCCTTGCAGTACACCGCTGACCCGACGTTAGGCACGTCGCTGGGCGACGTATGGAGCGGCCATGTCGACTCGCCCGCGGTTGCGACGGCGGGCATTGGCGGCCTCATCGGTGTGGCGGTCGACTTCCTAGCCTTGTATGGTCAGCCCGTGCGACTGCGCGGCATCACGGAGGTGCTCGCGTGGAACTTCAATAACGCGGCGCTTCCCGCGGGGCTAAGCGTGCTCGCCTACGCTGTCTTTAGCGAGCGCTAGTATGGGCGCGTCCGGCACCGCGACGTTGGACTTTGGCGCGTCCCCTGGGAAGTCGGATGCGTCGGTGGCCGTCACAGGGCAGGCAGGCATTGTGTCCGCCTCCTTGGTGGAAGCGTGGCCGCGCTTGGTAGCGTCTGCTGACCACAGTGCCGATGAGCACATGGTCGAAACGTTGAAAGTGACGGCGGGCAACATTGTGGTGGGCACGGGCTTTACGATTTATGGCGTCAATACGAGTCAACTCAATGAACCTGTCACGCCACCGAGGGGCGTAGTCGGCGGCGGCGGACGCGCGGGGGGTGGAGGCACCAGGCTGTATGGCACATGGACAATCGCGTGGGCCTGGAACTGACATAAATAATGGCTATCCAGATTCAGGGCAACGCCGGAGTAGTGCAAGAGGTCGGCGGCACGACATTTCGCGCGGCTAATGTGCACATCAAGCCGCTTGAATATGGCGCGCTCGGCCACTATCGCACGGCGGTGCGCATCGCCTCGACCGCGGCGCAGGCCGCCAACTCACGTATCTTTGAGATTCGCAATACCCACGCGACGAACTTAATTATTCCGACGCGGCTGCTGCTCAGAGCGGGCCAAACAGCGGCGGGAACCGCGCAGGAAAACTCGCTGGACGTTTATCGGTGCACTTCATTTACCGCGGTGGATACGACAAACACGGTTACGCCCACAACCTCTGTCAAACGCACGTCAATGGCCGCTTATCCTGGCGGCGCAGCGGTGCGGCACCTCACCCTCACTGGTGCAGCCGCAGGCATGACAGGAGGCACTTTAACAAAAGACGCGCAGTTCTTTGCGACGCTGCCTTATAACGTCGCTGCGGCTATCAATACCACAACTCAGTGGGGGCCGTTGGACACGCTCGATGATGTGAACGGGACACACCCATTTGTTTTCGCGCAAAATGAAGGATTTGTGATTGAGAATCGCGTGCTTAATGTCACCTCCTACGGCATCACTTGGTACATCGACTTTTCGTGGGCGGAAGTGACGGCTTTTTAGCCATGAGCATCCTCCTCACTTCGCCGACACCAACTTTCGACGAAACCTCGGTGGTCGCTCCAGCGTCGCAGGAACGCCAGGCCGACTCCCCAGAGGCGCTCGCGCCACCAAGCCTCGACCTCTCAGTGCAGGAGTGGGCCGACCGCTACGTCGCGGCCTGGCTCCAGGGTACTTTCGCGGCTCAAGCGCCGTCGTGGCAAGCCCACGATGCGCCAGACCTCGCGGTGGCTGCGCCCATGCTGGATACAACCGAGACGACGATTGCGGGCTGGCTCCAGGGCACTTTTGCCGAGTTGGCTGCCGCCGAACTGGCGCAGGCACGCGCGCAGGGCGACCCACCTTTCGACCAGATGGACTCGACACCGACCATGATTGGGGCGTGGCTGGACGAGCACATCGCGGCATGGCTGCGTGCTGTATTGGAAGCCCCAGCGATTACTGACCCCGAAGCGGCTGTGGCAGCGCAGCAACCCGCAGAACCCCCCGACTTGCCGCTTGCCTACCACTACTATGAGTACGCACCGTTGTGGAATGAGGACGCCTGGATGCAGGCTATCCTGCCCCCTGAGGAAGTCCCTGCGCTGTGGCAGCCCTGGTTTGCGTCGACGGGGCGTCCGCTCTCTGTGCGCCGTCGCCGCAAGAAAAAGAAGGGCGCACGCCTGACCGGCATCGTGCCGCCGCGCTCTGCACTGATTCGCGCCTTAGAGTTAGAGGCGGAAGGGGTCTTGGCTTGATGGCGTTCCCGTCGCCGACGTTGACGGAGACGCTCGACACGCAGTACTCTACCACAAGGAGGAACCGACGGATGCCTGCGGCACAGGGCTACACGAAGTCCATGAACGCGCCGTCCCATGAGGCGATGTCGATGGCGAAGGCGATGAACCGCGGTAAGCGCCGCAAGGGGAAGCCCTCACGGGGCACGCTGGTCAAGCAGATGCAGTCCCTTGCGGCGGCGCGTGCATGAGATGCCGTTGCGTGCGGGCACGCGGAACATTGGTCGCAACATTCAGACGGAGCAGGCGCACGGCACACCGCATCGCCAGGCCGTCGCCATCGCGCTTGATGTGGCCCGACGGGGTGGGGCGAGGATTCCGCGCAAGCGTGCTCCTGGCCCCGTCGAGCGCGTCTTATCACGGAGGGACTGATGCCGGTCAGTGAGCAAGCCTCAGAGATGGCGCGTAAGCTGCGCGCGGCTACGCAGGGGGCGGCCCCCAAGAAGAAGAAAAAGCGCTCCCCCCTGGAGGACGCCGTCGAAGGGGGCTTCATCAACGACCGCCGCGGCGAGGCGACCAAGCGTGCTCGCGCAAAGGGATTTCGGAACGACTGATGTTTGTTCGCTGCCCTGCGTGTGGCGCTGACACGGCGCACCGGCCCGACTGCGCGCTGGTGCGCGATGCGCGGATGCTCATGGACACGCCGCCGACGTGCGCGCACTGTGGCGTCGTGCATGACGTAGGCGTGGAGTGCAAACAACTGGTGACGCATGGGTCGTCCTAGACGCGACCAACCCGTTGAGTGGTGGCAGGAGCAGGTGAAGCTCGGCATCCGCTACCGCGAGAAGTTCGGGCGCTCGCTAGAGTGGTCGCAGGCCAAGATGGCCTGGCGCAACCGCTTCGCGGAGCACATTCTGCCCGTCAACCTCATCTATTCGCGGGGCGCGGCCATGCTCGCCAACTTCTACTTCCGCGACCCGAAGGTCGTCGTCACCGCGCCCAACCGGCCCGACCTCGCGTTCCATGCCAAGCTCGTGGAGACGCTCGACAACTGGCTCATCCGCGAAATTATGGTCAAGCCGGTCATTCGCCGCTGCGGCCTCAATTCGTTTCTGTGCGGCGCGGCCCCCTGGATTGTCGGCTACGATAGCGAGTTCGGCGTCGACCGCTCGGCCCTCGATGCCGAGGTCTTTGAGGACGCCTCGCTGACGCAGTTTGATGAGAAGTCCGGCAAGCGCATCGAGTTCGACGCGACGATTAGCCCTGGGATGCCGTGGGTGGCCGACGTGAACCCCGAAGATTGGGTCGTCCCGTGGGGGCTTGACCAGTGGAAGCGCGCGCCGTGGTATGCGCGCCGCGTCGTCCGGCTCGTGGGAGACATCAAGGATGACCGCAAGTACAACGAGGTGGGCGACCTCAAGCCCAACGTCGGCCCCGACGCGATGGATAGAAAAGATAGCCGGAAGGCGATCTTGGAGAAGATGCAGGAGGTCGGCGACTACCACGAGTTCTACGAGATTCACGACCTGCGCACGGGGCGGGTCTACGCCGTCTCGCCTTCGCACGGTAAGTTCATGCGCAACGAGGTCGACGAGTTGCAGATTGAGGGCTTGAACGCGGGCGTGGTCAGCTTCAATGACGACCCCGACTTCTTCTGGACGACGCCGGACGCACTGTATCTCAAGCCACAGCAGCTTGAAATCAACGATGTGACGACTCAATGGTCGAAGCATCGACGCGCCGCGGTCGCCAAGATTATCGCCAAGCGCAAAGCGTTCACCCCCGCCGACATCGACCGGCTCACCAGCGAGCAGGTCAAGGCCGTCGTGGAGATGAACGGCGATGTTCAGCGCGACATCAAAGAGTTGAGCGCCACCATCCCCGACGACTTCCGCGTCGCGCGCGAGATGATTATGAATGACTCGCGTGAAATTGTCGGCTTCTCGCGTGTGCAGGCCGGTGAGTTCCAGGGCAAGACGCACATCACCGCCCGCGAAGTCAGCGCCGTCCAGCAGGGCAGCGAGATTCGCATGGACGCGCGCCGCGATGTCGGCGCGGACACGCTGGTCGAGATGCTGCGCAAGGTCAACCAAATCATCTTCAAGATGTGGACGGCGAAGCGCGTGATGCAGGTCGTTGGCCCCGACGGCGCGGCGCAGTGGGTGAAGTACACGGGGCCGGAGTTGCGCGGCGAATACAATCTCCAGGTCGACCCAGACAGCGGGATTCCGACCACGAAGGCGAATCGCCGAAATGAGTTGATGGCCGCGATTGCCTTTGTCGCCAAGACGGGGGGCAACATTCAACCCCTAGTGCGTCAAATGCTCGCGGAGTTTCCTGGCGTGAACCTGCGCGAGATTTATCCGACGCAGACGACTGGCGTGCAACCGGCGCTGACCTCCTCACCGCAGCGACCGGCCAGCGTCGATAAGTTTGTCCAGGCGCAACAGCGTACCCAAGACACGCCGCAAGGCGCGTTTGGGGGCGGTGGCCTATGACCTGGGATGAGGTCACTCTTGGGGTCTGCACCCTGTTTGCCCTCGCGCTCATTTGGCGCATCGTTGGGGAGGGCTGGGATATCTTCGTGCGGGGACGGCCATGACGCATGGTCTGCGGCTACTGCGGCAAAATCCACTGGCCGCCGTGTGACTGGATGACGGCGATTCTCGTTCGACCGACGTATCAGAAGGAACTCGCTGCGGGCGGGCAGCGCCCCCGCATCCACGGCTACGGACGCGCCAGCAAGACCTGGTGCCGTGCGTGCCGGTCTGTGGGTCGTGACCCCTTCATCCCGCTGGACGCCCCATGCGAGCACTACCGGCCTGTCGCCAAGCGTGGCAGCGCGCCGACGTTTCCGATGGTCGCCTGGAATCTTGGAGATACGCCAGTGGTCGTCAGGAGTGCAGTGCACTATAAGCGAGAGTGCGCCGCGCGCGGCAAGCTGTGTCTTGGACTCTAGCGACGGAGGGATGCGATGGATGGTGACAATGGGACATCAACGATTGCGCAGCGCCCACTCCCTGTGGGCGTGAAGGCACCCACTGACCCGACGCAGGCAAGGCCCGCGGGCTACGAGGGCTACCCGCTGGTACTCGTCATCGCCATCGACCCGTCGAAGCCGCGCAACAACTGGCGCACCGACTATCATGGGATTTGGACAGGACGCTGGGTCGCGACGGCTCGCGCCCTGATGGGGATTGGGTACGGCAAGCACATCAAGACTCGGCGCGAGGCCGAGTTTGAGGCCCGTGCGCGCACGAGCGCGCCAACGGCGGCCCCTGTGGCCGCAGGAGTGAGCGATGCCAAGTGAGGGCAAGGCTGGAGCCGCCGCGAATGGCGGAGAGGGTGACGACGGCGAGGGGACAGTTGTATCCACTGAGGAGCACACCAAGCTCAAGGGTGAGCTTGAGGACAGCAAGACGCGCTTGACCGAAGCCCAGCGCGCGATGACCGACCCCGATTACCTGGAGTGGGTCGCGGACAAGCGGCGGCGCGAGGCCGCGGGCGATGACGGCGAGGACAAGGGACGGCGCGATGGCAAGGGCAAGTCCAGCGGGGAAGCGCTCGACCTCACCAAGATTGATTGGGAGGAGCTTTCCAAGAAGGAGTTGGCCGCGCTTATCGTGCGTGTGCTGCGCGCGGATTTCCAGGGCATCGCGCAGGACATCGAAGGCGAGTTCGGGAAGCTGGGCGACGAGGTGGAGAACGTCAAAACGGCCATCGACATCGACCGTGTGGCCGCGAAGTATCCCGACTTTTGGGATATGAAGGATGAGATTCTCGACATCGCGCGCAAGAACCCGAACATCACCGTCCTCGCGGCCTATAAGCAGGTCAAGGGCGACCAGTTCGTCAGTGGGAAGATTAAGCCCGACGCGGAAGATAAACGTCACCGGCGTGGCACGGAGCAGGAGAGGCCAGGCGGCATCACTCCCCGTGCGACCAAGTCGTCGAAAAAGAAGTCACTCGACGAGGCGCTCGACGATGCGTTCGAGGCCGCTGGCGTCTCAGGGGAACGGATTGAGTAAGGGAGTGTGAGGTCAGATGCCATTCGGCTCAACGACCCTCTCCGAGACTCTGGATACCGTTTATTCAACAACCTGGCAGAACTTCTTTCGGGACGACGTGGCGAACACCGTGTTCAATGCCACGACGTTCTGGAAGCAGATGCAGGCGAAGGGTATTCGGCGGGAGTCCGGTGGTGGGCGCTGGATTGGATTCCAGCTTGAGGTGAACAAGAACGAAACCGTCGCCTTCATCGGCAAGGGCGGCACGATTTCATTGGCCGACACTGACCCGCTGCGCACGGGCAAGGTCGACTGGAAGTACCTGACGGGCAACGTCACGCGCTTCTTCGTCGATGACCAGCAGAACAAGTCGAAGGCGCAGATTCGCAATCTGCTCCAGGGGAAGGTGAACAACCTCAAGCGGTCGCTGCAAGACAAGCTCGAAACGGCGCTGTTTGGGGACGGCAGCGGCGACAGCGGCCTGGCGATTGACGGGCTGGGCAACATCGTGGACGACACGGCGACCTACGCGGGGTTCGCTCCGGCGACCTACACGTTCTGGAAGTCGAAGCTCACCGCGTCCACGGGGGCGGCTGCGGTGTACCTGCGCAGTGACATGACGACGGTGTATAACAACGTCCGGCAAATTGACGTGCCCTCGAACAAGCCGACGCTGATTATGACTGACCAGGCGAGCTACGAACTCTATGAGATGGAGGTCGTGGCTCCGTTGCAGCAGATTGTGAACCTCGGCAGCAACGGCAGCGCTGATGTCGGCACTGGCGGCTTGAACTTCAAGGGCGTGCCGATTGAGTGGTCGCCCGCCGCGACGCCTGCGGGTGTCATGTGGTTCTTGAACACCAACTTCTTCGAGGCGGTGATTGACAGCGCCATCGAGATGGACATGACCGAGTGGAAGCCCATCCCGAACCAGCTTGACCGCGTGGCGCAGGTCGTGACGGCCTTGAATGTGGTGTGCGTGAACCGCAAGTCGCAAGGAAAGCTGACCGCCATCGCGGCGTGATGGTGGTGGGGTGTGTAACGTGCTCCGTCCGCAAGCCAATGCGGGCGGGGCTACCGCCCAAGCCAATGGGCAGGAGTGAGTACGATGGCGTATGAAAAGACGAGTGCCACGGCGCATGTGCAGTCGCTCTTTGACGAGTCGACGACACAGAAGCTCCCCTTGGGGACGCGGCTGGGCCTCGACGATACACGGGTCTACCGCTACGGCCTAATGGGCGCGACCGCGAGCGTGTCGGGGAGCATCAATCAGAGCGCGGCGGCGGTGGCGAACCACATCAATCTCGCCATCCAGACCGCGACGGTGATTGGCGACGTGGACGTGAAGGTCACACTCGGCGCGACGGCGACGACCCTCAATCAGTACGCCGAGGGGTACTTGGTGGCGAACGCGGGCACGGGCAAGGGGTACACCTACAAGATTCGGAATCACGCGCTGGCCGCCGCCTCGGCGACGCAGACCGTGACGATTTACGACCCGATTGTTGTGGCTGGCCCCACGAGCGCGAAGATGTCGCTGCACAAGCATCCGTTCAAGGACGTGATTATCCACCCCTCTGCTCCGACCGCCGTGTTGGTGGGGCCTGCCGCGAAGGGGGTCTTGACCGCCGCGACCTATGGCTGGTTCCAGACGTGGGGGCCAGCGTCGGTGCTCGGTGATGGCACGCCAGGCTCCGGCGTCGAGCTTGCGGCCTCGGATTTGGTGGACGGCGCGGTGGAGGTCTACGCGGTGGCGACCGGCCCGAAAGTGGGGGTCATGCTCAACACCGCGAGCGTGGATACGGAACTGCGGCCTGTGGTGTTGATGCTCTGGCCGTAAGGCAAACCGTGTGAGGGCGCGCCCTCGATGGCGGGGGCTGTTAGGGGCGCGCCCAGCACGACTCGTCGGACACCTACGGGTGCTCAAAGGTGGGGCGAGCCGTGAACTGAAAGGAGGGCCATCCCGATGGCTCTGACCGTCACGAAAGATGCTCCGCGGTCGTACCGCGTGGGCAAGAACTCTCCGTATGCGGTGCTGACCGGCAAGATTGCGTTTGACTCGTCCTATCCGACGGGTGGTGAGTCAACGACCGGCATCACCAATTCCTTCCGCACGGCGCTCCAAATCACGTTCATCAGCGACGATGGGTACACCTTCAAGTGGGACAAGACCAACAACAAGGTGCTCGCGTACACGCAGGGCATCACGACGGGTGCCACGGGGGCGGCTGACTCAACGTCTGGCGCGCTGGTGCTCAACACCGCGGCGGCGGAGTCCGTCTTTCGTGCGATGGGGACAGCGGTGAGCACGACGTACAACCTCCAGGGCTTGAAGGAGGTGCCGGACACGACCGACCTCTCCGCGACGGATGACGTGCGCTTCGTGGCCTACGGACTCCTCTGATGGCCTTGACACGGCTGGACATCTTGTCCGAAGCGGCCAACAACGTCGGTCGGAAGTTGGCGACCGTCGCTGCGGATGGGACGACGACCTTCAAGTCGCGTCTCATCACCGCCTTGAATGAGAGCGTCCAGCCGTGGGTGGCACGGGGCGTGGTGCCACCGAGCGACCAAGACCCTGGCACGCCCAATGGGTTCATGTTCACCGAGTTCAATAAGACGGCGGACATGAGCACGTCGAACGGGACGAAGGCGTACTCCTGGCCGGTGGCGACTGACCTGAACTTCCGTGAAGCCTATGACTTGACCCTCGTGGACGGGTCAAACTCGCGGCAGTTGTCGTACCTGTCACGCCGGAAACTCGATGCGCTGTTTCCTGACCCGACGACGTGGCCCTCAAAGGCGAGGCCGAAGTGGTACACGCGCTTCGGTAAGGGCTTCGAGGTGCTCCCGATTCCTGATGCGGCGTATACCTTGCGCGCTCGTATGAGCGTGTGGCCGCAGGATTTGACCAGCGACACGCAGACGCCTGACCTCATCTATAAGGACGACCTCATGGTCGCGCGTCTGACCGGCGAGGCGTTCGCTATGCTCCAAGAATACGAGGCGGACGCGAGCGAGTGGTATGCCAAGAGCGTCACACTCCTGCGGGATGCCATCGCGGGCGACCCGCGTGATTGGGATTGGGAGCCGGTGGTGGAGGCATACCTAACTGCGCCGTCGCCAGTCGGTGAGTATTGGAAGAACCCGTTTGTCGGGCTGGGGAGTTGGTGATGCTCAGGCATGGGGTCACGTCACACAATCCGTTTCAGCCAATCGAGCGGCCCTGGTGCCGCTTCTGCCAGGACGAAACGGACGTGGACGTGGAGGCGGTGCATGACAATGCCCGCATGATGTATCGGGAAATCTGCCGACGGTGCAAGCGGATTGGGGCGTCGGGAGTGTATGACAACGTCCCCGTGGTGGGGCAGACGTTCCACCAGGAGCGCTCGTGGGCTGGCCTCACGACGACGCTTGGTGGGGAACGAACGTAGGAGGGTTTGTGATGGCACGGTTTGTTTTGCGCGTTCCGGCGTTTGTGACAACGACCGGCTTGACCACCGCGTTGACGGGTCACTGTGACGCGGCAGGAGAGGAGTACGAGATTCAAGAATACATCACGACCGGCGCAGGGGCGACCTCGCCTGCGGATACAGGGCACCGCGCGGAAATCCAGCGGCTCGATGCGACGACCGCGGGCACGTCGACGGCGCAGACGCCTGGCAAGCTCGATGCGCGCTCGAACGCCTCGCTGGTGGTGGGCGCGAACACCTACACCGCGGAGCCGACGGCGTACTTGCTCAACTCGCTCCTCAACCTCGGCTTCAATCAGCGCGGTGGGATGCGGTGGGCGGTGCCGAAGGGCATGGGCATCCTCGTCTCGAACGCCGTTGGCGGCGTGAAGGCGGGCTGCCGCGTCATCTCCTCCGCCGCAGGCGCGGTGGACGTGACGCTGATTTGGGAAGAAGCATAATCGTCTGCTCGTGAACCTCGTGGGGGCCATGATGCGCTGATGGCCGTCAAGGCGTTCGTTGGGAACTTTAATACCAACACCGTGACCGGCAACCAGGCCGTGACGGGCACTGGCTTCCAGCCGAAGCTCGTCATCTTCTTCATGTCGCGCCTTGGCACGACTGATCCTAGTTCGGGAGGGAACTATGGCTCCGCGATTGGGGCCGCCGCGAGCAGCACGGCCAGGTGGGCAGCGTCAGGGCATTCGCGCGACGCGGCAGCTACGTCGATTGCCGACCGGCGCTTCGTCAGCACGTCTTGCTTCACCTATAACGACAATGGCACTGTGGACTTGGAAGCCGACTTCGTGTTGATGGACGCCAACGGCTTCACGGTCGATATCACCACCGCGAACGCGACTTCGCGCAAGGTATTCTTCCTGGCCCTCGGCGGTGATGACCTTTCCGTGGCGGTAGGCACCTTCAACGCCAATGGGACGACTGGCAATCAAGCGGTGACTGGCGTTGGATTCAAGCCCAACGTGATGCTCTTTGGAGGGAGCATCAGCGACACGACCCTGGGCAGCTTTGTCAACGCGCGTCTCATGCTAGGGTGTGGCGTGTCGTCTACGCAGCGTTGGGCGATAGCGTGGTTTTCCCGTGATGCGCAGGCAACGATGGACACGCAGCGCGTCTACTCGACGACGAAGTGCTTACTGCTCCTCGATGGCGCAGCCATTACGGTCGCAGCGGACTTTGTGTCGCAGGATGCTGATGGGTTCACCGTCAACATGACCACCGTTGATGTCGCGGTCACGATTGGCTATATCGCCATCAAGGGCGTACTGGCCGCGACGGGTATCGTCACGCAGCCAGGAGCCACCGGCAATCAAGCTATCACAGGGACGGGCTTCAAGCCGATAGCCGTGATTTTTGCGGGTAGCGGAGACACCTCCGGCAACGATGGGGTGTTTAGCACGCACTCTAAACAGACCATTGGTATGGCCTCCGCGGCGACCGAGCGCGGGTGTATCTTTGGTATGGATGAAGATGCCGCGCTGACCTCAGTGGCCGACCGTCGGCATAGTAGCTCACTGGTGACTGGTGACATGACAGCGGGCACGCCGGTCATCAATGCCGAGGCGGACTACGTGTCGCACGACATCAATGGCTTCACGGTGAATTGGACGACGGCGGACGCCACCGCGCGCATCACGCCCTTCTTGGCGCTCGGCGCGATTGACCCGCTGCTACCGGCATGGGAGCAACTCGTGCACACGAGTTGTGACTGATGAAGTACCTCTTGGACACGACCACTGAACAGGCTCAGCGCGATGGGTGGTTCCTCACTCAGCGCTGGGAGGACGACGCGGCATTTCAATACTTCACGCCGCCCGTCGTCTTTGACGCGGCGCTGACTGTGCCCTCCATCGCGCAACTCCTGCTGCCTGGCGCGCCAGACCCAGGACTCGACCCTGACCTCTTGGCGACGTGGGGAGATAACACCTCCCCGTGGCTTCCGACGGTCTTTGACGCGATTCCCACCTTCCAGGCGATGTACGACCAGGTGGGGCTGCCTGGCTATACTGACCCACCCGACGCGATTGACCTGCTGACCGAGTGGGTCAGCGACCCGTCGGGCTACGTCATCCCCCTGGGCCTGCTGCCGGTGTTTGATGCCGCGCTCCTCGCGGCGATGCTCGCGCAGCAGAATCTCCCTGCGGAGACAGGCTTTGAGAACCTCGACCTTCCCCATGTGGAATGGGTCGACGACCCCTCCGCGTGGTTTACGGCGGCGGCGGCGGTGATTGCGCGGCAGGCCCCAACCCTGTGGCAACTGATGCTCACCGGCGCGCAGGATGCGCCCGCGCCACTCGATGTGCTCACCGGCACATGGGTCAACGACGCCTCGCTCTGGAAAGTGCCCAACATTCCATTGACCGCTTCCCAGCGAGAGGCTGCATTGACGCAGCTACGCCTGCTGGGCGCGCAGGACGCGCCACCCGCGCTCTCGCTCCTAACGACGTGGGAGCAGGTCGCCGCACCGTTTAAGCCCCTCACGATTCCTGCCACGTCCGCAGAGTTCATGCCACCTGCGACATCGCAGACGGGACTCCCTGGCGTGACCGACCCCGCACGGGCCTTTGATGTGCTCGGCTGGTATCAGGACTTCGCGGCTGCGGTGTTCGCGCACTGTCCTGGCTGGCAGTCGCCCATCGCGCTCCCGTCGACCTCGTGGTCGAACGTGGACATCACCACCGCCTCGTGGACTGACCAGTCGCCGAGCACGGCGACATGGACGGAGACTGACCACCCATGCCCATGACCGAATGGCTCGACCTCACAGTGAAGTATGGCCTGGGAATTGTGCTCTCGCTGGGCGCGGTCTACGCGCTCTGGAAAATTACCTCGGCGACGATGCGCGAATCCTCCAAGCGGGAGGAGCGCTACGCATCGCTGCTGGAAAACCACATTGGCGCGCTGCAACACCTCCTCTCGACCCATGACCAGCGCGCCGTAGAGGCCATCAGCGGGATGCAGGAGGCCCATCGGCATCAGCGGGAGGAGCACGAGAAGATGATGCAAGCCTTGACGGAAATGCTGACGCTCTTGCGCGGCATGGCGCGCGGGGCGTAACCAGGGGAGGGCGAGACAATGCGACGAGCGTTCGTGGTCGCAGGGCTGGTACTGGTGCTGTGCGGCGCAGCGCCATCGCACGCGGAAGCGGGCGTGGGGGACGTGTTCAAAAACACGTTTACCTACGTCAAGGACTTCGTGCTGTGCCTGACCGTGGACTTGGGCGGGAAGGCGGTCAACCTCATTGTGGAGACGAGCACCTGTGCGCTGGCGCGCGCCAATCGCAATCCGGCGACGCTCCGGCCCATTGTGACCGCTCCCATTGTCGTGCCGAGCCTCCCGTCACCATGACGGGAGTGCCGCGGCTCACGCGGAGGGATACATGAACACAATACTCACCGGCTTGTTGAAATTGGTGGACAAGCTCCCATTCAAGGGCTACCGCACGCTCATCGGCGCGGTCGCCATCGTGGCAGCGAATCTCTTTGGCGTGGTCGCTGACCACCTGAACGGGACGCTGACAGCGGAGAAGCTCACGGTGTACGGCAACGCGCTAGGGGCCTCCGTGCTGGCGGTCTATGCCGCGCTGCACATTCCCAAGACGCCGCCACAGTAAGGAGGGTCAATGCCCACATATACAGCGTCGTGGGACGAAACCGCGCCCGCTGGAACGAGCGCGCTCTCGTCCGGGGACGATGCTATCCGCGATTTTAAGCGTGACGTGCGGGAGCGGCTGAACACTGACCACTGGTATCCCTCGACCGACGACGCTGCGAGGACGGGCTACCATCGACAGGTGACGCTGCCCGACTCGGCAGCGGCCCCCACCGCGGTGGCGCTGGCTGGAATTGCCTATTCGCTGCTCGTCTCGTCCAACTCGGAACTGCATTGGCGAAATCAAGCGGGCACCACCGTCCAGTTGACCGCTGCCGGAAAACTCAACTTGGCCGCGCTTGACGATTATACGCGCAGCAAGACCGGCGACTGGATGATGTCCAGCGTCACCACTGCGCGCACGGGCTGGACGAACGTGAGCGCGACGTACAGCAACAAGTTCATGCGCATCAACGCCACGCCGCTCACGACGGGTGGGGCGGATACACATGACCACGGGGCGGTGACGGGGAGCACAACTCTCACCTCGGCGCAGTCAGGGATTCCAGCACACGGTCATACAGTTACTAACCAACGCAACGCGAATGGCTGGAGTTCTGGAGACTTCTTCCAGGGTTCCAATGACTCAGGGCCAATCCAGAACCTTACCGTACCTAACAACAGCGCGGCGGATGCCGCCTCAGGACATACGCATCCCATTTCCTCCGTGAACAACATTCCTGCCTTCGTGCAGGTGGTCATCTTCCAAAAGGACTAAGCGATGGACACTGACGAGCGCGGCCTCGTGCCGCGTGCCGACCACGACCAGGTGGCACGCATCTCACGGGGCTTCCCCGTGGGGATGAACGACCACGTCCCCGCTATCGGGGAGACGGGCGTGAGCCAGCAGTTCTTCTGCCCGCTGCTCAAGGCGACGTGCATTAAAGACAAGTGTATGTTTTGGGTGGAACTGCTCACCCACGATGCGCCGGACGCGCTGCGCGTTGGGCACTGTGCATACTATTGGAACGCCCTGCAACTTGTCGAGGTCAAGCAGGCGCTCATTCGCCTGAACGCGCTCTTGGAGAAGGGTCATGCCCCTGCGTGAAAAGTTCGAGACGATTCTTGCGCCGGTCGGTGGCCTGGACTTGCGCCGCCCTCCAACAATGCTCGACCCACGCAAGACGCCTTTCACGCGCAACACCACGCTCCAGTTTGGTGAGGTGCGCAAGCGCTTTGGGCGCACGCAGTTCTCTGGCAGCGCGTCCCCCATCCTCTTTGGCGGCTCCGGCACGCCTGCCATCATGCACATCGACCAGTTCTTTCGCACGGATGGCACCGACTTCCTCCTTGCCTGGAGCACCAAGAAGGTCGGCAGCTACAATTCCGGCACGGATGATTTCACCAACCGCACCATCCAAGTGGCGGGCGTCGACGTGGACTTCACGGGTGATGAGGATGACGTGTTCACCGCTGATTACTATCCCGCCACCGACCGCTTCTATTGGACGAACTACGTTGACTCCATTCAGGAGTGGGATGGCACAACCGCGCGGGCCGTCAACCTGTATACCGCAGCGACGCTGCGCGCGCGCGTGGTGCGCACCTTCCAGAATCACCTCAACTTCTACGACTGCGTCGATGGTGGCACGGTGGTGCGCCAGCGCGTGAAGTGGACGGACGCCGCGGTGACGACCCTCACTGGCGGCACGAGCGGCTCTGCTGACCTGCGTGATGGGAGCGACTGGGTTCTCAACGCGGTGCAGCTTGGCTCCAAGATGGCGATTTACAAGGAGCGCTCCATCGTCATTCAAGAGCACGTTGGCGGCTCCATCGTCTACCGCTTCACGACGAAAATCACCGGCATTGGGCTGGCCGCGGAGCGCTGCGTCGCCGACCTAGGGGGCGAGCATATCTTCTTGGGCAGCGACCTGAACGTCTACCGCTTTGATGGCGGGCCGGACATCGTGCCCATTGGGGACGAGATTCAGAGCGAGCTTCGCGCCACTGTCGACGCCACGAATGGCTCGCGCAGCTTCATGCACATCGTCGAGGAACTGAACGAGGTGTGGCTGTGCATCGTTGAGACGGGCGACACGCTGCCCGACCGCATCTACAAATGGAACTTCATCGACAAGACGTGGAGCACAGACTCCCTCGCGCACGCGGCGGGCGCGATGGGCTACTACCGGCGCACCTCCACGACCTCGTGGAATAACGCGGCAGGCACCTGGGACTCTCAGGTGGCGCGCTGGGACGACCGCACCTTCTCCACGAACGCGCCGACCAACCTCATGGGGTCGAGCGTGGGCAAATTGACCGAGTGGTCGCAGAACCAGTTTAACGACGACGGCTCGACGATGGACGTGATTTTCGATACGCCTGACCTTACCAGTGGTGATAACTATACCCGCACCTTCCGGCGCTACTTCGACTTCAACTTCGAGGCGAAGGGCACCGCGGTTGACGTGTACTATTCCACTGACGAGGGCGCGACGTATGTGCTCCTCGAAACGGTCACGCTGACCGGCAACTGGACGCGCTACAATGTTGAGTGTGACCTCACGTACCAAAAGGTGCGCTTCCGACTGCGCAATAATGTGAGCAACGGCCAGTTGAACGCGCGCAGCTTTGAGATTGGCTACGTCGACCAGGGGATACTCTAAATGCCGGTCATGCAGACGCCGCGCGAATTGGACTTGCCGCTGCCTCCTGTGACGGGCAACGAGCTACTCGATGAGTACCTCACGCGCCTGCACCGTGCGACGCTCGATGCCGTCTCGCGCATCTTTGATGACCTCGCGCTTGGCTATTCTCGACGCACGATTCTGACCGCAGCGCCCGCGCTGGGCGACTTGGAGGAGGGCCAGGCCGTCCTGGTCGACGGTGGGGGCCTCCTGCGCATCTACTATCGACTGAATAGCGTGCTGCGCTTTGCCAACCTGACATGAGGAGGTGAGCTTCGATGGGCTTCTTTAAGCAAGTCCTGTTTGGCAAGAAGCCGAAAACAGAGGTGACACAGGTGTCGCCGTATACACCGTCGGCGCGCCGCGTTGAGGCTCCGCTTGCTGACTTCATCACGGAGCGCATCGGCAAGGGGCTGCCAAGCCTGCCAGATTATACCGAGCGGCTCAAGAAGGCGTACACGCCCACCGATATTGAAACCGTGGGCCTCTCGAAGTTGGGGGACTTTCTCGCGGAGGAGAAGCCCGCATTCGGCGAGGAGCAGGGCAGCGCGCTCACGCGCCTCTTGAGCGGCGAGACGCCGGACTACTTCTCGCCAGAGAAGCTCACCGAACTCTTTGAGACAGGCTACCGGCAACCGACGCTGCGCCGCTTCCGTGAGGAAACCCTGCCGCAGATTCGGGAGAGCTTCATTGGCCCAGGTCAACTCTTTGGCACCGCACGGGCAGAGTCCGAGCGGCGCGCTCAGCGTGACGTGGAGGAGGGCCTGTCCTCGCAGGAGGCACAGTTGCAACTGGCGGGTCAAGAGAAGCGCGCTGACCTCCAGAGCCAAGCACTCGACCGAATGTATAGGGGCCTCTCGATTGCGCCGGACATCGCCAAGAGCCTCCAGGGTTTCCCACTGGAGCAGGCCCGCGCGGCACTCCAGATGGGGCCGCTGGAACGCCAGTTGGCGAGTCAGGAGCTTGAATTGGAATTAGGGGAGTTCATTCGCACGCGGCCCGAAGCGTCGCCGATTATTCAGGACGCGCTCAACTTCTTGCGTGGCCCCACGATGGAGACGCAGTTTGACCGCACCGCGCCGACCAAAGGCTTCTTTGGGGCGGGTGGTGGCTTCGATGCGGGGCAGGCAACCGACACCGCGGCGGCGATTGGTAAGCTGATTGTGGGAGGAGTAAAGTGATGGCCCAAGACCCCTTTATCGACACGCCTAGCATCAGTGCCAGCGTGGAGAGCTTTCAGGGCACGCGCCGGAATAAGCGTGAGGACAAGCGGAAGTCCTTTGAGGCCGCGGTGGAACTCATCAAGCGCCTCTCTCCCAAGTCGCAGACCATCGCGCTGCGCAACCTTATCCTGCGCGCGCAGAGTGACCCTGACCTGAAGGATACCGCGGGCGGCTTCGACCCCGCGCAGATGGAGGTTGCCCCGACCCTGGAGAATATCCAGGGCGAACTCGCGGAAGAAACCGTGGGCGGCTTGACGCCAGAGCGCCGTGGGCAGTTGGGCGAGTCGCTCCTGGGCGGCCAGTTTGGCTCAGGGGTGCGCACGCAGCAGGCCGCCAACAAGCGCGCGGCACTCCAGGTCGCGGCGACTCAAGTGCAGAACGAATTGAACCAGGGGGAGCTTGAGCCACGCGAAGGCGAGACGCTGGCCGATGCCGTCAAGCGGCGCACCATCGAGTTGTTCAATGAATACAGTGGCCTCATTGGCGTGGGCACTGAGGACAGCGATGAGCCGCTCACCAGCTTTGACCAGGTGGGGGAGTCGCTGGTTGATGGTGGAGCCTCGTCTATGGGGGTGCCACCCGCTGCACCAGCATCGACGGCTCCGGCTCCTCGTGTGCGCCCTGCGGGGATGGCACGGGAGTCTCCTATCGCCCGCGGGCTGGAAGCGGCCAAAGGCTTTGCGACGAGCCAGCGGGCGGAGCCTATCACGCGCAACGTCGATGTGCTCGCCTCCCGCGCGCCTGGCCCCTTTGGGCAGGAAGGCGCGCTGCGTGGCCCCCTCCGGCCACGAGTCGGCGACACCATCGTCAAGAAGGGCCGCCGCTGGGTGGTGAAAGGCTACGATGAAGATGGCACGCCGCTGGTTGACCCCGCGCCGTAACCATGCCCATCCGACTCGATGAGGTGCCTGCTGCGCCAGCTAGGAGGGTCGCCACGCCGACCCCGCTGCCTTCGCTGTTTCTGGAGAACCTCGTCAGCGGGCTGAGCCTTGGCTTGGTGGAGCCAGAGGACGTGCGAGAGCCTATTCGGGGCTTGGCGAGCCAGGTAGGGCGTGTAGCGGGCACGCTACAACCTGATGAGGAGTTCGAGTTCACGCCCCGCAAGGGCGTGGGAGCGGTCGCCTCCGAGATGCTCGGCTTTGGGGCGAGCTTCCTGCCTGCTGGTGGGCCGCGCGCCATTGTTGAGGCGGGGACACGCGCCGCACCACGAGTGCTGTCAAAGATTCCCGTGGTCGGCCAGCGCCTCACGAAGCTGCTCGAAGCGGCACCGAGCACGCTGTCCTTTGGCAAGCGTGTCGGACGGCGCGCGCTCCAGGGCGCGGCGGGTGGTGCTGCACTCGGCGTGGTTGAGGCCCCCATCCGTGCGGCCCATGAGGGGCCTGCTGCGCTCGTGACGCACCCTATTGGCACGGCGGCCACCTTCGCGGGCGCTGAGGCCGCCGGTGCCGCGGTGGGCCTCGCAGGACTCAAAGCCGCGGCGAAAGCCAAAGGGGTAAAGCCGGAAGCGTTGGCTCGTGCCGTCCGCACGGGGGGGTTGCTCAAAGAACAGCCCCGTGTCGCGGCTGAGGCCGCGGTGGAACCGGCCCCTACGCTCGGCCACGAACCCGTGGAGGTGGTTGGTAAGGGGACACCTGGGGTAGAGCCGACCCCCCGCAAGCGAGGCTTCCCGCGTGCAGGCCGCACCAGCCTGGGCCTTGAGGACTTGGGCACCGTGCGCCAGATGCGCTCCGAGGTGGCCTCCGGCGAGGCGGGCATCAGGAAGCCCACTGAGGAAGGCGTCCTCGGCATCCCGTCCAGCTTCCCCGACTACTTCAAGAACAAGGGGTACACCAAGAAGGGGACGCTCAAGATTCTCGACAAGGTGCTCGCCGACAAGCCCTTGACGGCACCTGAGCGGCTCGTGTTCGATGACTTGTTCGAGGGCAAGAAGGCGCTCCTCCAGGCCGAGTTCGAGTCGGGTCGCCCCCCTGCAACGCAGGCCACCGCTGCCTCAAGTGAGGCCGCCCTGGAGGAAGGCGCGCTGCCCGCGGGCGCGATGGAGTTTGACCCCGCCAAGTTCGAGGGGCCATCGTTCTTGAAGGGCGACCGCGTCATCACGGAGTCAGGGCCAGGCACCATTCAGGCTCCTGGCCGCAACGCCTCGCTGGTCAAGCTCGACTCTGGTGGCCTCAAGGGGGTCGCACACCAAGACCTCAAGCTTGATGACCGGCTCATCGTGGCGACGCCAGAAGGCACCCCTGGCCCCGCGCCAGCGCTCGACAGTTACCCCGACGTGAAGATTGACGACGTGCTGGCACGGCCCTCGCCGGTCGACACGACCATCGCGCAACAGGTCGAGCACGTCAAGCGCGAGAACCTGGCTAACCGTGCCGCGGAGCGGCCCATCACGCCCTCGCTGCTGGGGGCACTCCAGCGTGCCCCGAAAGCCCAGCCTGGCGTGCCACTCCAAGCGCCGAGTCCTGTGCTGGAGGACGTGCTGACCGCAGGTCTGCGCCCTGCTGGCCTCAAAGCTGAGGTGCGCGCCGCCGTCGACCGCTTCGTCGCTGGGGTCGAGCAATTCTTCGTCTACGAGCCGCGCCTCAAGGGCTTCCCGCTGTTCCGCAATCGCGTGCGCCTGGCGCGCGGCATGGGCATTGACTCGCTCACCAAAGCTGACCAGGCCATCTTTGGTGTGGCAGGCGACCTGCGCGGCACTGACAAGGACTTGTTCCGCCGCCTGGTGGTGCTCGCCGACCTGACCGAGACGGGCGGTCAGGGCTTGAAGCTGCCGCGTGACCTCCCCACGTCGAGCTTCGACGCAGAGTTCAATCGCCTGATGAGCGCCGCTCCGACCCAGGTGCGCAACGCCGTCCAGCGCCACTTCGACCTGATGAAAGTGCTCGGCCAAGACCTCGTTGACCGCGGCCACCTCGACCCCACGGATATGCGTGGGCGCTACTACCCCCATCGCGTGCTCGACTATACGCAGCGCCTTGACCAATACACCCCCTGGATTCCCAAGCGCCTGCGCACGCCGTTCCGCCTGTACACCAAGCGGCGCATCGGCACCACAAAGGACATCAACACTGACTATGAACAGGTGATGCGCGGCCACCTGACCAAAGTATTCCTCGACAACAACATCGAGGACTTCCTGGCGAAAACGGCGACCGACTTTGACCAGTGGGGCAAGATGTCCCGCGCTGACAGGAAGCTCTTTACCCAGCGCTACGGCCACACTCGCCCTCGCCCAAGTGCGACCTACGAACTCGGTGGCGTGCGCTATCGCGGCTTCCAGTTTGACCCAGGCAACTACGTTTACAAGGGGCTGAGCGTGCGTGAAGATATGCTCGCTGACGCGGTCGCCAATGGCCTCAGCGCTTCAGAACTCACGCGCATGGTCGGCCCGCGCGGTGGCAAGGCCATCCGGCGCACCTTGATGATGGGCGCAAAGAAGCGCGTCTACCTCCTCCCCGAACCTATCGCGGACACCATCGGCAACTTTCGACGCACCTCCAGCTACCAGGCCGGTGTGCGCTTCCTCTCAGACGCGACCCGCATCTGGAAGCGCAGCGTGCTCGACTTTGCCGGTGTGCCGTTTCAGATGAACAATCTGTTCGGCGACCTCACCGCGCTCTACCGTGAGGACGTGGGCGCGTTCAGGAACCTCTTGGCCGCTGGTCGACTCGTTACCACACCAAAGGCCAGCCTTTCCCCGCGTGACGCGCTCGTCTTAGAGAAGGCTCAAGCCCAGCGCATTGGGGGCACCACCTTCACGCAAGAGATGCAAGGTGGCCTAGGGGCCTCCAGCGACTTCTCCCTGCTTGACCCACGCCGCTGGATTGAGGCCATCGGCCAGCGTCGTGAGATGATTCCACGTCTCGCCAAGTTCCTCACTGACGTGGAGCGCATCGAGGTAGGCAAGGCCCCCGTGACCAAGACCATCGACGTGACGGGCCTGCCACCGATTGATGCCGCGGGCAAGATTGCGCGCGAGTTCGCCGTGGACTACGGCGCACTTGGCGAGGGCCTGCGTGGCCCGCTAGGGCGCGAACTCCTGTTCCCCTTCGTGAGCTTCTATGCCAAGAACG
>Ga0247727_10002122_pt1 | contig 45831 bp, 28 predicted proteins | sample WisWelCaveWW1625_FD_202498 | JGI IMG/M metagenome (GOLD analysis project Ga0247727, IMG submission 202498) | Biofilm microbial communities from Wishing Well Cave, Virginia, United States - WW16-25 | ecosystem: Environmental > Aquatic > Deep subsurface > Groundwater > Cave microbial mat | place...
AACATCTCCTTTTTTGAATTCTTTTCTTTGCCTTTCTCCTCCGACATTTAGCTTGGTTTCCATGTAAGCAAAGCTGTTGTTCATTATGTGTGCATTGCCCTCAAGCGGCAAGGATCTGATTATGTTGCCAACAGTGACTGGAGCAAGATGACGCTTTAAGTCGCATTTTAGCTGTGATTTGCCCTTTATCTCAACAACTATCTCCAACCTAGAAACAGATCCCGCGCTCATTTTTGAAGAGGAGGATTATGAATTATATAACGTTTATCCAAACAACACTACGATGTCCGACGAACCTGAAGAGATTAATGTAGACACTGAAGAAGTTACAGAACCAGAAGGACCTATTCTGGAAGAACCTGTTGTAGAAACTGCAGTAGTGGAAGAAACTGAAGAAGAATTAAAGGTAGAAAAAAAGGGAAAGAAGGCAAAAAAGGGTGACCTTTCTCCAGAAGAAATTGCTGAACAGGAAAGGTTACAGAAAATAATAGATGAAAGGGAGGTAATTGAAATAGACCCAATTCACGTGCCGGTTGAATATGAGACTACGGGCAAGGGCAAAATACGCATAGGTCCACCCACACTGACGAGATTTGAAAAGGCAAGAATATTGGGAGCAAGGGCACTACAATTGTCTCTGGGAGCGCCACCATTCATTACAATTCCAAAAGAAGTTGCAACCTCGCTTGATCTTGCATATGCTGAGCTTGAAAAACGCATTATTCCTATTACAATAAGAAGAATGTTGCCAAATGGCGATTTCCAGAACATACCAATCGATCTTTTTGACTAATGGATAAATCATCGATAAGACTTAATAGAATGCAAAATTTTTGGTGATGTGGTTGATCTCTTTGAGCGAAATGGAAAGCAGGTCACAACTTGCTGATAATAGCTCATTTTCAAATAATGAAAAAGTAGTGATAATACAGCAACAACCAGTTATGGAGTGTGCTATTGATTTATTAACTAACATTGGAAGTTATGGACAAGTAAAACTAAAAGCTAGAGGTGATTCGATTCCTACTGCTGTGGCAGTAGCTAATGTGATCACAGAAAAGCTGATGAAAGGTAATTCACAAATTGTTGACATAACTGTGGATAGTGAAAATGCAAACGGGAAATACGGTATGACTCTAATTTCAACCATTCAAATAATTATTGCTAAAAAAACAAACTAAAACGAGCTTCCAGGTCCCTTTAGAAGCATGTTTTCGCATTCTTTGCATACGGCTTCATCAATATTTGTTTCCAAGTTGTGATGGATATCACATATCAGCAGGCTTGATTTGATGTAGTTGCACAGCCCAATGAACTTTGAAAGGCTTGCTGGTGTGTATGCCATGTTGGATGCGAGGTTGCCACATATGTCATCAACCATTTCTGCCACTTCTTTTACTGCAAGAAGCTTTGTTATCAAAATAGGGTCACCGCGAGTACCCCTGATGTAGTTGCTTATGGCAGCCTGTGTGACGCCTAGCAGCTTTGAGACTTCTTCCTCACGTATGCCGTGCTCTTCGATTAGCCTTTTTGCTAGTATGGCACGAAGAGCTGGTATCAGTGTCTTTGTCTCAATCTCTACAGGAAGTAACATAACAAAAAAGAGTCATCTAAAATATTTAAACGTAATCTTATTGTTCAAGATAACTTATTTTATTGAGCATATCAGATCATTGTATTGCAAGAAATTTGTTCAAAACTGGAAGAACTTGTAGTAGATGCAGTATCACACTGTAAATCTGATTGCATTGCGTTATCAGGTGGTCTTGATAGCTCGGTTTTAGCATTCTGTCTGAATGATAAAAAGATCAGATCAATTGTCACCATAACGGAAAATTTCCCTTCGACTGATCTCATGTATTCTCAATTGGTGGCAAAACAAATTGGGTTGCAGTTAGATGTAAACAATGCGTCAATTATTGATTTGACAAATGCAGTTGAAGATACCATAAAGATCCTGAAGGTTTTCAACCCTATTGAAATACGAAATTCTATTGTAATGTATATTACAATGAAAACTGCGAAGGAAAAAGGCTGTATGAGTATAATTACAGGCGATGGAGCTGATGAACTATTTGCAGGCTATAGTTTTTTTCTAAGGAAGCAAGGCTTAGAATTACAAAAAGATTTGGAACGAATATGGAAGATAATGCACTTCCCAACACAGCAACTTGGCAAATCACTTGGCATTGCTGTAGAATCGCCATTTCTTAACGAAAAGGTAGTAGAGTATGCAAAATCAATTCCAGCAGATCTAAAAGTACACGAAGAAAATGGTACAAAACATGGAAAATGGATCTTGCGCAAGGCATTTGAAAAGAGACTGCCAGAATCGATAACCTGGAGAGCAAAATCTGCCATGCAGGACGGCTCAGGAACAAGTGGGCTCGCTTCCTTTTTTGACAACGTGATTGCGGATTCAGTGTTTAAGGATAAAGTGGATATGTATCTTGAGAAAGAAAAGGTACGACTAGGTTCAAAAGAATCCCTGTGTTACTACGAATTGTATAGAAAGTATTATGAACCGCCTGCCTATTTGGATTCGTCAAAATCAAGATGTCCCGAATGTCAAGCAGTAAAGGAGCCAGACTCACACTTTTGTCGCATGTGTGGGAGTTTTCCCATCTAATCTTTTTTCCACTTGTTTGGTTTTTTGACAAAAATTCGTTTGCAGCCATGACAACAAAAGTAATACTTTTTTCCTTTGTATTCATGAACAAGAGCTAAACTTTCATCAAGCTCGATTCCGCAAACAGGGTCAACTGGCATATGTCACAACAACCATTTTTCTATTTAAATTTACATAGAGAAATATGAATTCTAATTTGATCACTTTCAACATCTTCGCAGGCATATGTTTCCAAAAATGGAAAAGACGAAGTTGTATTTCCGGAAATGAAAAGATCCCCCTTTATATAGTCAAAAATTTTTTGTTATTACGGTGGTAGTGGGACGGTAGTCATAAAAAATACGGGAGTATTATTTAGGTTACTAGCTTTAATTAACCAATCATTCCAACAAAGAAAAATAGTTTTTCCAAAAATGCAGTCGTTTCTCTGTTTTAGTTTAATTGCAATACTTTTAGTCGGCAATGTCATAACACCAATTTCAATTTCGTCAGCCCATTTCGGAATTGCATATGCCCAAGTCTCAGACAACTCAACTGCCACAGTCCCTGTTGACTCTACCACCACAACAGTCTCAGACAACTCAACTGCCACAGTCCCTGTTGACTCTACCACCACAACAGTCTCAGACAACTCAACTGCCACAGTCCCTGTTGACTCTACCACCACAACAGTCTCAGACAACTCAACTGCCACAGTCCCTGTTGACTCTACCACCACAACGGTAGATGAGCTAATACCTGTTGATACACAACCACCTGCACCTGATCCTCTTCAAACGCTATCAAATGAGACCTCCCAACAATTGACAGAACAAGGTTATGCAGTTCAGAGCGGTGTTCTGACCACAGAACTTACAAGCTTTTCCTTATCGGCATGGGTTAAACCAGATTACAGTATGGGGTCACCTGAATTTACCGTAATTAGCAAAGAGAATGCGTTTGCTCTTGCAATAAATAACAATATTTCTCCATATCATATTGCAAAATTCTCCGTGTATGACGGAATAAAATGGAGTACAGTGGAATCTATAAGTACAATTGAATATGGATGGGCACATCTTGTAGGAACTTTCGACGGTTCTTCAATTAACATTTATGTTAACGGAAATCTTGAATCCGCAATTCCAGTAACAGGAATTCCTGCACCAACTATTAACGGGCAGTTGACACTGACCCCCGTAGATAGTATCTCATCTAATTCAGATATCGTAATTGGTGCATATCTTAATGAAAATAATGGGTATGAACCAAGTAACCAATTTTCTGGTTTGATTGATACTGCAAATATTTATGATTTAATTATAAGTCAGTCGCAGATTAGTGACCTTTTCAATACATCACCACACTCTGCTGATCTTGCGAAACCAACATTAATTACAGATAAGACAGAATATTTCCCACAAGAAACAGTACAAATTACTGGCAGTGGATTGGCACCAAACCGAAGTTATGACGTTGTTGTAGTTAGATCAGATGGTTGGATTGTCAAAAATGATGGCACAGATGGTTATGATAGTGTCTATACTGATTCGACCGGCAGTTTTGTTTATCATTATAATTTGGAAAGTATCGCCGGAGATTACTTAGTTAGAGTATATAATTCAGATAACGAACATTCCGCGGTTTTAGCTTCTACTGGATTTATTGACATAGCACCAACACTAGTTACTGATAAGGCAGACTATTTGCCATACGAACCTGTACAGATTACTGGTACCGGTTTCACAGCTGGTACAAGTTATGATATTGTAATAACTTGGCCAGATGGCTCTGTTATCAAAGATGACGGAGTTACTTCTGGTTTTGACAGTATTATGACTGATGGAAATGGTGGCATTAACTATTCTTACAAGTTAGATAATATGTCTGGGCTGTATTGGGTCAAGGCCTTCAGCTCTGTGGATGTATCTCATACAAATGTAGTTGCCTCCACAAGCTTTGCAGATCCGCCATCCATATCTGGTCCACTCTTTGCTGGTATGGCCTTTAACAAAGGTTCAGGCTGGACGTTCCCTAGTAATGCAGGAGGAAGTTCTGATGCTAGATGTGCGGTAGCCCTTGGCAATTCTGATAATTCAAAGAAGATTTATTTGAACAATTTTGGCTTTAATATTCCAGCACAATCAACTATTCTGGGCATCACAGCAAAGATTGACTATGGTGATACCAATGGTTATACCATTGATGATGAACGCCCAACAATCCAACTCTTAAAGGCTGGTAATCCAACTGGTATTGCAAAATCCTTTGAAGCTCTAACATCCGCTACCAGCTGTACTACAAGTGACTTTGTAACTGTGCCACCGACCGCAACAGATGATCTATGGGGCGAACAATGGACTGCTGTTGATATAAACAACGCAGATTTCGGAATGGCTATCAAGTCTGGTACCAGCGGAGGAAATCGATATCTTGACAGAGTGCAAATCACAGTACTGTACAGTGAAGCCCCAGTAGCTAATGCCGATTCTTCTATAACAACCGAAGACACTGCAATTACGGTAGCTGTACTAGCAAATGATCTTGATGCAGAAAATGATCCATTGACAGTTTCATCTGTTACACAAGGATCTAGCGGTTCTGTTATAATCAATGCAGATGGTACTTTGACCTACACACCAATTACAAACTTCAACGGTGGCGATTCATTCTCATATACCATATCTGATGGAAACGGTGGTACTGCAACAGCTACGGTATCTGTCACTGTTACCCCAGTCAATGATGCACCAGTAGCAAATGATGATACATCTACAACATTTGAGGATAATGAAATTACAATAAATGTGGCAGATAATGATAGTGACATAGAAGGTGACAAAATAATTGTTGCCGCTGTTACACAAGGTGCTAGTGGTACTGTTACAATAAAACCAGACGATGATGTGGTATATACACCAATTTCAGACTTTAATGGACAAGACTCTTTCACCTACACCGTATCTGATGGCAATGGTGGAATGGCAACAGCTACAGTAACTATTGACGTTATTGCACAAAATGATAAGCCTCAAGCAGCTGATGATACAGTTGTAACAACCGAAGATACTCCACTTGCTATAGTTTTAACGGCTACTGATATAGACCGTGATGCATTAACATTTGTAATAAACAAACCTAGCAAAGGAGTGATAACAGGAGTAGGTCCTGATATAGTCTACACACCTGACCCAGAATATGTTGGGCCTGACAGTTTTACATTCAAAGTAAATGATGGGCAAACTGATAGTAATGATGCTACTATATTCATAGATGTTACACCAGTCAATGATGCACCAGTAGCAAATGATGATACAGCTGCAACAACCGAAGATACTGCAGTTACAGTCAATACCCTAGTAAACGACATTGACATAGAAGGTGACGCACTATCTATTACTTCATCTACGCAGGGATCTAGTGGCACTACTACAGTCAACCTAGATGGTACTATAACATACGCCCCCATTCCAAACTCCAATGGACAAGACTCATTTACTTATACCATATCTGATGGCAGTGGTGGAATGGCAGAAGCTACGGTAACAGTTGATGTTACACCAGTCAATGATGCACCAACAGCAAATGGTGATACCCCGCCCATAGTAACAGAAGACAATGCAATCACAATCAGTGTCTTAGCAAACGACAATGACATTGATAATGATCCGCTTACAGTCATCTCTGTTACACAGGGATCTAGTGGCACTACTACAGTCAACCTAGATGGTACTATAACATACGCCCCATCTGGCAATTTCAATGGACAAGACTCCTTCTCATATACAATATCTGATGGCAACGGTGGAATGGCAACAGCTACAGTAACAGTTGATATCACTGCAACCAATGATGCACCAGTAGCAAATGGTGATACAGCTGCAACAACCGAAGATACTGCAGTTACAGTAAATGTTGTATCAAACGACAATGACATTGATAATGATCCACTAAGTGTTGTCTCTGTTACACAAGGTTCTAGTGGCTCAGTCATGGTCAATGCTGATAATACAGTAACATACACCCCCATTCCAAACTCCAATGGACAAGACTCATTTACTTATACCATATCTGATGGCAGTGGTGGAATGGCAGAAGCTACAGTAACAGTTGATGTTACACCAGTCAATGATGCACCAACAGCAAATGATGATACAGCTGCAACAACCGAAGATACTGCAGTTACAGTCAATACCCTAGTAAACGACATTGACATAGAAGGTGACGCACTATCTATTACTTCATCTACGCAGGGATCTAGTGGCACTACTACAGTCAACCTAGATGGTACTATAACATACACACCATCTGGCAATTTCAATGGACAAGACTCCTTCACTTATACCATATCTGATGGCAACGGTGGAATGGCAACAGCTACAGTAACAGTTGATATCACTGCAACCAATGATGCACCAGTAGCAAATGATGATACAGCTGCAACAACCGAAGATACTGCAGTTACAGTCAATACCCTAGTAAACGACATTGACATAGAAGGTGACGCACTATCTATTACTTCATCTACGCAGGGATCTAGTGGCACTACTACAGTCAACCTAGATGGTACTATAACATACGCCCCCATTCCAAACTCCAATGGACAAGACTCCTTCACTTATACCATATCTGATGGCAACGGTGGAGTGGCAACAGCTACGGTTGATGTTGATGTTACACCAGTCAATGATGCACCAGTAGCAAATGGTGATACAGCTGCAACAACCGAAGATACTGCAGTTACAGTAAATGTTGTATCAAACGACAATGACATTGATAATGATCCACTAAGTGTTGTCTCTGTTACACAAGGTTCTAGTGGCTCAGTCATGGTCAATGCTGATAATACAGTAACATACACCCCCATTCCAAACTCCAATGGACAAGACTCATTTACTTATACCATATCTGATGGCAGTGGTGGAATGGCAGAAGCTACGGTAACAGTTGATGTTACACCAGTCAATGATGCACCAACAGCAAATGGTGATACCCCGCCCATAGTAACAGAAGACAATGCAATCACAATCAGTGTCTTAGCAAACGACAATGACATTGATAATGATCCACTAAGTGTTGTCTCTGTTACACAAGGTTCTAGTGGCTCAGTCATGGTCAATGCTGATAATACAGTAACATACACACCAGCTAGCAATTTCAATGGCCAAGACTCCTTCTCATATACAATATCTGATGGCAACGGTGGAATGGCAACAGCTACAGTAACAGTTGATATCACTGCAACCAATGATGCACCAGTAGCAAATGGTGATTCTGCAATAGCAGCAGAAGACATATTCATTAACATAGATGTCATAACAAACGACGAAGATGCAGATAATGATCCACTAAGTGTTGTCTCTGTTACACAAGGTTCTAACGGTGCAGTTACACTCAACGCAGATGGTACTGTAACATACAACCCGATGCCAAACTTCAACGGCCAAGACTCATTTACTTATACCATATCTGATGGCAGTGGTGGAATGGCAGAAGCTACAGTAACAGTTGATGTGATTCCAGTCAATGATACTCCATTAGCAAATGGTGATTCTGCTACAACAAATGAAGATAACGCTATCACGGCAGTTGTATTAGCAAACGACAACGACATTGACGGTGACACACTATCTGTTACTCTAGTCTTACAAGGCACTAGTGGAATGGTTACACTCAACGCAGATGGTACTGTAACATACAACCCGATGCCAAACTTCAACGGCCAAGACTCATTTACTTATACCATATCTGATGGCAGTGGTGGAATGGCAGAAGCTACAGTAACAGTTGATGTGATTCCAGTCAATGATACTCCATTAGCAAATGGTGATGTTGCACCTATAATAGAGGAGGATAGCTCCGTTAACATTGATGTATTATCCAACGACAACGACATTGACGGTGAACCACTAAGTGTTGTCTCTGTTACACAAGGTTCTAGAGGAATAGTTACAATTAACACGGATAACACTGTAACATTCACACCAGCTAGCAATTTCAATGGACAAGACTCCTTCACTTATACCATATCTGATGGCAATGGTGGAATGGCAACAGCTACAGTAACAGTTGATATCACTGCAACCAATGATGCACCAACAGCAAATGGTGATTCTGCTACAACAAATGAAGATAACGCTATCACGGCAGTTGTATTAGCAAACGACAACGACATTGATAATGATCCACTAAGTGTTGTCTCTGTTACACAAGGTTCTAGTGGCTCAGTCATGGTCAATGCTGATAATACAGTAACATACACCCCCATTCCAAACTCCAATGGACAAGACTCATTTACTTATACCATATCTGATGGCAGTGGTGGAATGGCAGAAGCTACAGTAACAGTTGATGTGATTCCAGTCAATGATACTCCATTAGCAAATGGTGATTCTGCATTAGCAGCAGAAGACAGCTCCGTTAACATTGATGTATTATCCAACGACAACGACATTGACGGTGACACACTATCTGTTACTTCAGCTACACAAGGCTCTAACGGCGCAGTTACAATTAATGGAGATAATACCGTAACATACGCACCAGCTAGCAACTTCAACGGCCAAGACTCATTTACTTATACCATATCTGATGGTAATGGTGGAATGGCAACAGCTACAGTAATGATCATAGTTAGTGCAATAGATGATACATCAGTAGCAAATGATGATGCAGTTACAACAAATGAGGATACCTCAGTGAATATCAGTGTATTATCCAACGACAACGACATTGACGGTGACACACTATCTGTTACTTCAGCTACACAAGGCTCTAACGGCGCAGTTACAATTAATGGAGATAATACCGTAACATACGCACCAGCTAGCAACTTCAACGGCCAAGACTCATTTACTTATACAATATCTGATGGCAACGGTGGAATGGCAACAGCTACAGTAACAGTTGATGTTACACCAGTCAATGACAATCCATTAGCAAATGGTGATTCTGCTACAACAAGCTTAGGTGTTATAATAGATGTTGATGTTGTAGCAAACGATGAGGACGTCGATGCCAACAAGATTAAAGTCGCTTCTGTGACCCAAGGAAAACACGGTACTGTTACAATTAAGTCAGATGATGTTGTTAGGTATACGCCTCAAAAATTGTTCTTTGGAACTGACTCCTTCACCTACGCCATATCTGATGGCAATGGAGGTACTGCATCTGCAAATGTTGATGTTGTTGTAACATATGATGGCTCTATAGGAAAGGCAGACACTGACTATCCTATTATACTACCAAATAATGTAAGGGCTGACTTTGATGTTGAATCAGATGGTGTTGATATCAGTGGTTGGATAGAGTACAAAGATAGAAAATCGCATATCAAACTACGAAGTACAGATATCACATTTTTCTCTCTTGACGTAACTGCAACCAAAGCAACCTTCGAAGGTACTGCAAAAGTTAACTATGTGGGAGGATACACCTTTACTGCATTTGCAGAAGACAACCGAAGTATTGGCATAAAAGATACTTTCTCCATTGTAATTAAAAATGATCAAGGCATTATAATATACGAGAACAGTGGCAAGTTGAAGAAAGGTGACATTGATGTTGAAAGGTAGTAACGTTTATCCTATTTACTTTAACCTTTAACAAATAGTATGAAATATGCTGCGAACAAATTACAGCTAATCAAAACAAAAAGAATAGTAACAGCATTTCTGATATTAACATCGCTTTTTACATTTGCCACCCCCCTACAAACAGCTCTCGCGCATGTAGGTGTGACAATTACATTTAATGGAGCGGCATACTCAATGGAAGATACTCCATTAATCACGGTTCATGATGAGGCAGCTAACATGAGTCCTCTACTAAGCGAGACAGTACAAGTAACTGTAACTTCACCACTTGCTCCAAATGGTATAACAATACTTCTAAACGAGACTGGTATTAATACTCACATATTCGAAAACAACGCTCTTGTGTTAACAAATGCCACCGGCGGGCTCCCTTTGAATACTAATGTTACAATAAGCATTAGTAATTTTACGCTAAATACTAACCCGAACACAATACAAACTGTTAACATACGTTTGCGCTCTTTTGCTATAGATCAAACTCTTCATGGCGAAATCAATCCGTATACTCTTCAGGAAACTAGCGTGAACTCAGGAGTCTTTTCAAGGACGATCAACTTTACAAGCGTAACCAGTGAACCCACCAATAAACTAAGAGCGCTTCCTAGTGATGTTATCGTAACAGAAAACTTGGATAATAACGAGGGTTTAAACTACTTCATAACTCCAACCTCTGAAATGTTTGTTGCAGGAATTGCTGCGGCAATTGGTCATACTTTAGTCGCAAGCTATCCAGGTGCTGTTAGTGACACGGCAGATATTTTAGATTTATCTCGTGCCCGTCCGATCTTAACACTTGATGTGGCACAAACACCAAGTGCAAATGGAGGCCGCGATCGTTTTCCACCATCATTTACTCTTAGCAAATCATCAATAACTGCATTATCGTTGCCTGACAACGTATTGAGTACCATATTAGAAGCAGATCCCTTTACACCAATAATGTCGTTAAATGATCCATCGATTGATTACCCCCTTTCCATTAACGACAACGGATTTATCCTATCACAATTTGCTAACACAATTGACACACAAACAACAAAAACTGGAGAATTATCACAATTAAAGATAATTTTGAGTGACCCTAGTGGGATTGGGCATCTTGCCCTTTATACCAACGTGCCAGGTTCTGATGGTGAGATTCACTTTAGTGATACCTATGTCATCTATAATAAAGGAAAACCAATAGAGATAACAGATCCACATCACTTATTTTATGACGTTAAACTAACCGAATCAAAAGAAGGCATGAAATATGAATTTCTTTATAATATCACATTTGCAAAACCGATGGATACTTCTGACATCATAATACGAGCATGGGATGAGAAAAGAAACTCTGCAGATACCAAAATTTTTGATGCAATCAAAGTAGTTGGAGAACCAATCGTAGATCCACGCGTCGCTAATTTGGATTTACTGGCAACCACTGATATAATTATTCCATACTACAAATTTCCACAGTACACCACATTTAATTCGGATTCTGACGGAAATCTAATCTACCATAATTCATTTGGTGGCATGGAGCAAAAACAAGTACATCCATATCACGAACCAGCTTCATATCCAGATTCCGTAAGTAAACTAGAAAGACATGATGTGAAACAGCTGTACGATACCATCGCTCATGAGCAGAAGAAGGCACAGGAATTGATGATCAGTAAATTCAATTTGGATACATCACAGACGTTTGTTCCAAATGATGAGGTCAAGCCTTATGACGAGACAAGACGTGCAAATGAATTTGATCGTTGTGGTAAAAGCGTTGGCTGTGGGTTAGAACGTGAGAATAATGACTTGATGCAGGAACTGTGTTGGCAGGAACATCTTAGGGCAGAAAAAACACTAAAGTTTATGACTAGAACTAATTATCAAAACGATTAGACTCAATTTATGACGTTAAAGTTTTTAAAAGTTCAGAAAACTCTAAGCTAGACAGTGGTGGAATTTTAATCAATTCTAGATTTTCATCAACATGAGAACTTGATTTGTGACCAACAAGGGGTGCAACTATTCCTGGAGTTGATCTGACAAACTGTAGTGCACGATGTGAAGGTCTCAATCCTCCAAACTCAGGTATTACATTTGGAGCAAGGAGCTTTGCCTGCATGAGAGGAACACTTGCGAAAACCCCAACTCCAAATTTTGTGGCCGCTTCCAATATGGAAGATTCAATCCCATCAACAGTCTGATTTTTCAAAACCAGTGCCTGGTCAAGATACATGTTGTATGGCAATTGAACGAATTTGAATCCGTGCTCACTGCCACCAGCATCTTTTGCAAGTCTTAGTACATCTGCAAGTAAAATGTGCTGTGGATGTTCTTTTGGTACTCTAAAGCAATCCCATGTTGCCATCCCATAGTATTGTATGATGCCTTGTTTTCTTTGCCTTTCATAAAATTCAAAAACCTCTTTTAGATTTTTCATGAACTCTTCTTTTGAAATATCTTGTAATTGGCCTTCAGCTGCGTTATGAAGATACATCAAGTCAATACAATCAAGATTCAAGTTTTTCAGGCTTCGATTGAGCTGATCTTGCAAATACGGAATGGTCATGCAATGATAGCCAGACGAAATGTCGTTTGACTTGATTATGCCTGGTTTTACTAGTGTATTGTGGACGTATTCCCAAAACTCTTCTTTTACATCACCATCATTTGTGACATAGCCATTTTTTGTGCTTACAAACAACTCATCTCTTTTGACCTTGCCTTCCTCTACTAACTCTAGTATTGCTTTTCCGACAGATCTCTCTGCTTTCTGAGAGCGATAGTTTATCGCTGTATCAATTACATTTATTGCAGAAAGTATTGACTTTTTGACTGCCTCTTTTACAAGAAGATCTGTGACATCATCTACATTTCCAAGATATGTGCCAACTCCTATCGATGAAAGATCAAGCCCGACAAATTGTCTGAAGTGATTCTTGGCCGCTGCTTGATTTTTTTTAACAAAGTTTGAGGTACCATCTTGTGTGGCATGACCAGTTATCATGTCTTGACTCTGAGTCTGATTGATTTAATTGTAATGTGTTATAATTTTAATAAAAAACTTAGAACCAAGAGAGTGCCGGTAATTCTGCCATATGAAACACAAGAAGCCATCACAGGCACAAGCTTTTCAATGTCATCAAAACTTTGTTTTAGACCTAGTCCTGACTTTATGAGCAATGGAACCGAAAGAAGTGTGAATAAAGAAAGAATTGGCAGTGCATGACTTACTACACCAGCTATGATTATACCATATGCAATAGTTGGGAAGATCCACAAAGCACTGGTAGCTCGCTTTTTTCCAAGCATTATGACTAGCGTTTTTCTGCCGCTGGCTCTGTCTGCCTCAAAATCAGGAAACGAATTGACAAACAACACCATGGAAGATAAAACTCCCAAGACCACTCCACCCAGGATAGGCTCTATTACAATTTGTGAAGTTTGAACAAAATATGTACCTAAAACAATCATCGTTCCTTTTATTGCAACAAATATCTCGCCCAGTCCAGAATTAACTATGGTTGTGGAGTAAAAGTAAATTGAGATGACGGCAAATGCAAGTATGATTGCGATAGTTATGCCATTTAAGAAAATAAAATATCCTCCTATTATTGCACCCAAAATAAGAAAACCAAGTCCTGCTTTGTACACCTGGGATGGTTGCAGCAATCCTTCAGGTAAAACGCCGGTTCCGCCGCTAAACTTGGTCCTTTTTGTTTCTGTATCTATTCTGCGCTTAAAATCCCAGTAATCATTTAGAAGATCAACACTTGCATGCAAAGCAATTACTCCAGCAAATGTAAGAGCTGCATCTATGACATCAATGGTTTGGTTTTGACTCCAGCTTATGGCAAGGCCAAGGCAAACTGCAATTACTGACGCAAGAAGAAATCTTACTCTGATTACTCTAAACCAGCTAGATAGCATTACACTATTAGTTTTTGTAACGTGATATAATAGATTCTAGATTGGAGTATTTAAAAAATGGGCGGCGATTCCCAATTCTTTATCGTAGTTTGCAAGCTAACAAACAGGAGGCGTAAGCTGTAGCCGCTGCTAAATGGCATAGACCCCTTGCAACGCCTGGTAGAAAGTTATCGTTGCATGCATTCCTAGCCACGTCATAAAGAATTTTACAATCTTCTCTACATTGCTTGATCTCGTCATGTGGCGGAGGTTCTTGAGCGAAAACTTGTGGATTCGAGACTATTGTTGCCATTGTCATCATTATTCCGAAAAGTATAGGGTACTTTGCTTTTGAGAGATTTGTCATTACCCTAGTAGGAAAAAAGGTCCTAATAACTGATATGGATAATCAAGTCTGCATTTCTATTTTTTATTATTTTAATCAGAATTTTGAATTTTATTTTTAAATTGGGTAATTGTAAGTGATAATGTTAATCAAAATTGAGTTGTTCTACATTATGGGTTAACCAATACTGATTAACATTGGTTTCTTTTTATATAATTTGAGGCATTTCATTTGTGCCCTCTCATGAAATCATTTTTGTTTTTATCATCATAATACTTTCTGCATTTGACCGTATGTATGATTATTCCGTCCATTGGCAGTTTGCAACATTCACAGGCTATCATTCTTAATCCTCAATTCAAAGTCTAGCTGTTTAAACGTATATGTTCCTAAAGTATGGTATCAATAACATACTTCACTTAACACACAATCGTCTCATACGTGGAGATTGCAACCAAATGTTTTCAAAGCTACTTAATATTAATCAAAATTGACTAATTTCACACTAGAGACTCGTCACTTACACTGAGGGGTTTTCGTCCCATAAAACCTTCGTCTCTTCCATGCCAGAACTTTATCTCAGTCTCTCCCTCTTTCCAGCAAAGCCAAACTTCCTCATTAAATCTTAAGGACGGAAAGTCAAGCAGCCCTTCCTCTATGCTTTTTACCATTACTCCGGTACTTTCCAAGTCCTCGACAGCCTTGTAAAAATTGGTTATCGCTGTGTTAAGTTCTTGCTTTTTTGTCATATAATCTTTAAAGCTTGACGTGTACTGTGGGTTTGTTTCCATCTCACTTTGTATTTTAACAACCTCGTTTTTCAAATTGACAATGTCTTTGAATTTTTTAATTACGGAAGGAAGTACTTTGTTAGCTTCCTCAATAGTAAAATGTGAAAACATTTGATAGCTTAACAAAACGGCCTAGTTAAAAATATATGGTCCGTATCAAAAACTTGTTTTCCAATTAGACCATATGTGATATCACTTCTGCAATCATTCTTGACGCCAAATGCGACGTTCTATCCTTAATATCATAACTGGGACAGACTTCCATGATATCCAATCCAACAATTCCACGACTTGCAAGTGATTTTAACAGGTAAACTGCCTCGATATTACGTAAACCCATCGGTACCGGAACGGAGACTCCTGGCGCATATGCTGGGTCTATTGCATCCATGTCAAAAGAAACGTAAACATTTTTTCCAACTTTGTTTAGTATCAATTTTTCAATTTCAGCTATGCCGTTTTTTAATATATCAAAAGGAGTAATTATATCAAGATCGTATTTTTTTATATTATTGATTTCTTCTTGCTCTGGGGTTCTAGCTCCAATCTGCAAACTTGATTTCAAATCTATAAATGGCAACACATCATAAAAAACCGAGCCGTAATAGTTTCTTGTGGAACTGATAAAATCAGGATGGGCGTCGAAATAAACCAACGACAATGAGCCATATTTTTTTGAAATGGATTTTATTATTTCAACAGAGATAGAGTGATCACCGCCTATCGATAATGGTATTTTTGAGCTTGAAATTATTTTATCTATAGTCTCACTGACCTGCGTTCTTTTGATGTTTCCGTAATCGTATATTCTCTTTTTTAATCCTGAAAGCGGAAAACCAAGTGAGACTGTTCCATCTCTGTTATAGGTATCTCTGATTGAAGAGATTTCTCGTATCTTGTCTGGCGCCTCAGACGCGCCTTTTCGCAGTGCGTGGGACTTGGACTCGTCTGGTATTCCTAGAATGACCACATCCGCATCATCAAAACTGTCCGTGTTGGCCCAACAAAGCCTCAAGTTATGTCCCCCACAAGAATTCGCTGGCTTTTACCTTTACTTGATACAACCAGCGCACCGTCATTGTCTACTCTAACTGCCCTGCCTCTTATCATTCCTGTTGGTGATAAAACAGTAACCGTCTTGCCAATACTTGAGGATCTTTTTGTCCATTCTTTTATAAGATATTCCAAATCTCCGTGCAACATCATTTCATATAGTTTTTCAAGCTCGTAAAGAAAGGCCTGTACTAGTTTGACAGGAGATGTTTTGTCATTTTTTTTGACAAGAGTGGCTACGCCATAATAATTTTCAGTGCCTTTGATTGCTTTTTCAACCTCACATGGATTTATTTTAAAATTGATTCCTACGCCAACTACCAAGTAGTTTATCTTGCCAGATTCTATTGACGCATCAACTAGCATGCCTGCAATCTTTTTGCCATTTAAAGTAAGATCATTTGGCCACTTTAGCCTTGGTTTTATTTTTAGAACCTGTTCTATTGCAATTGCAAGCGCAAGAGATGAAATAACTGGAAATAGTGTAGCAGCTGAAATTTCAAACTCTGGATGCAAGATCACAGAGAACCATATCCCACCACTTGGCGAGAACCATTTTCTGTTTAGTCTACCTCGTCCATGGGTTTGTTTATGAGCTACAACAAGAGAACCGTTTTCCTGCGGCTTTGAACCAAGTTCAATAGCAAAATTTTGTGTCGAGTCGATTGTATCAAAATAATAAATTCTTTTGCCAAACATCTTTGTCTCAAGACCATCGCTTAATTCCCATGGCAAAAGCAGGCTGGTTGCTTTTATTAACTTGTAACCAATCTTAGGTCTTGAATTTATTTTGTAGCCTAGGGATTGGAGTTTTTTGATGTGCTTCCAAACTGCAGCGCGACTAAGTTTTAGAGACTCACTTATGTCCTCATCAGATAAATAATTAGATTTATGAGACTTGAGTAGTGTTACAATTTTGACAAGTGAGCCATTGTCATGTGACGTGTACACATGGCGTCTTTGTATGGTCTAGTAATTACTGTTTTTATTAAATTAAAAATAAAAATTCAAACCTTTTTCATCTCCTAAGAAAGAATAAGAGATAATCTTTTATATCCACTTCACAACTAGCAGCCTTATGACTTCGAAGTTATTTCTAACGATACTTCTGTCATCAGTTTTGGTGATGTCAGTTGTTGCAATGTCATTGCAAGCAGCTGATGCAGCTAAAGGCTCAGGTTCGTACCTTTCAAAGACACGACACAAGAATGTGTGTGGTGACCGTTTGTGTACTGAACCAGCAGCAGCTCCAGCGCAACCAAAGAAGATGAAAGAAGAGAAGATGATGAAAGAACCAATGATGAAAGAACCAATAAAAGCCGCACATGAGTTCCAAACTAAAACAGGAACACTCACATCGGTACAAGACCCGGGCCAGGGACATGAAAGTCACCAGCTTGCGATAATCTTGGCACCTTCAGACAAAGTCTACAAAGGAATCTTGTCTTACTCTGCATCTGATAACATCCAGCTTGTGGCGTTACATGGTCCACTAGCACCAGGTGAAGATGCTGGTCAGGCAATATGGACTCCAGACGGAGAAACCAAGTTTGCATTGACGTTTGTAGATCCTGATAATGCAATGGGTACGTGGGCATTTTCTGGCAATGCGTTGGCAGTGCACACGATGAAAACCGAACCATTCCAAGTAAGCTATTCAGTAGGTTACATGGAACTTGACAAATCTGATACAGTAAAAACAGGAACACTCACATCGGTACAAGACCCGGGCCAGGGACATGAAAGTCACCAGCTTGCGATAATCTTGGCACCAAGTGACAAGACATACACTGGACTACTTACATACTCTGCATCTGATAACATCCAGCTTGTGGCGTTACATGGTCCACTAGCACCAGGTGAAGATGCTGGTCAGGCAATATGGACTCCAGACGGAGAAACCAAGTTTGCATTGACGTTTGTAGATCCTGATAATGCAATGGGTACGTGGGCATTTTCTGGCAATGCGTTGGCAGTGCACACGATGAAAACCGAACCATTCCAAGTAAGCTATTCAGTAGTTGCGAGCCAATAAAGTTCTAAATCATTATTCTATATTTTTTTAATTACACCTTAGCTAGAGCAATCAAAATCCTATATCGATGTCAAATCCGCCGCCATCGCCCGCATCTCCGGTATCAGTTGCGGTATCTGCTCCTGCAGGAATCTGGCTTTCTGGGATATAGCTGGACATGGCCATGCCCATGAAGCTAAGCATGGTTGAAAACATGATTATATCCATTATGCCCAAAAACATCATTGAAGGAATGAAAGATTTGTTATTGTCCATGTATTGCTGCAGTTTTTGCTTGTCTCCACTTTTCCACATGGTAACCATCTGATTCCAGTTTTTCTGCAGCTCGAATTTTCTTTCCTCTAGTTCTCTTTTGCCCTTTTCCGTCAGGACAATATCTTTTTTCGGACCAAAAAATCCCTTCTTTTCTATCACAGTAATAAGGCCGTTTTTTTCTAGCCTTTCCATCATGTCATTTAATTCCTGGCCGAAAATCTTTGTCATCTTTTCTATCTTGTCAAATTTTTTGGCACCTTTACTAATTGCGCTCAGAATTATGACATCTTTTGGCTCTGGTTCCACGTCTCGGTATTTATGAAATCTCCCTATAAATTATTCCTCCATAAGATATTAATCAAGTTCGCCGTAAACAAAAACATGGAAAGAGATTCCCATACAGATGAACAAATTCGAAAATTTTATTTGCTAAAAAATATTGCTGTTATTGGAATATCAAAGAATCCAGAAAAAGCTGCGCACTACGTTCCGAAATATCTGGCGGAAAAAGGATATAATATAATTCCAGTCAATCCGACTGCTGACAAAATAATGGATAAAAAATGTTATAAAGAAATTGCTGAAGTGCCAGATGCTGTAGACATCGTAGATGTGTTTAGGCCATCTGAAGAAGTGTTGCCTGTGGTTCGTGAAGCTGTAAAGAAAAATCCCAAAGTAATATGGCTCCAAGAAGGCATCCACAATCCAGAAGCAGAAGAGCTTGCAAGAAAAGCTGGCATTGAGGTTGTTTTTAATAGATGCATGCTGGCAGAACATCAGAGACTGTTTTAAAACATGATTGACGAAAATTTTTCAGAATTTTACGAGTCGATTGTCAAGCTTGCCAAGTCATTTGAAGAAAAAAACATGCTAGCAAAAATTCAAGCTGATCTAGAGGCAAATATAATCAAAATCTATGGAGAAAAAACGGATTCGCTTATGCGTGCAAAGCTGGGCTTGGAAGATGTTTCTGAGCTTGCATATACCACAGCAGAACACCACCCATACTGGAATCTATTGTACAGCGCATCACAAATCTCAAAACTTGCGCTTGAAAAATGGGATGATACCGTAACAAAAGAAGAGCTAGATGAAATATCGTGGTACGCAGAAGAGCTCAAAAACACTGCCAAGAAACTCAAAGAAAAATCATAGCTAGTTTTTGATTTAATTTTCTTCGGCACAGATAAATATTCACATTCTGAAATTAATTCATGGCAATAAAAATCGGTCTTATCGGTAAGACAAACACCGGCAAGACTACGTTTTTCAACGCAGCAACACTTTCCACTTCTGAAATCTCAACTTATCCTTTTACAACAAAAAAGCCAGAGCGAGCAATGGCTAATGCAATCACACCCTGTGTGCACACGGAATTTAATGTACAGGACCAGCCGCAAAATTCTAAATGCAGTGACGGCTGGCGCTTTATTCCTGTTGAGCTGATAGATCTGCCAGGGTTGATAAAGGATGCATGGGCTGGCAAAGGGCTTGGCAACCAGTTTCTTTCTGTGGCGTCACAATCAGACGCATTGCTGCATGTAGTAGATGTATCAGGAAGCATTGATGCTTCTGGCAAAATTACCGAGGTTGGCAGTGGTGATCCAATATCGGACGTTGCTGATATCGAAGAAGAGCTCATAATGTGGTATCTTAAATTGTTGGAAGGTAACCGAGAAAAAATATCAAAGCTTATTCATTCAGAGGCAGAACCCGTAACTGTCATAGCAGATGTATTTAGAGGAGTTGGAGTCAAACCAAGCCACGTAAAAGACGCGCTAAAAACTACAGGTCTTGAAGACAAGGACTTTGACAACTTTGACACACATGACAGCAAAAAACTTGCTACCTATTTGAGACAGATATCAAAGCCTACCTTGATTGTTGCAAACAAGATAGACATACCTGGTGCTGACAAGTACTTTGATAGACTACGGGAAAAATATGTTGACACCATCATAGTTCCGGCAAGTGCAGACAGTGAGCTTTCCCTAAGACGCGCAGAGCAAAAGGGACTGATAAAATATGCGCCAGGATCTGAGCAGTTTGAAATCCTAAACAAAACCGAGCTAAACAAAAAACAGATTGATGCACTAGATTTTATCAAAAAAGACATACTGGGAGAATACATGAGAACCGGAGTACAGTTTGCAATTAATGTCACGGTTTTCAAGCTTTTAAAAATGAACTCGATATACCCTGTTGCAAATCCTGAAAAACTTTCTGACAAAAAAGGCAGGATACTGCCAGATCTCATACTGATGAAAGACGGTTCTACAGTAGAGGACTTGGCAAAAGAGATCCATACCGAACTGACAAAAGGCCTTCTTTATGCCAAGGACTTAAGGTATGGTGTTAGGCTGCCTGTAAGCTATCAATTACGTGACAGAGATGTCATATCACTAGTCAGTGCTGTGACAAAAAAATCCTAGTTTTCTATACCAATCTTTTCTCGCTTCAGCCAAAGCGTCTTGTTTTTGTGATCAATTAGCATTATTCCCATCTCGCCGATTTGCTTTCTTATCTTGTCAGCCTCGTCAAACTGTTTTTTATCTCTTAGCATGTTTCGCTTTTTGATAAGATCGTTTACAGTTGATCTTTCCTTGTCTGTTATTTTTGGAATTATCAAACCAAGAACTTCAAGCATCTTTTCAAATTCTGGAAGTGCGATTTTTGCAATTGATTGCGTGAGAGTCTCTGTGGCAGCAAACCTGTTTAGCTCTTTTACTAGTTTGAAAAATACACCTAGTGCCATCGGCGTGTTAAAGTTTGATTTTAGTGCCTCATCAAACTCTTTTTTTGCCTCAGAAACCAACTTTTGGGCCTCTTCTGTGGGTCCTTCGCCTTCTGCTAAAGCCAGTTCGAAATAACAGTTTTCTACCTGGCGCCATTTTATGATGTTCTCTTTTAGAAGATCTTCTGAATAATCAATTGGCTTTGAATAATGGCCTGAAAGACAGAAGAGCCTGATTATGTTTGGGCCCCAGTTTTTTAAGACATGATCAACTGACTTGATGTTTCCCAAAGACTTGGACATCTTTTCTCCGTTAATTGTTACCATTCCGGCATGCATCCAGATTTTTGCAAAAGCTTTTCCAGTGTGAGACTCTGACTGTGCAATCTCGTTTTCGTGGTGGGGAAATATCAGATCTCGTCCACCGCCGTGAATTTCAAAACTTTCCCCTAAATATTTGAGACTCATTGCAGAACACTCTATGTGCCAGCCAGGTCTTCCTTTGCCCCATGGACTAGTCCAGTTGGGTTCGTCAGATTCAAACTTCCATAGTGCAAAATCTAATGGATCGTTTTTTGTTTCATCCACCTCGATTCTTGCACCTGATATCAACTCATCGATTTTTTTCTTTGATAATTTGCCGTACTCTTTGAATTTTGATACGGAATAGTACACTCCGTTTTTTGATATGTATGCGAATTTTTTATCAACAAGATCTGAAATTAATTCAATCATGTCTTGGATGTGTTCTGTGGCCTTGGGGTGATTGTCAGCTCTTTTGACGTTTAATCTGTCAAAATCCTCAAAATATTTTGCAATGTATTTTGTGCTTAGCTCCAGCGCCGGAATTTTTTCTTCCCTTGCTCGGTTTATTATCTTGTCATCAACGTCTGTGAAATTTTGTACAAATTGTACCTTGGCTCCCTGTGACTCTAAAAACCGTCTTAGTGTATCAAATATTATGATGGTTCGTGCGTGGCCTATGTGGGATTCGTCGTATACAGTAACGCCACAGACGTAAATTCTGACTTTTGCTGATGTATCTAATTCCTTTTCTGTCTCTGTTAGGGTGTCAAAAATTTTCATGGCTCACTGTTTTTTATAACTGGCAGACCTTTGGAGTTATTCTCTTGTGTTCGCTTTTTTTGTACAGTTTGTGGATTTTGTCAACAATTGATTGCTCAATTCCGGTATGATTTACAGTATCTTGCAGTGACATGTTTTTGTCAGTCATGCAGTGAAGTACTGCATCAATTTCCTCGTAACTTGCTCCGAGCTCGGACTCTGCATAATGGCTTTGCCATAACCCTGGGCTGCTCTTTTTTGATATGATAGAATCTGGAACGCCAAGAAACTTGGCAAACTCTCTGATCTGTGTTTTGTATAATGATACTATTGGTAAAAGATCAGCTCCGCCATCGCCATACTTTGTGAAATATCCGATCAAAAACTCGCTTTTGTCACTAGATCCTAAAACAAGATAGTTTTTTGAATTGGAATAATAATATAAGATGTTTGCCCTAATCCTTGCTCTTAAGTTGCCAAGTGATAATGGATTTGGTTCTAAATATTTTGAAAATTCATAATGGATTGGATTGATGTCAATTAGCTTGTATTCTAGTCCGAGCTTGTCTACTAGATGTAGTGCATCCTCGGTATCGTTTTTTGGTGTGACCTTTGAATCTGGCATTATAAGGGCAAGTGATCTTTCTTTTAGTGATTTTGCACAAAGCATTGCAATTACTGCAGAATCAATTCCGCCACTAAGACCAAAGATTACGCCAGCTGCTTGTCTTTGCGATGTTTCATTTACAAGAAATGTCTTTATCTTGTCTTGTATTCCAGAATAGTCTTTTTTTGTTATTTCATCCAGAATAGCTTGTTTTAACAACCTATGATATATCAGATTAATCTGAATATATAGATGGGTTATGCAATCCTAGGCACAAGCTACTCTTGACTAAATCAACTGTAGTTTTCCTAGGAAAATTATGGTTCTTTTAGCTTGCCACGCAGAAGGGCTGCCATCGTATACAAGATTACACCAGTAGCCAGCAAGACCACTCCGACAATTATAGAACCTACAGATAACAGTACCAGTGGCGTAGATACATATCTTGTTTGAGAAAATAATTCTAACGCGATGCTTGCATAGCCAATGCCAACTGTTAATACTGCGATGCCTGACAACCCATAAAATAATAGTGGATGACGTACGGAAATAAATTGTAAAACAGAAAGTAGAACGCTTATTCCATGCTTCAATGGATTGTGAGTTGATGTGTTGCCTGTATTATATGATACTGTTGTTGGCACCTCTTTTATGGTTAGGTTTTTTTCTTTTGCCCTAAGTAATATTTCTGTAGAGACTGACATACCATCTTCAAATAATTCTAGTTTGGATAATGCATTTTTGCTGTATGCTCTAAAACCGCTTTGAGAATCTGTTATATTGTCATATGACGCGGCTTGAGTTAGCTTTGTTATTGTTTTAATACCAAAGCTTCTATACCTTGGAACTTTTTTGCTGTCCTTTTCGGTTAGGAATCTAGAACCAATCACCATATCAACTTCTTCGTTTAATATTGGTTCTACAATCTTTGAGATGTCATTGATATCATGTTGACCATCAGAATCTAGTGTAACCATAATGCCCGCATTCTTTTTTCTAGCTGCCTCAAATAATGTTTTAATTGCAGCACCATATCCCTTGTTGGTATCGTGTCTGATAACAGTTGCACCAGCAGATCTTGCTATCTCAGCTGTGTTATCAACAGAACCGTCATCACACACTATAACTTCTGTACAATAGTTTTTTGCTTTACGAATAATATTTTCAATATTTTTTGCCTCGTTAAACGCAGGAATGCATACAAAAATCCTAGTATTAAGATTAGTAGCACTTGACATATCTGACGAAAGGTTGGGAGATATAAGAAATTTATGATGTATTATAAAACAATGACATTTGTCGTCTCATAGAATGAAAAAATGAAATCTGAGGTAACGAAAATATATGTAATATTAGTTTCCGCACAATAATATAACAAGCACAATTAGAAAATAGACGTTACTTTGGAAAACAAAGCAAAAATTGCATCTGTGGTAGGGGCCAGACCTAATTTCGTCAAATTATACCCAATTCACAATGCAATCCGTAATTATTCAGAACACACAATCATACATACTGGTCAGCACTACGATTATGAATTATCTGAGACATTTTTCAAAGAATTTGATCTACCAAAACCGCACTATAACTTGAACGTGGGTTCTGGAACTCAGGCATTTCAAATAGGTGAAATGATTAAAAGGCTTGAAGCGATTTTTCTAAAGTCTGATTTTGATTTAGTTATAGTTTATGGAGACACAAATTCCACACTCGCTGGAGCTTTTTCTGCTATGAGATCTGGAATAAAGGTTGCACACGTTGAGGCTGGTTTACGAAGTTTTGATAGGCGCATGCCGGAAGAAATTAATCGTATCTTGACAGATAATCTGAGTGATTACTTGTTTGCACCTACTGAAACTGCCGTTAGAAATTTAAAAAATGAACACGTATATGGTAAGATATTCAATACAGGTGATCTATCTGTTGAGATAATCAATCACGCAATAAAACTATCATCAAAATCAAAGATTCTTGATCATTTGGAACTTGAACCAAAATCATACATTCTTTTCACAATGCATCGTGCGGAAAACACTGATTCTAAAGACAGTCTGATTGCTATAATTCATGCTTTCGAGCTTTTGTCAGAAATAAAAATAGTATTTCCTATCCATCCACGAACAAAAAAGGTATTAAAAGAAAAAAATCTTTATGAAAGGCTTCTAAAATGCAAAAACGTGAAATTGATCAAACCCCTTGGTTATCTGGACTTTGTAAAATTGATGAAAAATGCAAATAAAGTAATAACTGATTCTGGCGGAATACAAAAGGAATCATATCTATTAGCGGTTCCTTGTATCACAATACGAAACAATACAGAGTGGATAGAAACTGTGGATGCAGGATGGAATTTAATCACTGGTATGCATACGAATAAAATAGTCAAAGCCGCTAGAAACTGGATTCCAACAACTAAAATAAAGCCAATTTTAGGCGATGGTAGAACATCAACTATAATTAAGGATCTGCTATGCTAGATTTAGCATCCATCGCCGGCTCATTTTCTGCCGAGTATTAAGGCTGGAACAAGTAGATGGAACAGATTGAGCAACGCTCTTTTAGGAAAAATCTGATCGTAGTCTCGGTAATAGCCGAAGTATTTTCATCATTTACTTTATGGTTAATAGAATCTGAGATAAAATACTCACTTTTTGTCATTGAAACTCTTTCAATAATAATTATTTTTATCATCTTGAATAATTATGATTTTAAGTTTACTCAAAGAATTATCATAACAAAAAAAATTCCAAAAGGTCTATTTTTAGACATCACACTAATCTATTCAGCAGCCATTTTAATTATCTTAAATGTATTTCATATAAATGAAACTACCATTCAACTTACCTTAGCATTTCTAAGCACTTCGGTTTTATCTGGTTACGCTCTTTTGAATATCTGCAAGATACAAAGATATTTTTCTAATCTGGAGATTTTAGTATTATCTTTTCTCATAAGTTTTATTTTGTCCGGTTTCTGTACTTTGATTCTTTTATGGGCAGATGAAAACATACGAAGTGTCATCATTCCTTCTGCATTTATCGTACTTGGTATCGCATCAAGTATAATACATCTCAAGACTAAGGATGTTCCTACTATAAAGATCAATTCCTTATCTAAGAACATCGACGTTCTGGCCATAGCACTCTGTATTGCTTTTTATGCCGTAATTTTTTACTATCTATATCCTGACTTTACTCTTATAGGCCACACCGATATATCGAGGCATTATCAAGATTCTATAATACTTACCAGAACTCCAGATCTTTATATTCATTTTAATTATATTCTGTTCCATTCCTTTGGTTCCACCCTTAACATTCTTTCTGGGTCTCCAACTATGTCATCCTTTCTATCTATTCAAGTAATATTGAATTTCTTTTTGCCCATATCAGTCTACGTTCTTGCAAAGAGATTTCTTGCAGACATAGACAGAAGAATTCCAGCAATTTCAATTGTGTTTTACACAATATTAAGTAATTTTTCATTTATCTATTTCACTCATTTAAAGGCATTAGGTAACCAAGATACTGAATTTAATTTACTCAGACTTGCTGCAGAGAAAGGATTTAATGGTACTATAAATTTCGCACAACCGTTTCCATGGTTTGTTCCACTCACCGTAGCCTTCATCATGTTTATTTGTGCATTTCTTTTACTGAGAGTTTGGGAAATTCCAAAATCAAGATTTGTCCCACTTTATACTGTCTTGATTTTAGCGATGTATCTTACCCACGTGTCAGAAGTTGTATTTTTTGTTGTCATCTTGTCAATTTATTCCATGTTTTCTAAAAATAAATCGTTACGACTAGATGATGCATTATTATCTTCTCTCATAGCCATTATTCTAGCTGCCATAGCTTTGGTGTATCCATCAATTTTCTGGACTTCCAGCTATAGAATTCGTGAGATTGGTATTTCACCTATGTTAGCAGTCATTTTACCACTACTATTAGTTATGATTGCAATGATTTGGAGAAATAAAATGTTATACAAAATTGACTTATCCATGAAATTTATCAATAACAAGAGATTTTTCCAAATTTTGTCGATGGGATTGGTTACCATGTATCTTTTTGGCTTCCTAACATGGTTCTTTATCGATGACTTCAAAACTTCGTTAGTCTATGAAACCGGAGTTACGCCATGGTTCATTTACCCTCTTGCGTTGGGGATAGTCGGGCTCCTTGCTCTAGTTGCCCTACGACATTTGGGCCATATTTTACCCAATAGTCCCATAGCAATCATTTTGGTATCTATTGCACTCCTCTTTTTAATTGGTAAAGCTATTTCACTTGTGAATGTTAACTTCTTTTTTTCAGGCTATTGGGAGAAAAGACTTCTGTCGTACATTTTCCTTTTTAGTTGTCTCTTAGCTCCTTTGGCGCTTGTTAAACTTGAGAATCAGGTAAGTGTGAAAAGAAGATTCTTTACTAATATTAGTTCTTCCGTCATAATCTCTCTTATTGTTCTTTCAGGTTTTTCTTCAATGGTCCTACAATCGGAATATTGGTTCCTTAAGGTTAATTTGAGTCCAATACCCCAAAAGGAATTTCAGGCAATTAACTACCTGAATAGCATTTTACAACATGATCCTTATGCATTCGGTATAGCACCATCTAGTGACTCTACATCTCTTCTTACTCTTAGTACATTCGGATACGTATCTCCGCGATCTGACGTATTCGCAAACTCCAAAAATCCAGAGATGCCTCTATTTGAGCTAAGTGCATATGATCTACCACATGCATACATTGGTGTGAGTACTCAAGACTTGTTTATGTTTGAAGGCAAGGAAGGTTGGTTGTTCCGTCATCTACTTCCTACATTGCCGATAGTTTTTTCTAATGACGAAGTGACAATTTACAACGCAACACATGTCTCATATCCACGTTCTAATTCAGATACAACTATGCTTGTTCCAAGTGACCCTAATGTATCAGAGAATTCTTTTCTTTATGCGTATGATGTAATTTCCAAGCACGATCATAACTATACCGTCATGTTTGACAGAGATCAAAATGCACTTAGAAGTAAAACTGTGGTGCTAAGCTATGACCCTCCTGAAAATAACAACCACACTGACTTTTATGATGAATTTTCTTCTTTAGATAATTGGAGAATAATTTCAGGTGCGTGGAAACATTCTAAGGATGGTATGCATGGATCAGATATTTCAGGTGACCTAAACCGAATCATATTAAGCCCCGTATCTTCCAAAGATTTTACCATAGATACATCAATTAGAATCCTAGATGCCGATCCCAATGTAGTCAACTATGTGTCTATTATTTACTCATGGACTGATCCTGAAAATTACGAATTAGCAGAAATTGTGTTTCTTGGTAAAAAAGTATATGTTTCGTTCATAACTGTTAAAGAAGGTGAGGAATACTCTGATTCGCGTTGGCCAGGTAAACCAACTGATCTAGGATGGGCACCCAATAATCTTTTTAATGTTACTTTTTCTAAACAAGGAAAATTAGGTGCTTTATTATTGAATGGTACCAAATACTTGCATCAAGACTATGGCAAATCTGGTTATATTGGTTTAAGGTTAGATAGAATTCATGATGTTGTCTTTGATCATATAGAGATCAATAAATCAGACAAGTTAAATCTGCGAGATCCCTTAGATTATATCTCATATGTGAAATCCGGCGGTAATTTGATTGTACTCAATACAAACGGATATCACTCAATATCTGGCGTTTTGTTCAACATGTCAGACCCATCACATGAAGTAAATAAAATTGTGATGCCTTCTGGCGATTACTTGCCTGTAGACTCCAGAGTGTTGCCAACATCTACTAGTAAAAATGTTACACCGCTAGCTTTCTACTCTTCTTCGGAAAACAAGTCATCAATTTTGATTGCAGATGAAACGGTTGGCCTCGGCAAGATTACATATGTAAACATCTTCCCAATAATTTCAAGCTTCAACGAGAATAAAATAAACGGAACTATGTTTCACAAAATACTTGACAAAATATCTGGTCTAATTGATTTGAATACAATTAATCTTGATTCACAAAACAATAAGGTCAAATTTAATTTTAAAGAAATGACTGGAAATGGTAATGTTACTGTAAAAACGACATCATTTGTTTTTCCAGACGATCAATTTACGAACCTGATAATACAAAATAATGATAAAGAAATACAAATTGCAAATGCCACAGAATTGAATATCAACAATTATCAGTATGCTACTTTGCATGGAAATCATATTTTTCTTGCTAATGGAAGAGGTTTGTACGGTAACCTTGAACTAGGTAATTCACTAGAAATATTTTTTGAAAATAATGCGACGCTCCAGACAAGATCAAATAACAACAAATCATATCATTTTGATAGTGTTTCTAATATCATTATTCAAAATAATAGTCCAATACATGTCTATGCATGGCAACCAGAAATAAACGTAAGTGGTGAAACTATTTTCAACCAACTAAATGGGAAAATACTTGCAAATACCATTACTTCAGATCAAGACCTTGAAGTTTTAGGCAACGTTTCCTCGACTTTATTTATGTCCGATACTGAGACCTATAGTAACAATATATCTGTGAGTGGCTATGTACAGCAAGTTCCCTCACCATCTCAATACGATGAAATCGGATCTGTACTACAAACTTACTCTCATTTTAGATTCCAATCTATTCCTGTATTAGTAGTTGGTCTGTTGTTGGTTCCGTTCCTTGTAGCAGCTATTTTGCATTTATTTGGAAAGTCTGAAAACCCGAGACAGAAAAATGATCAATAATGAATAATAGCATTGGTAATGTTCTTGTATTTGCATCTTTTTTAACTCCTTCAGTTATTAACGAATTTCATGAACTAAAAAATCATATAAAAAATATTACCTTAGTTGGGATCATGCCCCCTAAAACGCTTCTACGAGAATTGCTCTTTAACTTCAAAACTATATTGTTTAGGATAAAATATGTGATACTATTTATGAGTATAATTATTTCTAATCTTGGGAAATATCCTTTATCGGGTTTAATATACTGGTATCTTCATTTAGTGTATCTTTTGATATTAGACCAGAGAATCCATTTCAAAATTATTCATGCTCACTGGATTTATCCAGCAGGAATCGTTGCAACTACATATTGCAAATACTTTCCTAAAAAAGTGGTAATAACAGTGCGCGGATATGATATGGATGAACGTACTTTTGATAACTTGAAATTAAAAAAAATGGTTATTGAAACAGGGTTTAAGGCAGACTGTATTATTACTGGTGAACGTCGCCTATACAATAACCTAAACACATGTGGTTTCAAAAAGATAATTTTTACACCGCCTTTTGTGGAATTACCTGAAACTGATGGTGTTGATCTTAGGAAAGAAAAAAATATAGATCCTAATTCTTACATTATTGTTTTTGGTCCTCATCTTCGACAAACATATGGTGTTATGGATTTTGCAAAAGCGATGATCAAGGTGAGTTCTGACATAGCTAATCTTCTTGTCATATGCATAGGTGTAGGGAATGAGACTGAGCAAGTTTCAAAATTATTTGATAAAAATAATATAAATTATAAACTTACAGGTAAGATCCCAAATTCCGAAGTAATTAAATATTTGAAACTAAGCGATATCGTGTGTAATCTTAGTCACTGGGGTCAGGGAATGTTTACACTTGAAGCTTTCTCGTGCGGAAAACCTGTCATAGGATGGAATGATGCTGATGAAATAAAAATTAAAGATGGTATTACTGGCTTACTAACAAAATCTGGAAATGTAGAGGGTCTTTCTGAAATAATCGTAAAACTTTACAGAAACCCAGATCTTCGAAGGAAATTAGGAGACAAGGCTAAAGAAATTGTAGAGACAGAGTACTCAAAAAATAATAGAATTGCTAATGTTCTTTCTGCCTACTATTAGATAACTTCACGTTACATCACACAATAATTTAATCTAATAAGATGAATTTAATTTCTTTCACCATCCTGAATCATTTTCAGAATTAGACTTGGCCCCTCATTAACAAATTACAAGGGAATAATGATTCTATTATGTTGAAAAGTTTGATCTAAACTTAATTATGAGGTTAAACTCCAAAAAAGTAAGAAAGGTGTTAGGAAGTTTAGTAAAGTGAATGTCGGAAGAGGAGCTATATACTTATTCGCTGATACACTCATTTCAATGTGCTCAGGATATGTTTTCTGGCTTGTCGTTTCTAAAATTGCGACGACTGAGATTGTTGGTAACTCAGCTACTGCAATTTCACTTGCGACCATTTTTATAACAATTGCAATAATGGGGGTTCCAACTGGTGTTCAGCGTTTTTTAGGCAAGAGTTTTTCTGAACAAAAACTGCAAAATGTCAAGGTTTACTTAAAGGCATCATTCTTTCTCACAATCATAGGCAGTACAGCATCTAGCTTTCTATTCTTCATTATGATATACCTGATGCATGACATTTTTAGAATTGATTTCTATCTACTTATCGTCGCCATTACACTTCTAGCTTCGTCTGTTACTTCAATCTTATTTCGTTCGATAATAATTTCTTCTCTAAATACAAAAATGCTACCGGTAGTAACAATTATTTCTACAACCGCTAGATTCGTTTTAGTAATTAGCTTAGTTTTCATTGGCATAGGATCTCTAGGTGTTGTCGCTGCTTACACAATTCTTCCGGTGTTAGCATCAATTCTATTGTTTATTAACATAATGCTGATTCTTAAACCGTCAAAAGATAAACCAGATATTGATTTTATACATTCTTTAAAAAATACTCTAACTGCCGGTACTGTTAGCTGGATTCCAGCAGTAATTACCACATTTGGTTCTCAATTGGGAACGATAGTCGTGTTTGGTTCTCAGGGAGCAAACCAAGCTGGCGTTTATTTCATAGCTTTTTCCATAGCGTCCGTAGTCTGGGTAGTCATGTTAATTTTATTGACAATTGCATATCCAGCTCTAAGCGCAATGCAAGATGGAAGGAAAAAATTTGTTCGTAGAATGACGATGTTTTGCTTAATCATCGCGATTCCTTTTTCGACTTGCTTAATTTTCTATTCAAAAGAAGTAATGCAATTTTTTGGACAAGATTACCTTTCAGGATCTTCCACATTAGAAATTCTTTTGTTGTCAACGTTATTCATCGGTGTAACAAGTGGAATCAACATACTGGCATATTCTTACGGTAATTATAGGCAAGTCTTAACAATCGGTCTGGCCTCTAGCATTCCTCGTACCGCACTTTATTTTGTTCTTGTTCCAATTTTTGGAGGAATCGGAGCAGCGATAAGCTTCACCGCTGGTTCAATTATCGGATTTATCGCATCAATATTTATTGCCAATAAGATAGGCATGCAAATCTTGTGGAAAAGTCTTTTTTTCATATTGTCGATACCACTAGGATTTGCGTTTGTTCTAAGCTACGTCGAGATAAATTACTTTATAGGTACTATAATTACACTCGTCGCATCTTATTTATTTTATTTCAGGCTCAAAATTATAACTAGATCTGATTTACACGATTCTTTAACGACCCTACCTGATGCTGTCGCAAATCCCATACTTAAAATGCTTAACACAATTGCCAAGAAATTAAATCGAGATTTTTAGAACCGAATTCCTTAATTTTCACTTGGAAGTTTTTTGAATAACCCCGCCAGGAAACCAAAACCATAACAAAAATGCTCAATTGCGTAGATTGGAACTGCCAAAAGATATTTTGCATTTTTCCGCTTGAAGGAGATATGTACAGAGCTAGTTAGAATTACAATAAAATATCCTATTAACCCAACAAAAATTACGTTTGCTAATGATGGATAAAAAAATAGTAGAAAGGGCAATAAAATAACAGAAATAACCATTGTCATTGGAATGAGAAACAAGATCTTGAAGGATTTGTGATTCTTTTTGGCAACCAATGCTGCCCACATCCCATATATTATCATGCGCTTTGAGAACGATCTAAGGGAGTTATATTTTCGATAATAGTATCCTTTTGCACGCCGGCAAGTCATTAGCTTATATCCTGCATTTCTTATTCTAGAATTGAGTTCCAGATCTTGGCCTCTAGTGAATCTTTTATCAAATCCCACACTTTCTAGTATTTTCTTTCGATATACACCCCAGTTTATTGTGTCAACAAAAGCAATCACATCTGTTGGCTCACGAGAAGAATGACTTAAAATACTGTCTTGCACATCCGCAATAATTTTGGCAAATGGCTTTTCATTTTCTGGTTGAACGTAGATTCCACCAATTCCCGCAACTACATTTGGTGCTGAATCTAGTTCTTTGACTAATGTAGCTAAATAATGATCATCATAGTGTACGTGACCGCTAGCGATATGTACAAACTTGCCCTTAGAATTTCTAATTCCTATATTCCATCCAATTGATTGGATCTTTCCTGGATTATCAAAAATTCTTATCAGCTTTGGGTATTTCATTTGATACTGATATAGAATATCACGGGTTTTGTCATCAGACATGCCATCTACTATTATTATTTCGTACCTTTCGCGTGGAAAATTCTGATTCACTAACGAGTCCAGTGCCTTCTGGATACGGGCTTCCTCATTTCTAACTGCAACTACTGTGGAAACGTGTATTTCCAAATTGCTATAATCATTTTTTGACTCATTCATAATATGCCATACATCCTTTGAAAGTCAATATTAAAAATAGTATGTTATTATTTATTACAATAAATATGTGCAACAGATATAGGTTAGTTAATATTATTTGTGAGTAAATTTGTTAGACGGAAAAAAGGAAAACATCGAGGTATATTCTAAAAAGGTTGAAAATAGGTCAAGACCAAGATGGGGTGAACAATGGGATAATGAAATTATGGATTATCTCGAAACAAAAGGACCATCCTCCCTTTTCACACAAATGTTAGAATCTAAGGCGGAAGAACCATGCCTAGTCTTAGGTCTTGCATCAGAACAAGAGACGTTAAGTACCTTCTATGAAAAAATTATCGGAGTGAATATTGCGATAGAAGAGTTTCAACAAATGAAAAAAGAAGTTACGGATTACGATCTAGTTGTTTGCGATGCCGAGAATCTGCCATTCAAAGATTCTTCATTTAAGAATGTAGTTTCAAAAGCCTTCTTACATCACGTTGACCCAGTGAAAGAACTTTATGAAATAAATAGAATACTATGTTACGACGGGTTTTTGTATCTGTGGGAACCAGGTAAATTTAACCCAATTGCGGCTATCGGCAGAAAATTTTTTCCTACCAACATTCATGTTAAATCTGAGCACCCATTCAATCCATCGACCTTGAAAAAGTTGGTTAAAATGAATTTAGGCGAAATTCAATATGAGGGATACTATCAAATTATTTCTCTCGTATTACCCATCCTAGCAAGACATTTCAAATTCTTCAAGAGTAAGAAACTGGCTGATATTGCAGATAAAATCGATAGAATGTTAGTATTGATAGGATTCAAGAATTTGTCATGGATTACTGTACTAGGAGCTAAAAAAACTCAAAATAGTGCACTATTAAATTACTGATGTTCTTGACATATCTAGTACATGTCAAAAACTCACAAAATTTTGTCCGTAACTCCATTTTTTCCGCCGGATGTGGGCGGCATAGCCAATCATGTGGTAAACTTAAATAATAATTTAACAAGGTTAAACAATAAAATCTCAATTATAACACCAAAACATATAGGTCATAAAATATCCGAATCCAACGAATATTTTAAACAAGTATTCAGGATAAATTCTATTTACTTTCCAGGTTGGCCATATCAAACCTTGAGGAGTGTAAGCATCCCAATAGATTTAGGCTTAAAGATCAGTTCAATTATTCAAAATGGAGATTTTGATATTATTCATGTACATGGCCATCATTATCCTATTTCGTGGCTGGCATTAAATTCGGCTCATAAATATGATGTTCCTTCCGTGCTGACATTACATGGAATGTATGCTCTAAATCCTAATGTGTTGGGAGGGAAATCATTAATTGAAGACTGCTTTAACAAATACATCTTTAGAAAAATTTTATCAAAAACTCGTGCAGTAATAGGGCTAACAGGACAAATAACTAATTATGCTAAACAATTTAGTGAATACTCTAAATATTTTACAATTCCTAATGGCGTAAACACTGTGCTGTATAAAGAAAACATGAGAAGAAAAAGCGAATATAGGCAAAAATATCAAATCCAGCAAGATAGCACAGTAATACTCTTTTGTGGCCGATTTGAAAAAGTAAAAGGGGTTGTTGAGTTTGCAAAGGCAGCAAAGAACATAGTAAAAAACAATGGGATCGAAGTCGTTATTGCAGGAGGAGGCTCATTAGAACCATATCTTCTGTCAATCCTTAACAACATTGATGGAATCCATTTATTAAAATGGCAACCCTCAGAAACAATCCATGAGTTATACATTGCATCTGACATTTTTGTCATCCCATCTAACTTTGAAGCACTACCATTAACAATAATTGAGGCTATGAACGCAGGATTACATATCGTATATACTCCTGTTGGGGGAATCCCAGATATATTAGTAGAATATTCGCCAAAAACTATACTGAAAAAAGTTTCGAGTGATGAAATTCAAAGTGTATTAACCACCTTAATTTCCAATTTTACTAGTAATGATATCGATAAGTCACTTACTTATGCACAAAAATTTGATTGGAATAATATTGCGACCAGCACCAGTAAAGTATACAATGAATGCGCTAATCCATGACAAAGTCATGTCTTGTAGATGTTAAATAACCATTATTTGTATTCGATTAGAATGGTTTTAGATTATCTATCACATTCTTGTAATGTCAGTAGACACCGTTATCCTTGAATAGAACAATAGATAATCAGTATAGGCGTATGCAAGCTCCTCAGAAAGATAATTCATCGCAAGCCAATAAAAAAACAGAAAAAATTTCAAAAATTGCAGAAATTCTTGGATTGCTTGACGAGACCCACAGAGGAAAAGACTGGCTACTTCAGGAGATGAAAAAGCACCGTTTGAAAACATTGGTCAAGCCTACCATGAATAGCTTTGAAATTTTAAAGGCATGTCCTGAAGGATTTGTCTCACACATTTTTGGTGTTTTGAAGGGTGGTGACTATGAAGATTTTGAAGACGTTAAGAGTTTTACAAAAATGTTTCACTGGTTTTACACCGATATTGTAGCAAGCTCCAATCCAACAATGCCAACCAAAGAACAATTGCGCAAGGTGGTTGTACTAAACGAGCTGATATCAAGAGCTCATATTTTCAAAGACAGAGACTCTGATTCAACTGTAGTTCTACCTACAGGAGATGGTATGGCAATTGGATTTGCTGACAGTCCAGAAAAACCACTACGCCTTGCAATAGATCTGCATAAAGCAATACTCAGATACAATCAGACAAGAAGAGGAAAAGATAAGCTACTCATACGAATTGGTATCGATATGGGTCCTGTTTATGTTATCAAGGATGTTACAGGAAAAGACAATGTGTGGGGCCCTGGAATAATCATGACACGCCGTGTGATGGATTTGGCTGGCGACATGCAGATCTTGGCATCAGGAAGAATTGCTGAAGACATTCGCAAGCTGTCACCAGAATACAAAGCAATATTTCATCCAATAGGAGATTATTCCATAAAGCACGGCGAACAGCTAAAGCTGTACAACATCTATGGTGATAATTTTGGAAACAAGATTGCTTCCAAAAAGTCCAAGATCCTAAAACGAAAAGAAAGCGAGGCAGAACTAAGAGGCGCAAGTTCTTTTGAGTTTGCTAACATCGATATCGCACTTGATGTAAAGGACCCAAAAACTATGTTAACGCATCACACTTGGCTTTGGAATGTGATAAACGTCTCAAAGGAGCCAAAAGATCAAATCTTTTACTACCTTGACGGAGACTCGCCAAAAGACTTTCCTGACATGAATGTGAAGGTAACAGACGAGGATGGAAACAAGCTTGACATAGTCAGCTTGACTGTAAACAAACCATACCACAAAGAATTTAACGTGAAGATGAAAAAGCCATTAAAGCCAAAGCAACGAAATAGATACTTTAAACTAGAGTACGACTGGGAAGAGCCTGAAAGAAACTTTTTCTACAAGATGGCAACTGACTGTAAGAGATTCAGATATAGATGTACAATACCAAAGGGAGTTGAAGTAACAAACCGAGTTCTCAAAGTTGATACAGAGATGGGATACAAGTGGCACGCTTCGCCACCGCCCAACACAAAATATCTTGCTGACAAAACTGAGATAACTTGGGAAGGTAAGAACCTAAAAGCATATGATGCTTACAGATTTGAGTGGTAAATTAAAGAAAACGTTGTCCTGTATTCTCCTTTAACTTTCATCTGTTCTTACTGGAAAGTCAACACAAGCTGTGGTGCATTTGAGCTGGCCTCACGTGAAGCAAATGAGGCAAGTCCGAGTTTGCTTTCGTCAGTCTTCTTAATTAGCCAACCAAAGTTACTAGCACGGCCAGGATCTCCTGTAGGCTTTAGGAATTTTTCTACATCTGCTTTCACATCAAACTCTATCCATCCTACCATGTTGTTTTTTATAAGGACGGAGGTAGTCTTTGTGGCAAATTTACCTCCATTCCATTTTGTACTGCAGTCTACCACGAGGTTTTGGATTTTAGTATCAGATGGGCAATTCCACGTAACACCTGGACCCGATCCGCGAATACCTTTGACTAAATTCCAACCATTACCCTCAACTGGCCAATCGGTCGTCAATCTATGTACATCGATGGTGCGTCCAGTACTGCCCCAAGTATTGCTGTTGTCTATTATATAAAATCTTAATTTTGCAGATTGTAAAGTCTTTCCTGCAGCTGCAGTAGCTATCGCATTTTGATCAAAGGCAATAACTGGTCGATGAGTTCCCAAAATTGTGACGATTAGCTTTGCGTTTGCACCCTCATTGTTATTGGGTAATGACTGTGTTAGGAAGCTGTCCTTCTTTCCATTCAAGATTACTACAGGAGGATTTACTGTTATGGTAACTGTGGCAGTACCTGTGCTGATGTCACTACCATCGCTTGCCCTGTAAGTAAAAGAGTCAGCTCCAACAAAGTTGGGTACTGGTTGATACGTAAATGTGCCATCTGGGTTTAATGTCAAACCGCCATGCCTTACACCGCCCACCAAAATTGAAGTCAAGTTCGGTTTGTCTGACGGCGTGTCATTATCGTTGGCAAGGATACCCTGAGCTGGATTACTAACTATGAGGACAGTATTTACATTTGTGGAATAATTGTCATTTGCTGGGACGGGAGGATCATTTATCACGGCAGTTTGTCCAGGGAGAAGTATCACTTCTTTTCCATCAATGATGACAGTCACTGGTCCTATATTGTCAGCAAACGCAGTGATAGTCATAGTGTTAGGATCATATGTTAGACCATTGCCTGCAGCCAAAGTAGCAGTTGCACGAATCACACCGTTCTTCTTGAATTCAACATCTTCTGTTCCTATAGTTGCCTTTACAGAAACACTTGAGCATTTTACATCTACTGCGCTACCAGCTCCAAGTGAAATCGTAGCTGTACCACTACAAACACTGAAAGTTGCATCAGTGACAGAGCCAGAAGCTTCAGTTTCTATCAGTATTCCTCCAGCTGGATTTGGAGCTATGTCAGTTATTAGCAATGTTTGGTCACCTCTGCTTATGATTTGACCAGAAGTCGTTCCACCTAATGGAACATCAGTAAAGTCATCATTGGGGGCAGTATCATTAGGATCAACTTCGTCTGCAATTCCATCAGAGTCTGCGTCTCCGACAATGTTGACTGTTGCTGCTGCCGATCCTCCATTAGAATCGTCTACGGTATAATCAAACGAGTCAACACCTGTCTGACCTAGAGTTCGTGTATACGTTACATCTCCACCGTTGTTAGCAACTGTACCTTTTGTGCCTTGAGTGACTGATTGAACTTCAAGGACATCTCCGTCAACATCAACATCATTTACTAAAACTTCAATGGTGACTGGCACTGTATCATCTAGTATTGTCACCGCATCATCATTTGCAGTTGGGTCATCATTGCGTGGAGTTATAACAATGGCAACTATGGCTGAGTCTCTTTCTCCTTGCAAATCTTCAATTGTATAAGAGAATGAATCTATTCCATTTTGGTTTGGAGATGGCGTGTATGTAAGGTCTGCACCACCGTTTGTTATAGATACAGTTCCTCTGGTTCCATCTGTAGCTTCCACGATAGTAAATGAGTCTCCGCTAAAATGTCTATCATTTGCTAGGACATTAATTGTAGTTGCAGCACTATCTTCGAGAATTGCTGGGGGAGAATCGTCTCTAGCTAAAGGTCCGCTGTGATCACTTTGGACTGATTGAGCTTCTATGAGTAGCGACTGTACTATGTTGTTTACTATCGAAAGTAGTGCGGCTTCAAAAGCCTCAATAACCAAATTTTCAATATCTGGCTGGATACTCTCAACATTTAGGATGGAATCAGCGAGTGCGTTGTCATTGCGAGTTGATTCGTAGGTCTGCAACGAAGCAATAGCTTGTTGTATATCATCTGATAGAATGGCTTTGGCTGTTGTCGCGTCACCATCAAAGGCGGCATCTTCAAGACCTTGTATTATTGAATTTAGCTGGTTGAGCTGCGAGATTTGTGCCTGTACATCAAATCCTTGTTCGACAACAGTGCTGTGCAAGCCATCATAAAAGTTCGAACCTTCCACGAACTCAAGCAAGTCCAAGTTTAGCCAGTCGTTGTAATCGTGAAGGTCTATCTGTCCTGGGGTGGCTTCACAATCACCAATCCCCAAATTGTTGATGTCTGCAGTTACAGTACCTGGATTTGGTGTAATGCCGCCAACATCATCCCAATTAATATCGGAGCCATCAGCTGGCGCCAGTCTTGCACCGCTTGGCGTACCAAAAACAATGCTTTCGGAAGACGTTGCTGGACCGCCAATGCCGTTGTCTTCACTAAGCTGATTTTCATTCAACGCACCTAGTAGTCCACTAGAGTAATCTAACGGTCTATTTGGATTGAAGTTTGCAAATTGTCTCGTGTAGCTCATGACACTAAGATAGTTTGGTTTGCAATTGTCAGTGTTATCTCCACCGTGACCAAGGTCAAGGTTGTGACCAAGTTCATGCATCAAAGTTGCAGCATGTTGATCAGGTGTTCCTTGATCGTCTGCGAAATTGCCTAACGAGATCATCAAGTCGTTGCCTGGTGACTCAGCCTCTCCTGAAGAAAATGGATCACCTTCTTTTTCATGTACAAACAGACCGTAGTGGAATGCATTTCGTTTTAATTCAAGAACATCTGCTGCGTCAGGTCTGGCTCTTTCCTCTGCTGTTCCAAAGAATTCTAACTTTAATTGATCAAATCTTGTTGGGAACGATGTAGAATCTTCATGGAAGATCTCTTCATCTTTTATCACATGAAGATTTTTGCCACGATTTGCAAAGGCCTGCTTAACTTGAGCGATTGCGCCATCGTCTGGCTCATGACCAATCATCCAGTCTAACTCTAGGTAAATGTCTGGTACTGTTGGACTAGGACAAACTGAATCACTAGTACCAGGCCCACATGGCACTTCCAAGAGACTTCCTGTAATCACTAATCCATCCACTTCTTGCTCCCACTCGTTACACAGACGATCCAAGTCGCTATCGATGATCGTACAGCCAAGACGCAGGTGAGTGTCCACAAGTGTGCCCACTGCCGCTGCTGGATCTGGAGTAATTGTAGCAGTGTCTGAGGTGGGGTTTCCATATGTAACAGTAATAATATCAGTATTAGTGGGGTCCAATGCTACCTTAAGCGTGTTTGTTGCAGGATCACTTGCTGCTATTTGATTAGAGAATGACAAAAAGTTCAAAGTTCTAAATATTCCTGGGTGTCCAGGAACTTCAGTAAGTACAAGATTCATGCCAGCTGGTTCACCACCATTCTGAGATCTTATATTTACAGTTACTGAACTTGCAGAAGCGTCACGAACTTCGATTAGCCCAGCTTCGTTTAGACCATACTGTAAAGAATCAAATGAAACAGTTACTTCGTTGACAGTAACTGTGACAGTTGCAGTAGCAAATTCTCCACGACCATCAGAAACAGTGTATGTGAAGGTGTCAGTCAAGCCAGAACTTGTATTTGGTGGTGTATAGGTGACGGTATTGCTAGCAAAACCTACTTGGCCACCCTGTGTTCCTTGTGTAACGGCGTTGATGGTTAATGGGTCACCGTCAGGGTCTATATCGTTAACCAAGACCCCAATTGTAATTGGAGCTATGCCAGTTGCCGCTTGATCATTGGCAACTAATGGCCGGTCATTATTTCCTGTTACGGTTACAGTGACGGTTCCAGTGTCTGATCCTCCTCGGCCATCCGTTATGGTATAATCAAAGGAAGTAACTCCATTAAAGTTTGGAGCTGGTGTGAATGTAATGCTTGTACTGCTGAAAGATACTGCACCTGATGGGTTTCCTTGTGTAACGCCATTGATGGTCAATGTGTCACCGTCTGCGTCTGAATCATTTGACAGCACATTGATAGTAGTTGCACTACTGTCCTCTGCTACCGAAGTTGCGTCATTTACTGCAACTGGTGCTACATTGACTGGATTAACATTTACTAAAACAGTGTCTGTAGATGTACCACTGGCAGCCGTAACTCTAAGCTCAAACGTGGCAGTCTTTGTCTGTCCGTTGGCAACTACTGGTGAAGTAAATGTTGGGTTGACAGTAGTGGAGCCTGAAAGTGTTACAGCATCTTCACTGAAAAGAGAGGTAACCTCACTTGATGTTAATGCTCTTGGATAGATCCTAACGCTGTCTAGATGGCCTATGTATCTGGATAGTCCTGCACTTGTTCCACCTAATGATACTGCATTGGTGTTTATTGCAGTCCAAGCTCCAGCAGCCAGACTCGTTCCTTGTGCATTTAGCACACCATCTACGTATATTTTTATTCCATTGCGATTGCTATTGCCATCGTAAGTTACCACTACGTGATGCCATGCATTATTATTGAGAGCTGGGGTTCCAGTTGTAGCGACAGAAAATTTACTTCCTGAACTATGCACCAACTCAAATTGTAGACGAGCTGATCCGCCAGATGTCTTGTAAATATACCAACCTTTGCTGTTTACCCCACTAGTCATCTTGCCAATTACTACCGCTGTACTAGACGTCATTCCGTGGTTTTCCCAAAGCGAGATGCTGAATGGAGTGTTAAAATTAAAGTCAAAATCAGTTGGGGTTGCCAGTGTGATGCGGGTTGTTGTACCAGCAGTACTAAGGAATTTAAATGCTTGACCCAGTCCTGGCTTTCCTGCAACAAAGTTTGCTGCTACTGCTGCAGGTGTGGCTGTTCCGTCGTTGCCACCTGTGCCATCAATTAGATTATTCTCAAACAATAATCTTGCACGCTCATCTGATGGGGTGACTAATTGCTGCCATGAGTATGTTAGGGGGTTGCCATTTGGCTCAGCACTGTTGGAACCATCCAAGGTAACCGTTGTTTGCTCGTTTACTGTTTGGTCAGGACCGGCGTGGGCAGTTACAACGCTAACACTGTTTACCGTAATTGTGACAGTAGATACACTTGTTTGTGAGTTTGGATCTGTCACAGTAAGTGAGAATACTAAGGTTTGTGAACCGCTTGCAACAGCTGGTGCAGTAAATGTTGGTCTTGCAGTAGTTGTGCCAACAAAGTTTGTTACAGCTGTACCCGAAGTCTGCGTCCACAAATATGTCAGTGACTGGCCATCCGGATCCGAGCTTGCAGACCCATCTAGCGTAACAGTAGTTTGTTCATTTACTGTCCGTGATGGACCTGCATTTGCTAGTGGAGGATCACTGACTCCTGTTATAGTTACAGTTACTCTGCCTGTATCAGTTCCTCCTCGGCTATCTTGTATTGTATAATCAAAGCTAGTAACTCCATTAAAGTTTGGAGCTGGTGTGAATGTAATGCTTGTACTGCTGAAAGATACTGCAGCTTCGCTTGCTATGATTCCTGTAACTCCCGTAATGGTCATTGTTTCCCCATCAGCGTCTGCATCATTTGACAGCACATTGATAGTAGTTGCACTACTGTCCTCTGCTACCGAAGTTGCGTCATCTACTGCAACTGGCGCACTGTTGACTGGATTAACATTCACATTGACAGCATCAGTAACGGTGTCGCCTGCAGCTGTAACTGCAAGCTCAAACGTGGCAGTCTTTGTCTGTCCGTTGGCAACTACTGGTGAAGTAAGCTGTGTTGTGCTTTGAGTCGGAGTTGTAAGAGATACGCCAAGAACGTCTTCATTGAAAAGAGCTGAGACCTCACTTGATGTTAATTCTTTGTCATAGAATCTTGCACTATCCATCTTTCCTGTTATCGGGATTAGGTTTGCGCCATAAGCACCTATAATTGGAGAAATATTATTTAAAGTCGTTGAAACCAAATTGTTTCGAACAATTGTATTTGTTTGTATAACATTATTAAGGTAAATTTTAACACCAGATGGCGAGCTTGATCCATCATAAGTAAAAACAATGTGATACCACACGCCAGAAGTGAGAGCTGTGTTACCATTAACTACAAGTTCGTTTGTTGTAGCCGTGTTTGATATTGCAAACTGTAGCAGATTACTAGATATTTTCTGTAGCAATATTCCGCGTGGCGCAGTTGGAGATTGGAATTTAGAGAATAAAGCTGACCCAGTACCTAGCGTATCAAACTTAGCCCAAGTGGAAAAACTGAATGGATTCATTCTATCAAAATCAAAATCAGCTTCGTTTGCAAGACTGATTCTGGTTGCACCATTGAAGCTAAACGCCTGACCAAGTCCTGGTTTTCCTGCAACAAAAGTTGTTGTGCCAGTGACAGTTCCGTCGTTACCTCCTGTGCCATCTAATACATTATTCTCAAATAGTAATCTTGCACGGTCATCTTGCGGAGCTGGGTTGACTTGCTGCCACAAAAATGTTATTGGGTTGCCATCTAGGTCTCTGCTGTTTGTTCCATCCAAAGTAACAAGAGTCTGTTCAAATACAGTTTGATCAACTCCTGCGCTTGCAATTGGAGGAGCACCAGATCCACCACCAGCAGTGTCAGGTACAGTGCCCCAATCTGGATTGCTATCAAACGCAGCATTGTTTGTTATTCCTGTCAGTCCGGTTCCGTCTGGGTTCATGGAATAGATCTCAAAGTCTCCGTCTCTGTCACTCATGAAAGCAATCCTTGTGCCATCTGGTGACCAAGCTGGGTTGAAATCAAATGTAGGACTGTTTGATATGTTTGTAAAGCCAGAGCCGTCTGCTGAATTGATTGTATAGATGTCATCATCGCCAATGGCAATGCCATGCATAAATGCAATCTTTGTTCCGTCTGGCGACCAAGCTGGGCTTTGATCACCTTCAGCATTAAATGTCAGCTGAGTTGCTCCACTGCCATCAACGTTCATCGTAAAGATCTCATAGTCTCCATCTCTGCTACTTTTGAAAGCAATCTTGTTGCCGTCTGGTGACCAAGCTGGTTCTTGATCAACTGTTGGATCATTTGATATGTTTGTCTGTCCAGTACCATCAGCATTCATTATATAGATCTCAGGATTGCCGTCTCTGCCAGTGTCAAATGCAATCTTGTTGCCGTCTGGTGACCAGCTTGGATTCTCATCAAATCCACTGGTTGCAAGTCTTGTCTGCCCCGTTCCATCCGCATTCATGGAATAGATCGCTAAAATACCTACTCCATCTCTGTCAGATGTAAACGCAATCTTGGTACCGTCAGGTGACCAAACTGGGTTGTAATCTTTTGCAGCATTGTTTGTTAACCTTGTCTGTTCTGTACCGTCTGAGTTCATTGTGTAAATTTCAAAGTTGCCGTCCCTGTCACTTTCAAAGACAATCTTGCCATTAGTGCCAAGAACAACAGCCTGTCCTGTAATCCAAGGATGAACTTGATCAAAATAATTAAAAACACCTCTGCTAGCAAAGGTGTGATCGAATTGTCCTCCTGGTGGAATTAGACCGCTATCAAAGATCCCATCTGGACCAGGAGAGACTGTTCCACTTGTAATGGTGTGTGCTGCGGTATCATCATTATTCCACCGCACTGTTTCTCCAACGTTTACTGTTACGGGGTTGGGAACAAGACAAGAGTTGCTTTCTTCACATCCTGGTACAGCTGAACCCGCGGCGATACTTACTGTAGCTGCTACTAATACTGGAGTCGATGATACAACACTAGACGGTGCTCCAGTACCAATTGCATTGACTGCCGAGACTCTAAAGTCATACGATATGTTATTTGTCAGTCCTGTTACTGTAGCTGTTGTTCCGCTACTCACGCCATCAGCAAATGTTGCAAACATATTTGCTCCGGTCCTAAATTCTACTACATAATCTGTAATTGAGCCACCGCCGTCGTCTGGTGCATTCCAATCTAAAGTGACCATACCGTTGTCTGGTGATGGTGTTAGCCCAGTTGGTGCAGCCGGTACTGATGCAGAGCCAAATACTAATCCCTGTGGAGTCAAATTGAAAAATGATACAAATGTACCCATGAAAGCACCAGTATTACCATTGTAACGTAGTATGCTGTCTGAACCGTGACTTGCAACATAGAGATTTCCATCAGGTCCAAATACCAAGCCCATCGGAATGCTTAGTCCACCGCCTGTTGCAAAGGTACCCATGAAACCACCAGTGCTACCGTTGAAACGCTCTACGCTACTACTAACATCGCTGGTAACATAGAGATTTCCATCAGGTCCAAATACTAATCCCTGTGGAGTCAAATTGAAAAATGATACAAATGTACCCATGAAAGCACCAGTATTACCATTGTAACGTAGTATGCTGTCTGAACCGTGACTTGCAACATAGAGATTTCCATCAG
>Ga0247727_10002123_pt1 | contig 45812 bp, 45 predicted proteins | sample WisWelCaveWW1625_FD_202498 | JGI IMG/M metagenome (GOLD analysis project Ga0247727, IMG submission 202498) | Biofilm microbial communities from Wishing Well Cave, Virginia, United States - WW16-25 | ecosystem: Environmental > Aquatic > Deep subsurface > Groundwater > Cave microbial mat | place...
ATTTCGCTAGCATGATTTGTTTTCATGCTAGTGTAATCTAGAAATTTAAAGATCAAAATCTAGAATGTCTTTTGTTCACCTCGGTATGTTTATACAAAGACCAAGTTTTCGGATAGGCTCTAAGGCGAATACTTGGTTTTTGCCACCACGCGAAATGATTTGCGATCATCCAATAGCTTTGAGCTTCGCTCCGTGGTCCGGCTTCGAACCTGGTCTGCCCACCCGAGAAAATCAAAAGCGATGTTCGCTCAGTTGTCGCGATCTCTACGCCACAAATAATATGCTCAATATAAAAAGGGGGTTCGCCCTTCTGAAAATTCTGCAGAAACCAACTGTCGTCACTCTCCGGTCTTTCGAAATCATCGGCAATATGAATTGCATGGCCAGCAATCAGAATTAGTTTCTCAAGGTCCTGCCAATGTTGCCTTTGTATATTCGCCATGACTACTTCTCCTAAATCAATATCACACGATAGCGCGCTTCACTCGGCGAGTCACCGGCCGCGCTTTATTCAAAAGCGTCAAGCAAAGCGAGCGCATCGCCTCCAACTCATGAGTGAACTCGCGATATGCCGCTCCCGCCGGCAAGTATTCAAACAGGTCGGGCAATTGCACGCCATGACTCATGATCGCATCTGCGCGCTTATTTCTGAGATGCTTGCGAACATAGAGGCAATTGTCCGCATTATAGAAAAAACGTATCGCATCGTCAGCGCTGATAATGCCGCTCGCGAGCGACTGCACGAGGCCGAGATTCAAAAGCGCAAAAACGGCTAGTTGCTGCACGGCATCGCCTCGCACGTCCTTGAGAGCCGTGTCGAGTTGGATTTTGTGTGTCATGTTTGATCGCTTCCGCTGAAATATTTTACACCGGCAACGCCGCCGGATTCATGCTCAAAGTAATGCACTTCACCCGTGTTGCCTTTCTTGATGACCTTTTTCCAGTTTCCGGCACGTAGACGTCGCAGTTCGCGAAGAACGGAGGAATTTCGTACTGGATATTTCAAGGCACCGCCTTTAACCGGCGACCATCCTAGCGGAAGGCGGTCCGAAGCGTAAATACTGGAATAAAATTTAAGAGCCACTCCTAATTTCCAAACGCGAGTTGACTTATTTTTGCGCCGTAGCAAGCGGCTCGTTTTTTCGCCCGTTCTCCACGGCCCACACGTGATGGAGCCGCTGAATCGCGGTGAAATTCGCGAGCACGGCAATGATCCAAATCGCCACGTCCAAAGCGTATTCATAAAACAACGTGGCAATCGAACCGAGACCCAGCAGCAGGATGCGCTCCGGGCGCTGCATGATGCCGACTTTGCACTCGAGATCCAAGCCTTCCGCGCGCGCGCGAATATAGCTCACCATCATCGATCCGCCCAGCGCGATGCACACGGCGACCGAGCGCCAGAGATATTCGAGATCGACAAAGTGATACGCCACGCCAAAAAAGATAAATACCTCCGCGTAACGATCGAGCGCGGAGTCATACAGCGCGCCGAATTTGGTGACGCGATTCGTGGCGCGCGCAACGCGGCCATCGACGATGTCAAACGTACCGGCCAAAAGAATGAGCGCGCCCGCGAGCGGCAGCTTGCCGAACGCAAACACGAACGCCGTAATCACACTCAAGATGAATCCTGCAGTCGTGAACCAATTCGGATTCAGCGAGTGCGAAATGAAGTAGTTCACTACCGGCGTGATCAAGTTCAAATACCAATTCTTGACGCCCTCCGGTAGCAAGTCGACTTTCATAGCCAATTGATTGCTCACTTCGATTGCCTTTATATGTTTTCCTGTTGTTGCGGAAACGAAGCCGGATTATAACTTTACTAAACTTTCAAAGTTTAGTAAAGTTTTTGCTCTTCTGCGCAGAGTTCATTGTAATAGAAGGTTTTGGCTCAAAACCTCGTTTCCGTTGTCTCGCTCCTGACGATGAGAGTTTTTTTCGGTTTGATGTCCTTCCACAACCAGCACACATTCTCCTTTCAATGTGCGCTGCGCCAAAGCTTCAAGCAACTCGGAGACGCGGCCGCGCCGCACTTCTTCGTGCAGCTTCGTCAATTCGCGCGCGAGCGCCACACGACGATCACCCCAAAACTTCAAAATGGATTCCAGCGTTGACGCGATGCGATGCGGCGCTTCATAGAGCACGATGGTCCGCGGTTCGCTCGCGAGCGCCTGAAAAAACGACTGGCGGCCTTTTTTCGCAGGCGGAAATCCCTCGAAGACGAAACGATGGCAGGGCAACCCCGAGAGCACGAGAGCTGGAATCAGCGCGGTTGGGCCAGGCAACGCCTCCACGAGAATATCCTGGTTGATCGCTTCGCGCACGAGATAAAACGCGGGATCAGAAATTCCCGGCGATCCGGCGTCGGTGATCAACGCAACATTCTCCCCGGCCAAAAGTTTCGCGATCAATCGCGGTGTTGCCGCTCTTTCGTTAAAGTCGTGATAACTGACCGTGGGTTTGTGAATCTCAAAGTGCCGCAATAAAATCGCGGAGCGGCGCGTGTCTTCCGCGGCGATCAAGTCCACGCTGCGCAAAGTTTCCAACGCGCGGAGCGTGAGGTCCTGCAAGTTGCCGATCGGAGTGGCAACGAGGTAGAGTTTGCCGGGCACGATTAGAGATGAGCGTATTTGCGTTGTATTACACGCACGAGTCGGCGCATTTCTTCGAGATTACTTTTAATGCGATTCGTGCTTTGTTGATGTTCTTCGTCGATTTTTTTAAGAAACGCTTCGGTCTCTTCCGGGCGGCTGATGCCCAGCGTTGCAAGATAATCGGAAAAACCTTCTCTTTCAGTACGGCCTTCGTATTTTGCGCGTTCCATATATTCATAGGCCCGATTTGAGTCAAACCTTTCCACCAGCCTGCTCATTTTTTCATCTCCTTTCTCGAAAGCACAAGGTTGTTGACCAAGTCTTCCAACTCGCGTTTTTCTTTCTCAAGTGCGCTGATCTTCCCCTTCAATTCGCGAATTATTCTGCGGCCGCTCTCAAGCTCTTCCTCGTTTTCATTCGAAACAACATCAAGGCGGTTGAACTCGATTCCCGCGCTGCCGATTTTAGCAATGCCTACACCTTTCCAGAGAGTTGAAACAACCAAAACCACCAGCCCCAATGCGATAAAAATAATCGAAATTCTAATTGCCAAAAGAACCGGCTTCGCAAGAAGCAGCTTATCGAACAGTCCGGCATTCGGCTGAATCTCGAAAAGATCAACCCGAAACACGGTGAGATAACCAACAATCAAAATCAGAATCGCAATTTTTGCAGCCAGAACTAAACGTTTCATATTTCACCTTGCCCAAACGATCACTGATTATCGATCTGCGCCCTCTGCAGTTTGCCCGAGTAGTCCACGTAAATCGTTTTCGTTTCGCTGAAAAATTCATACACCGGCCAGCCGCCTTCGCGATGGCCGTTGCCGGTTTCTTTCACGCCGCCGAACGGCATGTGCGCCTCCGCGCCGATGGTCGGGCCATTCACATAAGTAATGCCCGCTTCGATATCGCGTATCGCAATAAAAGCCCCGTTCACTTCACGCGTATAGATGGAAGAACTTAAACCATACTTTGTATTATTCAAAACTCGAATCGCTGCGGAAAGGTCGCGCACTTTCAAAACCGCGAGCACCGGGCCGAACACTTCTTCTTGCGCGATGCGCATCTCCGGCGCGACGTTGCTGAAAATCGTTGGGAGAAAGAAATTGCCTTTGCGACACTCGCCTTGCGTGTACGACTCGCCGCCGGTTTCGAGTTTTGCACCTTCGTCTCGCGCAATTTTCACGTAGCCTGCCACGATTTCTTTTTGTTGGGGATTGATCAAAGGCCCGACTTCGGTGTTCGACTCAAGCCCGTTGCCGAGGCGCAGCTTCTCCGCGCGTTTGATGAGCATGCCTAAAAATTTATCATGAATCGCTTCGTGCAAAATCAAACGGCTCGTCGCCGTGCAGCGTTGCCCGGTGGTTCCGAACGCGCCCCACAGCACGCCGTTCAAAGCCAAATCCAAATCCGCATCGGGCATCACGATCTGCGCATTCTTGCCGCCAAGTTCCAACGATACACGCTTCAAATTTTTCGAAGCCGCCGCAGAAATTTGTTTGCCGACACTGGTTGAGCCTGTGAATGAAATCAAATTGACACTGTCATGTTCAACTAATGGCATGCCAACCGCGCCGCCGCTGCCATGCACGAGTTGAATCACTTCTGCTGGCAAACCGGCTTCGAGCAGAATTTCAACGAAGCGCGTTGCAGTCGCGGGCGTGTCGCTCGCCGGTTTGAACACGACGGTGTTGCCGCAAACGAGCGCCGGAAAAATTTTCCAAGTGGGAATGGCGAGAGGAAAGTTCCAAGGGGTGATGATGCCGGCGACGCCGATCGGCATGCGCACGGACATGCAAAATTTGTTGGGCAATTCCGAGGGAGCAGTATGACCGAAGAGCCGCCGCCCCTCCGTTGCGGCGTAATAAGCAGTGTCGATGCCTTCTTGCACGTCGCCGCGCGTTTCCAAAAGCACCTTGCCCATTTCGCGCGTCATCAAGCGGGCGATCTCTTCTTTGTGTGTCGTCAAAAGATCGCCGGCGCGTTTGATGATCTCGCCGCGTTTCGGAGCGGGAGTCAAGCGCCAATTTTCAAAAGCGCCTCGTGCAGAGGTAATAGCTTCATCGAGGTCTGATTTTCCCGAAGCAGGAAAACGGCCAACGATCTCATCCCAATGCGCGGGATTGTGGTTGTCAAAGTATTGGCCGGACGCCGCCGCGCGCCATCGACCGCCGATATAGTTTTGAAAAGTTTGATTCAAGCGCATTCTCTCACACAAACCGGTTTTATAAGGCGATGATAATAACAAAGAATTGCTCAAAAGTCAACGCTAGGCTTTGGCGTTTTGCGTGCAGAGAACGTTCGTTCGCGCGCGAAACCGGCTTAGAAATGCGCGGGCAAAAATTTTATGGAAGGTCGAATTTGTAAAGCAGGTAAAGGCAGGTGGAGGTAAGTCAACACGGTTTTAAGCGGCGCGAGTGCGAAGCTTTTCGATTTGAACAATTCTTTCGTGTTGAGATCGAACGCGAGATAAGCTTTAAACCGACCGTGGCGCAATCGGCTCGTGCCATAACCCGCAGCCAAGTTGAGCCATTTGGGCCAAACTTTTTGCATCGCTTCGGGCAACATGGGCCGCACTGAAAAACTCAGCCAAAACGTCATCGCGCCATAATTTTTGATCCAATGATCGTCTTCTAATTTCGCAAACGGATCGTAACTTGCCTTTACGTGCAGCTGGCGCAACTTGGGTGAGCGCGTTTGCGCGATGGCCCACAATACGCCCAACTCGTTTGCCGCAAAATCTCCCAAGCTGAATCCCCAATCGCGAAAGAAGCCGTCGTAGATTTCGATTTCCAACATGAGCAAGGAAGCTGCTGCGCCCGCCATCCAATCGGAGCCGCGCTCTGAAAAGCCGGTCCATTGATAGATCGAGCGCAACGAGTGCGTGAAGATGATCGACGAATAAAAATGCCCGGCCTTATCGAGATGATAGTAGTAGCTATCCGAAGGCGCGAAATCATAAGCGCCGTGTGTGCGCCGATAGCCGCGATAAAAATGAAAGTGCGTGCGCGGCTCGCGCCACCATGCGCCATTGAGTTGATGATAAAGCGCCCAATTGGCTGCGCCGATCGCGCCGGTCACGAGCGCCAATCTCGGCGCCGAAAAGCTGCGCTTGCGTTCGAGGCGGAGATTTGAATCGGGCTGATAAAAAAAATTTTTCGAGGAGAGGTTAGAAAAGAAGAGGCGAGAGAACAACTCCACGTTGTTGGCTGAGTCTGGAAACGTGCGCGCTTGATAATCCTGAGTCGATGAAAAAGAAGCTGCCGTGCTTTTTGCGATTTGATCAAACTCTTGCGCGAATGAAAACCGTGGGAACGATGTAGCCCCGCCGAGCAAAAGGGCAAACGCAAGGAAGGCGCGCTGACAAATGACCGCGAATCGCATCGGCAGTTCTTCGTAATTCGATCTCCTTAATCCACCCAATCCGCAATGAACACGTTCGTTTGGCCGGGCTGCGCGCCGTTGCGGTTCGAGCAGAAGATCAGTTTCGTGCCGTCCTTGTTGAACATGGGAAAGCCGTCGAACGACTCGTAGTGCGTCACTTGTTCGAGTTCACTGCCGTCCAGGTTGACGAGAAAGAGATCGAAATTGCGCCGCCTCGGGCTGGTGTCATTCACATTGGAGCAAAAAATTATTTTTTTGCCGCCGGGATGAAAGAACGGAGCGAAGTTCGCCGCGCCGTTGTTGGTGATCTGGCGTTTGTTCGAACCATCGGCATTCATGATGAACAACTCCACTTTGCTCGGCCGAACGAGATTTTCTTTGAGCAATTCTCGATAGTCCGCGATCTCTTCTGCGGCTTGCGGATGATACGCGCGATACACGATTTGCGCGCCGTCGGGAGAGTAAAACGCGCCGCCGTCGTAACCGAGCGCCTCCGTCAACCGTTGCACGTCCGAGCCGTCAAGGTTCATCGAGTAAAGCTCGAGGTCGCCGTCGCGCAAAGAAGTGAAGACCACGCGCTTGCCATCGGGTGAGATCGTAGCTTCGGCATCGTAGCCGGGGGTATTCGTGAGCTGCCGCAACTCCGAGCCGTCGGCTTTCGCGGTGTAAATATCATACGAGGGATAAAGCGCCCAAACATAGCCGCGCTCATACGAAGGCGGCGGCGGGCAGGAATCTCTGCCCGCGTGCGTTGAAGCATAAAGAATGTGTTCGCCGTCCGCGAAGAAGTATGCGCACGTGGTTTTGCCTTGGCCCGTGCTCACGACTCGCAAATCCGAGCCGTCGGCATTCATCGTAAAAATTTGGTCACAGGCAAACGGCGGCCGCGTCGATTGAAAGATCACGCGCTGATCGTCGAAACTAAAATAAGCTTCCGCGGAATTTTCGCCTTCGCGCGTCAATTGTTGCACGTTATTGAAATGTGTTTCGTTGGGGAAAACGAGCGGTGAGGCGGTTTGGGGAGCCGGCTTTTCACTTTGACAGGCCAGCACGAAATTCGTCACACACAACAAGAGTACTAGTCGCATCTCCCTACCTTCAGCTTGATGAAAAATGATTTTATTTTTAAGCGCGCCGCGAAAACGCGCTAGGCGCCGGCATTCCCGCGCAGCATTTCCGCGGCGCGTTCCGGCGGCACCCAATTGACGTGAAAGCCCAAGCCGGATTCATACGAAGCGTAGCCGCGCAAACGCGGCGCGATTTCGATGTGCCAGTGGAAATCCTTTTCCACGGTTTTCCAGTAACCGCGCTGTTTGCCCGCGTTCAAGTTCGGACCCGAGTGTACTTCCATGATATAATTCGATTCACCGAGCAGCTCGCGCAGCTTCACAAGAATCGTGCGCATCAAACGCGCGAGCACCGGCAGCTCGGTGTTCAATTCATAAAACGTTTCGTGCCGCTTGGGCAGAATCCACGTTTCAAACGGCGCGCGCGAGGCGAACGGACACAGCGCGACGAAACCTTCGTTTTCAGCCACAATCCGTTGCGCGTCCGTGGTTTCTTGCCGAATAACGTCGCAAAACAAGCAACGTTCTTTCATCGCAAAGAACTGCTGCGCGTTCATAAATTCTTCGCGCACGCGCTGCGGCGTAATCGGGCTGGCGAGCACGTGTGTAACGGCGTGCCGCGCGTGAGGCTCAAATCCGGCGCCGGAATTTTTGTGGACGAGCACGTAACGAAAGCGCGTGTCGCGTTTGAGATCGAGCGTGCGCTCGCGATAAGCGGTGAGCACCTCGCTCAACTCCTGCTCGCTCAAATCCGCCAAGGCTTTGGTGTGTTCCGGAGACTCGATGACCAACTCGTGCGCGCCGATGCCGTCGTACATGTCATACATGCCGTAGCCGCGATTGTTCAAGTCGCCGTGAATCTGCAGCACGGGATACTTCTCCGGCACCACGCGCACTCGCCAACCGGGTTCGTTGCGCGCCGAGCCGTTATTCCGCACGGCGAAAATTTCTGAAGGCGTTTCGTTCTCCCGTCCTTGACAGAACATGCAATTTTCGCCGTCCTTCGGGCGAAAGGCTTGATATGCAGGATCGGATTTCAATTCCGCCGGTTCTTTGCCGTTTTGAACGATGATGGTCCAAACGCCCGTAATCGGGTCACGTCGAAGCTGGTTCATACGCTCGTTCTCCGCTTTCATGTGCTACTCGACACCTCGTGAACCAAGTTTAAGCGTTCGGCTGCGCTGCAAAAATGAAATTGGTTCAGGGGTACAATATGAGGAAGGCTTTCGTTTACGCAATCCTGAGGCTAGCTCTGTTGCCGGCGCCGTAATCATGCTCGAGGGTAGAAAGGCTTTTTTACAAAAAATACCGACTATGGTATGGAAATTTTGTACGATTGTCAAGCGAAAGGTCGATGCGGTAGTAATGCCTCAGATTTTCTAACCATGTCCCATAAATATTTCACTGGTCACAGCCCCGAAGATTTCTTATCTTATCGGCGTGACGATCTCGAATCAACCCTTCACGCCGGAAATCCTCACGCACATCCAGACCCTGGCCGACGCCCATCCGGGCTGGTCACGCCGCAAACTATCGGTGCAAGTGTGCGCGTGGTTGGATTGGCGCAGCCCGAACGGCAAGCTCAAAGAGATGAGTTGTCGCGTTGCGCTTTTGGAACTCGAGCGCCGCGGCTTATTGCACTTGCCGCCTGCGGGTCCGGCGCCGCCCAAACGAACGCGCCGCCCGCCGGTAGAGCCGTTTCAGCAGGAGCCCGCGATTCAATGTGCTTTGTCGCAACTGGGCGAGCTGACGCTCGTTCTCATCAACGGCTCAAATACCAAGGCCTCGCGCCAATGGAATGAATTGATGAATCGATACCATTATTTGGGCAGCGGGTCGTTGTGCGGCGCACAGTTGCGCTATCTGATTCACAGTTACCGCTATGGTTATGTGGGCGGCTTTGCCTTCAGCGCGGCGGCGTGGCGCTTAAAGCCACGGGATCAGTGGCTCGGCTGGAATGATGAAGCGCGCCGTCAGAATTTGAATCGCGTGATCAACAACAGCCGCTTTCTGATTGTGCCGCATGTGCAAGTTAAAAATTTGGCTTCACATGTGTTGTCGCTCGCGACTAAACGTTTGGTCAAGGATTGGTGGGAACGCTACGGCATTGAGCCAGCACTGGTGGAAACTTTTGTCCAACACGGTCGCTTCACCGGCGCCAGTTATCGCGCGGCCAATTGGATCCATGTTGGTCTCACCCAAGGTCGCGGCCGGCAAGATTCAACCAATCAATATGCGGTGCCGGTGAAAGACATTTATGTTTATCCCTTGCACCAAGAGGCCCAAGAAATTCTTTGCGACGGCCCGCGTCCAGAAGTCGTTGCGCCGCTCAGGCCCGCGCCGGCGGATTGGGCCGATTGGTCTTGTGCTGCACGACACGATGGCGTTCAATCTGGAAGGCACGCCGCTGGGTCTCATGAACGTGCAATGCTGGGCGCGTGCGTTTGCCGAAGCGGGCAGTAAAAAACGTCGCCCGAAAGAATCGCCTATCGCAGAAAAAGAAAGTCACAATTGGTTGGTGAGTTATCGCGCGGTGGTCGCGGCGCAAAAGCATTGTCCCCAAACGATGCTGGTAAGCGTGGGTGACCGCGAAGCTGATGTCTATGAACTTTTTCATGAAGCTTTGAGCGATCCGCAGAACCCGCAACTCTTGATTCGCGCCAATCGGGATCGTTTGCTCAACGAAGGCCAGGAGCATTTGTGGGATTATGTGAAAACGCAATCGCTCCGAGGCACACAACATGTGCAGGTTCCGCGACAAGGCCCGCGGCCCGCGCTCGAAGCGGAGTTGGAAATTCGTTTTGCGCAAGTGACGCTCAAACCGCCGGAGCTCAAGCCGGAGTTGGGAGAATTGATCCCGACATGTCGGGAATTGCCGCGGTGGAGGTCAATTATGCGCCGGAAGTCGAGGAGCCCATCGAATGGCTGTTGTTGACGACGTGGATGATCGAAACCTTTGAACAAGCCATAGAAAAGTTGAAATGGTATGCCAAGCGTTGGAGCATCGAAGTCTATCATCGCACATTGAAGAGTGGGTGTAAGGTTGAGCGCCTCGAACCTTGTTTGGCGATTGATATGTCGTGTCGTGGCGGATTTTTCATTTGACCAAGTTGGGACGCGAAGTGCCGAATGTGCCCTGCACGATATTCTTTGAGGACGCGGAATGGAAAGCGTTGGTCGCCTACAAGACGAAAAATCCCCGCTCGCCGGAAACTCCACCGAGCTTGCGCGAGGCGGTGCGTATGGTCGCGAGCTTAGGAGGTTTTCTCGGTCGCAAGAGCGACGGCGAACCGGGAACCAAGTCGTTGTGGTTGGGCCTCCAACGCCTCGAGGATCTGATGGCGATGTGGAAAATTGCAACGGGCTTGCCGTCGCCACCAAACCCGGAATGCGCGGTGTCCAGTGAAGTATTTATGGATGATGGATAGATAACTGAGGCATTACAGGGTTTTTAAGAATTGGCTTGACAATTTGCGCCGCCCTCTCCAAATTGTTAGCACTAAAAATCACCTCGTTGTTCCAATCACACAACGGAGAAAAGGAGGATTCAATGAACACGGTTTCATCAAGTGGCCTTGTGATGGCGCGCAAGCCGATGCTGTGCTGTCTAGCCTTATTTCTGCTCGCAACCGGGTTATTCGCGCAGGGCGTGACCACGGGCGCCATGAATGGCCTCGTCACCGATAGCAAAGGCGAAGCGTTGCCGGGCGCGAATGTCGTGGCGACACACCAGCCGAGCGGAACGAAGTATGGCGCAGCGGTGCGTAGCGGCGGCGCGTTCAATCTTCCCAACATGAAGATCGGCGGGCCTTATACCGTGACCGTCAGTTACGTGGGCTACAAGACGCAAACGCAAGAGAATGTGTTCATCGGCTTGGGCCAAAATCTTCGGCTTGATTTCAAGCTGGCTGAAGAAACGCTCGCCGCCGGCGTCATCGAAGTGATCGCGGAGCAAGATGCGGTGCTCAACAGCGGCCGCACCGGCGCGGCAACGTATATCACTTCTTCGCAAGTCGCGGAGTTGCCTTCGATCAAACGCAGCACGCGCGATTTGACGAGATTGGATCCGCGCAGCGACGGCAATTTCAGCTTCGGCGGAAGAAACTGGCTGTACAATAATATCTCGCTCGACGGCTCATACTTCAACAATCCCTTCGGCCTCGATGATCCCGCGCCCGGCGGCCAAACCGGCGCCGAGCCGGTGCCGTTCGATGCGGTGGAGCAAGTGCAAGTTTCCGTGGCCCCGTTCGACGTGCGGCAAGGCGGGTTCACCGGCGCGGGCATCAACACGGTGACGAAAAGCGGCACGAATCAATTCAAGCTTTCGGCGTATAGCTTCGCGCGTAATGAAAGCCTGCTGGGCAATTCCGTGCGCGGGCAAGACGTCATTGCCAAGCCGGATTTGTCGTTCAATCAATCCGGCATCACTGCAAGCGGCCCGTTGATGAAGAACAAACTCTTCTTCTTCGTGAATGCCGAGTTGGAACGCCGCGACGATCCGGGCTCGAACTTCGTTGCCGATCGCGACGGCAACGTGAAGTTCGGCGAGTCGCGCGTGAGCAAGTCGGTGATGGATCAAATCCGGCAGCGCATGATGGACGTATACAAGTACGACACCGGTCCGTACGAAGGCTACGTCCACGAAACCAACAACGAAAAGCTGCTCGTGAAATTGGATTGGAACCTTAGCGACAAACACAACCTCACGTTCCGTTACAACTTTTTGGACGCCCGGCGCGATTTGCCGCCGCATCCGTTCGTGCTCAGCGTCAACAACACCGGTCGCGGACCGAACGCGAGCAGCTTGCCGTTTCAAAATGCCGGCTATCAAATCAATAATGACCTGCACTCCTTCGCGTTGGAGCTGAACAGCCAGACGAGCAAATTCGCCAACCGCTTCTTTGCGAGCTACAACCGCTTCCGGGATTTTCGCGCGCCCTTCAGCGAGCCGTTTCCCACCATCGATATCGGCGAAAACGGCGTGACCTACACGACGCTCGGCCACGAGCCGTTCTCGATTAACAACGTTCTCGACCAGGACGTGTTGCAGCTCACCAACAACTTCAGCATCTTTTCCGGCAAGCACGTCTTCACGCTCGGCGCGACGTATGAGAGCTATTCGTTTTTCAACTCCTTCAACATCTTTCGCCACGGCATCTTCTTCCTGCCTTACTTTCTCGACTTCGAAGGCGACGGCGTTCCCAACGGCAGCACGTTTTTCACGCTGCAAGATTTCCTGACCCAAACCGATCCCGCCAATCCCATCAAGTTCCGGCAAATGGTCGGCAAAGGCCCGTTCAAAGGCGAGACCATCGACGTGGGCCAGCTCTCGTTCTATGCGCAGGATGAATATCTGCTCTCGAAAAAATTCAGCCTGACTTACGGCTTGCGCGTCGATTTGCCGATCTATTCCACCGATCTCGTGGACAATCCGTTCTCGCGCGGCTTGAAAGCGCTCGATGAAAATGATCAGACCGAAACGGTGGATCAAAGCAAATTGCCGGACGCGAAGTTTATGCTCTCGCCGCGTGCCGGTTTCAATTGGGACGTGCAAGGCGACCGCTCGCTGCAAGTGCGCGGCGGCACGGGCATCTTCACGGGCCGCGTGCCCTTCGTGTGGATCGGCAACAACATCTCGAACCCCGGCGCGAACCCGAATCTTTATCCGGCCGTGAGCGCGGACAAAAACAAAACCTCGGACGATGCCGTGCTGCAGCAATCTTTCGATCTCAATGCCATGGACCCGGATTTCAAATGGCCGCAAGTGTGGACCAGCAACCTCGCGTTTGACAAGAAAATCTTTTGGGACATGCTGGGCACGCTGGAATTCATTTACGGCAAAGACCTCAACTCCGTGTACGTGCGCAACGCCGACCTCGCGAAGCCGGACACGACACTGCGCGATGGCCGGCCCTATTTCGGCGGTGGGGCCCAAAGCCAGTTGAATATCGATGCTTTTGGCAACGGCGATGGCGGCATTTACGTGATCGACAACACGGATGAAGGTTACAACTTCAACCTCACCGCGCAACTGCGCAAGAATTTCGACAGCGGCCTGAACACGAGTCTGTCGTATGCCTTCACGCAAGCGAAGAACAATTTGAAGTCCACGGAAATCGCGAGCGTGCTCTGGCAGAACCAGCCGGTGCAAGGCGATCCCAATAAGCCGGAATTGAGTTTCTCGGAGTTCGGCAACCGCCATCGCATCGTGGGCGGCGCGACGTATACGAAGAATTGGTCGAGCGGCTTGGCCACGCACTTCGGCTTGTTCTTGGAAGTGGCGGACGGCAACCGTTTCCAGGGCGCGGGCGGCAATCGTTACTCGTTCATTTATGCCGGCGACGTGAACGGCGACGGCCAGGGCGGCAACGATCTCATTTACATTCCGCGCAATGCGGCCGATGCGAACGAGATCATCTTCAAAGACATTGCGGGCGGCAAAACCGCGGCGCAACAAGCGCAAGCGTTCGAGGCCTTCATTCTACAGGACAAATATCTCAGCTCGCATCGCGGACAAATCGCGGAGCGTTTCGGCGCGGTGAATCCGTGGTTCAGCAACATTGATGCGAGAATCCTGCAAGACTTCTCGATCAATGCCGGCGGTCAGAAGCACACGTTCCAATTGAACTTCGACATTCTGAATGTCGGCAATTTGATCAGCTCCGATTGGGGCGTGCGCAAAGCCGCGAGCGCCGCGGCCACCTCGCCGCTGCAATTGGTCGAGTTTCAAAACAACGTGCCGGTCTTCAACTTCATCGGCCCGAGCGAAACGTTCATCGACGACCCCAGCTTGTTCTCGCGCTGGCAAGCGCAGATCGGGTTGCGGTATTTCTTCAATTGATTTTAGCGTTCAGCTTTCAGCCTTTAGCTTTTAGCCTTAAAACAAAAACTCCCGAGTGAGGTCATCGCTCGGGAGTTTTTTTTGTTTTGAAGATTGGTGACTATTCAAGCGGTCCAAGTAGGCAAAACGATTTGGGGCAAAACCATTAAAAAGCTTTTGGAAACCGGTTTGACTTAAACGGTAGATTTGAGCGGCCTCTCTTCTACCATGTTATAATTGTTTTGCCCTAAATAGTTTTACCTTCTGAAAAATGCCTGGTTGCGTCAGGGTGTTTGCGCCTCACATCGCCATCAACGCATATCCCGTCAGCGCGAAGGCGAGGTGAATGAAGACGAAGAACCCCGCGGCCAGCGCGGGCAATAGTGTGAGCAGCTTGACGCCGCTGATTTCTTGCACACACGCTCCTGCAGCTTTCAGCTTCTCGAAGAAGTCTTTCAAGCCGTCAACCGACTTTTCAAGGTTTTCTTTCATCTCCAGAGTACGCGCCTTCACGTCATTGAAGTGATCGGCAGCTTGCATGATGTGCTGCTTCGCGTCTTCGATTTTGCCGCCGACAAATTCCAACGCATCGCCAATCGGCGTGAGCGGGTAACTATCCGTCACGGTCACGCCGGTGACCACCGTCACTTGCCCCAGATTGAGGCCGGCCGTGGTGGTTTCGACGGTTATCGGTGGAACGTACAAAGTAACAACGCCACCCGGCAAGCCGGGCAAAAGGTCAATCTCTTTCTCTGTCAGCTTAATGGACTTGACCACGGTCACGCCGAAATCCAAATTCAACGGCTGGGTTTGAAAACTGAGTGCGGGCACTTTGATCGCATCGAGGCTCGCTTCGAGATTCTTGAGCGCTTGCGCGCCCTCGCCGAAACGTTTGCCGGCTTCGCGCACGGCCTTATCGAGTAGTCCGGCGAACTCCGCAATTTTCTGCAAAACCGGGCTTCCTTTGAAAACCCAATCGCTCACTCTTTTCACCGCGGCGCTGCTTTGTTCGAATTGTTGCGCCAGCAGCGTGAACAGCTCGCGCAACCTTTGCGCCGGGCCGCGCAGCGCAAAATATGCGGCCACCGCGCCGAGAATTCCGAGCGCTCCGTAGATCAACAAAACCAAACCGGCGATTTTCAACATGGCTTGGACTCCTTCTGATATTGTAAAATGAACGCGGCCGCGCAGAGCTTTTCGAACACGGCAGCAAAGTGACTTACAAAAGAAGAGACGCTCGAAGTTCTCAAAACTCTCAAATTTTTTCAGGGCAATAAACCGGTGAGAAATGTATGCGGCGTGGCGCAAAATTTAAAAATGAATGTCTCGTCCGGCTCATGCCGCCAGCCATTTTTGAGCCTGCCGTATTTGCGCTTGGACTTGCCGGAGAGAAGTTCCGGCTAGGGCATTGCGTCGCTCGACGCTGGTTTCAGCTTGGAAGCAAGAGGAGAGCTCATCATCAAAGGCGGGGTGCAGCGCGCGCCAAAACGTCAAGGGCAATTCGCGCAGAGGAAGAGCGCTGCGCTCGGCATGTTGCACGGCGCGCGCAACCAGCTCGTGTGCTTTGCGAAACGGCACGCCTTTTCGCACGAGGTAGTCGGCAACGTCCGTTGCGAACAACGCGCTATCGAGCGCGGCATTCATTCGTTCCACGCGAAAGCGGCACGTGCGCACCGCGCCCGCGAACACTTGCAAACAATCTTCGGCGTTTTGCAAAGCCTCGAACACCGGCTTTTTGTCTTCCTGTAAATCGCGACTGTATGTCGCCGGTATACCTTTCTGCAAAGACATGATGCCTGTCAACAAACCGAGCAACGTTCCGGCTTTGCCGCGCACGAGCTCGAACGCATCGGGATTTTTTTTGTTGGGCATCATGCTCGAGCCGGTTGCGAATTTTTCGCCGGGGTCGATGAAGCCGAACTCTTGCGTGCTCCATAAAATGAAATCGTGCGCGTAGCGGCTGAGGGTGACGCCGATATCGGAGCAGATGAAAATAATCTCGCCGCAAAAGCTGCGCGTGCCCGTGGCGTCGATGGAGTTTTGCATCACGCGGCGAAAGCCGAGCGTTTGCGCGAGCTTTTTGCGATCAATCGGAAAAGCGGTGCCCGCCACTGCGCCGCTACCCAATGGCAATTCGTCGATTCTTTCCGTGAATTGCTGCAGCTGTTCGTTGTGGCGTTGCATTGCGAAGATCAATGAAAGGAGGTAGTGCGCGAGACGAATAGGTTGGGCTTGTTGCGTGTGCGTGTATGAAGGCAGGATGATTTCTTGCGAAGCTTCCGCGCGCTCAACGAGCACGGCAACGAGCGCGCACAGCGCGGATTGCAGCTCGGCCACTCTGCGTTTGAGATAAAGCCGAAAATCCGTGACGACTTGATCGTTGCGGCTGCGGCCCGTATGAATCTTCGCGCCCGTTGCGCCGATCAGCTCGGTCAATCTGCGCTCGATGGCGACGTGGATATCTTCATCTTCGGGCAAGAATGCGAAGCGCTCCGTGCGAAATTCCTTTTCAATCGCATGCAAGCCGCGCTGAATTTTCGCTTCTTCCGAGGCCGTCAAAAGCCGGGCGCCGCGTAAAGCTTTTGTCCATGCGCGATTCACGGCAATGTCCTCGCGCCACATTTGGCCGTCAATCTCAATCGAGCGGCTGAAGCGTTCCATCAACTCCGCCGGCCTGGAAGAAAAGCGCCCGCTCCAAACTTTCACAAAAGGCCTCTCAAACGATCTTCGACCGAAAGCTGCGCACGTTTTTTCAAGCTATTTTACCTTCTTCCTCTCTTTCAGCAATCCGCCCCAAAACTCGTCATACGGATGCACCTCCTCCGTCTGGCCTTGCGCGTTGAAGACGGCGTTGTTCTCGGTGTACCAGCGAAAAATGCCGCCTTGCAAATTGAACGCAATCCGCGCGCCGCTTTTCTGCAAATCTTTTTGCACGCGTTGCACGAAGCGCGAGCTGCGATAGCCCACGGAACAATAGAATACCGCATTTTTGTTTTTAAGTGAGTCCTCGTATTGCCGGAAGAATTGCTCAACGGGCATTTGCGGATCGACTTGCACGGCTTTGGGGAGATGGCTCACTTCATATTCCTCTTTCGACCGCGTATCAAACAAAACATATTGCGCGGAATCCACAGAGGCGAGCTTGGCTTGCAATTCCTGCCACGTGAGATTGGGCACCGGAATTTGGCTGCCCACGGTTTTTTCGATCGCGGATAAAATCATTTGACCGGCGGCGGGCATGGGTGAGGAAAAAAGAAAAGAGCAAACGACAAAAGGCAACAATCTACCAAGAGCGAATTTTTGATCGAAAAAGCAAAAACCTTCACGCAGAGACGCAAAGTCGCAAAGAAAAGCCTTTGCGTCTCTGCGTCTTTGCGTGCGCTTTTTTCTTTGTCTGGAGCATGCCGAGGGCTGTAATTCCATAGCTAGTTCTCGAATTTGCCGGTTTGCGCCAGGAGCGCTTCGATCTCTGCAATGGAGCGCGGCGCGGAGGCTGAGAGTATTTCATGGCCGGTTGCAGTCACGAGCACGTCGTCTTCAATGCGCACACCGATGTTGATATACTTTTTATCCAGGCCGTGCTTCTGCGCCGTGGCTTCGGAAATGTAAATGCCCGGCTCGACCGTAATCACCACGCCCGGCGCGAGCGGCCCGCGGGTGCCAACGTCGTGAACGTCGAGCCCGAGATAATGATTCGAGCCGTGCAGAAAAAATTCCGTGTACACGCGGCTTTCGAGATTCGCCTCAATCGTGCCTTTGAGTATGCCGAGCTTCAGCAGCCCCTCGACCACGACGCGCGCCGAAGCTTCGTGCGGATCGCGGAACGCCGCGCCCGGTTTGATTTTTTGAAACGCGGCTTCTTGCGCGTCATACACGATCTGATAAATGGCGGCTTGCTCTTTCGTGAACTTGCCGTTGATGGGAATCGTGCGCGTCACGTCCGCGGTATACATGCCGTATTCCGCGCCGATGTCGATGACGATCACCTCGCCGCTATTGATGACGCGATTACCCGCGCGATAGTGCAGGATGCACGAGTTCGGTCCCGACCCGACGATGGAAAGAAAGCCCAAACGCTCGCTGCCGTTTTGCGTGAAGACGTATTCGAGCATGGCTTGCAGCTCGTATTCGCGCATGCCGGGCTTGGCAGAGCGCATCACTTCGCGATGGCCGGCGCAGGTGATGTCGATAGCCTTGCGTAACAGCCCCATCTCGCCTTCGGATTTGATCTCGCGCATGGGATGAAGAATCTTGCTCGGATCGGCGACCACCAAGTTGGGAAAACGTTCGCGTGCGCGTTTGATGAAATCGAGCGTTTCATTCAAGAGCTGACTCAATCCGATGCGCTCGGCTTCCATATAAAGCGTATCGGCGTTGGCGAGCGCGCGTTCCGCGAGCTCTTCAAAGCGGTCGTTCGTGAAGGCCGTCTCGAAACCGAGTTGCTCCTTTGCGCCTTCGGGGCCGAGGAGAATACCTTCCCACGTTTCCGCCAAAGGATTGCGCGGCATGACGAACAGCATTTCTTTCAAGCGGCGCGTTTGCCCGCGCATCATTATCCCGCCGGGCGCGAGCATGAGCATCGATTCTTTTTCCGTCAAGCCGGTGAGATAATAAAAATCGCTGCCCTGGCGATATTCATATTCCACGTCGTTGTTGCGCACGTATTCGGGGTTGGCTTTGAAGATCGCCACGCTTTTTTCACCGAGATGCCGCATAAATTCGGCGCGATGCGCGCGCCATTCCGCGGGCGTTTGGGCAAAGGCGGCAATCGAAGAAAGAAAAAATGCGATAACGGTGCGAGCTTGAGCGCTTACGTGCATGTGGGCTTTCAGAATTGAGGGATTCCAATATAGGCAATTATAGAGCTAAAGTTGCTCGTCATCATTGCCATCACCTTTTGCGAAATACCGGGCGCAATTTCGTCGGATTGCACAATGAGAGCCGGTCGGCGCTTGGCGGTAAGCAAATCAGAATGCGGAAAAAGTAAGAGCACAACGTCACCCCGCTTATAATTCATCATAAACCTCCATGCCGGGTGCATTCCAGACTTCCGCAAAACTCATCACACGCTGTCGCATTTCTGCCGCTTGTTCCGGGTTAACCCCGCGGGTCGCAAGATCGATTTCTCCTCGTCGATGAGCGTGTTTTGGAAATAATGCGCATAAAAAGCGTGCGCAATATAGCGATGCCGTATTGAGGTGTCAAGGCTTTTTGCGGCCGGTTGGCGCGCAATAAACTGCAACTCTAGTTTCATGTTTGAATATCAAAACTGCAACTCAGCTTCCGCCCATTTTGAGCAACTCTTCTGTTGCGCGCAAACAAAGAGAAAATAAACAAGCCGACGAAGCACGTGCAACACGCGTTAGACGCACTGGCACACCGTTGGCCTTATCGTTCCCGTAATAGCCGAGAAAATTAGCTTGCATTTTTAGGCGCGCATGAACATATTCGCCAACTTTTTGATGATGAGCTTATGCCGTAGTTCCCAATGGTTGTCTCTCAGCTCCGAAAGAACGACGAGACGCGCGTGAACAGGCCCGCCTATAAAATTTCCCCGCATGATCATTCCTAATCTCAAGGCTCGCCAGCGCACCGGCGAGATTCTGGATGATCCCGCACTCCCGTCTGAAGAAGTGATCAAGGCCCTTGCCGGGCTTGCGCGTCTCAATAAAGTGAGTAGAGCAGCGAGCGTTTTATGGTCTGAAATCAAAACGCTCGCGCGACAACGGCAATTCGCGCAACTGCGCATTCTGGATGTCGCTAGCGGCGGTGGGGAGGTCTTGTTGGCGCTGACACAAAAAGCCGAACGTTCCGGTTTGCAGTTGCAGGTCGCGGCATGTGATATCAACCCGTTTGCAATGCGACATGCCCAAACGCGTTTTAACAAGGCCGAGGCCAAAGTCAACTTCTTCAAGCGCGATGTTCTACACGAAGCGTTGCCCGGAGGCTACGACGTGGTGATGTGTTCGCTCTTTCTGCATCATTTGCAACGAGAAGACGCCGTGCGTCTCTTGCAGCAAATGGCGCGAGCCGCCGGCGCCCTGATTTTGATCAATGACCTCGAGCGCACCTTGTGGAATTATTATTTGGTGCTCTTGGGCAGCCGCTTGTTGTCGCGTTCGCACGTCGTGCACTTTGACGCGCTGCGTTCCGTGGAGAGCGCTTTCACGTTGCGCGAAGTTTCGGAAATCGCGCAGGCCGCCGGCTTTACGAATTTCAAACTCAAAGCCTGTTGGCCCGGCCGCTACCTCTTGAGCTGGCACAAGCCGTGAACCTGGCAGCGGATCTCGACATTCAAGAAGCTGCGGCGAAAACCTGGGAAGTCGCCGTGGTCGGCGCCGGGCCAGCCGGGGCTTTCGCAGCGCAACAGTTGGCCCAAAGCGGTGTGGAAGTTTTGTTGATTGACAAACAGCGTTTCCCGCGCTATAAAGTTTGCGGTTGTTGCATCAACGCGCACGCGGTTGAAATTTTAACGAACGCGGGATTGTTTGACATTTTACGCGAGCACGGCGCAATCGACTTGGAGAGCTGTGAAGTTTATTGTAAAGGGCAACGCGGTCGCGTTGCCCTTCCAGGCGGGCTTGCGCTCTCGCGAGAAATTTTTGACGCGGCATTGGTTCACGAAGCCAAACCCGCAGGCGCGCGATTCCTGCCGGAGACCAAAGCCGCTCTCGGTCCGGCCGCTCGCGGGCATCGCGTGCTCAAACTCTCACAACGGCAAACCGAGCTGGAAATTCATGCACGCGTTGTAATTGGCGCAGACGGTTTGACCGGCACTTTGCGAAACGCTTTTGCAGAGCTCGCTTCGCAACCGGCGCAGAGTTCTTTCTTTGGCGTCGGCAGTGTGGCGAGCCTGCCCTCGCCGCAATTCAGGCCCGGCGTCATCTATATGGGCTGCAGCAAAGGCGGCTACGCGGGCATGGTGCAAATCGAGAATGATAAAATCGCCATAGCAGCCGCGCTCGCATATGCGTCCGAAAAAAATCCGCGCACACTCGCAGCTGGAATTGCGCGCGTGTTGGAAGAAGCCGAGTTGCCGTTCCGGCCGGCGTTGGAAACCCTCGAATGGCGAGGCACGCCGGCCCTCACGCGCAGGCCGAAGCGAATCAGCACTGAAAGATTTTTTGCCATCGGCGATGCCGCGGGATATATCGAGCCGTTTACGGGCGAGGGCATCGTTTGGGCGTTGCGTTCGGCGCTCACAGCCATTCCGTTCGTGCAGCGCGGCGTGAGGAATTGGACGAGCACGCTTGAGCAAGAATGGGAGCAACGCTACGACGCCGTCATTCGGCGGCGGCAGATTGCTTGCAAAGCCCTCACGGCGATGTTGCGTCGCCCAATTCTATTTGAAGGCGCAGTGCGATTGCTGCAAAAGCATTGGCTGCCGGTGCAGCCGATCATCAATTATCTGCACCGCGCGCCGCAACCAAAATCCTAAAAGCAAAACGATTACTGGCAAAACTATTTGCTGATTGTTGCAAGCTCGATTGTTTTGCCCTAAATAGTTTTGCCTTCGAATTACCTTCGCCGTTGCAATAACCGGTGCGGAACAATTTCAAAAAGGCTTCGATTTTGTCTCTTCAAATTCTCGGAATGGGCACGGCACTGCCCGAAATCGCAATCACGCAAGAGCACGCGGCAAAAGCGAGCGAGGCCTTCTTGTGTTCCACCGAAAATCAGCGCCGCGTTTTGCATAGATTATTTCGTATGAGCGGCGTGGAAAAAAGGCACAGCGTCATTTTGGAGCGCGAAGCCGGCGGCGCGATCACGCAGTCTTTTTATCCCGCGAAGCAAAACGCGGAAGAGCACGGCCCGGGCATGGCTGCGCGCATGCAGAAATATGAGCAACACGCGCCCAAGCTTGCGCTGGCCGCGGCGCAACGCGCGCTCGCAGCCGCTAATGTTTCTGCGCGCGCGATTACCCATGTCGTCACAGTTTCGTGTACGGGCTTTTTTGCGCCGGGGCTTGATTATCATTTGATCAACGCGCTGGCGCTTTCACCCGAAGTGAAACGCACGCACGTCGGATTCATGGGCTGCCACGGTGCGATGAACGGCTTGCAAGCCGCGCATGCGCAAGCGCACGCTGAAAACGGCGCGCACGTTCTACTTTGCGCCGTCGAGCTTTGCAGCCTGCACTATCGTTACGAATGGAATCCCGAGCAGATCGTGGCGCAGGCATTGTTCGCAGACGGCGCCGCGGCCGTAGTTGTGAAAAAAACTTCTGTAGAAAAAACCGCGTGGCATATTGTGGATTTCGGCTCGTACCTCATACCGCACACGGAAGATGCGATGTCGTGGCGGATCAGCGACAATTCTTTCGTCATGACGCTGGCTCCACAACTTCCGGAGCGGCTCGATCTCTATCTGCGCGATTGGTTGAGCGCGTGGCTGGCCCAACACGGCTTCGACGTGCGAGACATAAAAAGCTGGGCGGTTCATCCCGGCGGGCCGAGAATTTTAGGCGCGGTCGCGCATAGCTTGCAACTTGCCGAGAAAGAGTTGGAAGTCTCGCGCGCCGTGCTCCGTGAAAACGGCAATATGTCATCACCGACGATTTTGTTCATTCTGCAAGAGCTGCAAGCGCGCGCCGCGGAAACACCGTGCGTGGCCCTGGCATTCGGCCCAGGAGTCGTTGCTGAAGCAATGTTGATCACCTGAAACCTGACGAGGAATTTGTGCGCATAGGAATCGACGCAACCTGTTTGCCTTCGGCTTTGGCGGGCGCGGGCAGATACATTCACGGTGTGGTGCGCGGCCTCTCGGACGTCGATCGTGACAACGAGTATTTCATCTTCATCAAAGAGAATGATGTCGAACAGTTTCGCGCTCTGCCTCCGAACATACAATTGGTATGCTTGCCCAAGCTCACGCGTCCGCTGCGCTTGCTCTGGCAACATGCGCTCGCGGGCGCGCAGGCCCAAAAGTTGAGCCTGGAGGTTTGGCACGGCACGCACTATACCCTGCCCAACTTCACGAACGGCACGGCGCGTGTCGCCACGTTTCATGATCTCGGCGTCTTTCATCACCCACAGCTTTATCCTTTAGATAAGCGCATTTACTTTCGTCGCGTGATGCAACAAGCCGCGAACAGCGCGCAACACATCATCTCCGTATCCGAGGCAACTGCGCACGACCTGCGCGAGCTGCTGACCGCGCACCGCACGAATGGCCGCACGGCGGCGCAAAGCGTGAGCACTATTTTTTCCGGCGTGGATGAAAAGTTTTTCAGCCGCGTCGCGCAAGACGAAATCGCAGCCGTGCGCCGCAAGCATGCGCTCTGGCCGCCGTACATTTTGTTCGTCGGCACATTTGAAAAACGCAAGAACCTCGTCATGCTGCTGCGGGCCTTTCAAGAGTTTTGCCGGCGTGGGCACCACGAACACGTGCTCGCGCTCGCGGGTCAAACCGGAAACGGCAGCGCGGAAGTCGCGGCCACGATCGTGGAATTGCGCTTGCAAGAACGCGTGCGCGTGTTGGGCTACGTTGCCGAAGCGAATTTGCCGGCGCTCTATCAAGGCGCGGATTTGTTCGTGATTCCTTCTCTCTATGAAGGTTTCGGATTCCCATTGCTTGAAGCGATGGCCGGAGGCGTCGTCGCATTGGCGGCGAACAACTCTTCCCTGCGCGAGTTGGCGGCGCACCCGGACATGTTGTGCGAAGAAACACCTTCGGCCTGGGCCGCAAAAATGGAAACGTTGTTGTTCGATCACAAGCTGCGCTATGAGTTGAGCCGCTACGGCCCGCAACGCGCGCGGGAATTTTCCTGGCACAGCACGGCCGAGAAACTACGAGAGGTTTATAAAAGCTCAACGCCTCAAAAGCTCGCTCATGCTCGCAATGGCAAAGCCTCTTTAAGCTTCCACGCCGCAATTCCCCCCTTGAGGGGGGTGTTGTCAAGAATCAAGACGATATTCACTAGACGCTTGCGGCTTTTGCAATCTGAATTTCCCTTTGCAGATGATCATGCGAACAACACTCCCCAGGCTCCTCTCAAGGGAGGAATTGCCTCGACCGGCTCGACACAAACGGCCTATCATGACTCGCCCACTTTACAAACTACGCTCTCGCTCAGGGAGGCAATTCAAAAAACTCTCGCCTATGCCGACCTGTTCGACTATCCCCTCACTGCACAGGAACTGCACTACGGTTTGATCGAGCACGCAGCCACTTATGCCGAGGTGCGCCACGAGCTCGAGCGTCTTTGTGAGTCAGGTGAAATCGCACAGCACGAAGGCTATTTTTGTTTGCCGGGACGTGAAGCATCCACCGGCGTTCGCGCGCGCCGGCAGCGCGCGAGCGCGCAAACGCTGCAACGTTATAATGCCGTCTTGCGTTTGATCAAAAATTTTCCTTTTATACGCGGCGTCGCGCTTTCAGGCGCGTTGGCTTTTCAAAACGCGGAAGCCGATGACGACCTCGACTTGTTTTTGATCGTCGCGCCGGGCCGCTTGTGGCTGGCCTACTTCGGTTTGGTGTTGTTGATGAAAGCGCTGGGCAAACGCCGCGCGGTGTGTTTGAATTGTTTGAGCGACGGCGCGCACCTCGCGATTACGGACCGCGATTTTTTTGTCGCGCACCAAATCACCTTCTTGCGGCCGCTCTCGGGCGCGGAACAGCTGCGCGAGTTTTTTCACGTGAATGAATGGTGCGCGAGATATTTGCCGCAAAGCGAGCCCGCGGCCCGGATCATGACCGCAGTGTATGCCGAGGACGCTGTACGCGCGCGTAAACGTTGGCGTAAAACACTGGAAGTGGTCTTGCATTGGCGTATCTTCGATGCGGCCGAAAGTTTGATCTTCAAGCTCTATCGCCGGCGCATTCGGAGTCTGACGCAGCGCTTGCATGCGCAAGCCATCGTCGTTGAGCCGGGGCAAATCAAACTTTTCACCAATGATCATCGTTTCCCATTGCAAGAACGGCTCGAACGACGCTTGCAGCAATCCCAAGAATACACCGCAAAACGCCTAGAGGAGGAGCACAACGAATATGCGACGCTTTAAAAAGTTTTATCTCCTCGCGCTGCTTCTACTAGCGGCTTTGTTATTGATTCGCTGCGGCGCGGAGAATCCGTTCCAACCTACGCGCGGCGACAACGAAGTATGGATTCAAGCTTCCGGTTTCGATCCGCAGGAATTGACCGTCACGCTCGGCGCCACTGTGACTTGGACGAACAAAGATGCGACCGGGCACGACGTTACCAGCGGCACCCCGGGCGACGTCGCAAATGACTTTGCCAGCTCTGCGCCGTTGAGTCAAGGCGACACGCACTCCGTTCTTTTTCCAAAGAAAGACAGATTCCCCTACTACTGCTCGCGGCATAGCTCGAAGGTCGGAACGATCGTGGTGCAATAAAAGTTCGATTTTAAAATGTCATTGCTTGTCATGATCATCTAATCGGTAAGGAGGAGTTCTCATGCAGTTGCAACTACGTCGTCGGCATGCAAGCTTGGCGCTTTTTTTCGCCGTGATGACATGGGCAGCGCTCGCGCTCGCCGGCGAAGGCAAAACGAAAAATAAAACTTTTGAATTCGCGCGCCCGCCCGCAACGCCCGATGAGCTTGAAGACGCGGTGCTCGATATTCTTGACACGAAGTGCGCGTTCGCGGGTTGCCATACCGGAGTCAATGCGCCGCAAAACCTCGATCTCACGGAAGAGGCTTATAAAGCGAATCTCGTGAAAGTGAAGAGCGCGGGCGCGCCGCAATTTTTACGCGTGAAGCCCGGCGATGCCGCGAACAGCTATCTCATCAAAAAAGTAAAAGGCGCGGGCATAAAAGGCGATCGCATGCCGCGCGGCGGCCAGCCGCTTTCAAGCGCGGAGATCGCTGCGCTGGAAAAATGGATCAACGCTATGCCAGCCGACGCGCAAGTTGAAGAAGTGCGGCGCACATACAAGCAAGCGTTTTACGGTTGGACGCTTGCGAATCTTCAGACCGCGGAAACGCTGGATAAAGGCGCGTTTCTCTATCGCATCGCGCATCGTTTCCGCAACAAAGTCGATACCGGCTCTGGCAATTCGTACGGCTTGGATAATTTGTTCGGCTTGGACGGCGGCGCGTTTATGATGACGCAGCTCGCGTTTCCGATTACCGACAACCTCACGGCCTCTCTCTCTCGCCAAGGCTTTAACGCGAATTTCGAGATCGGCGCGAAGCTGCGTTTCCTGCGCGAGAAAACCGACGGCTCCATGCCGGTTTCCGCGGCGCTGTACACGGGCGTGGATTGGGCCACGGTCAAAGGCCTGTCCGATCCCGCGAATGCGAATGCCACGTTGAGCCGCACGGCGGGCGAACGTTTCGCCTTCTTCGCGCAACTGCCCGTCACCAAAGCTTTGGGCGATCGTTTCTCCGTCGCGGCCGTGCCCGGAATTTTATTGAACGGCAACGTCATGGTTAAGAGTGAAGATCCGCTGTTCACGCTCGGCTTCGGCGGCAAAGTCGCCTTCAATCAAAAGTACGCGCTCTTCGCGGAAATCGTCCCCATCGTAGCGGGTGATTCGACGGCAGGGCCGATGAATGGCCGGCGCACGGAAGGCCAAGACCCAAACAAGAAGTTCGTGTTCAACGATACCTTCGTGGCCGGTTTCGAAATCAAAGCGGGCGGCCACGTGTTTCACTTCTTCGTCTCGAACTCCGCCGGCAACACCACGCGTCAATATATGAGCGGCGGCGAGTTGGATTTCGGCGACGGCGATATGCGCCTCGGGTTCAATATCTATCGCATACTGAATTATCCGTCGTTTTGATTTTCGTTGTCATTCTGAATTGCAGCGGTATAGTTTTTCATCTCAGGAGATCAAATGAAAGTAAAACTCAAAGGCACGAGTGCGGGGATGCTCTTGTTGCTTTGTGTATTCGGATTCACCGCTTGCGAGCACAACTCGCCTGCGCCCACACAACCGCCAGTGGCGCTGCAGCCGATGTTGTCGAGCATTCAGACGAACATCTTCACGCGCAAGTGCGTCAACGCGGGTTGCCATCCGGGAGGGGGCGCGCCCATGTCGCTACAAGCCAATGCGTCGTTCAATAATTTGGTGAATGTGAACTCAACCACCAGTAACCCATCGGGCGTGCTTGTCGTGCCTAACAATGACGCCGCCAGCATTTTGTTCCTAAGAGTGAGCGGCGCTACGCGGGGAAGGCAGATGCCGTTAGGCCTGACGCCGTTGAGCGCGGACGAAGTCAACGCCATACAAACGTGGATCAACACCGGCGCGCTGAATAATTGAAGCAGATTCCAGTCGTATCGAATCAATCAACCTCTCAAATCTAACCAGAAAGGTCACGAGCTATGATGCGGAGCAAGGGTTTGAAGTTCAGCATAGGAATCCTCGGTGCGCTGATACTCGCGGGCGCGCTCACGGCAACGGCGCAACCCGCGGCAGCGCCGGATATTCTTCCCCTGGCCGGCAAACAAATCTACGCGCTCAAAAAGTGCGGCGATTGCCACGCGCAAGGCGCGAAAGAATTCACGCCCATCAAAGCCGCGCCCGACTCGGCGAAACTATCAGCGCACCTCGAAGCGTTGAAATCCGTGAACGTGTTGCGCCAAGACACTTCGCCGCGCAAACAAAAGAAGACGATGGCGGAAGAGGTCGTCGCAATGGCCGCATACTTGAAGAACCGTGAGAAGGCCGACGCCGCCGCAGTCAACATGGTCACGGCCGGTCTCGTGATGGTGCGCGAAACGTGCCGCAATTGCCACGTCATTAACGGCGCAGGCAAAGAAGGCGTGGGCCCGGAGCTCAAAGGCGTCGCGGCCAAGCACGACAAGAAGTGGCTCGTCGATCACTTCGTCGATCCGCAAGCGTTCGTCAAAGATTCCGTGATGCCCAAGTTCGGCGGTCTGCCCAAAGAAGAGCTGGAAGCCATGGCGGATTATCTCGCGGCGTTGAAGTAAAGCGTCTTCCTTGCGAAGGTTTTAAACCTTCGCAAGGATCTATTCCTCCACATAACTTTCTGTCCGAATGTCAAGCGCACGCCATTCGCAACAAGCTGCTCTCGCCACGTTTGATTCCATCGCAGCCCAATATGATTTCATCGAAGCCGCCAATCCCATTCTGCAATGGCTGCGGCAACGCGTGCAGCGCGCCGCGAGCGCGGTTTTCAAGCCGCAAGCTCGTTTGCTCGAAATCGGATGCGGCACGGGCACGGATGCCTTGTTCTTCGCGCGGCGCGGGCATCACATTGTGGCAACCGATCCTTCCGCGGAAATGCTGGCAATCGCGCGTGAAAAAATTTTACATGCCGGCTACGAGCAGCAAGCGGCTTTCGCGCAAGCCGGCGTTGAGCAGATGCCAAAGTTGATCGAGATCTATGGCCGCGCGAGCTTCGACGGCATCTTCTCCAATTTCGGCGCGTTGAATTGCGCGCGCGAGATGCTCGGCTTCGCCAAGTGCGCTTTGCAACTGCTCCGCCCCGGCGGGAAATTGTTGATGAATGTCATGCCGCCGATTTGCCCGTGGGAAATTGTGTATTACTTTTTAAAGATGAATCCCCATGAAGCCTTACGGCGCTGGCGCGGACGAACGGAGAACGGCGGCATTGCCGTGCGCGTGGGCGAGCGTTTGGTTCAAACCTATTATCACTCTTTGGGGAATTTGAAAAGCCTCTTTGAGGAGAGATTTGAAATCGTCGCGCAATTTGCGCTGGGCGTGCTCGCGCCCCCGCCGTATTTGTCACGTTATCATTTGCTCTTCAGAGCTATGCGTTGGTGGGATGAAAAGACGAGCGGTTGGCCGCTCTTGCGCAACATGGGCGATCACGTGGTGCTAATCATGCGGAGGCGATGATCAGGCTGCCTTTGTGGTGAAAACCACTTCTGTGCTGTGTGTAGCGAAGTCGAGGGTGAGGCGAGGCTGAAGTTCGAATAATATTTGTCGGCCAAGCAGGAAAGTGCGAGTGGGATTGACAGTGACAAAAGGGCTAGCTTGCCAATTCTGCACACAAAAAATCGTCACACGAGCCGGCTGCTTTTTACCATTTTCATCGGTCAATTCAAGTCTAATCCGTTTGGCAAAGTAAACCTAGGGGCGGCTCAAGTGTTGTGCATGACGTTCAGAATGGTAGGGCAGAGCTTCGATCACTTTGTTTTTTTCAAGCAAGTTTAGATCGCAAAACGAATTCAGCGATCCGGTGTCCAAGTCGGCAACAAACGAAAGATGATTGCTATCGTTCGATAGAGTTAACGCTAAAGTTGGATAGGCGTCTCCCGGCTGGATAGTTTTATGCCAACCGGCATTTTCTTCAATTGCATGCACTAATGGATGAAAAAAGACAAAAGGGTATTTCCCGCAGCGTTCGCATAGTTTTAAGAAATCCTCATCCTCGGGATAATTCTGCATGGTTGCGCCGTGCAGAATGACTTTGCCGTCAGCAACCATTATCCAGCTCGCTTGCAGGCGCGCAAGCTGTTTTTCAATCCAAGCTTGGTTTGGTGGTTCTGCGCCATCCAAATACCGGCGCCGCTCCTCACGAGGAAGCGCGACATACTCTGCTAGCGTAATGTTCTCGCCGACAAAAGCGCTCTCGTGTGAGAGTGCCGGCATATCAAGACGAGAGGCGCCTTGCATGACTTTGAAAGTCGCCAACACGGCTTGCTCCGCTTGCGCATTGAGCGGGCCAAGCTCCTTGCGAACTTTTTCGATCACGGTTTCGGTGGTCATGAATAGTCCTTTAATTAATTTGACGGCACGAAAATTAGTTCACTGTTCCGGCCATTTGTACTTCGGTGCATCTGGCGGCGAAGTCGAGGGTGAGGCGAGGTTGTAATTCGAACAATGCTTGGCGCCCCAATAGAAAAGTACGCGCGGGGTTGATCAAAGTGAATGAGCTGGCTTGCCAATCTTCAACACAGAAGATGCCCATGCGACGATTCCGGCGCTGGCCGTTGAGATCGGAAATTTCGAGCGTCAAGACCAGAGCAAAATAGAAGAACGGTTTGCTCAAATGTTTTGCCGATCTGGGAATGTCACTCGTTTGAATTTTTATCAAATCGTTTGCCATCAGCCAATCGAGAGAAGTAAAACTGTCTGCGGAGCCTGTATCCAAATCTGCCTCTGCTGCAAGCCGTTTGTTGTTGCCAACGAGCGTAATGGCCACCGCAGGATAAGCATCGCTCGGATCACGTGTATCATGCCATAACGTAGCCGACTCTTCGATCATAAAAGCTGTCGGGTTAAAAAAAGCGAAAGGGTATTTGCCGGTCTCTGCGCAAATGAGAAGAAGCTCTTGGGAGTCGGGGAAATTTTGCATTGTGGCGCCATGACGGATAACCCGATCGTCAACGACTAAAAGCCATTTCGCGTTCAGCTTCTTGAAATGTTCCTGCACCCATTGCTGGTTTCCATCTTCTGCTTCGTCATGGTAGTGACGTTGCTCTGCGCGTTCAAGAGCGGTATATTCGGCCAAAGTGATGTTGCGGCTCTTAAAACTTTTTTGCGCTGTTGATAAAGCGGGGTCGCCATTGTTATCTCGAAAAACTTTCAATGCCGCGGCAACGATCTGCTCGCCGCGATCATCAAGCGGCCCGATCTCGGCGCGAACTTTCTCAATGAGAGTTGCGGTCGTCACGATGATCTCCAAAATTTGTTTTGAGTAGTGCAATCATTATACAAGCACGGCCAAAGCTAACGAACCCATCGGAATAATGCAAGGCCTGCCCCCTTGCGCAAACAACGAAGACTGTTTTGAAAGCCTCCAAACAAAAAATTTTACTCTACAATCCCCAAGCGGTGTTCTACACCATGCCGCTCGGCTTGCTCGCCCTTGCTTCGCATCTGGACCCCGAGCAGTTTGAAGTCATCATCGTCGATGGTCGTATCGAAGCTGATTCATTGCGCGTGCTGCAAGCGCATCTCGACGGAGCGCTGTGCCTCGGCGTCTCTGTGCTCACGGGCCGGCCGATTCACGATGCGCTCAGAATCTCGCGCACGATCAAAACGTTGCGCCCCGATTTGCCGATCATTTGGGGCGGGTGGCATCCCTCGCTTTTTCCCAAAGAATGTTTGGAAGAGCCGGCCATCGACGTCACGGTGCAAGCGCAGGGCGAGGAAACGTTTCGTGGGATTGTCGAGCGTTTGTCTGAACAAAAAAATTTGGAAGGCGTTTCGGGTTGCGCATTTCGCCACCTCGGTGAGGTTGTTCAAAACGCGCCGCGTTTAATGCAGGACATGAATGCCTTCGCGCCGGTGAATTATGATTTGATCCCCGTGCAAAAATACTACGCGATCAAGAAGCAGCGGCAATTGGATTACATCTCCTCCACCGGCTGCTTCTTTCGTTGCACGTTCTGCGCGGATCCTTTCGTCTTCAAACGCAAATGGAGCGCGCTCACGCCGCAGCGCATGGGAGAAGAATTGGAAGCGTTATGGCGCAAGTATGAATTTGACGATCTCCATCTGCAAGACGAAACCTATTTCACCTATCGCGACCGCGTCGTAGAAGTCGCCGACCAATTCCTGCAGCGCGGCTTGAAGTTTTCATGGACCGCGACCATGCGCGCGGATCAAGGCACGCGCATGTCCGAAGCAGATTTCGCGTTGTGCCGCCGCTCTGGTTTGCGGCGCGCGCTCATTGGCGTGGAATCCGGCTCGCAAGAGATGCTCGATTGGATGAAAAAAGATATCACGCTCGAACAAATTTTCCTCGCCGCGGAAAAGTGCAAACGCCACGACATTGCCGTGGACTTTCCCATGATCGTCGGCTTTCCCGATGAAACCGAAGAGAGCATGCTGGCCACGCTGCGCATCGCGAAAAAGCTGCGCGCCATGAGCCCGAAATTCAAAACGCAGATTTTCTTTTATCAACCCTACCCCGGCTCGCCCATCGCGGACATGGTGCGTGACAAAGGTTATCCCATGCCGCGAACGCTCGAGGAATGGGCCGACTTTGATTTCGTCGGCGCGTATGGCCCATGGGTCAATCGCGAAAAGTGGCAGCTCGTGCAGCGTTTCAAATTTTATTCGCGCCATGCGTGGGATGCGCAAAGAGGCCTTTGGCGCAAGCCGCTGCAACGTCTCGCCAATTGGCGCTGTGCGAATGATGTTTATGCTTTCCCGTTTGAGAAGTGGTTGGTGGAAACACTGCGTCCGAGTTTGCAAGTTTCGTAGCGCTATCGCGTTCTGTCATTCAGAAGGAATCTTTTTCAGCGCTGGATGCGCTGGTTGGGCTTAAAAAGGTTCCTCCTGAATGACGAACCAATACTGCTTTTGGATTAATTTCTAATGCCCTTTTTGAAATGTCATCCTGAAAGGAACTTCCCTCGTACTTGACTCTATTCCCAGCGCGAGGGAAGGTTCTTACAGAATGACAGCTTGAGGGGAGTTACAAACCAACCCGCAACGAGTATCGAAGACAATCATATGCCCAAGAAAAAAGTCGTTCTCTTCTTCCCTTCCTACACCAGCAACGAAGCCTGTCCGCCGCTCGCATTGATTGCAGTCGCCGGGCCGCTCGTGAGCGCGGGTTATGAAGTCAAAATCATCGACTCCGCATTGGAGCCGGATTATCACGAGCGCGTGTTGCGCGAAATGGAAGATGCGTTGTGCTTGGGCATCTCGCTTGTCACCGGCCCGATGATCAAAGGCGCGATCGCCGTCAGCCGCGCCGTCAAAGAAAAATATCCGCGCGTGCCCGTCATTCTCGGCGGCTGGCATCCCTCCATTCTGCCGCAGCAAACATTGGAATGTGAATACGTCGATGCCGTCGTGCTCAAACAAGGCGAACTCGCGCTGCTCGAAATCGTCAACCGTCTTGCGCATGCTTCGTCACTCACCGGCACGCCCGGCACGCTCACAAAAGACAAGGGCGCAATCACATGGAATCCGTTGCGGCCGCACACCCCCGTTGCGTTGTTGCCGAGCCGCATGCCTGGCTATGATTTGATTGATTACAAGCGTTACTTTCGCAACACGAGTTTGCGTTGGTTGATGTACACGACGAGCCACGGCTGCCCATACAACTGCTCGTATTGCTCGAACGCTGCCGTGTATGGCCGCAATCTTGACGTGTTGCCCGTCGAGCAGGTTGTTGATGAAGTCACCTATCTCGTGCGCAAGTATCGCATTCAGCTTGTGGGCATCATCGATGACATCTTCTTCGCGTTTCGCTCGCGCTCGCTGGAAATGGCCGAGGGCTTCATTCGCAGCGGTTTGAAATTCGAATGGTACATTCAAGATCGCGCGGATTCGTGGGAGCGCATGACCGCCGAGCAGGCAAAAACTTTTCGCCGCTCCGGCCTCGTGCGCATTCACTTCGGCGCGGAATCCGGCTCCGATGAGGTGCTGCACGCCATCGAAAAGAAATCCGACACCGAAGCCATTCTCGCCGCAGTGGAGCGCTGCAAAGAGGCGGACATTCGCGCGAGCTTCGGTTTCATCTTCGGCTTGCCCGCCGAGCAGGAAGAGGACTTGCTCAAGTCCGTGGATTTGATTCGGCAAATTTACGAGCGCTACGACCGCGCGGATTGCTACACCAATATCTTCACGCCATACCCCGGCTCGCCCGCATGGCAAGAGTCGATTGATAAAGGCCTCGTGCCGCCGAAAACGTTTGAAGAGTGGGCTGACTTCTATCCGCGTTTGCAAGTGCTGCCGTGGCTGAACGGAAAGAAGCACGAGCGTTTGCAAGCCATTCGACAGTATCTTCGTTTCGGGTATCATCAAGTCAAAGTCGGCGAACAGCAGCACTCGTGGAAGCATCGCATGCTCTTGAGCATGTTGAAGCCGAGCGCGCAACTGCGCCTCAAGCAGCATCGCTTCGATTACCCGCTGGAGATTTATGCGTATTGGGGCTTGCAGAGAATGAAGAAGAGTATGCAGCTCTATGAGCGTTTTTAATCTCATCGCAACCGCTCACTATTATTGTCATTCTGGAAGAACCTTCCCTCGCGCTTGAGACAAAACAAAATATGGAAGCCGTGCTCGTTGCTAAAAAAGATTCCTCCAGCAATAAAGTAGCGCAGGCTTCCAGCCTGCAAACAGAGCGATTGCAGGCTGGAAGCCTGTGCTACTTTGCTGCGTGGCTCGTCTTCATCGTTTTCGCCGCACTCATCCTCTGGAAAGGCGTGTGGCCCTCTCTGCAAAACACGCGCGGCGATTTCGCCAACTACTACACCGCCGCGCGTTTGATCGCCGAAGGCAAGCCGCTGCAAAATGCGTATCGCGACTTCGTGTGGTTTCAAAAGCAAATTGATCGCTACGGCCTCGAGCAACAACTCGGCGGTTTCATTCCACATCCGCCGCCGACCGCACTTGTGATGTTGCCGCTCGCGCGCTTTGCACCATTGACCGCGAAGCGCATTTGGATTGTGCTCAATCTCGCATTGGCGATCTGCTGCATCGTCCTACTTGCGCGCATCACGATGATGCACTGGCTTCCGGTTGCGATCATCTTTCTCGGCGCCGGCTTTGGGTTGATCAACAACTTTCTCTTTGGGCAGATGTACTTGCTCTTGCTCGCCACGCTTGCGGCTGGAATTTATCTGCAACAACGCGGGCATGCGATTGCGGCGGGCATCATGCTCGGCCTCATGATTCCGATGAAATACGTCGGCGCGTTCTTTCTCATCTACTTCGCGTGGAAAAAAGAATGGCGGCTCGTGCTCGCCGGACTTTGCGCGAGCGCCGCAATGGTTCTGTTTGCAATATGGCCCGAAGGTTTTGAAATTTTCCGCGTCTTCTTCGCGGAAGTTTTGCCGCGCCATTTGCAGGGCGAGATTCAAGACCCGTTCGCGATTCAGTTTCAATCATGGAACAGCATGCTCAGACGTATGTTCGTTTACGATGCTTCGCTCAATCCGCAACCCGCTTTGCCTTCGGAACTTCTCTTCATCGTTCTGAAGAATCTCATCCCCTGGCTTTGGCTCGCAATCTTCGTGTGGATTTACCGCGAAACGAAATTTAAGGATGCAGCGGAGGATTATGGCGACCCAACAATTCCCCCCTTGAGGGGGGCCAGGGGGGTGTTCTTCAAATCGAAAAACTTTTTTAACAATACAGCCACACCCCCCCGCCCCCCTCAAGGGGGGAGTTTAACGCAAAGCACGAAGCAGCAACGCTTGTTTGAAATCGGCATGATTCCGCTCGCGATCTTGTTGATCTCCCCCGGCAGCGCCACGTATCATTTTTTATTGCTCAGTCTCTCGACGGTGTGTTTCAGCAAAATTCTTTGGGAGAGAGAAGAAAAGCTACGCGCGCTTTTTCTGAGCGGCTTGTTCATCGTGATCAATCTGCCGCACTATCTCGTGCTCAAAAAGTATGCGGCTGGCTGGTTCACGCCGATTGGCTATATGCGGCTCTGGCTGCTCGTGTTCTTCTTCGCAACGGTTTGTGCGTTCTTCTCGCGCGTTGCGCAGTGGCAATGGCGAACGGCGCACCTGAAAAAATATTTATTGCCCGCACTAGCCGTTGCCTTTTTCATGATCCTCGTGCATCAACAACGCCTGCATGCGCAGGAACGAGACGCCGCGCAATGGGTTCCGCTCCATGAAAAAGAATTTGATCGCCACCTCGGCTTGCTCGTCAAAACGCCGGACCTTGGCCGCGAAAGAATTGCGTTCAGCTATGGCGAATTGCTCGATGAAGACTACGCCGTCTTTTCTATGACGAACAACGGCGAAGTCGAAGGCCAATGGACGCCCGACACTTCGCAAAAATTTTATGAGCCGGATTTGGCGAGCGACGACCAAAGCGTTTTGATGGAGAGCATCAATACTGGACGCGCAGAGATTTGGTTGAGTCGCGGCAAGGGAGAAAGGCCGGAGCTTTTATTGGAAGGAGAAAAACCGCGCTGGCTTTATAAAAACGAGCGCTTTGCTTTTCTGCGCGAAGGTCGAATCGGCATTGCGAATACGAGCGAGGCAAAGCCGGTTTGGGTACAAACTGGCAGCGCATGCTATGATCTGGCCTTCTCGCCACGCGACGACCGTCTGCTTTTTTGTGAAGAAAGAAAAGCCGCGCCGCGCTTTATACTCGGCAGCTTCGATATTCAAACCGGCGAGCAGCAAATTCTTTTGGAGAGTGAAACTCTCATCGAACGTCCAGCGTGGTCGCCCGAGGCCGAGCACATTGTCTTCTCATGGAATGTGAATGACAATCGCGATTTGTGGATGATGAATTTGAATGATCGCCAACGCACACGCTTGACGCGCGATCCCGCCATTGACACCGCGCCAGTGTGGGATGAAAAGCATCAACGCATTTTATTCACTTCGGATCGTGGCAGAGGCTTGGAGTGCAGCACGATGTTCAGTATCGCTTTGGAGAGGTGAGGCGGGAAGACTCAGATGATTTGTTCTTTGAATTGCACTTCGCTTTGACGCGCGTCGAAATCGAGCAGCACGCGCGGGCGGAGATTCAAGAGTAGCTTGCGTCCGAGCAGGAAAGTTCGGCGTGGATTGATAGTCACGAATGGGCTGCGTTGCCAATCGGTGACACAAATCATCGTCGTTCGCCAACGACGTGTTACGCCATTTTGATCGAGCAAATCAAGCCATAAACGTGAGCTGAAATAGGCATAGGGCTGGCTCAGATGCCTGGAAGTTTTTAGGAACCTTTTTGTATCAGGCAGAATGATCTTGTGTTCGATAAGAAGCTCGGCCGAGCAATAGCATTCGATTGCGCCGGTATCTAAGTCCGCCTCCGTCTCAAGAGCTGCGTTGTTTTCGGAAATCTTTAATGCCAAAGCAGGGTAAGCATCCGCAGAATCATCCGTGGCATGCCATAAGGTTGCGCTTTCTTCAATGGCGAAAACGGCAGGGCTGAAAAAAATGAAAGGATACTTTCCAACCTTTTGGCAGAGAGCAAAGAACTCTGCATCTTCGGGATAGTCGTCCAGGTCCTTGCCATAACTTACCACTTGGCCGTCGACAACCAGGAGCCATTTTGCGTTTCGTTCTGAAAGCTGTTTTCGCGCCCATTCTTGGTTCAGCTCTTCAGCTTCGTCCTGGTACCTAAGTTTTTCGTGGGAAGGAAGAGCTTCGTATTCTTCCATGCTGATGTTGCTGCTCGAGAAGCTTGCAGCCTCGCGTGTGAGATTCGGACGCTGCCCGTCGGCTTCTTTTAAAACCTCCAGCGCTGCGGCAACGATGTGTTCGCCGTTGTCGTCGAGCTTGCCCAGCTTGGTGCGGACTTTTTGAATCAAGGTTTCCGTAGTCATGTTGCACCCCTTGGGTTGAATTAAAAGCTTGACACGCTTTTTTACCAGTGACGCAAACTAATCAAATCTTCGAAAGAATACAAGTGCTCCCTCAAACCTTGCGCATCAAAATCGCCAAGTGGCTGGATGAATACGTTGGGCGCGTACTTATCGCGCTCGTGCGCGGCTTACGTTTCAGCGGGCGCGGCGTAAATGGATCGGCAACGAGATCGCGCATACTCGTTATAAAATTTTGGGGATTGGGCAGCATTATTCTTTTGGAGCCCGCGTTGCGTCTCTTGCGCGAGCGTTATCCGCAGGCGCGCATCGATTTTCTTACGCTGTCGCAAAATCGCGAGCTGTTTGCTTTTTTGCCGCAAGTGACTCGCGTGCATGCTTTGGATTTTCATAGTCCCGCGCGCTTCATGCTGCGCACTGTGAAATTGATTTTGCGCTTACGACAACAACGTTATGATTTGATTTTCGACGCCGAGTTCTTCGCCAATTTCTCCGCGCTGGTCGCGCGTCTCGCGGCGCCTCAAACTTTAGTGGGGTTCTCGCGGCCGCGAGGGCACAAGCGCGAGCTGCTCGACCTCGCCGTTCCTTTTCATGATGGCGAGCATGCGGCGCAAAATTTTTTGCGCTTGATATTGGCCGAGCCGAATGCGCCTGACAAGCGGGCCGTCTTGCCGAGTTTGCGCGACATATCACCGCGCTTGCGCTTCCCCGCGCCGACGCGCGCTCGGTGTGAGAATCCAAACGTTGTGATAAACGTCAACGCCAGCCCACTGGCATTGGAACGGCGCTGGCCGCAAGAGAACTTTGCGCAGCTCGCGCGCTGGCTGCTGCGCAGGTATGAAATCAAGCTCGTGCTCGTCGGCAACGCTGCGGAGAAGAAATACACGCAGCACGTCATGGATGCGATCAATGCGCCGGAGCGTGCGCGCAATCTCGCGGGCGCGTTGAGCTTGCGCGAGCTTGCTAGTTTGATCAACGACGCGGCTTTGTTCATCTCGAATGACAGCGGGCCGCTGCACCTTGCCGCCGCGCTGCAAAAGCCCGTCGTCGGATTCTATGGCCCGGAAACGCCGAACCGCTTCGGCCCGCTGTGCGAACGCCGCTTGATCTTTTATCTCGGCTTGCTGTGCAGCCCTTGCATGAGCGTCGATAACGCCAAAACCGTGAACTGCACGAATCATCTGCGCTGCATGCGCGAGTTGCGCGCGCAGAATGTGATTCCAGCGTTGCAGCTCTTTATCACACAACACCAGCTTTTGCCGTTGCGCGCGACGCGAAGCCATGCCGAGATAACGACGCAAATCGGAGCATCGCCCTATGCCGTTTGAATACGAATTCCTCGACCGCTTGAGCGAAGAACAAACCTCCCAACTCATGGCGCTCTATCACAACGAGTGGTGGACCAAAGACCGCAAGCTCGAAGACGTGCGCCGCATGCTGGCATTTACGGATCTCATCTTCGCGCTCTGCGAGAAGAGTTCCAAACGGCTTGTGGCGTTCACGCGCGTGCTCACTGATCGCGTTTACAAAGCGCTCCTCTTCGACGTGATCGTCGCGCCGGAGCATCGCGAGCGCAAACTCGGGCGCGCGCTCATGGAAGCCGCGCTCAATCATCCCGAGCTAAAAAACGTGCGCCATTTCGAGTTGTATTGTTTGCCGGAGTTGATTCCGTTTTATGAGAAGTGGGGGTTTTCAAAAGAGGTGGGCGGGATTCATTTCATGAGGAGGGTGTGAGCATATTACGGCGACCAAATCGTTAACTCCTTCACTCGTTTAAAGTCTTTGTCATTGGTGGCAAGGTGACGAAGGTTGTAAGCTAGGCACGTTGCAGCGTGTATGGCATCGGTGGAGAGAAGCTGATATTCCCTTATCAGCGATTGGCTGTGTTTAAAAACTGCGTTGTCCACTTCGAGAATGGTTAAGTTCCCAAGATGGGATATAATCTCTAACACCTCTTGATATAAATGTAGAGTAGAGATGACATGCGGATTCCTTTTCAAATAGCTTACAGCTTGTGGCAGCGGAAGATCGAAACGGTGGCATGTTTCAGACAGCATCATTTTGTGAATGATTTCAGAGATAACGAGGTGCGGGGTATAACCCTCGATCTGGCCTTTTTCAATTTTCGCAATAAGCTCATGGCTGGCTTTGCCAAACTGAGGATTGTCATTGATATCATAAATAAAGATGTTGGTATCAATGAATATTTCCATTGCTGTGAACTGTGATACTCGTGGCATTACAGCCAGTCCTCGGAAGCTATAATCTCATCAGCAAGCTTCTGGTTCTTTGGTTTAAAAAGCCCGTGCAACTGGTCAGCCAATGAAACTTTTTCTTGACGGATTACGACAGTCAGCTTTTTACGCTTTGGCAGGCGCACATCACTTAACGGTTTCAGCACGCCATCTTCAAACACGGCGGTGAATACCAAATCCGGTTTGCGTTTGCCGTCGGTTTTTTTCTTCTTGATCATTTTTGTAGCCATCGTAGTTCCCCTGTTTTTGGGGACAGGCAACGATAACCAACAACGAAACGAGTTGCAAGCATTTTGATCACAGATCGCGAGTTCGCAATACCCATGCAGCCAAATTCAAAACCCAAACTGCTCCTGCTCAATCCGCCCGGCAAGCGGGTTTACTTGCGCGATTACTTTTGCAGCAAAGTCTCGCAGGCGGATTATCTCAATCATCCCATTGATTTCGTCTACCTCAGCGGGCTGTTGCGCGAGCATTATGAATTGCGCCTCCTCGACGCGATTGTTGATCGTCTTTCGGTTGAGACGAGTTTGCGCTTCATTCGTGAATTGCGTCCGTCCGCGATCATCGGCCTCATCGGCTCGGTTTCATATGAAGAAGACCTGGCTTTCTATCGCGCGCTGGCTTCGCAAACCAGCGCCGCGCTTCTGCTCATTGGCGACGTTCTCATTGACAATCGCGAAGCCCGTTTGCGAGAGTTTGATTTTGCCGCGGCGTTCTTGCACGATTTCTCCGACCCCTCCGTGCTCGCATTTTTACAGGGTAATTGCGCCGCGCTCACGAGCATGACGTTTCGCCTGCGCGATGAAATTCACGCCGCGCCGCTCGCGCGCGCGCGCCACGAAAGCTTTGAGTTGCCGATTCCCGCGCACCAGCTTTTCATGAACAAAGACTATCGCTATCCCTTCGTGCGCAAGCGCCGCTTCGCCACAGTGATGACAGAATTTGGTTGCCCTTATCGCTGCACCTTTTGTATCATGAGCACGCTCGGCTGGAAAATTCGGCCGGTTCACAACGTGCTCGCAGAGTTGGATAGCGTATACGCGCTCGGCATTCGCGAGCTGTTCTTTCTCGATCAAACTTTTGCCTTACAGAAGCCGCGCGCGCTAGAGTTGCTGCGCGCCATGCAAGCGCGCAAGCACGATTTCGGGTGGCTCTGCTTCAGCCGCCCGGACATTTTGGAGGACGAAGTTTTAGGTGAGATGAAAAAAGCCGGCTGCCATACGCTCATACTCGGTTTAGAGAGCGGCGATGACACGATTCTCGCAGCCACGAAAAAAGATTACACCCGCGCGGAAGCGCTCGCCGGCTTTCAACGTTGCGCCGCGCACGGCTTGCGCGCCGTCGCCACCGTGATCCTCGGCTTGCCCGAAGAAACCGAAGACTCATTCCAGCGCACCATGGCGTTTCTGAATACCGTGCCGGTGGATTTTGTTTCGTTCAATGTCGCGGTGCCGCGCATGGGCACGCCGCTCAGGCAGCAAGCGCTCGAACATGAACTCATCACGCCGGACGCGCAAGTGATGGATCAATCCGGCAGCGAGGTGGCGATGCCCGGCTTCACGCTTTCACGCGAGCAGATTGCGCGCATGCGGCAAAAAGCCGTGCGCGAGTTTTATTTCAACGCGAAATATTTGAAGAAGCGCCTGCTCGGCTTGCGTTCGTTCGAAGAAGCCCGCATTCAAATGCGGCAGGGACTCGGCTTACTCCGGAACTACTTTGCGCGTGCGTAGCGCTTCATCCTAGAATGTCATTCAGAAGGAATCCTTTTGAGCGCTCGCGACAAACGCCAAGACGTTCTACCCAGCGCTCAAAAAGATTCCTTCTGAATGACAACGTCGACTTAACCACCAAAAGAGGGAGCACATGAAACAAATCATCGCCTACATGTTCGGCGCCGGCCTGCTCGTCAACGCCGGCTTGTTCGTTCCGCAAGCGCTGAAAATTTTCAAAACCAAAAGCGCGAAGGACGTTTCGCTCATGACCTTCGGCGGGTTCAATCTCTTGCAGTTCATCGGCATTCTGCACGGCTATTTGCAGGGCGACCCCTATTTGCTCGTGGGCATGATCGCGAGTTTTATCGCTTGCGGCGCGGTCACGACGCTCGGTATTTTGTATCGCAAACAATGATATACTCATTGTGAGTTGGATTGTAGCGCCCTTCAAAGTGTCATTCTGTAAGAACCAGCCTTTGTGAAAACTCCAAAGCAAGTCACCCTGAGCGAAGTCGAAGGGCGCTAAATTCAATGAGGCGGGCTTCGACTCCGCTCAGCCTGACGACGAACCAAGCATTTTCACACAGGTTGAACCTTCCCTCGCACTGGGAAGAATGCCGAGTGCGAGCGAAGTTCCTTTCAGGATGACATTTTAGAAGAGCGCATTGCAAATTAACCCAAAAGCAGTACGGCGCCAATTGCTTTAATCATATCAAAGGAGAATACCTTGAAGAGGCTCTTCGATATCCAGGTGAAATATGCTCGTTGTGGTTTGGGTTGTAATTCCCCTCAAGTTGTCATTCTGGAAGAAACTTCCCTCGCGCATGGAAGGAACCCGAGCGCTAGGGAAGTTCCTTGCAGGATGACATTTCAAAAAAGGGCATTGCTAATCAACCCTGAAGCAGTAGGTGTGATTTTCTTGCTCTGTTTTGCGTTTCTCGGCGTTGTCAATCTCAGCAGCGCGAGCGACAAAGCAAAAGTTGAAGAAGGCACGAAACAAATCAACGGCGTCGCGCTTTATTATAAAATCATCGGCGAAGGCGAGCCCCTCGTGATCGTGCATGGCGGCCCCGGCCTCGACCACAGTTATTTCCTTCCCCAAATGGAAAAGCTGGCAAAGAATTACAAGCTTATCTTCTTCGATCAACGCGCGAGCGGCCGCTCTTCGGCGCCCAAAGACTCGACGGGCATGACGCTCGATCATTTCATCGCAGACCTTGAAGGCATTCGCCAGGCCTTCGGTTTGGAGAAGATGAACCTCATGGCGCATTCGTGGGGCGGACTATTGGCGATGCAATATGCGCTCAAACATGGCGAGCATCTCAAAAGCTTGATCTTGGTTAATTCGGTCAGCGCCAACTCCGCCGACAACGACGTTGCGAACAAAAACTTGCGGAGCCGCTTCACGCGCCGAGATAGTTTGGAGCGCGCGAAAGTGACGCAATCCGACGCGTTTAAGAAACAAGATTCGAAAGCGCTCGCCGATTTCTTCAAGATTGTTTTTCGTCCGACATTTTACGACCGCAAATTTGCGCGCCAACTGACGCTCGTTTTTCAGCCCGGCTATGCGAAGAAGAGCGTGATGCTGCAGCATTTGAGTAAAGAGCTCGTCGCGTATGATTTGTCCCCGCAGCTTACAACGCTCAAAGTTCCGACACTCGTTATACACGGAGAAGCAGACCCGCTGCCCGTAGAAGCGGCGCAAAAGCTGCGCAAGAGCATCAAAGATTCCGAGTTCGTTCTGCTGAAGTACTGCGGCCACTTTCCTTTCATCGAAGCCCCGCAAGATTTCGTCGTGAATGTGAAGAGCTTTTTGAATCGTTTGCCGGAGTAGACGCAACTCAATTGGAAGGAGGAGCAAGATGGACAAAGAGTTTATTGAGAAAGTGAATGCCATTAGCACGTGGAAAAAGAGCGAAGGCGAAGGCAAAAGCGAAGCTTCGGAGTTTTCGTTGAGCTTCTCCGGCGACGACAATGTGGTCAGGATCGAATCGGAGAAGGGCAGCGTCATTTACGCGCTGAAAGCGCTCAAAGATTTGTATGCGCCCTCCACCGTTAGAACAAAATCGGCCGAGGAGATGTTGTCGTTATTACACGCCGTCGAAGGCGCGATCAAACGCTATTATCAAAGCCGCGAAGAGCTGACGGACGCCGCCGTGATTCTCGCTTTGGAAAACCTTGCCGTCAAGCCGGAGTACGAGGGCGTGGACGAAGTGATGAGGGGAATCTCCAACTCATTGCGGCTGCAGTTGAGCATGCAGAGTTATTCTCGCGACGAAGTCCGGCAAGCGGTTCGGAAAATTCTCGCTTCGGCGCAAAGGCACAACAAGCACAGCGGCCGGCGCGGATATTTGGAATTCATTCGCAAGCATGTGCCGTGACTTTTTGAACGCGTTATCTAAACGGAAGATGTTTCTCAAAACAGCCGATGAAGGCGAATTGTTATGAGCACAACTGCAATCCAAACCACAATCTCTTTAAGCCCGCAGGCGCTTGAGCAGCTTATTCGCCAAGCGCTGCGTGACGAGCTTGCGCAATTGCTCAGAATGCCGTTGCGTTCGATTCTTGAAGACCGCAGACAAGAAGGGCCGAAAGATCCTGCCGGCGACCAATTATTGCTGGCCGATGCTTTGGCCGTGCTGCAACAATATAAAGATCGCCCCGAAGCATGGAAAAACTGGGAAGAGTTCGAGGCGGAGCTTGACAAGGCGGAGGCTGCTGGTGAGTTACCTCATTGAAGTTCCACCGCCAGTTCAAAAGGAGATCCGAGAATTACCTGGGCATGTGCGCGCGCAAGCGCGGCAGCTTATCGGCGCTTTGGCAAATGATCCACGCCCTAGCCGCTCAAAGGAATTGCGCAATAGGTCCAACCTATATCGTATCTGGTTGGCTGGACGGTGGCGCATTGCTTATGAAGTTGACGATGAACAAAGGCGTGTGCGCATTTTGCGTGTGCGCTTGAAAGAGAGTATTGATTACGACAGTCTCGCCAGTGATGAGTCTTAACAAAGCCGACATCATCCTCTACCATCCGCGCACGGCCAATAGCAAGCATCGCATTCCCATGCCCATGCTCGCGCTCGGCTCGATGCTCGAAAGCCGTTATGACTACGAGATCGTTGACGGCAATTTTTTTCAGAATGCTTTTGAGCAGCTTGCGCAGGTGATCGAAAGCAACAAGGCGAAGGTTCTCGGCATGACGGTGATGCCCGGCCCGCAGTTGCAAGAAGCCATTCGCATCGCGCGCGGCTTTCGCGAACGCTTTCCCAAACTCAAAATTATTTGGGGTGGATATTTTCCCTCGAACCATACCGAGGTGGTGTTGCAAAGCGGTTGGGTGGATTATGTGATGCGCGGCCCGTCGGAACATGATTTCGTGCGCTTGCTCGAATATCTCAACGGCAACGGCGTCGCGTGCGAAAGCATTCTCGGGCTTTCGTATATGGAGAATGGTCGCGTCGTCAATCATCCGCAACGCGCTTTGCCCGTGATGGACGAATTGCCGGCCTGGCCGTATCATCGCCTCGGTGACGTACAACGTTATCTCGGCAAGACCTATCTCGGCAAACGCACGACGACGTTGCACACGAGCTACGGCTGTCCGTTCAAATGCAGCTTCTGCGCGGTGGTGCCGATCTTCGACGGCGGTTGGGTGGGACGCAGCGCGCCGCTGGTTGCCGATGAAGTCGAACACGTTGTGAAGCGCTTCGGCGCGGATGCCGTCGAATTTGCCGACAACAATTTTTTCACTTCCATGAAGCGCACGGCTTTGTTTGCCGAAGAAATTTTGCGGCGAAAAATCCCCGTCACGTGGTGGGGCGAAGCGCGGCCCGATACGCTCGAAAAATATCCCGATGACGTGCTACGCGACATGCGGCGCAGCGGCTGCAAAATGATTTTTCTCGGCGCGGAGTCCGGCTCCGCCTTGCGGCTCAAACAAATGAACAAAGGCGGAACGCAAACGCCGGAAACGATTCTGCGCCTCGCCGAGAAACTGAAACGCCACGACCTCATTCCGGAATTTTCTTTCGTGCTCGGCGCGCCTGCGGAAGACGTTGACGCCGCGCTCGAGGAAGAGATCGATTTCATTCGCCGCGTGAAGCGCATCAATCCGCGCAGCGAGATTATCATTTACGTTTATGCGCCCGTGCCCATGCTCGGCTCCACGCTGTTTGATGACGTGCAGAAAACCGGCTTCGCTTTTCCCACGCGCTTGGAAGATTGGCTCTTGCCGCAATGGCATCATCTCGATCTGCGCCGCAACCCGCTTACGCCCTGGCTCAAGCCGCATCACATCGACAAGATTCATCATTTCGAGGCCGTGCTCAACGCGCGTTATCCCACGAACTCCGACGTGAAGCTCACACCGACGCGGAGACGCCTGCTCGAAATTGCCGGCTCGTGGCGTTATCAAACCGGCTTCTATCGCGCGCCGTATGAGATCAAACTTTTGCAGCGCGCGTTTCGCTATCGCCAACCGGAGATCGAGGGGTTTTGAGGTTTTATTCTTTTGCAGAAAGACGAGGAAGACAGAAAGATGGAGGACAGAAAAATGTTTCTTATCGGTCCCGACTTTCAAATGCGGTGATCGTTCCCCATTAACCTGTCATTCAGAAGGAATCCTTTTAAGCACTGGAATCAATCCCCAGCGAGTAAAAAGATTCCTACTGAATGACACGTTATAAGCGTCTCGCTTGTTACCGAGTTTGTTCGTCAAATTTCAGTGGATCGAAGTCAACAGTTCGCCTTGCACGGCACTCCGCTAGGAGTGCAATGTTTATAGCAACGGAAGCACATATACCTCGAACTCCGTTAG